>Ga0070708_100000195_pt1 | contig 44312 bp, 39 predicted proteins | sample KBSK5503metaG_FD_65469 | JGI IMG/M metagenome (GOLD analysis project Ga0070708, IMG submission 65469) | Corn, switchgrass and miscanthus rhizosphere microbial communities from Kellogg Biological Station, Michigan, USA - KBS K5-50-3 metaG | ecosystem: Host-associated > Plants > Roots >... | reverse complement strand
CAGATCTGCAATCGCTTGTGCCGGGGTGACTTCCGCCTTCAGATGTCCCAACACCATCAAAATGCCACGGCTTCCGCGCGCGTTGAGGATACTCGCCCCCTCCACCTGCTCCTGGTTAACCATCGGCGCCCAGAAATCGGGAGAGTAGAACAATAGGGTCCCCTGGAATTCAGGTGGCGCTACACCGAGGATGGTAAATGGATGCTTGTTCAGCTGAACAACACGGCCCACCACGCCACGATCGTCCTGAAAATTGCTGTGCCAATATGCGTATGTGAGCACGATATACGGAGCGCTGTTCGGGCCATGCTCATCGGAACCGTGGAAGAAACGGCCAAGGTACGGCTGAATGCCCAATGCGTCGAAGTAGTTCCCGCTCACTTCATAGCCCCAGACCTTTGATGGAGCTTTGCCCGTATCCAGCCCTACCGCAGCGGGGTTAAAAGCTGCCAGACCGTCAAAGCTGCGGTTGCGATCACGCAAATCGAGATAGTCGGGATACGACTGCCATAGGGACTTATCACTCGCGCGCTCGATTCCGTAGAGGCTCTGCGCCTGAGGCACATTCAGCGGGCGCAGGATCAGCCCGTTCAGAACACTAAAAACCACGGCATCTGCGCCGATGCCCAGAGCGAGCGTCACAACGGTCACAACAGTAAATCCGGGAGACTTGCGCAACTGGCGTAGGGCGAATCGCAGGTCCTGCAGCAGGGTGGTCATGGTCGGCCTCTGCGTGACGATAGGGCTACATGGCAAGAAAAGCAATTCGAACGCCAAAGTGTCGTGACTGCAACTTGATGAGAACCAAGCGGCTTGCGGGATCTCGCAGGGGTATGGGATACCGGGTTGTGTGTCCGGTTTCACCGGAGGGTGTCCGTGAATGACCACCGACCACGGCCTTGGAAATCCGCCGCCGCGGCCGCCGAAGTAAGAGCAATGCATCCGGCGCGTCAGACAACCAAGAAACCAGCGTCTGGAACTCGCGATCTCGCTGGGGCCCTCACTGGCGGCAGATTCGTGGTGCTGCGGTCAGGCGAAGGGCATGATGCGCAAGCTCGAGATCCAAATCGGAAAATTCCAATTCGAAAAGCTCAAACAAGTCTGAATTATTAAGGAGACGGCTATGAAGAAAGCGTCGATCCGACCTCTGCAAACCCTTGACAGTCCTCTGCCCTCGCAGGAAAATGTCGTAATGACTGCGGGCTCGTCCTTGCCCCCCGCTCAAGGGCGTGCGGAAAGAGGGGGGGTACGTGGAACGTTTGAAAGGAACCGTCAAGTGGTTCAATAACGCCAAGGGGTACGGATTCATCGGGCGCGCGGATGGTCCGGATGTCTTTGTTCACTACAGCGCGATTACTTCTGAGGGTTACAAGAGTCTGCAAGAAGGTGATCAGGTTGAATTCGAGATCGCCGAGGGCCAGAAAGGTCCGCAGGCGGCGAACGTCACCAAGGCGGCTTAAGGTCACGCTTTAAGCTCGTCGGACAACTTTCCTTCTGCGGCAGATTGTCGGCGCGAAAGTTCAGGAAAACCTCTGCGCCATTAGGGCATCCCATACCCAGATGATTTAATCTCTCTGCCGTGGACAATAAGGCCATTGCCGGCATTCTCTACGAAACCGCCGATATGCTTGAAATCGACGGACAAGACTCTTTTCGTATCAGGTCTTATCGCAACGCCGCACAGGCCATCGAAAACCATCCGCAGCCCATAAAAGACATCATCGGCGAACCCAAGAAGGTGCTGGAGATTCCCGGCATCGGTAAAGGAATGCTGATAAATCTCCAGGAACTTTTCAAACAGGGATGTGTCACTGTCCATGCCGAACTGTTGAAGAAATACCATCCTTCGATGTTGCAGTTGTTGAGGATTCAAGGCCTTGGTCCCAAGACAATCGCGCTGATCTGGAGCGCCTACAAAGTTTGCGATGTTGATGCCGTTGAGAAACTGGCGCGCGAGGGTAAGATTCGCATTCTTCCGCGCATGGGAGAAAAACACGAGCAGAAGCTCCTCAAGGCAATTGAAGACTACCGCCGGATCGGTGGCCGATTTCTGCTCGATGCCGCCGAAGCCGAAGCCGCCAAGCTCACTGACTATCTTGCCGAGTTCACCGGCTTCGAAAAGATCACTCCCGCAGGGTCGCTGCGCCGGGGCCGGGAAACCGTGGGTGATCTCGATCTTCTGGTTACTGGCAAAGCCTGCTGCACGGACGCAGACCGCGAGAAGGCGGTGGAGTATGTTGCCCAATATCCGCCGCTGATGGACATGATCAGCCGCGGGGACAACAAAGTCAGCTTCCGGCTGCGCAGCGCTATGCAGGTAGACGTGCGCTTGTTGCCTCCTGAGTCTTTCGGCGCGGCCATGCAGTACTTTACCGGCTCAAAGGCGCATAACGTTGCCTTGCGCCAGCGCGCGCTCAAAATGGGGTACACCCTCAACGAGTACAGCCTCGCCGATTTGAAAACGGAGAAACCGGTTGCAGGGAAAACTGAAGAGGAGATTTACGCCAAGCTCAAACTGGACTTCATCGCGCCCGAACTTCGCGAGAATCTCGGCGAGATTGATGCTGCTGCCCAGCATACTCTCCCCAATCTCATTACCCAGGCCGACCTGCAGGGCGACGTGCACATGCACACCGTGGAAACTGATGGCCGAAACACCATCGAGGAAATGGCAGAAGCAGCAAAGGTGCGCGGGTATAACTACATTGCCATCACCGACCATTCCAAGAACCTGGCCTTCGCCAATGGCCTCGATGATAAACGCGCCCGGGCGCACATCCAGCGCATCCGCTCGGCCAGCCACCAAATCGAGGGCATCACCATCTTCGCCGGCATCGAAGTTGACATTCTCGCCGACGGGGATCTCGACCTCTCTGATTCCGTTCTCACCGAAATGGACATCGTCATTGCCAGTGTTCATTCCGTTTTTAATCAGGAACCGGCGAAGATGACTGACCGCCTGTTGAAAGCGATCGCGAACCCGAACGTCTCTCTCATTGGACACCCCACGGGACGCATTCAGCTACGCCGCGATGCATATCACTACGATATGAACGCAGTTCTCACTGCAGCCGCCCAGCACAAAGTAGCGATGGAATTGAATTCTTATCCCGACCGGCTCGATCTCAACGACGTTCATTTGCGCCAAGCGAAGCAGCACGGAGTGAAGATTGTCATCAATACCGATTCACATCACACCTCGCATCTCGAGAAGATTCGCTTCGGCGTTCTGCAAGCCCGACGCGCATGGTTGACGAAAGAGGATGTGCTAAATACGCTGCCGGCACAGAAGTTTGCAGGGGCGATGAAGCACGCCTGGTGACGTTGTGCCGGACTCTGTCGGCATCGAGACAGTTCCAAATCCGAACAAACTCCGGCCGTTCTCGCTACCCAGCCATAGCAGAGCTGTGATGCACGCCCGGGAGTTGTCCCAAACTTTCAGAGGCTTGGAGCACGCCAGCATTGTAAGCGCGCTGACTTGGAGTCCGAGCAGATTGCCGAGATCAATCCTGTGGAGTTACGCGCAGAAAACGGGGGAACTGCTGCCAGACGGCTAGCTCGTGGCTGACGGTTGTTCGGGAGGCGGTGACGGTAAGAACAATCCAGACATGCAAGCGGTTGGCCCGACGTACTGCAGCTGGAACCTCGCCTCTGGCACCGATACGTTCGGACGGAGCGGTTTCCTCATGCACGGCGACGCAAAAGAGTCTCCAGGATGCGCTTCCGAAGCATTCGTTGTTATGCACGCGTCCAGTCCCAGAACAACTGTGGAACAGCGGGGATACGGAATTGGAAGGAGGGGCGGAATTTCAGACTCAGGATCCGCAGCAAGACAAGACCGCGTGAGAGTGAAGCCGAAGCGGCCTTCGTGTCGACCCACGAAAGGGCGGTCGCGCCCGGCCTTGTGCGAATGATTCGTTTTCGGGAGTAGAATCAGCACGCACGAGGGAACCCCATGCCTGATGAGATCCCTAAACCGCCGGTCGTCGTCCCAAATGCGGCTGCGCCAGCCTCGGCTGCAAGTACGCCCTCCCAGAATATTCAATCTGGTCCCACCATCAACATTGCCGACGAATTCGGTACCGCCAAACGCAATCTGCCGCCCGCGGCAACGGTCTTGATTACCCTACTGGGGGTGCTGGTGGTGGTTGCGGGTATTTCGTTCTTGCAGCGCGCCAGGCCGCAAGGTTCTGGCTCACTGGACAACATTGCTGCAGTAGAGATTCCCGGCCAAAATGCCACTCTGGTCGCCCTCACTTTTACGATTCGCAATGAAGGCGACAAGACCATCTGGATGCGAAGCATTCAAGGCAAACTGAAAACGGCGAGCGTCGAATTGAGCGGCGATGCCCTTTCTGCGGTGGATTTCGAACGCTACTACCAGGCTTTTCCCGCGCTGAAATCCGGCGCTCAGCCGCCTTTCACTCCGGAAACCAAACTGCAACCGGGCGAAGAGGTCAAAGGGACTGTACTCGTTAGTTTTCCGGTGATGCTCGATGTCTTCAATCAGCGTCAGTCGATCAGCCTGGCCATCCAACCCTACGACCAGCCAGTGCCGGTAGTGCTGTCGAAGTAAGCTGTAGCGTTCGCTGTTTTGAGACCCGGTACCGCACGCCGGTCGGCGATGCTTGCCTCCCCGCTGCGAGATAGGTTTTTATTGACCCTATGAAAACAAGCCGCCGCAACTTGAATATCATCCTGGCGCTGTTCGCCCTGCTACCCCTGGCAGTTGACGGAAAACCGAAAGACGACACCGGCAAGGAGAAGTATTTGGTTTACGTAGGCACGTACACGAAGCAGCCGGAGGGTTCAGGCAAAGGGATTTATGGATACCACTACGACTCCGCGTCGGGGCAACTTGTGTCGATCGGGCTGACGGCGGAAACCACTAACCCTTCATTCCTCGCAGTCCATCCCAGTCGTGCCTTTCTGTACGCAGTGAATGAGGTCACCCACTACAAAGGCCAGAGCAGCGGAGTGGTGAGCGCTTTTGCCATCGATCACAAGACGGGCAAGTTGACGTTACTGAATGAAGTTCCGTCGCGCGGGTCTGATCCCTGCTACGTAATCGTCGACAAGACGGGCAAGTTCGTCCTGGTGGCAAATTACACCGGAGGCAACGTAGCAGTGTTCCCGATACTCGAGGGCGGCGGTTTGGGCGAGGCGTCGGCCTTTGTGCAGCACACTGGACACGGTACGAATCCCCAGCGCCAGGAGGGGCCACACGCCCACTACATCAGTTTGTCGGCCGACAACCGCTTTGCTGTAGCCGCGGATTTGGGACTTGACGAAATTCTCATTTACCGCTTCGATCCGACCAAGGGAACGTTAACGGCGAACGACCCCAAGTTTGTGAGCCTGAACGCGGGGGCGGGCCCCAGACATTTTGGGTTCAGTCCCAGCGGCAAGTTCGCTTATGTGATCAACGAAATGCAGTCCACGGTTACTGCCTTTTCCTATGACTCCGATCGCGGGCAACTGCATTCGCTGCAGACGATTTCAACTTTGCCCAAGGACTTTGCCGGTGCCAATGACGACGCCGAGATTCAGGTCCATCCATCCGGCAAGTTTCTTTATGCTTCGAACCGCGGACATGACAGCATTGCCGTGTTCGCTATTGACGAGTCCAAGGGCACGCTCACGGCTCTCCAATATGTTTCAACGCAAGGCAAGGAGCCGCGCAACTTCGAGATTGACCCAACTGGCTCGCGGCTGTTCGTGGCAAATCAGAAGTCAGACAACATAGCAATTTTCCGTATTGATCCCAAGACTGGCCGCCTTGCTCCCACCGGTGATGTGCTTCTCGTGCCTTCTCCGGTTTGCGTGAAGTTTGTGGCGCAGTAATTACTGCTTCTTCTGAATGAACCGTCGCCGCACCAGATGGGTGTTGGCGTCCGGTTTGATCTCGTCATATTTCAGGCAACTAATGGAGCCGTCAACTTCCAGCACGGCCAGCGCCACTTGGTGATAGTCGCTGATGCCGTGTTCGCGGAGGGCGCGCTGCAACTCGTCCATGCTGACATGTTCCTTGGCCATGTGGGCCTCGATGATGGTTCCATCGTGAATCAGCAGGCTAGGTTGCCCTTGAATAAATTTGCGAAAGCGACGGTTCGCTCCCGAAATGTCCGCCACTACGTAGTTCATCAACAGCAAGGTACAAGCCGCTACCACCCCGCCCACGAGCGACGTGTCGGGACCCGTCATGGCATTTTGCACGGAGTTGGAAAGTAGAAGCAGCAGAGTCAGATCGAAGGGCGTCATCTGCCCTACTTCGCGCTTGCCGCTCAAGCGCACGCCAATCAACACCACCAGATAGATCACGCCCGTGCGCAGGGCGATCTGGAGCAATACCTGCCCAGTGGGGAGGAAGGCGCTGTTCAATTGGCGGTCACCGGCGCAGGAGCATTCTTGGGGGTGCTCAGATAACCTGTAGCCTTGTTCTTATCCACACTCCACACCACCAATTCAAACAACAGATGGTCGCGACCGGAGTAGAACTGGATCGGTTCTGCCACGTTGCGGTCTTTCTTCTCGATAGTCTTGTCGTCGGAGGTTACGTTCATCGTGAACTTGCCACGCTTAGCGTCGGCCTTCTTAAGCTGCAAGCCCACGGTGGCGACCGGTTGCGGCTTGGCGCCTTTGAGCAAAGTAAATTCGTAGTAGTTGCGGTCGCCCCTGTGCTTAAGCGTTTCAAGATCGCCGCGCGTGGTGGCGATCAGGCCGCTCTGCACTCCCAGATCGCCAATCGTGCTCTGCAGCTTCACTTTAGTGGCTTCCAACTCGGCTTTAGTAGAGGCTACGTCGGATTTGACTCCACCAACGTCAGTTTTCACTCCCGCCACTTCCCCGCTCACCTGGGTGATTTGTTCCTTCTGCGCAGTTTCCAGACGCTGCTCTGCGGCCCTCTGCTGCGCCTGCAACTGTGATGCGCGCTGTGCCAGCTCCTTCTTAGTCATGCCCAATTGATGAGCCAGCGTCTCTTCCGACGCCTCGGCTGTTTGCACGCGATTCTTCAGCTCGGCAACCTGGGCTTGACTGGAGTTCAAATCCTTGCGCAAGCTTTCAATCCAGGAATGCATGGTGACGTGCGCGTACACCGACGCCGCCACAAAGACCACAGCCAGCAAAATCAGAATCCACTTGCCTGCATTCGACTGCTGTTCTACGGGTATTCGCTCACCCTCTTCCGACATGAAGTTCTCCTTCGGAACATCTTCGATTGGCTGAAAGTTATGCTTTATTGTTCAGCAGGGAAGCATATGTGTCAATTACTTCGTGGGATGCGGCAAGTGTGAACCAAGATGCTCGTGTCCTGCAATGCCAGCAGCTACCGTCGCAGTGATACCGCCTCCGCCACCACCGGCTCGGGATGGCGACGAAGCTTTGCCGCTTCGGGGCCGACTTTTGTCGCAGCACGTCTTATCGCCTCAGTGAGGGCCGGGAGAACCGAACTGTCCGACAAGGATTGCGTGAGGCTTTGTGACTTAAGAAAACAGGCATAAGCGTAGCGAAGTGGAAATCCGTTATCTTCCAGGAATCGGCCGTAGGTGAACCAGTCTTCTGCGGTAGCGGACGGTCGCCCGCGGCCTCATCCAACTGCAGTGCTCTTGGGTAGAGGTGTAGCGCACCATCCAGCTTGCCGGCCTTCCCTTGTAGAGCGGCTTCGTTCACATCAGCGACGCTTTCGAGTTTGCTTTCTTTCGTCTGCGCGGCGAGCATGCCAGCAAGATGGCAGGACTTCACGGCCTCGTCCGCCTGGCCCGCGCGTACCTGACACTCCGCCATGCGCAACACAATCGCAATCGTATTCCCCGGTGCCGGACGATTCTCACTTCCCTGCCGCGCAATCTGCTGCAGAAACTTCCTATAGTAAGCAATGGCATCATTCGGCTTGCCCTCCCGATCAAATTCGTCAGCGAGGTACAGGCTCGCGTTCACGTGCCCGGAGTCTGCAGCTTTTTTCCAGCTGGCTACGGCTTCCTCCGAGCGACCAAACTGCATCGCTAGAATTCCCCGGTCCACAAGCAGGTTTCGATCTTTGGGCGCGTATTGCAGCGAAGTTTCGGTGAAGGTATAGGCTTCGTCGAATCGCTTTTGCTCAATCAAATATCGCAACATCGAGTGTCGCGCTGCCGGATCCGCGGGATTTATCTGTAATGCCCTGCGCAACGCGCTTTCAGCCTCCTGGGGCTGGCCATTGTCCATCTTTTTTCGGGCAAGGCGCATTTGCAACGGAGCATCAAAGGAATCAAGCAGCGCTGCCCGTTCGAGGTCGCGCCGGTCGTCGGAGTGGAGCGCAAGATAATAGCGAACCTGATCGACGCTGCCCCACACCAGAAGAATGAGAGCAGCCGCAACTCTGAGAGCGCGAGCGCCGCTGGATACTCCCACCAGCCAACGCCAACGGGAAGCCATCCGGCCAGTTGCCTCCGCTGCCGTGTCGGCGAATCCAGCTTTCGAATTGAGCAACAAGGCCGCAATCCGTCCATCGCGCAACTTCCATATAGCGCCGTCGAGGATGAAGTGATGAATATTCACTAGCGCCGTGAAGAGGAGGAAGCTGGAGGTGAAATCATGATGAAAGACGCGGCTCGCCAGCCACGGGCCGGGAACAAATAGCGCTATGCCCCCGGCGACCAGGACGGCGAAGTAAGCCAGCGGACGCCAGCCGCGGCCGTGGCCCCCTGAGTTCTCGCGTCGCGCGTAATAACTCGTAATCCAGAGATATTGCGCCGAGTGCATCACTGCGAGCACGCCCGAGCTGTAGCGGCTCTGCGGAATCTCCAAACCCCTAACCAGCGACGCCGCTGCCGGCACCAGGAACCATAGGATTTGCGTGGAGAACAGGGTGAGGGCCGGCGCCAGCTTGCGCCATCCGGCCGCACGCCACGGGCCTCGAAGGCCAAATGCTGCCAAAATGATGAACAGCAGGCCTAAGCCAATCTGCTCCCACTTGCCGATCAGGGGCGGTATTCCCAGGGAAACGAATAAAGGATCGTTGGAGCGCCCCGTATGGAAGCCCAAAAACAAGATTAGATAGGACACGACGAAAGCGCCGTACAGAGACCGACGTTCGCTGGTACGCAGCTCTGCCCCCGCGCGTCGGGCGAACATCGTGAACAAGCCATAATTCTGTCCGCTGTAGTGCCACGGACTCCATGTCAGATAAATTGTGAAAATCCAGGGCAGCGCGCGGAACCAGACATGCGATAGCAGCAACGTGAGCATGACCAACGCCGTGATGTGCACAGTGAAGATACGATACTTTTGGAAATCTTCGGCGCGGTGATAGGCGCGATACAGAGTCGCCATGTAGTGCGGATAGTTGAAGACGAGTGCGAGAGCATAGAATGCTACCGCCCACAGACGCGCACTCGAAGCTAACCAGAAGTAAGAAAACAGCAGCAACGGCGCTGACCAGGCGCCACAACCCACCATCAGGTCCAGCCACGGACCATAAAGCCACGGCGCTGCTGCAGTTATTGTTCCAGTCGTTGATGGGGAAGGTTTCGGCATTGCAAGCTGCGCGCCTGTACTTTTTCCCTGATTTGAGACAGTTGAGCGGATTATAGGCGTCGCAACAGCCGAACTGTGTAACCAGAAGTATTCACGGCAGAAACGAAGGTGACGAAGGGATGAGGGGGATATTGGGGTGTAGGCCCACAGATTTTGTGCCGCCGCGTCTCACCCGCGGCTCTCTTCTACAATGCCTGCATGAAGAGTTGGGATGTGATCATCGCCGGAGGCGGCATTATTGGGTTATCGCTCTCGATTGCTCTGCGCAAGTCCGGCGCAAGAGTGCTCATCGTGGAGCGCGGCGAGCCTGGACGGGAAGCTTCGTCAGCCGCGGGCGGCATGCTGGTCGACAGCTCATTCGAAACGAATCCTGCTCTACAGCCGCTGGCCACGCTTAGCGCGCGTTTGTATCCGGAATTTGTACACGAGATCGAAACCGAATCAGGAATGAAAGTTGATCTTCGGGACCACGGCACAGTTATTTTCCCGACTCTGGAACAGGTTCACGAGTACGCCCGACTCACTACAGCGGCACTGCTTACCCCTCCCTTGACCGCCCTTGAGCCCGCGCTCGCGGAAGACAGTCGAGTCGCTTTCCACTTGAAAGAGCGCAGCGTCGATCCTCAGGCACTCGCCGCTGCAGCGGTGAAGGCGGCCAAGCATCGAGGAGTAGATTTCTCATCGGGCGACCCAGCTATCTCGGTGAATCTTTCCCACGGCGGCATTACGGGCTTGACGACTACCAAGACGACTTTCCTGGCACCAAAAGTGATCAACTGCGCCGGAGCCTGGGCCGGACAAATCGCGCCACATAGATTCCCCACGCGTCCAGTCAAAGGACAGATGCTCTGCCTGGCCGCACCTTCTCGGGCGCTCCTTCGCCATGTGGTGCGTGCCCCCGAAGTCTATCTCATCCCGCGCAGTGACGGCCGCATTGTGGTCGGCACCACAGTGGAACAAGTGGGCTTCGACAAGCGAACCGACGTGCCTACTATCCAGCGTTTGTATCGGGCCGCAGTGAAGATGATTCCCGCACTTCGGGACGCGAAAATTCTCAGGGACTGGGCAGGACTGCGTCCGGGCACGCCAGATGACTTACCTATCCTCGGAGCGACCGCAACTCCCGGCTACTATGTAGCCACCGGTCACTTTCGCGACGGAATTCTCCTGGCGCCGATCACGGCGCAGGTTATGGCCGACGTCGTCGCCGGTAATCCGTGCAATCAAGATTTGTCGCCGTTCTCTCCCGGGCGATTTGCCGATTGAAGCTCCGCGGGTCGACTCCTCTTGGTTGCCGGAATACCCTCATGACCGCCCCCAGGCCGGCCCGCGGCTTCCGGTATACTGAAACGTTTTATGGTGATCAAGATGGCAAACCAACGGCGTTTGCCTCGAAGGAAAGGACGAACCCATGGCTTCCCCCGCGGTAGATTTCGCCCGTAATCATCAGCAGCGCTTTCTTAACGAACTCAAAGATCTTCTCCGCATTCCTAGTGTCAGCACCCTCGACGAACATAAGAGCGATGTGGGCAAAGCCGCCAATTTTGTGGCCAACGAGCTTCGCCGTATCGGCATGGAGAACGTCGAGATTATCCCGACCAAGGGCCATCCTCTTATTTACGCGGACTGGCTTCATGCGCCCGGGAAGCCCACCGTGCTTTGCTATGCCCACTATGATGTGCAGCCGCCCGATCCGCTCGAGGAATGGATTTCCCCACCCTTCGAGCCGACCGAGCGCAATAACAATCTTTACGCTCGCGGCGCGGTCGACGACAAAGGTCAGCTCTGGCTCGAAGTGAAAGCTCTCGAGTCGCTGCTAAAAGCCCGCAACGGCTCTCTCCCTATTAACGTCAAGGTAATTTTCGAGGGAGAAGAAGAAGTCGGCGGCGAATCGATTGCCGAGTATGTCCGCAAGGAGAAGGCTAAGCTCAAAGCCGATTTCGCCCTGGTCTGCGACACAGAATTATTTGCTCCGAATCTTCCGACGCTATGCGTCGGCCTGCGCGGGCTGGTTTACACCGAGATCGAAGCCCAGGGCGCAAAGACTGACCTGCACTCCGGCATGTACGGGGGCGCCGCACCTAATCCTTTCTTCGCATTAATCGAGATCATCAGCAAATTGAAAGACGCAAAGGGGAAAGTCTTGATTCCCGGCTTTTATAAGGGCGTCAAAGCACCGAGCAAGGACGAACTCAAAGCCTGGAAGCGTCTGCCTTTCAATGAGGAGCACTACCGCAAGACCGAGGTCGGATCCAAGCTTCTCACCGGAGAGCCCGGCTTCTCGGTTCTATATCGCACCTGGGCACGTCCCACGCTCGAAGTTCACGGCATGCCCGGAGGATTCACCGCTCCTGGCGCCAAGACCGTAATCCCGGCCAAGGCGGCCGCCAAAGTCTCCATGCGCCTGGTTCCCAACCAGGATCCCGATGACATCCTCAAGAAGTACACCGCTTACGTCAAGAAGCTGACCCCCAAGGGCATCGAAACCAAGATCAAGGTTTGGAGCAAGGGCCCGGCCTGCGTGGTCGGCACTGACAATCGCTACATTCAGGCCGCTACCGAGGCTCTGCGCGACGTCTTCAAGAAAGAGACGGTCTTCATTCGCTCCGGCGGCTCAATTCCCATCGTCACTGACTTTCAGGACGTGCTTAAGATTCCCAGCGTGATGATGGGATTCGGCCTTCCTGACGACAACCTGCACGCTCCCAACGAGAAGTTCCACATCCCCAACTTCCATCGCGGCATCGAGACCCTCTGTCTGTTCTTCGAGAAATTGGGAGGCAAGTAGCCGACCACATACGATAGCAGCAGATTGAACAATGAAAGGAAGCCTCGAATTGAAGTTGTCGGTCAGAACTGATCGAATCGCGAGAGACTTCTTGCTTTATCTGATGGCGCTTTCTTGTGTCGCCTCGCTCCCGGTTGCGGCCCAGAACAGCGCCAGAAATTCTCGATCGTGGTCCGGCATTCTCGTCTCCAGCAGCTGCAACGCAGACGAGGCCTTTTTCGAGTCTCCCGAATGTAACAAAGTCGTATCGGGGGCAGAGTTGTCGCTCTATGACGACACGAACAGGGTCATGTACGACCTTCGACCGCAGGACAAGATAGCCTTTCACACCGGAGACACAGTAACTGTTCGAGGGACACTCGACGGCGATGTCATCCGGATCGCTTCCATCGAGCCCATGTCGATAGGGCTCGCGCTAGGTCAGAAAGCCCCGCCGTTTGCGGTTCGCGACCAGTTTGGTCGGGTAGAAACACTGGAGACATTGAAGGGAAGGAACGGCACTGTCCTCCTGTTCTTCCGTTCCGCAGACTGGTGACCCTTCTGCAAAGCGCAGCTGGTCCAGCTGCAGAGCGCAATCCCGCGATTTGACCGGCAAGGCGTCAAGCTGGCAGCCATGAGCTATGACTCAGAAGAAATCCTGAAGTATTTTGCTGAGCGTCACAAAATTGAATACCCATTGCTCGCAGACCCTGACTCGAAAACCATTCGGGATTATCGCGTCTGGAATGAGGAAGCCACGGGCATGCAGAAGGGTTTCGCCCGCCCGGGATATTTTTTTATCGATGCGAACGGCGTCATTCGGGAAAAATTCTTCGAAGCGAAATACCGGGAACGGCTTACCGGAAATAGTGTCATCTCCAAGCTCTTTCCGGAACTGAGCCAGGAGGTCACAGAAATTGTTGCAGCCCCGCATCTTCAACTGGCGCTGGAGCAGTCAGATCCAATCGCCTATCCCGGTACTCGCGTCACGCTGGCAGCAGAACTCCGCCTGCCTCCCGATGTGCATGTCTATGCTCCCGGCGCGCACGGTTATAAGCCCATTCAGCTCGTGATTGAAGCTATTCCACAGATGGAGCTCAAACCCGCAGATTATCCGGCGTCTAAAATCCTTTACTTGCCCGCGATCAAGCAGAGCGTCCCCGTCTTCGAGGGAAAGTTCCGTATCACCCAGGATGTGAAAGTGAACTCCGGATCAGAGTTCCTGGGCCCGCTGGGGAAGGAGGGGAAAGTCTTCACATTATCCGGAAAGCTTGAGTATCAGGCTTGCGACCAAACCATGTGTTATATACCAACATCTGTCCCCGTCAAATGGCAACTACAGGTATTTCCGCTGGATCGCACCAGAGCCCCCGAAAACATTCGGCACAAGTAGAGCCGTAAGAAATCCGGGCGTTTTACCAAGCACGGATACAAACTCCATTGTTTCCTTTTCCCGGTTGCGATAGCATGATTGTGCTCTCGCGGTTCTCCCACCTCACTGTTTTCCTCACCCGTGAACCAAGCATGTGCCGCAATGTGTGTGCAACTTAACGTGGTGGCGCGCAAGGCCATACAATATATAGTGTTATATTGCTTGACCCCGATGTGATTTCGCCGTTACAGTAGCTTAAATTTGTGCCCGCCCTCTCCAGCCCGGGACGGCATTGCTTGACGGAATACGGGCTTGGCGGGCGGACGAACCTGCTTAGTAACTAGGCTCGGAACGGCTCGCTGGCCGGCATCAAACTATTCGGCGCGCTCACGGGGTCTCAAGGAGTCAACGTTGCTCAAACTGAAGAAGCTTCATGTTCTCGGCTTTAAGTCGTTCTGTGACCGTACGGAGCTGAAGTTCCACGGCGACGGCATTGCGGCCATCGTCGGGCCGAATGGCTGCGGCAAGTCCAATATTGCCGACGCCATTTCATGGGTACTGGGCGAGCAGTCGGCCAAAACGCTACGCGGTGCGCGCATGGAAGATGTGATTTTCGCCGGCACCAGCGATCGTAAGCCCACCGGAATGGCGGAGGTGTCGTTAACCCTGATCGATCCCGAAGGGTATCCCGGCTCCGACCGCAACGCTCCCACTGAAATCGAGATTCACGACGACATGCCGGAGGCTGCGGCCGCAGAGCTTCTCACGGACGCGAACATTGTGGACGATTGGGACGAGGCCGCAATTCGTGATCGCGCCGCGGAAGAGACCGCAAGCCTTGTCGACGAAGCGCAGCCAGGCAAAACGGCCGCGGTCGCGGTGTTACGCCCCTGGGCAAATAGTTTGGCCGACGCCTTCCCTGACGACGAGCCAGCGTTCGCTTGCTCTCGAAATTCCGGCGGTGCCCTGGTACCAATTGCTTCTGCCGCTGTCAGCGGTCAGCAGGTGGTCCTCAAAATCCGACGCCGCAAATTCAATCAGCAGCAATTCCGCGCCGGCGAAATCGTGGTCACGCGCAGGCTATTCCGCTCAGGCGACAGCGAATATCTGCTCAACGGCAAGCTCTGCCGCTTGCGCGACATTCAGGAACTTTTCATGGGCACCGGCCTCGGGCCGGAATCCTACGCGCTGATTGAACAGGGACGCATCGGCCAGATTCTGAGCAGCCGTCCCACCGACCGGCGCGCAATTCTTGAAGAAGCTGCCGGCATCACTAAATTCAAAACGAAAAAGCGGCTCGCCGAAGCGCGTTTGGAAGAGGCGAAACTGAATCTGGCACGGGTGAACGATATCTTCGACGAAGTCACTCGGCAAATGAATTCGCTGAAGCGTCAGGCATCCAAAGCCGAGCGCTACGCCAAGCTCCGAGAAGAGTTGCGAGCCAAGCTGCGCGTGGTGCTGGCCAGCAAGTTTGCCGCACTCGATCAAGAAAGCGCTGAGCTTGATGCCCAACTCAATGCTCTTGCCGATGAGATGCGCCACCGCACCCAAGCCGTGCAAGGGCTTGAGGCTGAGCACGGTGAGCGCACTCAGCGCGGCTACTCCATCGAGCGAGAGCTGCGCGAGAATCGCGATCGGCTGAGCCAGATTACACTGGAAATCGATCGCGCTCAGGCTCGTCGGCGGCACAACGAAGAGCGCTGCGCTGAATTGATGGTGCGCTCGGCCTCGGCCGAGGCTGAACTAGCGCAAGCTCGCCATCGGCTGACCGCACTCGAATCCGAACGCGATTCCAACCGTGAAGTGCTGGAATCAGCCAGCGCCGATCTTGCCGCTGCCCGGAACGATTTCGCACTCTCTCAGCAGCAAGCTACCGCAGTTGCGGAAGACCTCGCCCGTCTCGAACAGCAGCAGGAAGAGTCGCGAGTGGCCATTTTTGACATCGTGTCATCGGCATCGCGCGAGCGTAATCAGCTTGCGCAAGCGGAAGAACGGCTGGCCAGTGTAGACCGTGAAGCGAGCCGGCTCGAAGCGGAGATCACCAACGCCAATCTACAGGTGGAGGCCTTCGGCGGTCAGCGTGGCCAACTCGCACTCGAATTTGAAACGGTTTCGCAACGCGTCAGCGGCATAACCGAAGAGCTCAGCCAACTCCGCGGCTTGATCGAAACCAAACGTCGGGACGAAACCCAGGCCAAGGGACATCTCGACCTTCTGCGCGCCGAGTTCGCCACTGCGCTGGGCAAGAAAGGCTCACTGGAAGCAGTCATCGCCGAGCACGGATATTCCACTGAGTCGGTTCGCCGCCTCTTCCAATCCGGAGTGATGCAAAGCGGGCTGGCCCCGGTGGGCGTGCTTGCCGACTTCCTTGAGGTGGAGCCCAGGTTTGAGCGCGTGGTGGAAGACTTTCTGCGCGACGAATTGAACTACATCGTTGTCAAATCATGGGATGCAGCCGACGAAGGCCTGCGCCTGCTCCGCACCGATGTCGATGGACGCGCGACATTTCTCGTTCATCCCGAAGACTCGCAAGCCAAGTTCTCCTTTGTGCTCGATGAGGCTGCGCATTGCGCCCCGCCGGCAGCGTCGATCGTCCCGCTCAAGCACACGATTCGAGTGCTCGACGGTTTCGGCAAGTCGCTCGAAGTCATTTTGCCGAAGCTGCGTGATGGATACATCGTGCCTGAGAGTGGCGTCGCCCGCGGCCTCGCCCTGGAGAATCCTGACGCGTTCTTTTTGTCACAATCGGGCGAGTGTTTCCACAACGTGACGGTGACTGGCGGTAAGCAGCGCGCTGAGGGACCACTCTCTATGAAGCGCGAGCTTCGCGAGGTTGCCCGGCAACTGGAAGACTTGGAGCGTGCCCTGCGCCATGGAGAAATGTGCGTGCTCACCTGGGGCCGCGAACTTAAAGATCTCAGTTCCCTGCTTGAGCGGCTCGAAACAGAAAAGCGCCAGGCTGAGCACCAGGCCATGACCTCGGGCCATCTGTTGCAGCAACTCGAGTCTGAAATTGCTCGTGTCGGCGAGCGCCTCGGAGTTTCCCAGGGCGAGTTACAGCGGCTGGCAGAAGAGGGTTCCGAACAGCATAGCCTGATTCGGGCCCGGCAGTCCGAGATTGCCGCCTTCGAGGAAAGACGCGAGCAATTGGAGCGGCAGATTGCCACAGCCCAGGAATCTCTCTCTGCACTACGGCAGCGGCGCGAACAAGCCACTCAGACAACGGCGCAGCATGCGGCCCGGTTCGGAGGTCTGGAAGAGCGCCACCGCTCGGCTGCCACAGTATTAGAGCGCATCGATTCGCTGTTCTCAGAGATGGACGAGCGCGTGCACGCCCTGACATCGCAGATCGACGCGGCGGCTGCCGAAAAGCTGCAGCGCGAAGTTGAGAGCGATCAATTAGAGCAACAGGCCGCCGACCTCGAAGCCGAACAGAACGCCAGTCAGGCCCGTGAAGGCCTCCTGCAGTTTGAATCGGAGCAACTGCGCGCTCGCCTGGCAGAAATCGACGAGCTTCTCCGCAATGCCCGCCAGCTTCTGGATCAGGCTCGCGACCGTCGCGGCGACATCTCCGCAGCAGCCGCCAAGTTGCAATCTGACGCGCAATACATGTCGCAGACTTGCCTGAACGAACTCGGCATCGAGCGTGAAATCCTGATGGCCGAAACCAGCCTTCCGATGGTTAGCGGAGAGCAGCTTGCCGCCGAAGATCAGGCCCATCGCGAAATGCGGGCGAAGCTCGAAGCCATGGGCCCGGTGAACATGATGGCACTCGAGGAGTACAAAGAAACCACGGAGCGCCATGGTTTCCTCGAAACTCAGCGCGCAGACCTTATCAGTTCCATCGAGAACACCACTGCCACCATCCGCGAAATTGACGAATTCTCACGCCAAAAGTTTGCCGAGGCCTTTACCCGCATCAATGAAAACTTCCAGATGACTTTTAAGAAGCTCTTCGGCGGAGGAAATGCCTTCATGAGGCTTACCGACGAAGAGAACAGCGCGGAAAGCGGTGTCGACGTGGTGGCCTCGCCGCCCGGCAAGCGGCTGCAGAGCGTGCTACTGCTCTCCGGCGGCGAGAAGGCATTGACGGCACTGGCTCTGTTAGTCGGAATCTTCCAGTACTCGCCCAGCCCGTTCTGCATCCTGGACGAAGTCGATGCTCCGCTTGACGAAGCCAACATCGGTCGCTTTACTGATCTGGTAAAGGAGATGAGCGTTCAGACCCAATTTGTGCTCATTACCCATAGCAAGAAGACGATGAGCATCGCGCCCGTGCTGTACGGTGTCACCATGCAAGAACCGGGGGTTTCCAAGTTGGTGTCCGTACGCTTTGCAGCGACTGCCTAGGCACAAATTGAACTGCCCCCAGACCGGACGCATCTGATTGTCGTCCGCAAAAGGCAAGTCTGGCGGACCTCCCAGAGCCCTGGAGCGGCAATTGAAGCTGTCTAGGCCGACCTCGGCGGTGCGCGATCCAGGCATGGCGGAATGATCGGCGGACCAGGCGGTCACGGCTACGCCTCTTCGCCTCAAACTGAAATCGTTCCAGATATCCACTCTCGTCCTCAGCTTTTCCACAATTGCCTTCTTCGCGTATCAATCCGAAAATCCCCCCGCTTGAGTTCCTGACTGTCAACTTTTTTCTCTTCAAGGAGATAAAAGCACTCTGGCCAACCTGTGATTTGTTTTCGTTGACAAATTTTTCTGAGGGGCTAGAATACGCCACGCTCCCTTGCCTGTAGAATTTCAACATGAGCCCCGAACTTCTCGACACCGTCCTTTTACAAACTGACTTCCCGGACCTTCAACTCCACGCCAGCGGCAAGGTGAGAGACGTTTACCAACTCGCTGACGATCGCCTGCTGTTTGTCGCCACCGACCGTATCTCTGCCTTTGACTATGTCCTGGCAACGGGCATCCCGCATAAGGGACGCGTGTTAAGCCGGATCTCTTTGTTCTGGTTCGATTTTCTGTCGGACATCGTACCCAGCCACGTCATCACGGCCGACGTTGAGCGCTATCCCCAGGCGCTCCGCAAGTACGCCGACCAGCTGCGGGGACGCTCCATGCTGGTACAGCGCGCGGAGATGTTTCCCGTGGAATGCGTAGTGCGGGGCTACATTTCAGGCTCGGCCTGGAAGGAGTACAAAGCGACGGGGAAGGTCTGCGGCATCGAATTACCTGCCGGTCTACGTGAGTCTGATGCTTTCCCCGAGCCCATTTTCACCCCGGCCACCAAGGCGGTGACCGGCCACGACGAAAACATTCCCTTCGAACAGATGGGTAAGGTCGTGGGCAGCGAAACTGCTGGGCAACTTCGCGCCATTACCCTGAAGATATACAAGAAAGCCGCCGCCTATGCACGCCAGCGCGGCATTATCATAGCCGACACCAAGTTTGAATTTGGGCGCACCGCCATGGGGATAACCCTGGCCGATGAAGTGCTCACGCCGGATTCTTCCCGCTTCTGGCCCGCAGACCATTACAGGCCGGGCCAGCCGCAGGAGTCTTATGACAAGCAGTACGTTCGCGATTATCTCGAAAAAATTCGCTGGAACAAGCAGCCGCCTGCGCCCGCCTTGCCGCTCGAGGTGGCTCGTGGGACCAGCGAAAAATACCTCGAGGCCTACCTCCAGTTGACCGGGCACAGACTGGATGTGTAACCGTTCGGCCGCCCACCGGAGAAATGCATGAGCTGGGCGGATTGGATCATTTTTGCATTGCTGCTCCTGAACGTGGTTTCAGCAGCCATCCAGGGTTTCTTCGCGGAGGCCCTGAGCATGGCGGGGTTGATTGTAGGATACATCGTGGCCGCCTGGCAGTATCCCCGCCTGGCGGGATGGTTGTCATCGTTTTTCAAGTCGGAGTGGTTGGCTGACATTTTCGGCTTCCTCATCATCTTTTTTGCGATCTTTCTGCTGTTCGCTATCGCCGGCAGAATCGCGCGCTGGGTGATGAAAGAGGCCGGGTTAAGCGGCTTCGACCGGTTCTTGGGCGGAGTACTGGGATTGCTGAAAGGCGGACTGATGGTGGCCGTCATCCTGATGGGCCTGACGGCATTCACTCCGACCTCAAAGCTCCTGGAGGATTCACAACTGGCGCCTTACTTTCTAGTTGCGGGAAGGGCTGCAATCTGGGTTGCACCGTCAGACTTCCGTGCCCGTTTCTATCAGGGCCTGGACCTGCTGCACCGAGCTCCTCGCGATTTGACCGGCGCTCCCGCTTCACGCTCGAAATAGATGCGGTAAAAACAGAAATTCAAACGGAAAAGAGAGACGCATCGTGAAAGATCAATTGGAAGCACTCGTTTTGCAGATGTACAAGAGCAACATTCTTTATTCCGAAGGCGTACGTGAGTTCAAGAAGCGATTCATACTCACCGTGCTTCAGGAAAACAAGGGCAACCAATGCCGCGCCGCGCGCGAACTGGGCATGCACCGCAATACTCTCAGCCGTACTATCTCCGAGTTGAAGATAGACGTTCGTCAGCTCCGCGATGGCGTCAAGCGTCCCCCGCGCAGTGCGCGCCCTATGGCCATGGAAAAGAAAGCGGCTCGCTAAATGACTCGGTTCTGACCCCAGGAACTCTGGATCCCAAAAAACTCCCGGGCAAAACTAAAGGCAGCCCCCTCGCGGGCTGCCTTTTTCACTCCCTTGCAGCGTTCCCGTGTCACTGCGCCGCCGGCTTGCGGCGAACCGGAGGCTTCTTCTTAGGCGCAGCGGCAGGCGCCTTCTTGGTGAGGAGCACGCCTTTGTCCATTGATATCAGGAACGGAACCTTGGTGTAAGTCTCCGGTGTTCCCTCAAAGTCGATGGTAGCGCCTTCTTTGGGTAGCAATCTGGCGGGAATCGGAGCCGACATCGTCAGCTCCACATCCGCCTTATTGGCGTCGATATCATCCAAGCTAGCCGCCAGCGTCAGCTTGGTAGGGGAAGAACTGATTACTTTTGCGCCGCCCAGCTGCACTGCTTTTCCCTTGATGGCGTTGAAAACCGTGTCAGCATCTTCCTGCTTGCCCACGGTAAGAATTAATTCCCACTCGGCGAAGTCCATCTTGGTTGGATCCTTGGACTTGACCAGATCCGCGGCCTGATCGGCGGGGGTCGGCGCCGGCTTTATCGTGAAATCCGCTGCCATGGTCGGACTCGCCTTCGCCTTTGCCACCAAATCTGTCCAGCCATCGTCTGCGCCGTGATACTTCACGTATTGTCGCTTTATGTAAGGCTCAATCTGCGTAGCCACTTGTGGCGTGGGCGCAATCGCAAGAGCGCGAGCTCCATACCAAATGCCATTGATCGAATCTTGTGGAGTGGCTTGCAGATAAGCCAGAGCGAGAGGGTACACGATGCTGAAGTCCTGCGGGTTCGCGTCGGCAGCCACCTTAAGGCTTTTCTGCGCGGTCGCGTAATCTTTGTCCTGCAACGCAGCAATACCAACCGCTGCGTTGAAGATTCCTGACATCTGGTCTTTCATCTTCTGAAAGTCCGCGTCGGAAAGACCTTCGGGCTTGTTAAATTTCGGAAGTGCGTCTACACCCATCTGGCCATACTTCTTTGCGTCCGCCAGGTTCTGCTGAGGATTCTGTCCCGCCTGCGCCATCGTACGCTTTAGATAGGCGAGCAACGCCAGTGCGCGCACGTTATTCGGGTCGGCCTGCACCAGCTTGGTGGCGGCGTCCAGCGTTTTGGCCTGATTGCCAGTTTGTTGGTAGGTCCCCATCAAAATTTCGAGCGCCTGGGTCTTCATGACGCTGTTGGGATACTGGGCAAGAAATGCTTCCAGGCCGCTGATCTTCGCAGCCGGATCGTTTTGCTGCACCGCGCCTACGTAGGCGTTGTATTCGGCCGGGTCTTTGATTACCGGCGCTTGCGACGGTGATGCGCCAGGTTGTCCTTGCGCGGGCTGCGCTGGTTGCCCTGGGGGCTGCTGTGTCGGCTGCGCAACCTGACCCGCTGCTACTACAGCAAACCCAAGCACCGCCGTGACCAGAATCTTTTTCATCAGTGTTGCTCCTTAGGATCTCCGGGAATTGACTTTCAGAAGGACTTACGTAATCGTCACAACGACTTCTCCGCCTCGACCGCGATTCGAGCTCTCAAATTCTGCTGGAATGGTCTCGGGCTTCCGCACCGCCCACAAAAATAGGACACACTTGCTCGGACGCCAGGCAGTGGACCCCTTTTTACGGGTTCGCCGGATTATAAGTACCTCTCCCGCCGAAGGCAAGCCACTTCCCCATCATCCTCCACTTTATTGTTAAGATGCGGATACCACCTCCGCCGGATGGCCGTTTTCGCTGTTCATCGAACCAATGAACCTAGTGGAGACCATTGGTGAAGTCAGAACGCCCTTTGGACACGCAAGTCGCAATCATCACCGGCGCTGGCCGCGGCATCGGCGCGGCCATTGCGCGCAAACTCGCCAGCATGGGTGCAACCGCGGTGTTGTGCGGACGTACGCGCGCCGCCCTCGAAAACACGGCACAGGCCATCGCCCAGACTCAGGGCAGATCTGAAATCATGGCTTGCGATGTAACTCAGGTCAACTCCGTGGAGGCCGCCGCCAAGCGGATTGAATCGGCATTTGGCAGAATCGACATTCTGGTCAATAACGCCGGAATTGGTGGATTCGGTGGCCCGCTGCATCAGTTGCCGCCAGAGGCCTGGGACCAGATTCTCAACACCAATCTGCGGGGCGTTTTCTATGCCATTCGTGCCTTCGCGCCCCTGATGATGAAAGCACGGTCGGGCCACATCATCAACATCTCGTCGCTGGCCGGGAAGAACGCGCTACCCAACGGAGCCGCGTACGCCGCCTCCAAGTGGGGATTGAACGGCCTGACGTATTCCGTCGCCGAAGAACTGCGCGGACAGAACATCCGCGTGAGTGTGATTTGTCCCGGCTCCGTTAATACCGAATTGAGCCCGCACACGGGCAAAGATCCCATGAAGATGCTTCAGCCGGAAGACGTGGCCCACGCGGTGGAGATGCTGGTGACGCAGGCTCCGCAGTCATTCGTGAGCGAGATTCTTTTGCGGCCCACGCAGAAACCGTAAAATCCTGCGACCTCTGCGGCAGTTCTCGGCGGTCTCTGCGACCAGGAATTTGTTCTTATTTCTTGAACAGGTTCTCAAATGCCTGACGCGCGTCGTTCGGACGTAGGCTGGCGGGCGTGGAAGTTTCTTTTTCTCTGGTCACGCGAACCTCGTAGAAAGTGCACTCATTCCGAGCGTCCTTTCGTGAAATGCGCTCGGTGATCGGTTGCATGCACTCGAACCGGCTGCCCGGATCGAAATACGTACACTGCTTGCAAGAATGCAGTTCAAATCCGCACTTGAGACACTTATCGCCCGCAGGAGTGGGCAACACCGTGCCGCATTGGGTGCAGCGCGAGACCGCGCGAGTGCCCGGCAAATTCACCGGTCTGGGACCGAATGTGTGGTCTCGGTTCGGCGGCGGTACCCCTGATTTTTCTCCTGATCCCCGACGCGGTTCAGCGTCGCGGTCCTGATAACCATGTTGACGGTATTTGGCTGCCACAAAACCCTCCCCGCAGCGTGGCTGGTATTGTCTCCCCCAGAAGCCGGCACAGCAAGTCTTCCACTATCCAGCCGGTTTCTGCTCGGCACTCGGGTACTAGGTACGCGACGCTGCGATTTACAATGAAACCATGATTCACGAAATACTGCCGGTCGGCCCGCTACAGTGCAACTGCTCCATTATCGGAGATGAAGCCACGCGCGAAGCCATGGTGATCGATCCCGGCGACGACATCGACGACGTTCTCGCTATCCTCCGCAAGCATGATCTCGAAGTCAAGCAAATCGTCGTCACTCACGCTCACATCGATCACGTGGGCGGAGCGATGAAGCTGCGCGCCGCCACCGGCGCCCCCATTTTGCTGAACCAGAATGACCTCGCTCTGCTCAAAATGCTGGACGTGCAAGCTGCCTGGGTCGGCATGGCCGCCCCCGGCCACGTCGAAATCGACCAAAGCGTCGGCAGCGCCGACACGGTGCAAGCGGGCTCGCTCAGCGCCCATGTGCTCGAGACCCCAGGACATACCGAAGGCAGCATCTGCCTATACTTCCCGGCGGAGAATAAGCTCATCGCCGGCGACACGTTATTTGCCGGCTCCATCGGGCGCACCGACCTTCCCGGCGGATCGTTCGAGAAGATCATTCGATCGTTGCATCAGACCGTTCTCGCCCTGCCGGACGATACCGTCGTCGTTCCCGGCCACGGTCCCCTCACCACCATCGGAGAAGAACGTGAGAGCAATCCGTTCCTGGTGAAAAAGTAGAATTGTGGATGGTGCAGCATTTTAGATTCTCATTCAACCATCAACAATTTCAAGCACACGGCGAATCCCCTCTGCGAATTCACCCTTGGGTCCAATCAGGCTCAGCACGAGATGCCCCTCCCCGGGGAAATCGTAAAAATGTCCCGGGTGCACCAGCACCGATTTGCTTCGCAAGAGTTCGATCGTCAGATCTTCGTCCGACCCGGTTACTGGCACCCGAAGTACCGCGTACCATCCCCCCTCCACACCCAAGCGTTGGCAGGCTTTCCGAGCAGCAAGCTGCCGCTCAAGCTCAGTCAGATTGGCCAGCACACGATCCACGAGCTGCTTCTGAATACTCTTCCGCTGTTGTAGCAAAATCGGCACCGCCCACTGCATCGGCGCATTCATAGACAAATATGTATCGGCAATAACCTCCAGCCGTGCCACCGCATCTTTCCATTGTGCCTTCGGTCCACTCACGACCATCCACGCCACTTTCATCTGCGGCAATGCTGATACTTTTGACAGCCCACTCAGAGTGAACGTCAGCACCTCGCGATTGAGCGCGAGACTCGACCGTGACCTACCGTCGTGAGCGTAATCGAGAAAAACTTCATCCACCACCAACGCTAAATCATGCTCAGCGCAAAATCGATTCAATGTGTCTCGCTCGTTCGGCTTAAGGTATGAGCCGGTGGGATTGTTAGGATGCACCACCACCACCGCACGCGTGAGTGGGCCGACCGCCTTCGGCATTGACGGAAAGTCGATCTGCCAGCCGTGATCGTAAATTAGCGGGTACGGAACCAGCTTGACGTCCTGAAGATCAGCCAGAAATTCAAACAGCGGGTAGCTGGGCTTGGGAATCAGAACTTCATCCCCGGGATTGCATAGCAGCCGGAAAACATACGAGTAACCTTCACTGGTGCTCGTGGTCAGGATCAACCGTTCCGGATCGAGCTCGGTCGTGGCGTGCTGCTCGCCATAGTAGCCACTCACCGCCTCGCGCGCCTCGAGCAAACCTTTGGGCTGGGGATCGTAATCCATGGCCCGGGGCGACGATAGCGCGGCCAGAATCGCCGCTTCGTCGTAATCGAATCCCGCCCGGGTTGGATTCGAGATGGTGAGGTCGAGCACTTGCCTTCCCGCCGCGCGCACCTGTTCCAATGCCTTGGTAAAACGATTGCGCGTGAGCTTCCAGTTGGTGCGATCGGAGAACATGAACGGGTGAGCGGCTCCTCAGTCGCAACCGCGCTACGGGAAAAACACCGCCTACGGTTCGAGGTAGAATCCCAACTCCTGCGGTGGGGTCAGTGCCTTGGTGGCGTAGTACTGTCGGCGTACCTGGCGCACCGCCACAATTTTCGCCTGAAATTCGCGCGCCAGGTTGTCGTAGCGCACCAGAACATTGTCGAGCCAGTAGGGACGATCTTCCTGCAACCACGCTTTGCGGTACATTTCGCGCACTCGCGTCGTGGAGTCCCGCAAGTCTTCCAGGCGCGCGTTGATCGCGGTGATTTCTTCCAGGTCATTCCCGACTCGGTCTTCGTCGGTTTGATTCTGAAAGGCATCCCAATAGAACTTGTTGATTTCCTCGGTGAATTGGATCTTCATGCCCAGCGTATCAAAGCGCCACGCTGCCACTTCCAAATCCCCGAGCGTGTCCGAGTTCACCCGCGCCTTGGAGCGATTGCGGTAGAGCGCTTCCAGCGCATGTTCGGCTCCGAGGCGGATGTCCCTCGCCGCGGGCGAAAGTCTCTGCATCAGTTTTGATCCCTCCGGCGTAAATGGATCGGCCCAGAACAGGTCGTCCGTATCTTCACGGACGTCAACCTTGGCCAGGGCTTGGTGCGCCTGATCCAGGCTGTTCAGCGCGTCGCGGAAGCTGTTGTCGTCATTCCGATAAAACGTCCAGTCATAAGCATCTTTGAAGTTGTCGATATTTGCTTCTCCAGCCTGCCATCCCGCAGCCGCGCCAAATGTCAGAGCTGGCCATGCCATCTCGTACAAAGACTCTCCATCATCATTCCACGTGGTATTGAGCATGCCCTCAGCGCCCAGCTTTTGCCCATCGCGCACGAAGTTTCGAATGTTTACGAAGGCCACATCGAAGTCAGGCCAGATCTGATTCCAGGTCCGAGTACCGGGCGCCACCATCACCTGCAAACCCGCATCCCGATAAGGCTTGATAATGTTGTCGAAGCTGGGCTTCGCCTCATATTCCCAGGGCACGGCGATCACGTCCTTAGGCAAAATGCCCAGCAGCTGCGGATACTTCACCGCAATGTCTCCCCAGAACATGAGCTGCTTGTGGTAGGGCTCGAGGATTCCACTTACCTTCTGCAGATGTTCGAGATAGACGCGTCCCACGCCAACTTCCTTAACCCGGTCGACGCTTTGACCTTGCCCCAATTCGAAAGTCTCATCCGCGCCAATGTGAAGGAATGGTCCTGGAAAGAGCGGGACCAGCTCGGCATAGAAACTCTTGATGATGTCGTACGACTGCTCTTTGGTGGGAGTCAGCACATGTCCATGCGGACGCTCAGCCACGTCAGAATAAATCTCATATTTCAGCATATGGTGCAGATGCCCGAATGCCTGCTGTTCAGGAAGAACCGTCACATGAAACTTCTTCGCGTACTCGACCAAGCTCTTGATTTCCTCGGGCGTCAGTGCCGCCTCTTTTGGCGCCATCAGCGGCTGACTGGCAAAATCGAACACGTGCTCCATGTACAGTCCGAAGAGATTGATCTTGTACGACGCCAGTGTCCGAATCTGTTTCTTCATGAACTCCATGGTAGGAATCGGACCGCGGCTTACGTCGTCCTGCATTCCACGCCAGGGCATGCTCGGCCAGTCGCGAATGGCCACGGCCGGGCATACAAGACTCTTCCCTTCCGGACGAAGCAATTGACGCAACGTCTGCACTCCATAAAACAGTCCTTGTCCCGTATGGCCAGCGACGATGAGGTGAGATTTGTCCGCGTACAGCACGTAGCCCTGGTCGCCAATGGAATCGTCGATCTTGATTCCCTTGGATTCGAGAAACTCGCGCAGGCCGCGAGCTTCGAGCCTTGCCAGGACGATGGCCTTCGCTTCTCGCCGCCGAGCCTGGTTCGCACTGACGATACTCACGTTAAGCCCGGCCCGCTCAGCAATTTCTTCCGCCAGTGTTTCCGCAGCAATTCGATCCTCAGACTGGTGCCGCCGATCCACCCGGATGACGGTTCCCGGGCCAACGCGGAAGCCAGCGCCCTCATGCAATTGCACTTCCTTGGGCTCAGGCACCAATCTAGGTGGCCGCGCAGCCACGGGAGTCTGGGCTGATGAGAGAGAGGCGAGGAGGCTAGCGCCAAAGATTAGACCTGAGAAAACAGAAAACACAGTTTTTGGGATCATTCACCCATCCGGGATCTTGAGATTTTTATGGCTCCGCTATGCAATGGGAAATCGTCATAGCCCGCGCCAGCGCAGCATTCATTTTCCAAACGCTTCCTTGTTCACAACGTAGGGCATCTTGGTGACGTCGCCGCCATAATTGCCTTCCAGTACATCGATCAAGCCCTGCACGCAGCGTCCAGCCATGCCTTTATTGGGATCCGCAGAAAGCCTCGTGATGCGCGCCGCGCTGGCGAAGTGCGGCATCAAACGGCAGCGGTCTTCAATGGCAGGATCACGCAACGGCGAGTCCGCGGGCAGTGGCTCTTTCTCATATACGTCGAGCGCTGCGCCGGCAATCCAGTTTTCTCGCAAAGCCCGAGCCAGCGCGGCTTCATCCACCACCGGCCCGCGTGATGTGTTCGCAAGATACGCCGTCGGCTTCATCAGGCGCAGCGTGTTCTCGTTGAAAAGATGGTACGTCGGTGTGGCACTCTCGCCTGCGCGCAACAGCGGCACGTGCACGCTGACAAAATCCCCCTGGTGCAGCGCTTCCTCGAAGCGCACGTATTTGATCCAGTTCTTTTCTTTTGTAATGTCCCGCACCAGGCGGAGATCCATGATTTCCTGAATCGCCTTTATATAGTCACGATTTTCATAAACCGGGTCATAGCACAGCATATTCATGTCGAAGCCAGAGCATTTCTTGATCATGGCCAGCCCGATGCGCCCGGTGCCAATGATCGCAACCGTCTTGCCCGTGACTTCATCGCCCAGAAATGGCAGGTACGGATGCCAGGATCCCCACTGATTCTTCCGTAACAGATGCTCAGCCGGCCACATTTTGCGTGCCAGCATGCCCATCATGAAGAAGGCAAACTCCGCGGTTGCCTCCGTGAGGACATCGGCCGTATGGGTGAACGGAATTTTGCATTGATTGGCGTCCGCGCGATTGATGTTGTCGAATCCCACGGCAATCTGCGCCACCACCTTCAGCGTGTTCTTGCCCGCCTCGAAAACTTCTGCGTCGATCTGATCGCGTAGGGTTGTGATCAATCCATCGATTCCAGATTTAACTTTTTCAATAATCAGACTCTTCGGAGGAGCTTCCGGCTTGGGATAAACTTCAACCTCATAGCCTCGCTCACGCAGCTTGTTCAAAGACTCCCCGATGTCGCAGGTAGCAAAGACACGGAATTTATTGCTCATGATGTTTTCGTTGACCGCGTGACGCGGGTGCCCCTGCCAGCGAGCACAGCAAGCCCCATCTCAAAAGCTCTCCTCATACGGAACTCTGGAAGCGAAATATCACTTGATTTAACTCCGTGGGCTTCCACGGGCAAGGTTCGGGCGCCACATTAAGAAGGCGCTCTATCAGAACATCCACCGAGTGGTTTTTTCCATAAACTTTTTCTCCCACAATCCAAAGACCACTCGTGGGCGCACCGCAAACACCGGCTCCTTCATCGACAGAATGTCTTCTGCCATCGATGACATGTCCCAGTCGTACTTGCCTGAGTACTTCGCTAGCAATCGACGGCGAGCGGGAACGTCCGCCACCTCAGCAGTGCCCTCGACGATTACTGCTTCGTGCGCATGCTCGGTAGAAACCACGCAGTTGGGATTCTTCGCCAGGTTCCGCGTCTTGCGCGATTTACTCCCCGTGCTGAATAAGAATCGGCCGTCGATCCATAAACCCCAGACCACCATGGTGTGAGGCGATCCGTCGGGCTTGACCGTGGTGATCCAGTAGTTGTGTGACTTCTTCAGACGCTGCTCGGCCCAACTCCACGGAAGCAGTCCCGTCGTCGCTGCCGTCGGCAGCCCGTATCCCGGCATATGCGGACGGCTGGCTCGCGGCTTCGCGTTCGGGCTTAACTTCTTCTTCTTGGCCGGCATCGCAGATGTGAAAAGCGAAACGCTAGAGATTCTTGGCCGTCCACTCCTCAATTCGTTCGAGCGCCTGTTGCAGGTTCTCGAGAGAGTTGGCCACGCTAAAGCGCAGATACCCTTCACCGAAGGCGCCAAACGCCGTCCCGGAAAGCGCCGCTACGCCGGCTTGCTCCAGCAGAGCGTCCGCCAGCGGCTTTGATTTCCTGCTCGTCGCCCTGATGTTCGGGAAAACGTAGAATGCGCCCCTGGGCATACGGCAGGAAAATCCCTTGATCTTGTTGAGCCCTGCGACAAACCCATCCCGCCGCCGCTGAAATTCCTGGCGCATCCGATCTACTGAAGTCTGATCGCCCCGGATCGCCTCAATCCCCGCCACCTGGGTAAAGCTGGCGGTGCAGGAATTGGAATTGGTCATCAGCCGCGTAATCTGCGCGGCCAAGTCCGGGCGCATCACGCCATAGCCCATGCGCCATCCTGTCATGGCATAAGTCTTCGAAAAACCGTCCAGCAGGATGGTGCGCTCCTGCATCCCGGGCACGGACATGATCGAGAAGTGCTCGCCGCCATCAAAGACCAGCCGGCTGTAAATTTCGTCCGACAGCACCAGAATATTGCGGTCGCCGATGGCCCGCGCGATCTGCTCAATTTCCCTGCGATCGAGCACGCCACCGGTCGGATTCTGCGGCGAATTCAGAATGATCAAACGAGTTCGGTCATTAATGAGCGCAGCCAGTTCGTCAATATCCAAGGAGAAATCGCGCTCTTCGCGCAAGCGAATGGGGACTGCCCGTCCGCCCACGTAATTCACCATGGACTCGTAAATCGGGAAGCCCGGATTCGGATAGATGACCTCATCTCCTTCATCAATTAGTGCCAATACAGCAAAGAAAATAATAGGCTTACCACCTGGAACGACGACGACTTCTTCGCTCGTCACCTTCACTCCGCGGGTCTGGCTCACGTATTCCGCAATGGTCTGCCGAAGTTCAGGGAGACCCGCCGAGGGCCCGTAATGTGTCCAGCCCTTGCGCAGCGCGTCCACCCCCGCTTCGACTACGTTCCGCGGCGTATCAAAGTCAGGTTCGCCAATTTCGAGATGGATAATATCCTTTCCCTGACGCTCCAGCGCTCGCGCCTTGTTCAAGACTTCAAATGCTGTCTCCGTGCCCAGGCGCGACATCCGCCGCGCCAGTTGGAGCTCGTGTTGAATGGCCTTTACCATGACGGCAAAACTCCCGACAGCGGCAAACCGCACATTATACGCCGGAGTGTCTGCCGAAATAGCGTAGACCAGGAGTGATGAAATTGATTTTCGAGGAACCAAGGTCGTCAAAAGGGAAGACAGGGGGCCTCGCGGCCGCGATAGGGAATGGGGACTACTCCGAGACGCTGTGCTCTTCGTTCTGCGCGCGCAGAACGCGGTCGACAGAATAAGGCGCGCGACGGCTGGGCTCGTGGTAGTGGCGCACCTGCATTTCACCTAACAGGCCGATAGCCAGCAGATTCAGTCCGCCGAGCAGCAGCCCCAGCGCCGTCATCATTAGCGGTCCGTGCGCAGCCATGACCGGCACATTGCGCAGGAATTTCTCGACGCCCAACCACAGCACGATGCCACTGCCGCCGAAAATGCTGGCCATGCCAAAGGTTCCGAAAAAGTGCAGCGGACGCGATAGATAGCGTAGCAAAAAACGGATAGTGAGAAGATCAAAAAACACGCGGAAGGTGCGTGCGATGCCATAGTGCGACGTTCCCCGCTCGCGGTTCACATTGCGAATGGGCACTTCGCAAATCGATGCCCCGTGCCACGAGGCCAGCGCCGGAATAAATCGGTGCAACTCTCCATACAGCGGAACCTGCTCGAGAATGTCCCGCCGGTAAGCTTTGAATGTAGTACCGAAGTCGTGAATATCTACGCCGCTGAGCTTGGCCATCATCCAATTGGCAATGCGCGACGGGATGCGCCGCATCCAGAAGTTATCCACGCGCACTTTGCGCCAGCCACTGACGATGTCGTAGCCCGCCGCAATCTTTTCAAGAAACAAGGGAATGTCGGCGGGATCGTGCTGCAAATCGCCGTCCATAGCGATAATGTATTCGCCGCGTGCATGATCGAACCCTGCCGCCAGCCCGGCTGTCTGACCAAAGTTCCGCCGAAGTTTAACCACAGTCACGCGACTGTCCACGGCTGCAATTTCGCGCAGCATGGCAAACGTCTTATCGTTCGAGCCATCGTCCACCAGCACAATCTCGAAGCTCTCGCCGTTGATCTCCATCACCGCCTTCAGGCGATCGTAGAGGTCGGTCACGTTCTCTTGCTCGTTGTGCAGGGGGACGACAATGGAGTATTTGGGCACGATTTTTTTATTATAGCCTGAAGGCCTCGAGCCGCAGCCGACTTCTTAGGGGTTGATGTTACTCATGGACTACGCACCGCCGGTTCAACGGTCAAACCGGCGTCGTCATGCGACGAACCCGGTCACCTACACCTGGTCCTTGAGCTTGAGCTTGGATTTATTCTCTTCCATGAATTTCTTCAAATCCTCGGCGGCGCCCAGCAGTCGCATCCACTGCTCGTAGTAGAGCGTGACCGGAAAACGGCCCAGGCCGTAAACGCTGACGCCTCCCTTTTCGCCAACCTTAAAATCCAGGCTGCCGCTGCGGGTGCGTCCTCCTTGCTTTTCCAGTTGTGCTAAACGGGCTTTCAGTTCTTCGTAAGTGGGTTCTGCCATGAATGACCTCGTTTTGGGTTATTGCCCCATCATAGGGTGATGCACTCCCTACACACAAGCCGTGGCCCGATGGGCCTGCATATCGGATGGCGAAACTGACCAGGAACCCAATGGTCATGCCTGTTATCCCGTATAGTAATATTGTGAAAAATTCACCGAGTCTTGAGTTGCCGCGCGCCTCGAGGCTCGCTTGACCCTCATGCGATCACCGGTTCGACTCCTGGCCCTGCTCTGTGTCTTTTTGGTCGCAGTGAACGGGTGCGCTCAAGCCTTTCACGTGCACCGGGAGATCTCGAAACCTTCGAATCACGAGTGTTCCATTTGCCTGGCGGCGCACTCCGGGGTCCTTATTCGCTCTCCTTACTGCCTCGATCCAGTTTTCGTGCGAACGCCTTTATCTGTTCCTCTGAGAGGGACTGTAGGGTCTTCGGGCTTCGTTTCCTCGCTCCGCATACGCCCTCCGCCTTGGCATAGCAATTTTTAAGCGCTAAGGACGCCAGGAACGCATTCGTTCGCTACAGCTTGAAGACTTGGGGCTACCCCAATGCGGCCCGCGCTCGAGATCCACCTTCGAAACTGAGGTAATTTCCGATGAGAAGTTATGCCAGCTTGCTCGCAATTCCAGCAGTCTTGTTAGCCATGCCTCTTTATTCCCAGCAAACCGCAGGAACTCCGCCAAGGACAGATCAGCCCGATAACGCTGCCCTCATGGAGAAAATCCGTGATCTCGAGGACCGGATCGTCGCCATGGAAGGACAGATCCGGCAATTAAAAAACCAACAGGCGGCACCATCTGCGGTGGCTGGGCCAACCCCTGCCGCGACTTCCGAGGCAAGTGCGGGGGCAGCGGCTGGACCTCAAACTCAGGCTGGTTCCATGCCACCTCCGGCATCCGCGGCGGCCGCTAGCCCGATCACGCAAGAACCCGCCCTCGGTGGGGCGGGAGGCAGCGCTGCCAAAGCATTGAACCCTGACATCAGCATGATCGGCGACTTCATCGGCTCCGCCGGACACAATCCGGTGAATCCCACTTCTTCGTTTCAGATGCATGAGTCGGAACTTGGAGTCCAAGCCGTTATTGACCCCTATGCCCGCGGCGACTTCTTCCTGTCATTTGGAGAGCAAGGCGTCAATCTGGAAGAGGGCTACATTACACTCACGGCGCTGCCCGCGGGGTTAGTGGCGAAAGTAGGCAAATTCCGCGGGGCCTTTGGGAGGGTAAACACGCTGCACAACCATGTGTTGCCCTGGATTGATCGGCCGCTGGTAAGCAACAACCTGGTGGCTGGTGAAGACGGAATCGATGATGCGGGCGTCTCCGTGCAGCGCATACTTCCCGCCCCCAAGGGCATATTCATGGAGCTGACCGGGCAAGTTTTTCGGGGGGACTCCGGGGATCAGCAGCACCCCTTGTACCGCGCCTTCAGTAATAGCGATGTCAGTACAATCGCGCATCTAAGAACATACAAGGACATCACTGAGTCAACCAATATTGATCTCGGTGCCTCGTATTCGCGTGGCTATAGCACCGCGGGTCCGAACTTCTTGACGCACCTTTATGGCATTGACGCCACGTTGCGCTGGAAGCCCTTGCGACGGTCGATCTACCACTCCTTTGTGGGACGAGGAGAGTTGATCTGGAGTCAACGGCAACAACTTCCATCGGAACAGCGCGCTTTTGGCTTCTATGCTTCAGGCGACTATCAATTGGCCCGGCGGTGGTTCGTTGGCGGACGCTACGATCGCTCTGGTGAAGCTGAGAAGGCGAATCTCATTGACAAAGGTTTTTCCGCGGTCCTTACCTACTGGCCGAGCGAGTTCAGCCAGATTCGCGGACAGTATGAGTTTACTCGCTATGGAAGCCTTGACGTTCATCAACTGTTCATGCAGGTGCAGTTTTCATTGGGGGCCCACGGTGCGCACCCCTTCTAGGAGAGCGATGAAAAGGGTAAGTGGTTTTTCTCGTTTGCTGGCCGTTCTGGCGCTTGGCCTGATCGCCGGTGCCCTGCTTTCACCAACTGCTGCGGAGGCCAAGAAGCTCAGCGTTGTAACCTCTACAACCGACCTGGCCGCGTTGACCGAGGAGGTGGGCGGCGACAAGCTCAACGTTGAATCCATCGCCAAGGGGTATCAGGACCCGCACTTCGTTGAGGCCAAGCCCAGCTTTCTGCTGAAGCTGCGCCAGGCCGACCTGCTGATCTCTGTGGGATTGCAGTTGGAGATTGGATGGTTACCCCCTCTCATCACGCAAAGCGGCAACCCCCGAATTCAAGTGGGAGCACAGGGTTATCTTGATGCTTCGCAATTTGCCGAGATCCTGGAGATTCCCCAAGGAACCGTCACCCGCGCCGAAGGCGATGTGCATCCTCTGGGCAATCCTCACTACTGGCTCGATCCTGACAACGGGCGACGCATCGCGCGAGGCATTGCCAACAAACTGGCCGACTTGGACCCGGCGGATGGCGCGTTCTTTCAGCAGAGGTTCCAGGATTTTGAGAAACGGCTGCTTGCGGCTGAGCAGAAATGGGACGCGGAAATGAAGCCGTATCGCGGCCGCAAAGTCGTAACCTACCATCGCTCCCTCCCGAATTTCGCGAAGCACTTCGGTCTGGATGTGATCGCTTACGTGGAGCCCAGGCCCGGCATTCCCCCCACACCCAGCCATACCCTCGAGCTCATGCAGTTGATGAAGCGTGAGAACTGCAAGATCATCCTTGTCGAGCCATATTTCGACCTGAAAACTCCGCAGTCCATCGCACGCGAAACCGGCGCTCAAGTCGTGGTCTACTTGCCCTCGGTGGGAGGGGCGAAAGAGGTCACGACTTATTTTCAGCTATTCGACTACGATATTGCTTTGCTGACCAAGGCCTTTCAGTCGACGCAATAAGGAGACCCATGGAAATTCTGCCATTCCTGCTGGCGCCCTTTCTGGCCAGCCTGATTTTGACCGGCATTCACGCTTATCTGGGCGTTCACGTGGTAGAGCGCGGAGTGATCTTTGTAGACCTGGCGCTGGCGCAAATTGCTGCTCTGGGCGCAACCATCGCCATCCTGATGGGAATGGATCCGCATGGCTCCGGCGCCTATTGGCTTAGCCTGGCTTTTACCTTTGCCGGCGCTGCTATCTTTGCCTTCGCGCGTACCCGGCGCGGCCACATTCCGCAAGAGGCATTCATCGGAATTGCCTACGCCGTGGCCTCGGCCACGGCCATCCTTGCCATGAGCAAAGCCACCGGAGAGACCGAGCATCTCAAGGACATGCTCGTGGGCAATATCCTGGCAGTATCGATGCACGACGTTGCCAAGACAGCGATTCTCTACGGAGTCATCGGCATTTTTCATTACATTTTCCGCAAACAGTTCTTGCTGATTTCGACGAACCCGGAAGAGGCTGAAGCCAAAGGCCTGAGCATTCGTTTCTGGGATTTTCTGTTTTACGCTTCGTTTGGATTTGTGGTCACTTCCTCGGTTGCCATTGCGGGTGTGTTGCTCGTGTTCTGTTATCTGGTGGTGCCTTCGGTTGGAGCCATGCTCTTCGCTGACCGGATTGGCCGGCGGCTGGCGATTGGTTGGATTATGGGAACATTGGTGTCCGCGCTAGGTGTGTATTTTTCTGTGCTGTTTGATCTGCCCACCGGGGCGGCGATTGTTTGTACCTTTGGCGCCGTGCTCATCCTCATGTTTTTTGTCCATTTGTTTTTTTCCCGAAGACATAAAATACCAATTGAGGAAGCGACCCCGGTGACACACGCTCGCCAGCACGTCCCTCAGTGAACTGAGTGATTGAATAAGGCAGAGTGTTGCAAAGATTAAAGATGAAGATGACGGTTTTTAGGCGATGGTCGGCGTGGTTCTGCTTGTCCGTGATGCTATGGACAGCGGCAGTCGAATCTGCTCACCACCACGCCAACAAGACCGTGCCCGCCTCCTGCTCCATCTGCGTCGTGGCCCATACCGCGGCGCCCACGGCCAGTTCAAGTCACGCCCGGCCGTTTTTCACCACGATTGGCCAACTGCAATAAAAAGAAATTATCGCCGAAGCCCGCATCCATTCCTCTGATCTGGGCATTCGCGGTTCTCCTGCCATTTAGGGATTCCCACTACGAGTTAAATATCCGGCTAAGCCGGCGTAATCCCTATTTTCTGCCAGGAGATATCATGACCACTTCTTCTTATCAGTGGCGCTTCGTCGCCATTGCCGTTATTTCGCTGTATCTCGCAAATTGCACGTCCCATGCTCAATCCGGCGGTAACGCAACCTCAATGAACGGCACCGTCATGGATCCTTCTGGAGCCGTTATCCCGAAAGCCAACGTCGAAATCCACAACCCAGTCAGCGGATTTGACCGATCAGCCACAACTGATGCGTCGGGTCAATTCAACTTCCCGAATGTGCCGTTCAATCCCTACCACCTTACCGTTACCGCGGATGGCTTCTCGTCTTATGCTCAGCATGTCGAGCCACGTTCCTCGGTTCCCCTCACTGTCAAGATCACCATGCAAATTGCCAGCGTAGGCACAGTTGTCACCGTCGTTGAAGAGGCGGCGGATCTGGTTGAGAACGATCCTACCTTTCACACCGATGTGGACAAGACCTTATTCGACAGGGTTCCGCTCGAGAGTCAGTCCTCGTCCTTGAGTTCGCTCGTAACCCTGACTACACCTGGAGTCGTGGCCGACTCGAACGGGCTCTTCCACGGACTGGGAGATCATGCCGACAATTCATTCTCTTACGACGGCCAGCCGATTACCGACCAACAGAGTAAAGTTTTTTCGAACCAGATTCCACCTGAGTCGATCCAGTCGATGGAAGTAATTTCGGGAGCAGTTCCGGCTGAATTCGGTGACAAGACCAGCGTGATCGTTAAGGTGACGACACGCTCGGGACTTGGCCAGGGTAAGCCCACAAGGACCATTACGACTTCCTACGGGAGCTTTGGGACAGTAACCGGGGCCTTCGACATGGCTTATGGCGGCCAAAAATGGGGGAATTTCATCGCTGTGAGCGGATTGAACTCGGGCCGATTCTTGGATCCGCCAGAACTTCACGCCATACATGATAAAGGCAATGAAGAAAACCTATTCGACCGGATTGATTTTCAGCCCTCGGGTCCGGACACGATCCATGTCAACCTTGGCTATAGCCGCTCCTGGTTCCAGACTCCTAACTCTTACGACAGTCTAAATGCCGGGCTAACAGATCCCCTCACCAAGGGCCCGCTTGGTCCGACAGATCAGCGCTCGCAGATTCAAACCTATAACATCGCGCCGGTCTGGACCCACTTGTTTAACTCCACGACGCTTTTCACGTTCGGAGGGTTTGTTCGTCATGACCAGTACAATTACTACCCATCGGCCGAGGTGTTTGCCGATGGCACCGGACTCACTCCTGGCGGCTCTTCGGAGACCATTAATCAGAGTAGAACGCTAACCAACGCGGGACTGCGCTCCGACGTCTCCTACGTGAAAGGCATTCACAACGTGAAGGCGGGCGTCACCTTCGAGCAAACTTCCTGGTCGGTGCCGTTCTTCCGTCGCCGCTCCACCAGGACCCGCGCTTTTTTCAGTCGGGGGAAGGAAGTTTTACGCACCGGGCAGGCTATGCGGTTAGCCGAACTTTTGTCACACGCACGGATTCGGGCAATGCGCAGTTCAACTATTCCGAGATCGTGGGCAGCGCCTTGTCAGCTGCAATCTCTACCAATACCTATCATCCCAGAGGCGCAATCATTGCCACAAAGTCTGGACCCCGATTTTACGCCTCCGATCGAACCTTGACGACGTACCGCCAGCGTCTGGGGATCGCAACTGGGATACGACACGATTACCATCGTGGTCAAAGAATTCTGGCCCGATATCCACCGCAAATTGTCGCATAAGCGCAAGACGAGTGATGTGGCGCAGCTAGACAATTCGACACGCTAGCGACTCCTGACGAAGGGAAAATCTCACGAACTTGGACTCGCAGACTGACGCCCGCCTAATGCGGCTTATCGTCCTTCTTCTGGCTGGGATGATCCTCGTACACCGAATATTGCCCCTGCGGCCGCTTCAGTTTAATTGTGAGGTCCATCTTCGCCTGGTTGACGTCGTAGTCTTCGCCAAATGTCTGGAATCCTTGCGCCAGAACCTGCACCCGCAACTTCCCGTAAGGGACGCCGTCAAAGCTCGACTTACCTTCGGAATCCGTTTTTAGCTCCATCCCGCCCCGCTGTTGCTTCCCACGCGAATTCACGGGATGCATAATCACCGCCGCATTACGCACCGGCTTGCCGTTGTCATCTTTCAAAACCAGAAAACTGATCGCCGCGGTCGGTTCCTCCTCCGCGCGACGATCCCGCTGCGCCGCCGCTCCCACGGCCAGCATCGACAAAGCCAACCCCACATCCACAATCGCTCTCAGGTTTAGGAACCGGGGACGTTGAAGTCTGGGACTCAGAGCACACCGGAGGATCTCGAAAGCTGGCCAATTCATGTCGTTGCTATTCTAAGCAGAACGGCAATCCGCTGTCATTAACAGTGTTTCGCCTGGCGCAAACGATCCGCGCCGCAGCAAGAAACAAGGGAAATAACATGAAGCCGGAAATATCGGGGAAAATTCGTCCCCTGGGCGCTTTTCAAAGGAGACCGCCCTGACCGATTTTCGGATGGTGGAAAAGCACGGGCCTCGCGAAATCAATTAGCGCGCAGCGGCATGCATTTGTTCACTGCCGTCCCGCGGGCGCCATTTTCGCCGACAAACGAGAAACTAAGAAACGCTCTTCGCCCGGCGCGCGTTGTCCCACCACACGGATGGAACCTCGTCGGGGCGGCTAAGCATCTTTGATAATTCCTGCTTGATCTGCAACAAGCGGCCGGCACGCACCTCAGCCGCCGATTGCTCGATTGGACTGTGCGCCCTCCGTTGCGAATAGATCGCATTCATGTTCCTGAGATCGGTGATCTCCTGGCGCAGGCTGCTAAGGCGTTCTGGAATATAACTCATAATTCCAGCATACTCCTTAAACTCTCCTCTCGTTTTGATTTCTTCAGGCGGTTGCAAATGCACAGGTTAGACGCACTCATTCGGCCTGACAGCCGAGGGGTGCTCGGCACAGACAAAAAAGCCCCACCCGTGAGAGTGGGGCCTCCATTCAAGCTAGCAGCTAGAAGCTGCTCTTAGTACATGTCGCCCATGCCGCCGCCGTGGCCGCCGCCCGCAGGAGCTCCCTTTTTCTCTTCTGGGATCTCCGCCACCAGCGCTTCCGTGGTCAGCATCAGCGAGGAGATGGAGCCAGCATTGGTGAGCGCGGTGCGCACGACCTTGGTTGGATCGAGCACGCCCGCCTTGACCAGATCCTCGTACTCGCCGGTAAGGGCGTTGTAGCCGAAGTTCGGGTCCTTCGAGTCGAGCACCTTGCCCAGAACAATTGCGCCCTCTTCGCCGGCATTCTCGGCGATCTGGCGCAGCGGCTCTTGCAGGGCGCGCTTCACGATGTTGACTCCAATCTGCTCGTCACCCTCGACCTTCATTCTTTCGAGTGCGGGCACGCAGCGAGCCAACGCGACTCCGCCGCCAGGGACAATTCCTTCTTCCACGGCTGCACGCGTAGCATGCATGGCGTCTTCAACGCGGGCTTTCTTCTCTTTCATTTCGGTTTCGGTTGCGGCGCCAACTTTGATCACCGCCACGCCTCCGACCAGCTTCGCCAACCGCTCTTGCAGCTTCTCGCGGTCGTAGTCGCTGGTAGTCTTCTCGATCTGGCTGCGAATTTCTTTTACACGGCCTTCGATCTCGGAGTGCTTGCCCTTGCCTTCCACCAACGTGGTGTTGTCCTTGTCGATGGTGATCTTCTTGACCTGCCCGAGATCGCTGATCTGCACATTCTCCAGCTTGATCCCGAGATCTTCCGTGATGGCCTTGCCGCCGGTGAGGATAGCGATATCCTGCAGCATCGCTTTGCGCCGATCGCCGAAGCCCGGAGCCTTCACGGCCGCGACTTGCAGCGTGCCACGCAGTTTGTTGACCACGAGAGTAGCCAGCGCTTCTCCCTCGACATCTTCTGCGATGATCAGCAGCGGCTTGCCGCTCTTCGCAATCTGTTCCAACAGCGGAAGCAGATCCTTCATCGAGCTGATCTTCTTTTCGTTGATCAGCACGTACGCGTTCTCCAAAGCAACTTCCATGCGCTCCGGATCGGTCACAAAGTAAGGCGAAAGATATCCGCGGTCGAACTGCATGCCCTCAACCACTTCGAGTTGTGTCTCGAGGGTCTTGGCTTCTTCCACGGTGATCACGCCGTCTTTCCCAACCTTGTTCATGGCCTCGGCAATGATCTTCCCAATGGTCTCATCGTTGTTGGCAGAAATCGTGCCAACTTGCGCGATCATGGCGCCGGTGACGGGTTTGGAGAGTTTGTCTAGTTCGCCTTTTTCGCGGTTGCCTTCTTTGTCGACGCGGCCGCAGATGGTGATGACAGCTTTCTCGATGCCGCGCTTCATGGCCATGGGGTTGGCGCCGGCGGCAACGGTCTTGACGCCTTCGCGGTAAATGGACTGGGCGAGAACGGTGGCGGTGGTGGTTCCGTCGCCGGCGACGTCAGAAGTTTTGCTGGCGACTTCACGGACCATCTGTGCGCCCATGTTCTCGAGCGAGTCTTTGAGTTCAATTTCTTTGGCTACGGTTACGCCGTCCTTGGTGATGGTGGGCGAACCGAATTTCTTTTCGATGACAACGTTGCGGCCCTTGGGGCCGAGGGTCACCTTCACAGCGTCTGCTAGAAGGTTGACGCCGCGGAGGATCGCCTGACGGGACTCTTCTCCGTGTACGATTTGTTTTGCCATTGCTTTGTTCTCCTAAAGTTATCGATGATGTTTCGAACTATTTCTCAGTTCTCGGTTTGCGTTTGAGAGCCGAAAACTTATGCGGAAGCTCGCGTCGCCTCAGGATGACAATCCTTATCGACGCGCGCCTGCGGGCTCTTTCTTGGCTCCGTGGGATGCGCCGCTGAGGATGCCCAGGACTTCGTCTTCCTTCATGATGATGAAGTCTTCGCCATCGAGCTTGATTTCGGTGCCAGCATACTTGCCGAACAGGATCCGGTCGCCCTCTTTGACAGCCAGCGGGAAGACCTTGCCTTCGTCGTTGGAGCGACCCTTGCCGACCGAGATGACTTCGCCCTCCTGCGGCTTGTCCTTGGCCGAATCTGGGATAATAATGCCGCCACGAGTGGTGTCGGCTTCTTCCACACGACGGACCAAAATGCGGTCATGGAGTGGGGTGAATTTTGCCATAGTTTGCAACTCCTTTCAAATTGGTAGAAGGTTTGAGACTTGGGTAAACTGGTGAGAATAAAGGTTTAATGCACATCTGTTAGCAATCTTCTGTTACGAGTGCCAATTATAGGACGTGGGTGGAATGTTGTCAAGCGGGCCGGTCTCGGACGTCTCGGACGGTCTCGGACGGATCAGATGACCCCGCTTTAGGACCCGGGGACCGGGGCAGTCGCCGCGAACGTTTCGAAGTGGGCGACCTGATTCGCCAAGAAATAACCTGAGCCCTATCTCAGCTCTTCCATCGCCGCTTCCAACACTTCCCTGCCCGGACGCGTAACCGACTCCGGCAGCGTGGCCAGCGGCTGGTCGGTCATGTTAAGCATGTCAAGGAAACTGGGCGCTTGCGGATTCACGTATCCTGGCGGGATACGTCGAAAGTGCGGGCTATGGATCGGCTGCGGACACGTGTAAATCGTAAGGTGAAGACATCAGCACAGGCAAGAACAATCCCCGCTTCTCGTCTGAACTGCCAAGTCAAATACATTCAAGACAGCGCCAGTATGGTGATTCATCCTTGTCGGAACACGTCTCAGCCATTCAAAATTCCCGCTTTGAGAAAGAAAAGCGAGAGTGATTACTCGAGACGCAACCCTGTATTGGGAGAACCCATGGCCACAATCACTAGAGGGACGCTGCAGTCGTCACCGGGGCATCAGGTTTTTCATTCCCGGTGAAGAGGTCCAAGGCGTGCAGCCTGTGGAAAAACGGGAGAGGTGGAAAGGCGCACTTGCCGGATCGTGGGCCCGGGATTTCCGACGCACTGACCACATAGATCGTGTTGCTCGCCGGATCGATCACGGGTGTTCCCGGTAACCCCTACCTCCGGATAGATGTCCCCAAAGCAGCCGAAGCCCGCGTTGCCCACGTCATTCCAAACCACTGGCTTCTCTCCGGCGGTGCCACCATGTAACGTGTCCAGCAGGTTGACATGCTCTATCGGTCACTGTTTAGCCTCAGAGGGATCTTGCCGACCGCACAGGGCGACTTTCTGAGAATTGCGTTCCTTCGTTTCATCAAGAATGACTGGAAACCAGTCTTCATAGACCAGAAACTGATGAGGCACCTAAGAACAGGGCAGGCCGAGCGGTTCATATCCAAGGCGGCGTTTGCTCGACGGTACGGTATTCACACGAGAACGGCGGCTCGCTTTTTGGAAGACCAGGGACTACCGTCCCGGACCTTCGTCTGGGGCACGTCGGAACGTAAGTTAATTGACAGCGCGGCAGCAAGACTCTCCCCCACGCTCCCGGGGAAGATCTATAGAGTGAGACAAGCCGCAGCAATGATCGGAATTTCCGTGGAATTGCTGAAATGCCTGAAAGCGAATGGCGATTTTGAAGTTAACCACCAGCTCCGAACGAAGGAGTGCCGGATTTGTGCGGCTTGCCAGCGGTTCGGGAAGCAGCACAATGAGCAACTCAATCGCTTTCTCTCGGCAACCCCCAACTGCTGGTGAAGCTGCTTGGGACCTAAATCGACCAAATCAAAGACGAGGAGTGGAGTGCAGTCGGAGGGCTGGCGTCTTATAATTCCGCTCCAGACGACCCCGTTTCCGTCACCAGAGGCGTAGAACAGCATGGCGACTGTCATTTCTCTCCGTGAAGTCATCGAGGCCATGGAAGGATCAAGCGACGAGTGCGCTTCCTACTTGGACCCGGACACGGGCGAGATCATCACGGTAACAGAAGAAGAGCGACATTTGGCCGAAGACGAATCTGGGGAAGATGTTCCCGAATGGCAGCGTGAGATGCTGCCGAAGATTCGTGCCGTTTTGGAAAGCGATCGTTTTCTGGAGTTGCCGGATCGCTTCGACATTCATGAGTGGGCCATTATGGAGGGATTCTCACGAGCGCAGGACAACGAGCGAATCCGGCACGAACTGCTGGATGCCATTCATGGAGCGGGTGCCTTTCGTACCTTTCGGAGTGTGATTCGACGACTCGGCATAGAACAAAGTTGGTATCAGTTCCGTGACGAAGCGCTGGCGGAAATCGCTCGCAGCTGGCTGGAGGAGCACAAGCTTCCGTACAAGTAGGGGGCCCGGCATCAAGGGGGGAATGCAGGATGGCAGCGGGGGATGCGCAGAGGACCTGGTTTCCGGAAATGGTTGCTATGTTGCGGCAGGAGTGGCACCCTCCTATCTCGTGCCTGGCATTAATTGAGCTCCGTGACCGTCAAGACGCGATGTTGCAGGCCATTCGTTCGGAAAGGAACATCCTTTCTCCCGTCATGAAATGCCCGAAGTGTCACAGGGAAGGGCGTATGGCTCCACCCAAGGTCTCGGTTCGGGCTCTGATCCTTGCGCTCGCTCGATTTGGAATCGCTCAACAGGAGGAGGTAAAAAAACTGGAGAAGGGGTGGGCCCTCTACCGAAAGCAGAATCAGCTTGATCTCTATGGTAAGCACCAACAATCGACCGCGGGCACCTGTGCAGTGCTCCACGATTCTGGCAAGTGAAGGTCAATCCGTCTGCTTCCGCCAGCGATTTTTCGCTGACCAAAGTTTAAGAATTCTGGCGGCTCATGCGGTATCAAGAGCGATGGTTGACGAAAACAGACACTCAGAACCCTGGGTTGTGAGCGTTATGGGGATGTTACAACAACAATCGGCGAGAACTGTCGCTTGGCTTTTGCGGTCTTGGCAAAGGCCAGGCAGTTGCCAGCTTGACTTGCCTATCAACAAGTAGAACGATCTCACAGGAGCGATATGCTGAAGCACACGGCACTCGTGTTCCTTTTGCTCGACCTAGCGTTGGCCCAGCGGAAATACCCGATCGAAGTCCACTTGGACGACGACGGACTTCTCCCTGAGTCCACAGTTAAGTGCATTGGCGAGGTCCCCAAAGACTTTGCTTGCGCGATATTCTTCGATGTTGATCCGCCCCTTCACAACGGTATGGACATTGTTAGCGTTATTGGCGGGGAGAGTAATTTTGGAGTGCACCCTTGGGCTGAGACACGGAGTTAAGGGGGTTGTTGCCGTTCGCTGAAAATCATTGTAACGGCGAGGGGCTTCGATTGCATTCTCGAATCCGTGTTCGACCGCGGATTTTT
>Ga0070708_100000194_pt1 | contig 44320 bp, 36 predicted proteins | sample KBSK5503metaG_FD_65469 | JGI IMG/M metagenome (GOLD analysis project Ga0070708, IMG submission 65469) | Corn, switchgrass and miscanthus rhizosphere microbial communities from Kellogg Biological Station, Michigan, USA - KBS K5-50-3 metaG | ecosystem: Host-associated > Plants > Roots >... | reverse complement strand
TGTGACGCCCGCTACCGTCGCGCGTGTCGGCTGCGAAGAGCCTGAAATGGACACGATGTTGCTGTTGTACTTCGCAATCGCCTGGAAGCTGTGGTTTTGATCGCGAAAATCGTCGAAGTTCGGGTCCGCAAGGCGCGACGGCCTGCCCTTTGAGGTGACCTCGAAGACGGCCATGATCCGGTTCGGATTGGGGTACGGCAGCGGCCGCAACAACACGCCGTAAACTACGCTGAAAATTGCGGTGGTCGCGCCGATTCCGAGGGCGAGGGTAAGGATGGCTACGGCGGTGAAGCCGGGATTCTTGCGGAGTTGACGGACACCGTAGCGGCCATCGGAGAACACGGAGTGGAGCCAGTTGCCAAGCCGTTCTTCACGAACCTGTTCTTTCACTTGTTCGATCCCTCCAAGTTCTAATCGCGCAGCGCGTTCCGCTTCCTTCGACGGCATACCCGCGCGAATGTTTTCATCGGTCAACAGTTCAAGGTGGGAATGGACCTCCCGGTCGAGCTCCACGTCTGCACGGCGAGTGGAAAGGAGGTTGCGCAGAAAACTTTGGACTTTCGCCAAGAGGGGCATGACAAATACCTCGCTATGACGTTTCCAGGGCCTGTGCGATGGCCCAGGAAATGCGGCCCCATCGCCTGGTTTCCAGTGCGAGTTGCTTCCGTCCAGGCTTGGTCAAACGGTAGTATTTCGCGCGGCGGTTGTTTTCGGAGTCTCCCTAAAAAGAAGAGATCCAACCCTCTTCCTCCATTCGATGCAACGCGGGAAAGAGAGAGCCTGGCTTAACAACAAAAGTGCCGCTGGTGATTTGCTGGATTCTGCGCGAGATACCCAAGCCGTGCATTTCGCCGGCGATAAGCGATTTCAGGATCAGCAGGTCCAAAGTCCCTTGCAAAAGGCTGGTCTGCTCAGGGCTCAAGGTATGCCTCCTATCGGCAGTCTATAGAGATAATATGAATCTACATATAGAGTGTCAATAGGGAACGAGCGTGCCGGCAGAGGATAAGCGCGTTAATCAGGGATTTGGATTATCTCCGAGTGCGTCGTCCGGCCACAATCGCAGACAGGAGCCTGCCAAGTTACCGGTAAACATTATGCGACTTGTGTGGAGAGATGCTCAGAGGTTGAAACAAACACTAGAGAATCAATTAGTTTTTCGCACGCGCCTGCGGAGTACCGATCAAGTATGTAATTGGCGCTCGGCCGGACGCTTTTGAGTGCTCGCCCACTTCCCACTGGTATTCGATTCCGGAGAGCTTTTTGATGATCTCGCGGAGCTCCGGTGGCCGATAGGTACGGAGACAAGACACTACGCCGTCGAACAGCAAGACCAGGGGAATAATCGGAATCAGATACGTATAAAGCAACCGTGACCAACGGAACGGACGGATCAACGGCGTGAAGGCAAACAGCATGAGAGCCCAGGGAAACATAAGAGCGATAGCTGACGGAGCGCGCCTCGTAATTTCAAATACGCCGATGCTTTGGCCGGCGTCGACGGCATTTTGGAGTATGGCGCGAGCTTCTTCTGGGGGAAAATGATGAAACGATGTAAACATCGTTCGATACCCCGGCAAATCGCCAGGGACTTTCGTCGCATCCACCGAGTTGGAACAGAAAGCAATGTGATTATCAGAAGCCACTCTGACATTTTGGAATGCCCCGAGGTTTGGGCATTTATCCGTGAGCAAAATGCGAAAGACCCGTGCATCTGGTTGGAGCCTTCGAGAAAGGTCTAACCAGGGTCCGCCGCCGCCGGAACACATATCAACAATCGATCGGCACTGTGTGGAGTCCAGTGAGCTTTGCAGTAGAGGGGCGATGGGCGCGTAGGCCTGTAGGAGATTTAACCCGAACTGGAGCGCATCCGTAATTTCATGCCGAAGCGATAACGGGAACCAGGGTTGTTCATGGAGTTCGATGAGCTGTGCGCGACGCATAGGAATTTAACCTTACAAGAAGTATGAGCTAATCTGCCTGTCATCATTGCGAATAGCTAGTGAAAAACGCGGCGGTATTGATCGAACCGATCAAATTCCGGATGGTCGCTCAATCGGAGACTATACCAACGCCGCTCGGTTCCTCTTCTGAAGGCAGTGGTCACTCGGCTGTGAAGCTGGGAAATCGCCTGGATAACTAGCAAGGAGCCATTACAGCAGTGGGGTTAGTCGCGTTGCCACAAATTTGCCGCGAGAATGCGGAACCACGCCAGATGCTCAAGAGTGCTGGAAACTCGCGCGGGGGCAGATTTTTATCAGGATTGCTTGAAAAGTTTTAGAATCGTCGCTTGGGTGCCGCCCTCCCAACATTTTTGTTCTTCTCCAGACCAGATTGAAGGGTACTCTCTAAGCCGAAAATGAGCGGCCAGAATAGTATCGCGGAAAGGTTTCGCGCGAAGTTTGGTGTGAAACCGCATGTTTACCGCGCGCCGGGGCGGGTGAACCTGATCGGCGAGCATACAGACTATAACGATGGGTTCGTGATGCCGGCGGCCATCGGATTTTATTGCTGGGTGGCGGCTGGTCCGAGAGAGGATCGGAAGCTGGTCATTTCCTCCGAAGAATTTCCCGAACAGATTGAAGTGGATTTGGGTAAAGAGTCGCTGCGGCCGTCCGGGACCTGGAGTGACTATTCGGTTGGGGTCGCCGCGCAACTGGAGAAAGAAGGGTTCGAGCTGAGCGGGGCGAATTTGCTGATCCACGGAGAGGTGCCGATTGGCGCCGGGCTCAGCTCATCGGCGTCGATCGAAGTGGCCACAGGCATCGCTCTTGCGGAGGAGTCTGGTCTCTCGATTGAGCGGACGCGACTTGCTCGAATTTGCCAGCAGGCGGAAAACGAGTTCGTCGGTATGCGCTGCGGGATCATGGACCAGTTTATTTCGCTGCACGGTCGCGCGAATCATGCGCTGATGCTTGATTGCCGATCATTGCAATTCGAATTAGTGGCGATTCCCGAATCCGTCCGGCTGGTGATTTGCAATACGGGAGTGAAACACAAACTGGCTGGTGGAGAATACAATCGCCGCCGGGAAGATTGCGAGGAAGCAGTGCGTTCTCTGGCAAAAGCTTTGCCGAACATCCGAGCGCTTCGGGACGTAAACAGAGGGCAGTTGGAGCAGCATCGTGGACTTCTCTCGGAGGTCGCGTACAAGCGCGCGTTGCACATCGTGACGGAAAATGAGCGAGTGTTGAATGGCATGGAGGCGCTTCGAACGGGAGACTTGCGCCAATTTGGCGGATATATGGCCGAATCGCACGTGAGCCTTCGCGATATGTTTGAAGTGAGCTGCGCCGAACTCGATTTGATGGTTGAGCTGGCGAACAGGGAGCGAGGTGTGTATGGCGCGCGCATGACCGGGGGAGGGTTTGGCGGGGCAACCATCAACCTGGTGGATGCGCGGTACGCCGCGGGATTTGCGGAGAACGTGGCGAAGGCTTATCAGGAAAAAACGGGGATTGCTTGCGCGACGTATGTTTGCATGCCGGCCGAAGGAGCCAGCCGGGTTGAGTCCGCCGAAGAGGCACGATAGGCTACGCAGATTATGAATGGGAATGATCTTCGGAGTACGCCGCACAGGCGCTGGAACCCGCTGCTGCGGGAGTGGGTGCTGGTTTCGCCGCACCGGACGCAGCGGCCGTGGCAGGGGAAGGTCGACAAGGAGGCGCCGACGCCGTCGATTGAATATGACCCGGAGTGTTATTTGTGCCCCGGGAACGTGCGCGCGGAAGGGCACAAGAATCCGGTGTACGCGGAGACGTTTGTTTTCGACAACGACTATCCGGCGATGCTGCCGAATGTTTCTCCAAGCGAAGTGGAGCAAGAAGGGCTGATTGTTGGGCGAGTAGAGAGAGGAATTTGCCGGGTGGTGTGTTTTTCTCCGCGCCACGACTTGACGATTCCGCAGATGGAGCAGGAAGAAGTGCGACGGGTTATTGAAGTGTGGACGCAACAATATCAGCAGTTGGGTGACGTGGCGTGGGTAAAGCACGTGCAAATTTTCGAGAATCGCGGCGTGCTCATGGGGGCAAGCAATCCGCATCCGCATTGCCAGATTTGGGCAAACGAGGAAGTGCCCAACGTGCCGATGAGAGAGCAAGCCGCGATGAGAGAGTTTTTGGAGAGCAACGAGAAATGTTTGTTGTGCGAGTATTTGCGGCTGGAAGTCGAGGATGGCGAACGGATTGTCTGCGAGAACGAGGGATTTGTGGCGCTGGTGCCTTATTGGGCGGTTTGGCCATTCGAAACGATGATCTTGAGCCGTCGCCACCTGGCAAGCCTTGCCGCATTGGACGACACGGAGCCGAGAGATCTCGCGGACATCCTTCGGAGGTTGACTATTCGCTATGACAATTTGTTCGAAACGGCTTTCCCCTATTCGATGGGATTCCATCAAGAGCCCACGGACGGCGAGAGCCATCCGGAATTTCATTTCCACGCCCATTATTTTCCGCCGCTGCTGCGATCGGCTGCGGTGCGGAAATTCATGGTGGGCTATGAGATGCTCGCCGGGCCGCAACGCGACATTACTCCGGAGGGCGCTGCGGCGAGATTAAGGAATTTGACGGAAACGCACTATCTTGATGGCCACTGAACCTGCCATGAGAGAAGGTCAAGCTGGAGTGACCATTGATTCGCACCAGCATTTTTGGCGGTATGATGCGGCGCGCGATGGTTGGATCACGGACTCGATGTCTATGTTGAAACGCGATTTTCTGCCGAAAGACTTGGAAGGCGAGTGCAATGCGAATGGCATCGATGCAACTATCGCCGTCCAGGCCGACCAGTCTGAAGCCGAGACGCTTTTCCTTTTGGAGCTGGCGGAGGGAAGTAAGCGGATAGCGGGTGTTGTTGGGTGGGTCGACCTACGCTCGCCGAGGGTGGAGGAAAGGTTGCAATTCTTTTCTCAGCGCGAGAGGCTTCGCGGATTCCGACACATCGCACAGGCAGAACCCGATGAGCGGCATTTGGTAAGTCGCGATTTCAGGCGAGGGATTGCGCGGCTGCGGGAATTTGGTTTTACCTATGACATTCTCATTTACCCGAGGCAACTAGCCGCGGCCATCGAGTTAGTTACGCAATTTCCCGAGCAACGATTTGTTGTAGACCACATGGCGAAACCGGAAATTAAGGCTGGGAGCCGCGAACCTTGGGCCACAGGGATGCGAACCATTGCGCAGAATTCAAATGTCTATTGCAAGCTGTCTGGACTTGTGACGGAAGCGAATTGGAATCATTGGAAGCCCGAAGATATGATTCCTTACCTGGACGTTGTTTTGGAAGCATTTGGTCCGAAGCGCCTGATGTTCGGTTCGGATTGGCCGGTGTGCCTTTTGGCGGCAGGCTACGGGCATGTAAAGCAACTGGTCGAGAGTTATGTGGAAGTTAACGCGGCTGAGCACAAGCATGATATTTTCGGCGGAAACGCAAAGCGGTTTTATGGTGTGAAGGCGGATATTCATGGACTTGCAGCTTAAAGACAAAGTTGTGTTGATCACCGGCGGGGCCAAAGGGATCGGTGAGGCCATCAGCCGAGGCTGTGCCCGAGAAGGCGCCATTCCCGTATTTGTGGATAAGGACATCGAGGCGGGAAAGAGATTGGATGGCGAACTGCGGAATGGCGGCGCAATGTGCCGGTTCATTTCCGCAGACATCTTGCCGGTTGATAGTTGTCGCGAGGTGGTTGAACAAACGCTGAAGGAATTCGGACGACTGGACGTTCTTGTGAACAATGTGGGGGCGAATGACAACGTGGGGCTTGAGAACGGCAGCCCTGAAAGATACGTGAGCTCGCTGCGGCTGAATCTTTTCCATTACTACAACATGGCGCACTACGCGTTGCCGGCGCTGAAAAAGACTCAGGGGTGCATTTTGAACATCGCTTCGAAGGTTGCCGTCACGGGGCAGGGCAGCACTTCGGGGTATACATCCGCGAAAGGCGCGATTCTTTCTTTGACGAGAGATTGGGCAGCGGAATTGTTGGGGTCCGGGATTCGTGTAAATGCTTTAGTGCCAGCCGAAGTGATCACGCCGCTTTATAAGCAGTGGGTCGGGACTTTTCCGAATCCAGAAGAAAAGCTTGCGCACATCGTCTCGAAGATACCGCTGGGCAGACGAATGACGCAGCCGCACGAAATCGCGGCGATGGTGCTGTTTCTGATCTCGCCGCAAGCTTCGCATATCACTGGCGAGCACGTTTTCGTCGATGGCGGCTATACGCATCTCGATCGTGCTTTAACCTAGGGGAGCCGATGACCCAGGCATCCGCGCCACTCACTGAGAGAAAATATCTACTGCCATTTACTTTGGTAACCAGCCTGTTTTTTCTCTGGTCGATCGGAGTCCACCTCAACGACGTGCTCATCCCCCACTTCAAAAAAGTTTTCGAACTCTCTGATTTCCAATCTTCATTCATCCAGGTCGCCTTTTTCGGCGGCTATTTTCTAGCCGCTCTTCCCGCCGGCCGCCTCATGGACAGAATCGGCTATAAGCGCGGCATCCTCGTCGGCCTGCTGCTCTGCTCCGCTGGCACGTTACTTTTTCTTCCCGCGGCCAGTTCACGGCAATACGCATTCTTCCTGCTCGCCCTCTTCGTTATGTCCTCCGGCCAATCGTTTCTCGAAGTCGGCGCCAATCCTTACGTTACCATTCTCGGCCCGCCCGAATCCTCCGAACGCCGTCTCAATTTCGCGCAGTCGTTCAATGCCGTCGGTAGTTCGCTCGTCCCCACTCTCGGCGCCGCTTTTATTTTGTCAGGAGTGGACTACACAGCCGCACAAAAAGCGGCCATGAGTGCAGGTCAGCTTCAGGCCTACGTCTCTTCCGAAGCCAACATGGTCAAAGTGCCGTACCTCTTTATCACCGCAATCTTTCTCTTCGTTGCTCTTCTCATCTACCTCGCCCATCTGCCGGAAATTGTTCCACACGACGGGAGCGATAAGAGCCCATCGCCGAACACGGCCTCCGCTGATCTTTTCTCGCATTCTCATCTCATCAAAGGCGTCGTCGCCCAGTTCTTCTACGTCGGCGCGCAAGTCGGCGTTGCCGGCTTTCTCATTCGGTTTGCGAAGCAGGCCATGCCGGACTCTCTTGTCCGGATGGCCAACTGGGGCTCGCAATTTCATGCTGCGCATCAAGGCCAGACCTCCAGCTTTGTTGCCCGGCTCATTCCTGACAGCCCCGAGAAAATGGCCGCCCTGTTCCTCGTCGCCCATCAAGTCGGCTTCATGATCGGCCGTTTCTCCGGCTCGTGGATGATGAAGCGCGTCAAAGCCGCGCGCCTTCTCGCCATCTTCGGCATCGGCGCGCTGGCCTCCGCCCTGGTCGGTGTTAGTGCTTCCGGTCCTGTCGCCGTCCTCGCCATTGTCCTCGTCGGCTTCTTTAACTCCATCATGTTCCCCACGATTTTCGCGCTCAGCCTGAAAAATCTCGGCCCGCTTACTAAGCGTGCTTCCTCGTTCCTTGTCATGGCCATCATCGGCGGCGGGCTCATTCCTGCTGTAATGGGCAAAATTTCTGATCTCAGCAATATTCAAAAAGCGTTCATCGTCCCGCTCATCTGCTATCTCTATGTGATTTACTTCGCTGTTCGCGGCTACAAGCCGAATCCTTCGTTGAGTCTCGCCGAATCTCCGGCCATCGCCGAGGCGAAATGAATAGACGCTATTGTCTAACGCTGGACCTGAAAGACGATCCGAAACTGATCGCCGAATACAAGAGATACCACGAGAAGATCTGGCCGGAGATCACGCAAAGCATCAAAGGCGCGGGCATCGAAGATATGGAGATCTATCTGCTCGGCACGCGCATGTTCATGGTGATGGAAGTGAACGAGGGATTTTCCTTTGCGTCCAAAGCAAATGCGGATCGCGAAAATCCGAAGGTTCGCGAATGGGAAGAACTCATGTGGAAATTTCAACAGCCCCTTGCGGATGCCAAGGCGGGTGAAAAGTGGCTGCAGATGGAAAGAATTTTCAAGCTTGAAAAGTGAGCGGCAAGGGCCGATTATTCGTCGGCTAGTTTGCGAGCGTAGTTCGCCATCGGAAGTTTTCTCGAAGGAGGCGGATGCCATGGGACCAAATCGTATGCCGCGGCGCCATTGGCTGTTGGGCACGAGCGCTTCGCTAGTCACGCTCGCGGCTTCTTCGAATACGGCTGCTGCACTGAGCCAGCCCGGGACACCACAAAATCAGCCCCAAGCTTCTTCCGACCCGGGAGAAGCCGATCGCATTCGCCGGATGAAGTGGTGGCACGAAGCCCGCTTCGGCATGTTCATTCACTGGGGCCTTTACAGCGTCTTGGGCCGGCACGAGTGGGCCATGGAGGAAGAGGGTATTCCCGTCGCCGAATACGAGCAGCTCGCCAAGCGCTTCCAGCCGGCACCCAATGCGGCGCGCGCTTGGGCAAAGCTTGCCAAGGCAGCGGGCCAGAAATATATGGTGATGACGTCCAAACACCACGAAGGCTTCTGCAATTTCGACACAAAATTCACCAACTACTGTGCTCCAAAACAAGGCCCAGGGCGCGATCTAGTTCATGAATATATCGAAGCTGCCCGTGCTGAAGGCTTGCGCTTCGGCTTCTACTACTCGTTGATGGATTGGCATCATCCCGACGGTGCGCGCTGCGCCACTGATCCCGAAGCGCGCAAGCGTTTCGTCGAATACACACACGGCCTGGTCCGCGAGCTCATGACCAACTACGGAAAAGTCGATGTGCTCTGGTACGACGTGGACTGGCCGCTCAACGCCGACCAATGGGAGTCCGAGCGGATGAACAAAATGGTTTTTGGGTTGCAGCCGGACATCATCGTCAACAACCGAAATGGCCTCCCCGGCGATTTTTCCACACCAGAGCAGGAAATCGTCGCCGAGAAGGGAACCCGCGCATGGGAAAGCTGCATGACGCTCAACGATAGTTGGGGATACCAGCGCGCGGACGATAACTGGAAAAATCCGAAAACGGTTATTCGTAATCTCGTCTCTTGTTCGCGCGATGATGGCAACTATCTCTTGAACATCGGTCCCAAACCTGACGGCTCAATTCCTGAGGGCTCCGTTCGCGTGCTCACGGAAGTCGGCCAATGGATGACACGCAATGGCGAGTCCATCCGCACAACGGACCGCTGCCAGGTGCACGCTTCTGAGTTTGCCGGCTTCACGCGCCGCGGTAACACCCTCTATATGCACGTTCATTTCTGGCCGGGCGACACGATCGCCCTCGGAGGCCTAATGACCAAAGTAATCTCCGCCAGGCTTCTTGCTTCGGGGCAAAGCGTCAAGTTCGAGCAGGAGCGCTTTCGGGTTCGTTTCACCGGCCTGCCGGCTGACGCACCCGATCACCCGGTCACAACGATCGCTATCGAATGCGAATCGGAACCAAGGCAGGATACTGGGCTTGTTCGCCGCGAAAGACCACGCGTCCGTGTCGGCATTTAGTTCCTTGCCTTCCACAGAGAGGGCGCCCTATTCCGATACACGCAGCAGCACCACGCCATGCCCCGGCACGCGGGCTTTGAAGTTGCCCAGCAGCGTGCCGAGATCTTTGGCGGCCCAATTATCGCGCGCTGAAGCCCTGATGCGAAAATCGGATCGCATGATCACTTCCTATTCTTGGGGTCTAGCCTGAGTAGTTGATTTGCTCTGGCGAGCGGTGGCTAATTTCGTCTCGACGGCGGGCTATTCTACACAATATTGTGGCCAGGCTGCGGCCGGCGCTTCGGCGCAGCCCACTGTTCCTGCCACACACGTTCTCCCTAATCGCGACGTGCGAAGGCAAGCCTAAGTGCGCTCCCGTCCGACCAGGGCTTAGGGCCGAGGCTTGCCATTAGCTAGGTAAGGTATGTAGGTATATCTACCGTATTGACGGGCCAGTATCACGGGAGTATCCGTATCGCGCCCTCAAGGAGGCTCCTCAAATGGAACGCTTCATGGTTTGTGACAACCCCGGATGTCGCTTTATCCTCGACCGTCGTATCAATGGAAAATCGCTCGACGGCGCCCAGCTAGTCCTTAAGAAATGTCCAGCGTGTGGGGGTGATTGGTCAGCTGCCTGCCCCTCTTGCAATCAACCGCTAGCCACGAAGTTGGTAGCCGGACTTCCCCACTCCGTCTGCTGCGATCGCAGCCCAAGGGCGAAATCCAGGGCTGCTTAGACTGCACTTCATCCAGTGTTCTTGAACTTGCTTCGCGGCCTCAGCTGGGCCGCCAGACTGAGCCAGAAGAGCGCTTGGCCGCTTCCTGAGCTTGTGGACCCATTCGAAGTGTGGCCGCAGGTTTCTGTTAGGGTGCGCCTAAAGGGAATAGCTTGGTATTCGACGCGCAGCCGAAACTCGTGGAAGGCATCGCGGCTCGCGATGCCGTGCGATTCCAACTTCATCAGCTGCAGAATGAGCAGCTTTTCGTCCATGCCAGCTTCCAAGCGGCGTCGCACCAGGTGCCGGTCAACGCCTGCTAGGAACCATAGAATTAGGAACTCGCAACGGCGACGCAGCATAGTAGAGTGGCAGTTCTATCGTGCAAACCGAGCGAGTCTTGCGCAGGGCATTCTCGCGCTTCACAAGTATTTCCCTGCCGCTGCCTTCCAAACCAGAGAATTCCAGTTTAAGGATCTCGGTGGATTGCAGTAACACCTCGAACATTTCCTGTGAGTCCGCGAACAGGTGCGCCTCACATGTTTCGAACGGACCGGAGCGTTAAGCACCCCGCCCGACCGGTGCAGGCACGGTTGGAACAAGGCAGGTTTGGTCAGATTGAACGTGTTGGCAAGATTCTCGCGCGATCGCTCGACCCTCTCGGCTATCGAATTTTCCTCCCCAGCGCGCCAATTTTATGGCCTTGTGATCTGAACTGGTGAATGAGGTCTAACTGGGAGAGTTGCGGCGTTAAAGCACGAATATTCTCTCGTCGGATCAAGGACGCTCCTACATCTGCGAGTCACAACATTGGCGGACTAGTGTTGGTCTCGTGTCGAAGTGCGTGGGAGCAAGATCGGTCGCGGACTATCTTGCCTGGGGCTCATCAGACGATCGCAAAACGCAAGTAGATAGCGCCGTAATCTCCCGGGTTGAGAAGGTACTTACGATGGACTACCTCCGGACGGTTGTACAGAAGATGTGAGCTCTCATACTAGCTAATACAAGAGCTTATTATTGACAGACGGTGGTTGTAGGAAGATGCAGAAATGGACTAGAATCGGGCGCGAGCAGCTCTTCCATCGGATTGAGGGAAGTGGATTCGCACTCATCCACTTCTTGTGTCTTGCAGAATTTGTGATGACTCCATCAAGTTCCCGAAGGCGGTCGCGCGCAGCGCCCAAGACTGACGGAAATGTATGAAGACTAAATCAGCGGGCAAAGGCGATCAACAGATGGTTATGAAGGCGCAGAACACAATCCCGGCCGGTGAGGAGAACGATACCTCGATAGTAGCGATTGGCGCTTCCGCTGGGGGTATCGAAGCGCTTTCGGACCTGATAAGCCACCTAGCATCTGATACGGGCATGGCTTTCGTCCTGGTACAGCATCTTGATCCGAAACATCACAGTATCCTCACGGAGCTGCTTGCCCGGAAAACCTCGATGAAGGTAACGGAAGTGACGGACGGATTGATTGTAAAGCCCAACGAAGTTTACGTTATCCCGCCAAATGCTCTGATGTCTATTTCCAGCAATACCTTGCATCTGAGGCCCCGGGAAGAATCCCGCGGGATGCATATGTCCGTGGACCACTTCATGCGTTCGCTTGCGGAACAAGCCGGTAATCGGGCCATCGGCGTGATTCTTTCGGGGTCGGGATCGGACGGAACTCTGGGCATGTCGGAAATCCAGGCCCACGGAGGCGTAACCTTTGCGCAGGACGAAGCGTCGGCCAAGTACGATGGAATGCCGCGGAGCGCGGTCATGGCAGGCCATGCGGACTACGTGCTTCCGCCCAAGGGAATTGCCAGGGAACTCGCGCGGATCGCCCGCCATCCGTACATTGCGCGCAAAACCATGTCCGGCGACTCCGAAAATGTCCCAGCACCAAACGGTCGGCTGAACTCAATCTTTCAGATCTTGCGAAGGGCCACAGCAGTGGATTTCACGCACTACCGGCAAACCACCGTTATGCGGCGTATCCAACGGCGCATGGTGGTTCACAAGATCGATGACATAGCTGACTACGCTAACTTCGTCCAAAGCCATCCCGCGGAGGTCAAGGCGCTGTATCACGACATGCTGATCAACGTGACCAGCTTCTTCCGCGGTCCGCGGGTGTTCGAGGCATTGAAATCTCTGGCATTTCCAACCATCCAGAAAAAGTTGCCGCAGGAGGGTGGTATTCGCATCTGGACGCCGGGATGCGCCTCTGGGGAGGAAACCTACTCTGTTGCCATCGCGCTGCTAGAATTCCTGGGCGACAGAGCATCGCAAATTCCGATTCAATTTTTTGGCACAGACGTGAGCGAGCAGAGCGTGACCAAGGCGCGCAATGGAATGTACCCGGAGAACATTCAAGGAGACGTATCGCCGGAGCGGCTTAGGAGGTATTTCACCAAGGCGGAGGGCGGCTACATCGTCAGCAAAGCCATTCGTGATATGTGTATTTTCGCACAGCACAATGTGTTGAATGATCCTCCCTTTTCCAGAATGGACCTGATTTGCTGCCGAAATCTGCTCATTTATCTTGAGCCGGTCCTCCAAAACAAAGTCATTTCGCTGTTTCACTATGCCTTGCACCCCGGGGGAATTTTGGTGCTGGGAAGTTCCGAAGGTGTTGGCGTCACAAACCTATTCGCACCGGATGACCGCACTCACAAGATCTTTTCAAGAAAAGCCGGAGCCGTGCGGCCGGGGGGCGCGCTTTCCATCGATTCCCAAACCGAACGGAGGGAATATGGACCGGTCCGAATACCCGCGAAGCAGCCAGATTCCCTCTGGAACTATGGGGAGGCTCAAAAGGAATTCGACCGCCGATTGCTTACGCAATACTCTCCGGCGACGGTATTCGTCAACGACGACTTGGAAATCATGCATACGCGGGGGAATGTAAACCGCTATCTCAAGATTGCGCCCGGCCGGGCAAGTCTGAGCCTGCTGAAAATGGCACACGAAGGGCTCCTCGTTGAATTGCGAAACGCGGTTCGCCGAGCCAAAAAGGAAAACATCGTTGTCGCCAAGAAGAACCTTCGAATCAGAAATGGAAATGAAAATGGTGAAAAGGCAACGGCATCTGGTTCGACGCAATTGGTAAACTTCGAGGTAGTTCCGCTCACGCTGGGAAATACGATGGAATTGTACTTCATGATTGTTTTTCAGGAAGGGCCGCTCGAGCCATCCAGGGGAGGACCGCAGCGCCGACCCCGGCAAAGCGAAGAAACGGCTTCGAACGGGAAACGGACTGCAAAGCTCGAACAGGAATTGGCGGCAACAAAAGAATACCTCCAATCCGTCATTGAGACGCAGGAAGCCACGAATGAAGAGTTGCAGTCCGCGAACGAGGAAATTCTTTCGAGCAATGAGGAATTGCAGAGCACAAACGAAGAAATGGAAACCGCCAAGGAAGAACTACAGTCCGCGAACGAAGAATTGAGTACCGTTAACGATGAACTTCGAAGCCGTAATCTGGAGATTACGCAAATCAACAATGACTTGATCAATTTACTCTCCAGCATCGATATCGCCGTGATTATGATCGGCATCGATCTCACGATCCGGCGATTCACGCCCAAGGCGCAGAAGTTTCTTGGCCTAATTCCTGGCGATATTGGCCGCCCGCTTTCGAATATCAATCCATCCATCGAAATCTCGGATCTTCAGTCGATGGTTACGCAGGTAGTCTCGGATTTTCGCCCGCTGGAGAGAGAGCTTACGGACCGAATGGGTGTTCACTATCAATTCAAAATCCTCCCCTACCGGACTTTGGAAAGCAAAATTGACGGCGCGGTAATCACAATCGTCGATATTGCTCCCGACTGATGAGGGAGCACAACCTAACGTTCCGAGGCGAGATGGGCTGGCGCGAACTTCTTAGCGGTGCAAAGCTACGAGCAAATCCAAACGGGCTATCCATGCGTTGCCTTCTATCATGCTATATTAGCTTTACGTGGCGTTAACATGATGAGTATACTTTCCGACTTGTCCAGTTCGGTTGGGAATCTTTTGCCTCTCGCGCGTACGGAGACAATGCGAGATCGGTTTGCAGTGAACGCAATGGATTCTGGAATGGCGGCAGATTGTCCGCGCGGTGCCGAATTTGTTGATGGGAGGCAACGCACCAACGAACTGAAGAGACAAGTTGATTTCACGGCTCGAATGATTTTGGAGATATCCCTTGGCAATCGTTTGTCGGACGCGAAGCGGGGCTCACGAATCGGTGGGCGAGGGTGATTGGGGCGGAGTCGAGCCGTTTCGTAAACCGCTGAGCTCGTTGACCAGTTACCTCAATCATTCAACTGTGGGAATCGCCCTCTTCGACAAGAGTTTGCATTGCAGGATTCTCAACAGCACTCTTGCCAGAATGAGTGGTGTGCCCACCCAGGAGCATCTAGGTAAACGCTTGGGGCAGTTTTTCCCAGGAGTATCCCCCAAACTGGAGCCTGCATTTCGACGGGTCTTTAAGACCGGCAACTCTCTGTCGAACCTGGAACTCACGGCACGGCTGGACACCGGGTCAGAACCGCGTCGCTGGCTGCTAAGTTGCCATCCTGTACTCAACGAATTGGGGCAAGTCTTGCTGGTTGCGGCCATCTTTTCCGAGGTTACAAAGGGGCGCTGCGTGGAATCAACCTTGCGGCGCTTGAGAGAAAAGCTTCGCTCCGAACTCAAAGTTGAACCCAGTCTTCTCGGGGAGGAGCGCTCCGAAATGCCGGAGCGAACTATTGAGCTAGTCAAGCGGTCCGTGGCGCTCCTCAAGAATTCCGTGGTTCTTCGTTTCTACGCCTCCAAGATGCGACTGGAGGCGGGGTTGGCGAGTCATGCGTTGTTTTTAAGCGCGAACCGCGAACAAGAGTCGAGTCTTAGTTCTATAATGCCGCAGACGGTTTCCAGCCCTGAGCGGCTAACTTCACCTTTGCCACGGAGCGAGACCGAATTACCCAGTAGCTGCCCGAGTCCGAGAGAACGACAGGTCCTTCGCTTCCTGGCAGATGGCAAGTCTAGCAAGGAAATCGGCTCAATTCTGGATATCAGTACGAGAACTGTGGAGAGCTACAGAGCTCGCATTATGCTGAAACTCGACCTCCACTCGACTGCGGCACTTGTGCGTTATGCCATCCGAACCAACATCGTGGAGGCATAAGACGCTTTTTGCCCTCCCCTCCAGAACACGCCGACTGGGCCTCGAGTTCAGTTCAAATAGTACATGTTCATTTCATCTCTTAAAGTAAAGAGGGTGTTCAATAGTGCACAGACAGCCTATTTTGGATCAGTTGAGAATTGTTGCTAAGGAGATTCTAGTGACCGCCCGCGCAGGCGTTTGGAAGAGAAAACGCGAAGATCTCAAGAGTAGAAGAATACCACTGTTCAAGAGGTATGAGAAAAGTCCTCACGATCTCCACCTCGCTCTCGAGATTAGAATCATTGACGACCAAATCGCCGAATGTACCCATCAGATTGAACAAGAGGTCCAAAAAGTAGGGCTCGTTCAGAGAATTTACGTATACGAGAGATAAGTGGAGGTTCTTTTTCTTGCGTGCGGCTACAAATCTCTCCAGAACTAATTGCCATACGCAACAATTCCGCAATCTCGATCCCGAGTGAGAAGTTGAGTTGAGAGGCAACCATGCCGCACCTCGATGGATAGTGGTTGGCTTGTGATTTTGCAGCTCGGTTCTAAACAACGTTCTGCGATATTCGGCAAAGATTTCGTCTTATTGTGAGTTCAACTTTCTGCTCTCCGGCTCTCTGCGATTGAAAGCCGTAATCGCAAACTTACTCCGAAAACCGAAGTTAGGCCCTTGATATAGAGAGTGTTCTTGAGCTTCTTTGGCTTGCTATTCAGGTCGAAAAGCGATCTCAAAGCGCGCGTCGTCCAGCCGTATCCGCCCTCCAGGAAGAAGCCGTGCAGGAGTGTATAAGAAAGGACAAGAGAGTGTACAAAACGGGACAGCGCGAAATCTCGAAAGTACTGACAATGTGGTCTTGGTTAGCGAGAAAGAGCAATAGTTGTTCGAAGACTGGGCGGTCTGGTCACTCATCCAGAAGGATCACCGGACTGTTGGCATAGCAACGGGAAGTGATCGTGGGTTTCTCAACAAGGTGGAACGGGGTGGGCATATCGGAACCGCGGAGATAACTCTCAGGAGCAAAAAGTTGTCGAAATCCCAAGGGCATGGCGGCACGGTAAAGGTCTTTATCGCCGACGGCAGTCAACTGAGCTGTCAATTGATAGCGTCTGCGGTGAGGCGAGGCCGTTACCGGACTAGGGTTGTTGGCTACGCGACAGACGCAGCCGGAATTCGCGAAGGGCTCGAATCGAACGATGCGGATGTTGCAGTCATAGGTGCTCGTCTCCAGGATGAAGGGCTGGCTGGTTTCGATGTGACGCGAGAGATAAGGGCGTCGCGCACCAAGCCTAGTGTCGTCATAATACTCGATTCAGACAAACCGGCGATGGTGGTCGATGCATTCCGAGCAGGTGCCAGCGGCATATTTTCCCGGGATCAATCCTCGGAACTGCTCTGCAAGTGCATCCACGCGGTGCACAAAGGGCAAGTGTGGGCGAGCAGCAAGGAATTACACTTCGTGATCGAAGCGCTGGGTTCGGCTCCGGCGGTGAAGTCAATCTCCGTGCGAGGAGCGAGCTTACTTACAAAGAGGGAAGAAGGCGTGGTCCACCTGGTAGCGGAGGGAATGACCAATCGGGACATTTCCCAGGAACTGAAGCTTAGTGAGCATACCGTCCGGAATTATTTATTCAGGATCTTCAACAAGGTAGGAACTTCGAATCGACTTGAGCTGGCTCTTTACGCGCTCGACCGGCGAGAAGGCCATGAGCAGCAGAGTTCCATGGCTCACCAGGAAGAGTCGAATACAAGCGCGAATCAAGCTGTCTCCTCAAGACGAGTCTGATCCGTAGGACCCCTGGGCTAGATTCATTTATCCCCCTTCGCTAATTCTGATCGATCATCAGTAAGGAATTTCGTTAAACGCCGAAGCCTGTGCGGATAGCCGAAAATATCGTGGTGGACATAATTCTGTCGAACATCCAATTCTGTCGAGTTGAATGCGCACGCGGCTCAGGGGTTTAGTCTCTCTCGAGTATTTGTCCATTGCTGCCAACGGTCAGCAGAGTCCCTTCGGCAAAAGATCTGAGCGCGTGCCCTGCGGCGCCTATCTGTCTAAAAGTGGACAGTTACATTTGTACCTACTATTTGCGGTCAGCGTCTCAAGACGTTTCTCCAATATTTGATGACTTTCCTTCTCTTGTCCGTTCCCGCTGATATAGCTAATGTGCAATTCGAGCGAGTAGTGGGGGTGCCAGTTGAATCTTGTACGGCCAGCGAGAAAGACTCTCCGGGTCCTGCTGCAAACAGCAGTCACATTCTGGTGGACGAATGGGAACGGGGAGCCGCGAGAGGGAGAAGGCCGCAGCCGTGACGTGAGTGAGCACGGCGCGTTTGTGTTTGCATCTTGTTGTCCGCCGGTTGGTGCGAACCTGACACTCAAAATTGATCTAGAAGGAATCCCCGATGAAATCGGACGCCTTCCGGTTGAGGTAGAGGGTGAAGTCCTTCGAGTCGAGCAATGCCCCGCTGAGAGAGGAATGCTAACGGGGGGTTTTGCGATTCAATTCTGAAGAGATCGTCCGAACTGAAATCAAGGACAGACCTCTCGAGAATTTGGCGGCGTGAATGCGCCAAAAATATTGCGGGCGGCGTTAGCAAGGCAACGTTCTCGTTGCTGAGGCCAAACGCAAGCTAGTTGTAATCAGAGGCTTACAGGATGGTGAGCTGTGAGTCACAGGGCGGAGCTCTATGCTTTCTCATTCAACAGTCACGGCCGGGAGTGATCTTGGTGACGCTTCCTGGTATGCGCTGTACACGCGCCATCAGCATGAAAAAATGGTGGATCAAGTTTTAACCAACAAGGGATTTAACACGTTTCTTCCGCTTTACGCAACCATCCATAATTGGAAGGACCGGACCAAAGCACTCACATTGCCCCTGTTTCCGTGTTACGTGTTCTTGAAAGGGGGCATTGACCGCCGGCTTCATATCCTAACAACGCCAGGAATCTATGGTCTTGTGTCCAGCGCAGGCCAGCCAGCTGTGATTCCGGATACCGAAATCGAAGCGATTCGGCGAGTTGTCGAAAGCGGTGCGCGCGTGGAAGCTCATCCCTACCTAAAGTGCGGAAACTGGGTGAGGGTCAAATGCGGACCATTGATAGGAATCGAAGGGATCCTTGTGCGTAAGAAGAATATCTCTCGGCTGGTGCTATCCGTAGAGATCTTGGGGACGGCGGCAGCAATCGAAGTGGCAGCTTTCCAGGTTGAGGAAGTGAACGCTCCGCCTACAAAGGATACCGGCACTGGATTTGGCGCGGGTTCGGTGCACACCCGGGGCGCTGAAGCTAGCGTTTTATCCTGAATGATGAGATGTAGGACAATGCCAAAAACTGAAGCAGATTGGGATGCAAGACTGCGAGCCAAGGCTAGACTCGCCAGCGAGGATGCCATGAGAAAATGGTTGTATGTAACGACATCAATAGCTCTAGCGTTATTTTCGGTCTCCGTGCGGGCTCAAGGACAGGCACGAAAGGACATTAAGAACGAAAGCGCAAAGGTCCTGACTGCGGCAGATGTTGCATCGCAGCCCCGGAAGGCAGCGACCGAAGATCCGAACTACTCCATCGCTCCCGACGATGTCCTCACGATCGATGTGTGGAAGGAGCCAGAGATCTCCCGCACTGTGCCGGTGCGCAGAGATGGCAAGATTTCTCTGCCATTGCTAAACGACGTTCAGGCCGCGGGTTTGACGCCGACGCAGCTCGGCTCTGAGATCGTAGAAAAATTACGCGCAACAATTGTTCATCCGCAGGTAACGGTGATTGTGGCGCAGATGAGTAGCCAGCGGATTTACATTCTAGGTCAAGTAACCCGCGGAGGAGCCTACCCGTTAGTACCTGACATGACGGTAATGCAGGCCCTGTCGATTGCCGGTGGATTCACCCCCTACGCAAATGTGAAAAAGATCCGCGTAATGCGCAAAGAAAATGGCGCGGACAAGATATTCGCCATGAACTACAAGGAAGTGAGTAGCGGGCGCAAGACGGGACAAAATATTCATCTTAGACCTGGCGATACGATTGTCGTGCCGTAGGGAAGAACATGCCAAAACTAATCCACATTTACGAATGGGTGCTTCTTGCAGTGTTTCTATATGCGCCCGTAATCCAGGGTCAAGAGACCGCTCCGGCCAAGAACGATCCGCGTGAGCAACCTGTCGCACCTTATTTAGTACCCCTGCCGGCCGGGAGCACTAGCGTCTTGGCTTTGAACTCTCCCTTGGGGGCGGGCACTGAGCAGGTCCAGCTAGCGGGGACCGATCGGCCACTAAGTGGAGTGCAGGAACCAAGCCTGGGTCCTACTTTCGGCGCCCGCAATTCCCTCGTGCCGAGCTTTAGTGCAATGTCGCAGCTGGCCACGAGTTCTTCTTCGGCAGGTTTTGTTCAGCCAACAGCTTTCAACTATCTACTGGGTACGCTGGACTTGAACCACGTGACAAACCGGGCTGAGCTGCTCGTGCATTATGCGGGTGGAGGAATCTTCTCCTCGTATCAAAACTCGGCTATCCAAGACCTGGAGTTCTCCTACAGCTACAAATGGCAACGCTGGTCCCTGCTGGTGGGCGATGATGTCAGCTTTCTCTCAGAATCGCCTTTTGGATTTGGAGGCGTCGGAGGTCTGCAATTCCTCAGCGGCGATTCTCCGTTCGGTCCCGGCGGCTCCCTGAGCTCGATTCTAGGTCCCAACCAGACAATTCCCACGATAATGGTGCCCCGATTGAGTAATACGCTAGTCTCGCAGATCGAATACAAGGTTAGCCCACGAGCTTCGTGGACCGCTGCCGGTTCTTATGGGACATTGAATTTTTTTGGCGTGGGCTTCATCAACAGCGCCGACGCGTTATTTCAAACCGGTTACAACTACTCCGTTAGTCCGCAGAGCACCATCGCGGTGATCTACACCTTTCATGACTTCCGGTATCCCGAGTTTCCCCAGACGACCGAGAACCACGTGGTGAAGCTTGGGTATGCGCGTTATATAACTGGAAGACTGAGTTTCCAGCTTGCCGCCGGCCCGAGCCTGGTAATGCTGCGAGGTGTGTTTACAGGTTACGCGAACAACCTCTCCTGGGCGCTCGATAGCGCTTTGATATATAAGTGGGACCGCACGACGCTTTCATTCAATTATGATCGTCTCGTGACAGGAGGAAGCGGAGTGCTGGTCGGGGCGCAGACGGGGCAGGTGGAGGCGACGGTAGAGCGAACACTGAGCCCGAGATGGCGACTCTCGGCCTCGCTGGGTTACGCAAGCAATGGGAGCCTGATCCCAAATACCACTATCTCTACTTTGCAGCATTACAACTCCTGGTATACCGCGGTTCGATTCAACCATCAAATGCGGCCCGGGACCAACTTATTTGTGAGCTATGGTGCAGGGCTGCAGGCCACGAACGCCGCCGGTTGTAGTTCGCCGAATTGTTCCACCAACTACATTAGCCATCAGTTTTCCGTAGGCTTCAATTTTGGACTGCGCCCGATCTTATTCCAATAGGCGGAGGCAGAAGCACGACAAGCAACTGCGTGTTGTTGAATGAAAAGGGTTAATCCTTCAGCGACGAGAAGTCTCGTCCCATAGGCGAATTAAAGAATATCCACAGAGAGGCTGGCAATGTCTAACAAAGCAGACGAGGCAGTTCCGCGCAGCTGGGAAGACTATGTGGCGATTGTATGGCGGCGGCGTTGGTGGATAGTGCTTCCCCTATTTCTGACCTGGCTGACGGTATGGGGAGTGAGCTGGCTCTTGCCGACCACCTACACGTCCGATGCGCTGATCTCCGCTGAGCAGGAAAAAGTGTCCGACATTTATGTCATGGAGAACGTCAATGTGAATCTCCAAAATCGATTGCAAAGCACCACGCAAAAGGTTTTGAGCTATGCCAGCCTGGAGAGGATCATAGACCGCTTTAAACTTTATGTAACACCTCCTCGGGTCAGCGGTTTTTTCAAGTCCAAGGATCCAGTCGATCAAATGCGGGGCGACATCAAGATTGAGCTGGTAGGGGCGCCAGGATATCGAGGAGAGTTCTTCACCTTTAAGATTCATTACTCGGCCGATACGCCCGAGCTGGCACAGCAGGTAAATAGTGAGCTAACGTCTTTGTTCATCAACGAAAATGTGAGGGCTCAGCGACAGCTTTCCGAAAATACGACGGCCTTCCTGGACAGCGAGCTGACGGACGCGCGCATCAAAATGGAACAACAGGAAGCCGAAGTCTCAGCGTTTAAAGCCAAACATGCGGGAAACCTGCCGGGCCAGTTGCAGAGCAACGTCCAAATTCTGGCGGGCCTGCAAGCACAATTGGCGAGCACTCAACACGCGTTGGACACTTCAAAGCAACAGAAGATCTACCTGGAATCACTACTGCAGCAATATCAATCGGCGCAAGCAAGTCTGGGTGGAGACTCAAGTGTGATTTCCGCCCAGGCACTCGATAAGGTGCTCCAGGATCTGCGCCTTCAAATCCAGAACTTGCGCACACGCTACACGGATGACCATCCAGACATCGTGGCACTCAAAGACAAGATAGCCAAGACCGAAACCCTAAGGAAGCAGAACGAGGCGGAAATCGCTTCCCATCAGCAAAGCGGCAAATCCACAACTGCGATAGATTTCTCCGTTGCAGACGGAGTGCAGCGCGGCTCACCGACTACAGTTATGCAGCTGCAGAGCCAGCTTAAGGCCAATCAATTGGAGATTCAAAACGAGCAACAGAACGCAAAGGAGCTGGAGTTACAGACTGCCGCGTATCAAGCCAGGCTGAATTTGACTCCGGAGACCGAGCAAGAACTGTCGGTCGTATCCCGCGGGTATGAGGAAGCCAAATTCAACTACAACTCGCTTCTTCAGAAGCAAACACAGTCACAGCTCGCCACCAGCCTCGGACAGCAGCAGCAAGGTCAACAGTTCCATATCATCGATCCGCCAAAGCTACCGGACAAGCCTTCGGCCCCAAATCGTTTCCTGATCAGTCTTGTTGGCCTGGGCCTGGGAACCGCCTTGGGCTTGGGTCTTGCCACTTTTCTTGAATTGACCGACGTGCGCTTTCGGCAGGAGAAGGATCTGGAAGGAATTCTTCCTGCTCGCATGCTGGTCGGAATACCCCGCTTGAGCACTCCCCAAGAGGACCGTTCTCGGGTTATCGCACGGTATTTTGAGCTTGGCGCTGTGACGGCGGTGGCGTTATTAATTTTTACTGGCAACCTCTATACGTATTACAACGGTTGAGCGGCACTTAGATTCAATTGAAGAGTTAAGGCCTTGATGCGATACCCTTTCCCGATGGACGCCCTAGCAATCCGCTCTCCAGCATGAGCTGGGGTGTTCCTTGCAGAAAAGGAAACTCAGAATCAGGAATGGAACCCAATGAGCCAGTTATTCGAAGGATTCAGCAGAGCAACAATTCGACAGAGTCAGCAGGACATTGTCCCAATTGAAATGGTTCCTGCCGAACTAGTCTCACCTGAGCCCCCCGAGACAGCGGAAGTGGGAGGCGTGGCGAAGTCGCAGGGGGCCGGTGTAGCAGGAGCAGTCGAGAGCAAAAAAATGTTCGAGAGCGATAAGACTCGGACGGTTATGGTGCAACCGGCCTCGACAGCGCGTTTAGTTGCGTGGAGTGAACCTAATAGTCTGGGCGCAGAAAAATTTCGCGCTCTTGCTGTCCGGCTAGACGTTATGCGCAGGAAACACGAGCTGAAATCCCTGCAAGTGACCAGTAGCGTGATCAACGAGGGCAAGTCATTTGTGGCCTCGAATCTGGCGGTGACGCTGGCCAAGTACTCCGGATCGAAGACGTTGCTGATTGAAGGAGACTTGCACAGACCGACGCTGGCATCGATGTTTGGTTTGAAAGACCTGCATGGGTTGAGTGACTGGTGGACCGGAAGAAACCAGGACCTGGCGCACTTCCTGGTACGGTTCACCGGGACGCCGCTATTCCTTCTGCCGGCAGGGAAGGGTTGCGACCGGCCCTCAGAAATCCTTCGTTCCGCACAACTTGCGGAAGCGTTCGCACAGCTTGCCGGCCGATTTGATTGGATCGTTGTAGATTCCACTCCCATGCTGCCGGTTATCGATGCCAACCTGTGGTCGAGATTGGTGGACGGCACACTCCTCGTCGTTCGGGAGGGTGTGGCCCCCCTTAAGGCCCTGAAGAACGGTTTACAGTCTCTCGACCATCCGAACTTGATCGGCGTGGTAGTCAATGAGGCTTCTGAATTCGATCAGGTCGATTATCAGGGGCAATATTATGGTGCCCGAAAGAACGGAGACAAGAGCTCGAAGAATGGAAGATAGCATCGAGCCGGTCGTGAGATTGATCCTTCACCCAACAGGGCTATCCTCCCGCCGCGAAGCCGGTAGCCTCTTTCATCGTAAGTAGCCACGTAAGGCCGGTGGTGCCGCGTTCCCACTCCTTCGCACTAGGTTTGTTTAGGATTCGCTTTCGCTTGCCTTATTGGATTGAGTTAGATGGCGTACTCAATATTTCCACTTGTCAATTATCTGGTGTGGCTAAGTCTGAGAGGCCGTGTGGACTCTCTCGACGGTGAGAATGCAGGGTCCTTCAAAAGCCTGAAGACCGGCTCACGGGCCCTAAAAAGCGTTACCTGGGAGAAAAATTCATCTGTGGAAAGGACGCAGATGGGTTCCTGGCTCGCTGCGTTATCGCTCGCCACATTGGCGATAATCATGTACGCGCCGGTACTTATTTCGCTTGCGCGGCAATGGTGGGACGATCCGAACTATGGCCACGGATTCTTCGTTCCAATATTTGCGGGCTATGTTTTGTGGAGCGAGCGCGACCGATGGGGGGCACTGACTCTCCGGCCGAATAATTTCGGTTTGGCGATCATGCTATTCGCCATTGTCCTGCGGGTTATCGGGATGCTCGGCGCGGAGCTGTTCACGGCGCGGCTTTCTCTGGTGGTCTTGGTAGCAGGAATTGTCCTATTTCTGGCCGGTCGCCAGGCGCTACGGTCAATCGCATTTCCGATCGGCTACCTGTTGTTTATGATCCCCTTGCCGGCAATCGTCTATTACCAGTTGACACTTCCGCTACAGTTGTGGGCCTCACGATTGGGTGCGACCGGTTTGGTCGCGCTCGGGATTCACACCGTGCGGCAGGGGAATCTACTGTTTCTCCCGAACTGCACGCTAAACGTGGTCGAGGCTTGCAGCGGGATTCGTTCGCTACTTTCTTTGCTCGCCGCAGTCGTTGCCTACGGGTACATGGCAGAACCCAGCACGTGGAAACGCGGCTTGCTGGCAGTCGCGAGCATTCCAGTTGCGATTGCCGCGAACGGTCTCCGTCTCGTTACGACGGGCGTGCTCAGTTACTACTTCGGACCGAGCGTGGATTCTGGGGCGGTCCATTTGGCGCTTGGCATTGGTTTCTTCGCGCTGGCTTTTCTGTCAATCCTGCTTATCCATAAAACTCTTGGCCTACACTTGGGACATCAGAATCCCGCGCGGGTTGGTCTATGACTTTTCTACGAGTTTCAGTAGCCGCGATGGTTCTGGTGGGCGGGATATTCGCGACGCACAGCTTCAGACCGAAGGATGCCGGCGGGCTGCAAAAGCCGTTGCGCGAATTTCCTTCCGCCATCGGCATTTCACATAGTGAGGATCGTCCGTTCGAGAAGCAGGTCGTCAAGGCAATCGGTGCTGATGACTATATCAATCGCGTGTATCTCGGAAGCGCCCTTCCGGTCGAACTCTACATTGGGTATTACAAAGATCAACGCTCCGGCGACAGAATTCACTCTCCTAAAAATTGCCTTCCGGGGTCCGGATGGGAGCCAGTCCATTCCACCCGTGTCCAAATTGGATCGGTGAACGGACTTCCCGTTCTTGTAAACGGATACCTGGTGGCACAGGGAGCGAAGCGGAATATGGTCCTCTATTGGTACCAGTCACATGGACGGATCGCGGCGAGCGAATTCTTGGTTAAGTTTTTGATGATTGCCGATGGATTGAAAAACAGACCGACCGATGGGGCCATGATCCGCATTTGGACCACCGCATCTGATGGAGAAGAGACCGCTCAAGCCCGCGCGGTAGAGTTCGCAAACCGCGTCTACACGAAGGTCGATGAATTCCTGCCCAATTAACCAACTTGGCTGGCTAGATACAGCCGTGAACTGACGTTTCGTTTCGATTGTCCGTCAGGAAAGAATTTTCCTCCAGATGCGGTAACGCTCAACCACCTCTCGGGGTCGGGCGAAAAGTAAAGTTCAGCCTCGATTCCAAGTCTCTGCAGAAGGATAGAAGGATGGTATGCCCATGAGAAACATAAACTGGCTTTTTACTTCAATTCTCCCGTCGGCCCTTTCAAGACGGGGATTAAGGATGCGCCCGAAGAAATGGATTCTTGGTCTTTCTCTCATCGCAGCGTTGTTGAGTTGGGGCTGCCCGAAGCAGGATCCACTTCAAGCATTTAATCCCCCGGCGACACCCATTGATCCGGGGCCAGCGCCAGTTCCGGAGCCGGCCACGGCGCTATTATTCGGGGCAGCACTGTTGATCGGAGGAGCTATTATCCGACGGCGGCGTAACGGTGGGCACAAATAAATCATTCTGGTTAATCCGACATGGAAGCCACGGCTCCCCCATGTCCCGCATCATGTGGAGTGTGCCTTGATCCGTCTCTTGAATGCCTACATCCCCAAACGGACGCTTTTGCTAGGGATTTCAGAAGCCTGTTTGATCACTCTCGCGCTTTTGGCGTCGGCATTGGCCCGGCTAGGCGCGGGAGAAGCCAGCTTCATGCTTACGTATCAATACGGCGCTCTGAAAATACTATTCGTAGCGGTTGCCCTTCTGACGTGCATGTATTATTTCGACCTTTACGATTCCACGATAGTAGGCAACCGGCGCGAAGCACCTGTCCGCCTCGTCCAAGTAATGGGAGTAGCGTACCTCGCATTAGGCGTCGTCTATTACCTCTATCCACCGGTGAAGCTGGGGCGGGGAATTTTCCATCTCGGGTTCCTGTTTGTTGGGCTTTTACTGCTGCTCTGGCGCGGGCTCTTCTCGATCATCAATAGCACGCAGAGGCTTGCGGAGCGCGTGGTAATTTTGGGAGAGGGCTCGCTGGCTGCATCTCTCTTACATGAAATCGAATCGCGGCCCGAACTGGGGATTCGCATCGCAGGCCGTGCGGAGATGCTCGAAACTGGACACCATCTTTACAAGCAGGAAGGCGGTGGATTGCCGATCACTCTCTCGCAGGCCGGGTTTTTCGAGAATCTTGCGGTCGGTCGTCCGATCCGCGGTGTAGACCGCATCGTCGTCGCGATAGAGGAACGCCGGGGGAAATTGCCGGTCGACTTGTTGCTTTCGCTGAAGAATCGCGGCGTGCAAGTTCAAGATGGAAATGACGTGTACGAGTCGATTACTGGAAAAGTTCCCATCGAATCCATCCGATTGAGCTGGCTGCTTTTCGCGCCGGGCTCTCATGCTTCACGTCTCTTCCTATTTTACAAACGGTTGACCTCCGTGGTTATTTCGATTATTGGATTGCTACTCACGCTGCCACTTCTACCGTTCGTCGCTCTTGCCATCAAACTTAGTTCGCGAGGGCAGGTGTTGTACTCGCAGAGCCGCGTGGGGCGCGATGGAGTGGTTTTTCGTTGTTACAAATTTCGTACCATGCGCGCTGACGCAGAGGCGGATACTGGACCAACCTGGGCGCAGGACGACGATCCTCGAATCACGTCAGTAGGCAAATTTCTTCGCAAGACTCGCATGGATGAGATTCCGCAATTGTGGAACGTGTTGAAGGGCGACATGAGCCTCGTCGGTCCACGCCCGGAACGGCCTGAGTTTGTCGAAGGGTTGAATCAAGAGATTCCTTACTACCATTTGCGGCACTCTGTTCGTCCGGGAATAACGGGTTGGGCTCAGATTCTCTACAAGTACGGCAGCACGGTCGAGGATGCCAAGGAAAAATTGCGTTATGACCTCTTTTACATTAAGAACGCATCCGTGGGGCTGGACCTGCTGATCCTCTTTAACACCATCAAGATTGTACTTCTGGGGCGTGGCGCCAAGTGACGTCTGTTCTCACTTCACTGCCCTAGCCATTCCCGACTACCGCCGGAAATCAGGTCATAGGCCTCGCTGGCGGTCTAGCAAGATTGAATCAACTATAGAAGTTGCCGCCTCATCATGGCATTCGCACTCACCATTCTCTACATCGTAGTCACGATCATCTCACCGGAGCAATTCGGAAAGGAATGGGCCAACTATCATGCCCTGATGTACCTTGCAGGAATTACAGTTTTAGCTTCTTTACCCAGTATGGCCAATTACAAGTTTTGGAAATCATCGGTACAGACTTTTCTGCTGCTCGGGCTTATCGGTGCAATTACTTTGTCACAGGTGGCTAACGGATGGCTTGGAGGGATCCTTGAGAGTTGGCGAATTTTCCTGCCGAGCGCGGCGGTCTTTTTTTTCATCGTCGTAAACGTAACGACAATTCGAAGGCTAAAGATCGCGACCCTGGCCGCAGTTGCATCCTGCCTCATTGTCGCTGTGGAGGCACTCTGTGGATATTACGCGGGTTTTAAGGGAGAGATGTTCATCTTAACAACCAATATCTCCTCTCCGCAGGACGACGTAATTGGTCAATTGACGCGAATACGTGGCGCCGGCTTTTTGAGCGACCCCAATGACCTTGCGCAAATTCTCTTGATTGCGCTGCCACTTCTCTTTATCGCGTGGCGGCGAGGACGCACGGTTACCAACTCCATTGTCGTGCTCTTACCAGCCGTCGTGCTGCTATGGACCACTTTTCTGACGCATTCCCGCGGTGGGTTGCTCGCACTGGCCGCCGTAGCGCTTATGGTCGCCAGGAAAAAAATAGGAACGACCGCGTCCACGGCTGTGGCTGCCATATTCATTTTTGGCATGCTTGCTCTTGACTTCACGGGGGGCCGCGGGATCTCGGCGGCGGACGGCGCTGACCGACTGGAAGCCTGGGCCAATGGGCTGGAAATGTTCAAGAGCGCTCCATTGTTCGGAATCGGATTCAATGGCTTCACTGATTTGTACGAGATCACCGCGCACAATTCTTTTGTCCTATGTCTTGCTGAGCTTGGCTTATTGGGGAGCACTCTGTGGCTGGCTTTGCTCGTCACAACTATGACCGGCTTGAATCGCGTTCTTGGAGTGCAAAAGGTAAAGCGGACGAGCAGATTCTTGGGACTCCGAGAGCTTTTCGAAGCGAGTTATATCAGTCGGGCCGGGGCGCTGGCTACAGATCCATCACCTTCGCGTGCAACTATCGCTCTGCAGTACACGCATGCCTTCGAAGCGTTACCCGCTATGGCTGGCGGCGGTGCCACGGGGAGCCAGTCAGAGTCTGAACCCGCCCAACCTCCGACCGTACCGCGCCACTGGATTGTGCTGATGCGGCTAGCATTTGTGTCGTTTATGACGAGCGCGTGGTTCTTATCACGCAGCTACACGACAACGATGTACTTGGTTCTGGGGCTGGCCACAGTTGCGATCGCGATGCATCGCGATACCACCAAATCAAGTGACCGCGGCCATTGGGTATTTTCCACGGTGACGCTCGAGGCGGTGTTGATCATTGTGATTTACGGTCTAGTTCGCCTCCGACACTAAGAATCCAAATCGAAATAACAAGCGGCAGGCACCACGATGAGAATTCAGCCGCAGTTCATTTCCATAAGTTCAGTAAAAATTAAAGTCGAGCAGCTTCCATCCGCATCGCGCGCTGTTCTCACGCAGTAGCACCCTCGAGTTACAAGGCCAATAAGATGAGCGGTACACATGTCCAGACTTATATCTTCTGGTGCGCTGCATTCCTTCTGCTCTATACCTACGCCGGGTATCCGCTGTGGATCTATTTACGCAGCCGGCTGCGTCCGCGACCCCAGCGCCAAGGATCGATTCTGCCCACGATCAGCATCATCCTTGCCGTCCACAACGGAGCAGCGTTGTTGCGGCAGAAAGTCGCTCATCTGCTGTCGTTGGATTATCCGCAAGATCGAATGGAAATCGAGATTGTATCCGACGGGTCAACGGATGGCACGGACGACATTCTCCAGGAGTTAAGCAGCCCCCAAGTAAAGTGCTTCCGATGCGCTGAGCATTCTGGCAAGGCTGCGGCGTTGAACCTGGGAATGCAGAGGGCTACCGGCGAAATCCTGCTATTCCTTGACATTCGTCCCTGGGTTGAGAGCGGCGCCCTGCAACTATTGATCAGCAACTTTGCCGATCCTCACGTTGGATGTGTTGCCGGTGATTTAGTGCTTCGCGAAGACGGCCACAACGCAGGCGCTAAAGCCATTGGAGGCCTATATTGGCGCTACGAGCAGTGGATTCGCAATTGCGAGGCAAAAGTAGATTCGCCGCTGGGAGTTTACGGCGGGTTTTATGCAATTCGCCGCAAACTGGCAAGCGCGCTGCCAGAGGGAACTATTCTAGACGACATGCTGCAGCCTCTTAGTGTGATTCGTCAGGGCTATCGGTCTGTTTTGGACCTGCGTGCGCGAGTCTACGACATATGGCCCAGAAATTTGCGTGGAGAATTTCATCGCAAGGTCCGAACCCTGGCGGGCAACTTCCAGCTGTTACAACTGGCGCCCTGGTTGCTGTCGCGGCAGAATCGGCTAAGGTTCGAGCTAATCTCTCACAAGCTAATGCGTTTGCTTGTGCCAATCCTGCTGATATTACTGCTCGTCACCAGCACATTTTTGGCAGCCCGTTCAGCGCTATACGCGGGAGCGCTTGCGGCGCAGATTGCTTTCTATGTCCTTGCCGTTCTAGGCGCCGGGCGCGGCATTCCACCGCTGATGCGGATAGCCGGCCCAGCGAGCGCCTTCTGTATGTTGAATGCTGCCATAGTTGTGGGCTTCTACAAGTTCCTGTTCACAAGAGGACCGCTCTGGAAAATTTGGATCGCTGGGGCCCCATCTTCGTTTGCAACGGATGCCCAACAGGGAGCGGATTGGAACGCAACAATGCTCAACCTGCGATTGCAAGATCGCCTGCGAGCTCGCGGGGTGACGCGATGAGGTTGAAGGTGACAGTGGTTACGCCGATTTTCCCCATCCCGGCCCAACCGTACCGTGGGCATTCAGAATACGAAATCGTTTTGGCACTCTCAAAACTCGCCGATGTAAACGTTGTCTGCCCGTTCCCGCGCTATCCTAAATGGTTCCCGCCACATTTCGACTATCGCCCTCCTGACTTGTCCTTTTCTCCTCCGGGCGTGGCTACACGGTACTTCGAGTATCCAGCGTTACCTGGCTTTACGAGGGGTATCAACGGTTTTGTTTGCGCAAACTACCTGGAGGCATATTTCCGGGAGTGCCCGCCGGACGTGGCTTGCAACTTCTGGCTGTACCCCGAAGGCTACGCCACCGTCGCTGTGGCGCGCAGGTTTGGTATTCCAGCCGTTATCGGCTCCATTGGTTCAGACTTGAATCGCTTTGTGGACCCGGCTTCCAGATGGCTGACGAGACTTGCGATGAAGCGGGCAACATTCGTGGTAACCAAAAGCGAGCATCTGCGCCAGCGAGCCATCGAGATGGGTATTCCTGCCAGTAAGGTCCGGACGATCCGGAATGGCTGCAATCCGAGCGTGTTTCACTTGAGGGACAGGAGTGCCGCGCGCGCGCAGCTGGCTGTTGACGACAAGGCCGAATTGGTGTTGTTCGTGGGGCGATTGGATACTGCGAAAGGCATCGAGGAATTGCTCGAAGCCTTTGCCTCCCTGGCAAGCCGCCGTCCAAACCTGCGACTGGCATTTGTCGGGGATGGACCGGGTGGCGAGCATCTGCGAAGCAAAGCCAATCATCTTGAGCTAGAAGATCGAATCACTCTGAATGGAGCCTGTTCTTCCCAGAAGGTTGCCGAGTGGCTTGCGGCCGCCAATGTGCTCGCTCTGCCCAGCTACAACGAGGGATACCCAAACGTCGTCATTGAAGCCCTCAGCTGCGGACGACCTGTGATTGCGACGAATGTGGGTGGAATCCTCGAGCTTGTCAACGAAGAATCCGGAATCTTAATTCCTCCAAGAGATTCGCGCGCGCTTGCCGGTGCAATTGAAAAGGCGATGGACCGGCGCTGGGATGAACATTCCATCTCCGAACAATTTCGCCGAACTTGGGATGAAGCTGCCGAGGAATTACTTCGTATCTGTGAGCAGGCATTGCCGCAACGAAAAGAGAAATGGCAGCTGCCGGCTAAAGCCACGACTGTCTTAAGCCGTTGATGCGGTGCGCGTCAAATTAAGCCAAGACCATGCAATTAATCCACAATTCACAAATTTGGGGTCCTTCTTACATCAGGCAGCGGCTGCGGCAGATTACGCAGCGCACCGTGCCTGCGCTCCAGCGTATTTGGGTGACCATTGCGGACCATTACGAACCCAAGTGGCGGCGCGCTGATTTAAGCACCGCGCAGAGACGCGTCGCCATATGGCGGTCCGGATGGCCGGCGATTGCCAGGCGATGTAGGCCCGACTCCGTTGGTAACGCACCTCGATATACCTTTTTCTATCCGGAAGAGGAATATCATCCGACCCTAATGGAACCTCTGGCGGAAATGGTTCGCGACGGAATAGCGGACGTGGAGGTTCATCTTCACCACGATGGCGAAGGCCGCCAGAACTTTGTCGACCGTATCAGCAGTTTCTGCAGCGTATTGGACAGCGAGCATGGTCTGTTGCGCAAGCGTAAAGGAAAGCTGACATTCGGCTTCATCCACGGCAACTGGGCGCTGGACAATTCGCGACCGGATGGCCGCTGGTGTGGCCTCAACGATGAAATTCGAGTGCTGCGAGACCTTGGTTGTTATGCCGACTTCACTATGCCGTCCGGGGATTCTCCGACCCAAGCTCGTTTGGTGAATACGATCTACTACTGCAACGGTGATCCCAATAGGCCGAAATCGTATGACGATGGGGTCCCACTCACACCTGGCGGTGATGTTGATGGCGACCTACTCATGATTTCTGGGCCCATCGGAATGCGGTGGAGAGACCGTTGGCTACCCCGGCTCGAAACGGGCGAACTTCGTTATGGCAACGTGGCAACACCGTATCGCGTAAGACGGTGGGTGGAACTAGCGCCGCGGATTGGAACTGATAGCTTTATCAAATTATTTACCCATGGAGCTCAAGAGCGGAACTCCTCGGCTTTATTGTGCGATGTGCTGGAATCGGCATTCAATTTGTTGGCAGAAGAAGCAGGTCGGCGCGGGTGCTCCATTCATTTCGTTTCCGCGTGGCAGATGTACCTCGCGATTGAGGCCATCAGGCAACGCCGCGATCCCGTAGTCGCCACGCGCACGGACAAGATCGACCGCGCCGGCGTTGGTATCGGAATTCACTGATGCTGAATATTGGTATTGTTGGCTGCGGGAAAATCGCCGACGGTCACATCGAGGGAATTCAAAAGCTTGGGTGCGCCCGCGTGCTGGCGGTTTGCGACCTCGAGCCGATCCTGGCCGAACAGCTTTCAGTTCGCTACTCGATTCCACATCGGTACACGGATCTCGATCGCATGCTTTCCGAGCATCGGCTCGATGTAGTTCATATTGCCACTCCCCCGCACTCTCACTTGGCGTTGGCGCAGAAGGCAGCCGAGGCCGGTTGCCACGTTTTTCTTGAGAAACCGCTTGCAATGAACGCAAGAGACGGGCGGCGGCTGATCGATTGCTTCCAACAAACCAATCGAAAGATGACTATCAACTACTGGTACAACTTCGAGTCTCCCGCTCTGGCCTTGAAGGAATTCGTTGCAAAAGGGAACTTAGGCGACCCAGTACATATCGAAAGTTATTACGGATATGACTTGGCAGGAGGATTTGGCCAGGCGTTGCTCTCCGACGACCGGCACTGGGTGCATCAATTACCCGGCAAGTTGTTTCAAAATATCATCGATCACGCCATCAATAAAATTACTCCATTCCTGCCCGACGAACCGGTGGACATTATTGCCCGTGCCTATCGCCGGCGGAATTCAGTTGGCGACCGCACGGATGGCGTGCTCGATGAACTGCGCGTGATGATTCTCGCCGGTGGTATGTCCGCGTACGTTACTTTCAGCTCGCACGCGCGGCCAGTAGGCCATTTTATGCGGGTGTATGGCACCAAGAATACGGCTCATATTGATTTTGCATTTCGTGGCATGTTTGTGGAAGAAAAACAGACCGTTCCTAGTGCGGTCGGTCGATTGTTGCCTCCGTTCAAGTCCAGCTGGCAGTCCCTGCGTCAAGCCACCCAAAATGTCCGCGAGTTTGCCGGATCTCGATTTCATTTTTTTGAAGGGATGAACCGGTTATTGTCGCTTTTTTACCAAAGCATCTTACATGACACCCAAGTCCCAATCTCGTACACGGAAATTTTGCGCGTATCGCAAATCATGGATGTGATCTCCTCACAGGTTTATCCGGTGAGACTGGCATGAGGATACTCGTTACAGGTGCCGCTGGCTTTCTGGGGAGGGCCCTGATCAAGCGCCTCTTGGCTCACGGCTACTGCAATATCCGGTGCAATGTACGCCAGCAGGCAGATATTCCCAAGTTAGATGCGCTGTTGGGGCGAGGGGCGCAGAGTCGTCTTGAGTATAGCGTCGGAAACCTGCGCTATCCAGAGGACGCTGCTCGAGCCGTGGATGACATCCAACTTATTTTCCATCTCGTCGCGGGAAAGAAGGGAACTGCCGCGGATCTCTTCCTCGATTCAGTGGTCGCTTCCAGAAATTTGCTGGATGCCGTTGGAAAATGCAAGCCGCTGCGCATCGTTCTGGTTAGTTCATTCGGTGTATACGGAGTAGCAAGCCTCGGCCGTGGGGCGAGGGTAAACGAGCAGACTATGCTCGAACCACATCCCGAGTGGCGTGACCATTACTCGTTTTCCAAACTTCGTCAGGAACAACTGTTCTGGGAATACCAGCGGCGTAGTGGCTTCGAACTAGTGGTTCTGCGTCCGGGCGTGATCTATGGTCCTGAGAGCGGTCATTTTTCCAACCGCGTCGGCTTGACGATTGGTAATTGGCTATTGCACTTCGGCGGAAGCAATCTTCTCCCGTTGAGTTACATCGACAATTGCGCGGAAGCAGTGATGTTTGTCGGTACCCATGAGCGGGCTGCGGGTCAGGTCTACAATGTGCACGACGATGATCTGCCGACGTGCCGCGAATATCTGCGTGCATACAGGAAGAATGTCGCAAAGGTTCGATCCATTTCCGTACCCTACTTCGGTTTGCGGTTACTTTCTTATTTAGTTTCGAAATATTGTCGCTATTCGAAGGGCCAGTTGCCGGCAATCCTCACACCATATAAGGCCGCAAGTCAGTGGGGCGGGAATCGCTTCGACAACTCTAAGCTACATTCTATCGGGTGGAGGCAGTCGGTACCGACGTCAGAAGGTCTGCGACGGTCGTTTGCTGCGTTCCGAATTGGATTCAACTCAGCCAGAGTGGGAAAGCCTGAGCTGTTGGTTGCACGGACGAGTCCATCAGAGGCTTCATCTGGCGAGTTGCAACGTAACTCAGAAGAGTTTGTAGTCGGTGCCGCGCTCGGCCCAGACTCCAATGGCAGTTTCAATCGCTTGCTGGCTGCATCTTCGAATCTGGGCAACAGTGGCCGACCCACCAGAGTGATTGTCTTCGCCTCGCACGAAACACAACACCCTGCCATTAAAGCTGCGATTCAGAAGCTTCGTCCGGACCTTCAGTGGGTGCCGAACGAATTGAATACACGCGATTCGCTCGGAGCATGCGATGTCCTCGTTTCGCTCCAGGACGGGGTGCCCCTCCTGGTGCTGCAGGCGATGGCTTCGCGCATTCCGATAATTACGACGGCTGTCCGAGTCCCAGAAGCCCTTCGCGACCAGCGTACGGTCATATTCGTTCGTGATGGCGATGAGAAAGGACTGCAAGAAGCCCTGCTAAGGCTGTCTGAGCAGCCGAAACAAGAGCCTGGTCTTGGTCCCAGCCCCGAGGAGAGCATCGCGAAATACTATAGCGATACCTACTTGTGGCGTGAAAATGGTTCGCTCCCTGCGAACGGACACGTTCCTAGAGGGCATACGCTGGTTAAGAAAGCCCTGTTTAGTGCCGTTCCCGGCCGACAATTACTTGTGCACGGGAATCGGAACAAAGCCCAGATTGCCTTAACAATCGATGACGGGCCCGATCCCGTCCATACCCCACGGATACTAGACATTTTTCGAGAACATGCGGTGAAGGCCACGTTTTTTGTAGTCGGAGGAGCCGCCGAGCAATATCCGGAAATCGTTTTGCGGATGAAGGAAGAGGGGCATGACGTCGGTAGCCACTCCTATAGCCATCCGTACTTCAATAGGCTTTCCTGGTCTGGTGCCATTCAAGAGATAGGAATGACCGGATGGGTTTTGGACCGTATAATGGGAGAGAAATGCAAGCTTTTCCGCCCACCCCACGGCAAATTGTCACTTCGCAGCCTCATCCCAGCTTGGGCAGTCGGCCAACAGGTAGTGATGTGGAACGTCGATTTGAAAGACTACTGCGCTGCTTCGGGAGATGTGGAAGCGCAGTTGGATCGAACTAACTTCACCTCTGGAGACATCATTCTTTATCACGGCATTAACGCGCCTGCGTTAAGGGCGCTGCCTCGCGTAATCCAAGCCGCGCTAGGTAAGAATCGCAAGGCCGTGACCATTTCCGAGCTCATGCAACACTAGGTTTTAATCGCGCGAAAAGTTCTAAGTTCTCTTAAAGGTACTTCCGATGAAAACAATTCCCTATCCCCAGGCGTCAATCCGTTCGCGTTCGAGTGATTTGGTGTCTGAACAGCTACCGCCCAGAACCACAAGTACGTCTACGATCCCGAAGACTGTTACACGGGCTCCACTACTCCTAAGATTCGCCAGAACTTTGACCCGTTGCGGGATCCGCGGCGGCGACCGGCTGGTGGGAATCTTCGGGAAATTGGGGATGCTCAATGTGGTCGCGCAGTATCAATTGGGCCGCGCCGTGTGTTTCAGTGTGCCCCTGTTCCGTGCCGACACCTGCTGGGACAAGCGAGACGTTGAAGACTATGAAAGGCAACTCATTCATTCGTTTTGTCGCTTGCTTGAACCGCTGTTTGATGTGGTGTTATTCGATTGTGGAGCAGATATTGGGACGTTTTCAGCGCTCGTCTGTTCGCAAACTTCCCGCGTCACGCGAGTGATCGCCTTCGAGCCTAACCCCGACGTAGCAGGCTTCATGAAGCGTAATTTATCTCAACTGCGGATTCCATCGAGAGCGATCACTAAGGCAGTAGGCTGCTTCAAGGGGACCGGCCGGCTGGAAGTTCCAGCTTATGACAACTCTGATCACGCCCGTTTTCTTGTTCCCGGCGATGGCCCGCTGGAAGTAGTCACCATCGATAGTCTTGGTGTGCGGGGTGGCGACGTAGCCATAAAGATTGACGTAGAGGGCAGTGAGCTGGACGTGCTCAAGGGTGCTGCAGAGACTATCGCGTCGGCTCGAAAGTGCGTGGTAACTGTGGAAGCTAGCCCGCGAGTTGCCACGCGTACCAAGCGCGATCCGGTTGAATGTCTAAGATTTCTTCAGTCCTTGAGAGCATTTAGCTTTCTCATTGCTGAGACCGAAGAATCTCCATTGACGTTTTCTCCGATCATCAAGGAAGGCCAGCAGGCCAACCACAATGTGATCGCTTGGACACAGTAGGCCATCTGCTCGCCACTCAGACGTATTTGGTAAATTTGCATTTTTACTGCAGCTCCGTTGCCGAAACCGAAGAGACGACTTGCATCTGATCGGGGCCCTGCAGCGCGGATTGTTCCCGAAAGGTTTTTCGCGATGCGGAATCGCACATTTCTGCGTCTTAGTAGCCCGTAAGTACTTTGATAGCTCGATTCAATCCGGAAATTAATTTGCCGCCGCTAACTATTCACGCGATAACACCAGCCAATAGCAATGCCAAGGTAATCGGCCGCAATTTCATTTTCATGGGCTTGGAAGTCGTGATTACGCTCGTGTGCACGCTGCTCACAACGGTCGTCATCGCGCGAGTCATCGGGCCGACCCGGCTTGGCTATTTCAATCTCGTGTTCTGGCTGACTTCCATAACATGCTCAGTCGGTTCGTTGGGCATCCCGCTTACAACTTTCAAGTACATGGGCGAATTCCTTGGCGGAGGTCAAAAGGAACTCGCGCGCGCTGTATTCTTTTACACCCTTTGGGCCCAAACGGCGATTTCGTGCGCCCTAACCGCCATTGGCCTGATCGCCGCTTTCACCATCGCTGATCCAGCGTATCGGCTCTGCTCGGCTTTGCTCGTATTGAGCATGGTGCCCAACATGATTACGTTCGTGCCCTCGCAGGCTAACACCGCCGCAGAGGATGCCTCTCTCAACACGCGGGGCGCTTTCGTCGGAGCGATAGTCTATGTGATTGCAGTGGCTGTAAGTCTCCTCCTTGGGTGGGATCTGGTCGGCATTGCAGCAGGCATCGTGCTTTATCGCACCGCGGAACTGGCCGTAAAGATTCTTCCTGTGTTTAGGTCTATGAAATCTGTCCCTCGGGTCCCCTTGCCGGCGGACATTCGCAAACGAATGTTTTCCTTCTCTGGTCTGAGCGCCGGACTGATGATTTTGCAGATCGTAATTTGGGACCGGTCCGACATCATTTTCTTAAAATTGCTGCAGACGGATATTCGTCAACTGACTTTTTTCTCGGTGTGCTTCAGTGTGGCGGACCGACTCATGCGAGTACCTCAAACATTTGCCAATGCACTCTCGGCCACGCAGATGGCCGAGTACGGACGCGATAAGGATCGCCTATTTAGTATGACCTCAAAGGCATCCACGTATGTTCTTCTGGGAGCACTTCCGATATTGGTCGGGGTCGCCTGCATCGCCGGTCCCTTTGTGCGCGTCATGTATGGGCCGCAATACTTGGCAGCCATTCCTGTTTTTGTTGTGGTGGCACTTTTCAGCATTCCAAAAGCGATACTGACTCCCGCCCAGACGCTCCTGTATTCGGCCGAAGACATGGGGTTCATCCTGAAGTGGGGCTGCGTGGCCGCGGCGATCAACGTGCTCCTTGATCTCGTGTTGATTCCAAGTCACAGCGCACTTGGCGCGGCCTGGGCAAATGGCGTCGCCCAATTGTTTGCCGCGCTAACTATCTGGGGACGTGTCCTGGTTCGTTATCCCGTCCGAATCGATGTGCGCGTTATGCTCAGGCTTGCTGCTGCAACTCTTGCGATGGCGATCGTTGTCCTTGGCATTGTGGCGATGCCGCTCGGCGCCGTAATTAAGTTGAGCGTCGCTGTTCCGGTAGGCGCGTTAGTTTTCCTGATCACAAGCCGGATGTTCATGGTGTTACAGAAGGACGATCGCCGGCGCCTGCTGGCACTTTCTGTTTTGCTGCCGGTGGTGGTCGGTTCCTCATTAAGACGACTGGTGGATTTCCTGGTTCCGCAACCGGCGGTCGTGGAAGTCTCAAGATGACCTAGACCTTAGCTCTCGGACAAATCGCCATCGCCAGCGGCCCGGCCGAGCATCCTCCCCCTTTTTAAAGGCGCGCTGCTGCGAGATGCCGTGTTCTTCGGGCTCCGCACAATGGAATCACAGCGAGGAGACGTATGAGAGAAACTTATAGGAGGCAATTTGTTGCATTGTTGAACGAAGGAGCGGCTGTCCAAGATATCTTTGATTCTCCTGTTGGAATGGGTTATGCGGTTCCTCATCGTGCCAGCAATCAATTTGCCCAAAGAGAACTGGCACGCGTTGATCATCATCGCAAGAATGCCTGCTGGCTTTTGGAGGAGTATGTTGGCCGAGTCGAAAGAATCCTGGACGTGGGATGTGGAACGGGCGGATTCAGTGTTGCGATGGCGTTGTCCCCGATCTTGCGCCCGATGCAAGTCGTCGGGATCGATGCTAGCCGTTTGGCTGTAGAGGCGGCACAAGTAAGAGCAGCTGGATATGATCTCCCGTCCGGGCTGGTGTCCTTTTTGGGCTGTTCACCCGGGAACCGACTGGCATTCGAAGATGACTACTTCGATCTGACGGTTTGCACTTCTGTCATCGAATTCGTGACTTCCAAGCGGGCCCGCACGGAACTAATAACGGAACTAGGACGAGTAACACGGCCCAGCGGCTATGTTTACATTTCGACTCCCAATCCGCTTCGACTGTATGAGCATCATTCTCGAAGGTTCCTTGGCGACTATTTCCATCGAGCAGGTTACCCGTGGGCCACTCGCCCTTGGGAATTTTCCCGCCTGTTTTCTAGCTGGCAAGAAATCCCAGTTACAAAATACCACCGAAGGAAACTTGAGGAACGACTGGGGGCTCATCCGCTCATTCCAGATGAAGTGATACGAGCAATTTCGTGGATCGCACCTTGGCAGAATAGGTTATTTCACAAGCACCGTGCCTTTGCTATGGCTCCTCTCGAACGACCGATTCCGGCGGGCGCCCACGGCTCCGCGCATGGCCGGATCGCGCCAGGCCCGCAAACTGGAAGCTAGGCTGACGGAGGTGCGACCCGGGCTGAACTCGTTGCCCCCCGGGAGTGCATGAATGTTACTAAATGAAATGGAAGCCGGCTTAGCCTGAGAAGCCACCGCGGCGCGCGATAGCCGGATGGCTCATCGAGATGGTGGCCGAGAGTGCCAGAACCAGCCTCTCGCGCTGACTAGCCTCTTCGAATCGATAGACCTCATACCTTGAATATGCCGGCCAAAGCGGCAAATTTCTTTAACTCAAAAGGCCCCACTCCAATGCTTAATATCATGGAAGCACCGAATTTCTCACCTATCCTCGACACGCCAGCAGAGCGAATTTCCCCGTTAAGAATCGCGCACGTGGGTGACAGCATGGAAATGGGCGGAGCAGAAAAGTTAACCGCCACGCTGTGCCGATTACAACGCGATCGCGGCCACATTGCGTCCGTCCACTGCCTTTATCGGCTTGGCCAGCTTGGCGAAGAGCTCCGGGCCGAAGGTTTTGAAGTTATTCTGCATCATCCTTGCTCGTTTCTTCAGCTGGTGCGCGGCTTGTACAAATCGTTTCGGCGCTCTCGCCCTGACGTAGTGCATTGCCACAATGCTACTGCCGCCATCATCGCCGCCTTGCCTGCCCGCCTCGCCGGAGTGAAGACGGTCATAGCAACCCGGCATGGCTTGGTTAAGCCTCCTTACCAGATTCGTCGTGAGTTGAAATTTGCGCTTGCTTCCCGCTGGTGTGATTGGATCGTGGGAGTGTGCGAAGGCACGCGGACCAATTTGCTGGCGGCTCCGTTCGCCGCCCGGGACAGGATCATTCACATCTATAACGGTGCTTTGCCCGCAGATATTCGGGCAGTCCCGCAGCCCAAAAAGGGCTTTACTTTACTGTACGTTGGCCGTTTGGCGCCCCTGAAAGACCACGCCACTTTGTTGCAAGCCGTTGCACTGACACGCACCCACCATCCTGATGTGCAGCTATGGATAGTTGGCGATGGGCCTCTCGCGTTCAGTCTGCGGAAACTCTCCTTCGATCTTGGGTTGAACGACTGTGTCACTTTTTTCGGAGAAAAGGCTGCTGTTTCGCCATTCATGCTGGCGGCTGATTTATTTGTGAGTTCTTCTGTTACCGAGGGACTGCCTGTATCTCTCCTGGAAGCAATGTCGGTTGGGTTGCCGGCGGTGGTCACCGATGTCGGAGGCATGGGCGAGATCGCGCGTTTGTCGGGCGCAGTTACGCTCGTGCCATCGTCCGATCCTCAGCGCATGGCTGCTGCTTTGTCCGACGCGATTGCCCGAAGGCAGGACCTGCCAAAGATGGGGCAGCTGGCCAGCTATTGTTACGAGCAATATTTTCGACCGGAACGTATGCTCGATGATTACATGAGCCTTTACAATCGCGGTGTCTCTCACAATCCAGCGCTGCGTCCTGCATAGAATGAAGCACCGGCTCAGCCGGTCATAAGAGAATTCGTCTCAGAGCGGGCACGCAGTTGATCCTCAAGTGTCATCGCGGGGACGACGCAGTCACCGTGTCTTTTTGGCTTTGTTCCGAGGCCTCATACTTTGCAATTCATCTACCACCATCGCACCATGGGCCGCAGTTCCCAAGCCATGCATATTCGCAGCCTGGTGGAAGCATTGAAAGCAGATGGCCACGAGGTGACCATCGTATCCCCACCAGGTGTAGATCCGCTCAAATCCGCTGGACTTATGCCATTTTTGCGCAAAGCGGATCATGCACGCGGCCTTCAACGAGTTTGGAGATACATAAGCTGCGAGTGTCCGCAGTTCGTTTTTGAAGTATTCGAGCTTCTCTACAACTTGTTTCTCCCGTTTCGGTTGTTGCCGGTTCTATGGCGACAGCCGGATGCCGTCCTCTATGAAAGGCACGCTTACTTCATGTTTACGGGCGTGCTGTTAGGTAATTGGTTAAAGCGGCCAGTAGTGCTCGAGGTAAATGAGCTTGCAGGGTTCACTCGAGCCCGGGGCTTGATCATGGAACGTATCGCGAGAAGGATCGATGCATGGGTGTTCTCGCGTGCCAACCACATTCTGTGCGTGTCCCGCGTGCTTGCCGACGAAGCTGCGCAGCGTGGCGCAAGAAGTGAAACCGTACATCTCTTGCCCAATGCAATCGATGCGATTCGATTCCGAAGCCCAAGACCTGAGCAGTCGCTCCGGTCACGCCTTGGTCTCGAGGGTTCAATCGTCATCGGGCATGTGGGACTGTTCTATCGCTGGGATCGTCTGGACGTATTGATCGAGACGGCGAGGCGCATCCGCGATCAGCATCCAGAGATAAAAGTACTGCTCGTCGGTGATGGTCCTGAAACGGAAAACTTAAGGCAGACAGCGTTTCGATTGGGAATGGAACGGGAAGTAATTTTTCCCGGGCCAGTGCCCCGAGATGACGTGCCTGCGTACATCGATGCCATGGATATTTGCGTACTACCCGATTCCAATGCCTTTGGATCTCCGATTGCCCTGTTTGAGTTCATGGCCATGGGCAAACCTTGCGTAGTCCCTGACCTCGGCCCAATGTGCGACGTGATTGAGGACAATGCAACGGGAATCATGTTTCCCCACAGGGATTACGCCGCATTCGAAAAAGCACTTCTGAAGCTCGTCGAAGATTCCGCGCTACGGATTCAAATCGGTGCTCGTGCGAAGGACGCTGTCTTTAGCCGCCACACATGGGCTGCGAATGCTCGCTTCGTAGTTCAGTTAGCCCGCGGTGAAAGTTCAGCCAGGGCATTGGCTCAGATGAAACAACTTGATTGCGACATCCAGTAGATTCGAAAGGAAACCTGAATGTCTCCAGATACACGTCTCCGGGTCGGATTGGTTGGAGCAGGCTACATTAGCGAGTTTCACGCTCGCGCTATCCAGCGGGTACCTAACGCACGGATTATTGGAATCGTCGACGTCGTCAACTCACGCGCTGCGAGTCTGGCTGCTCGGTTCAATGTTCCGAAAGTCTTCCCAACGATGGAAGCCATGATTAACGAAGGTGTCGACGTAATTCATATTCTGACTCCTCCCGACACTCACGCACAATTGGCGATTGCAGCGCTCAAAGACGGCTGCCACGTATTGGTGGAAAAACCGTTGGCAATCAATGCGGAAGAGGTCGATAGCATTTCGGCTGCAGCCGCAGCCGCGCAAAAATCCGTTTGCGTAAACCATTCCATGCTGTACGACCGTTTTGTATCGAGAGCGCTCAGCCTTGTCCGTTCGGGCGCCATTGGAGTCCCGCTTAGTTTCGATTATGTCCGCAGCAGCGAATATCCTCCTTACCGCGGAGGACCGTTGCCGATCCACTACCAGCGTGGCGGTTACCCTTTTTTGGACCAGGGTGTACACGCGTTATATCTCGCCGAATCCTTCTTGGGCGCCATTAAAGACGTGAAAGCTTTTTACGGCACATACGGAGGCGACTCCAACCTTCTGTTTGACGAATGGCGCGTGGCAGCCCAATGCCAAAGTGGCACCGCGAATATCCTGATTTCATGGAATGTACGACCTCTGCAGAATTGGTTTGTCGTTCAAGGTACGAAAGGCGTGCTCCGCGCGAATCTTTTCGCAATGTGGGTGACTCATACCAAGCAGCTCCCGCTACCAAAAGCAGCGGCACGCGCGATTCAAGCTATGAGCGAGGGGCTCAGCATCTGTACTCAGGTTCCAGCAAACATCGCTCGCTTCGCGGCTAAGAAAATCGTCCAGTACGATGGACTGCATACCTTGGTAGCTGCGTTTTATCAAGCATTGCAAACGGGCGCACCTACGCCGGTGCCAGTCGAGCAGGCGCGCTCCACTGTCTATTGGACGAACCACGTGTCTCAAGAAGCCGATGCAGCAAAAATCAAATATCAGGCCCAATTCCCAAGTGTGGGACATGCGAAGGTCTTGGTGACTGGCGCAAATGGCTTGATCGGGCGACATTTGGTTCGGCGACTCTTGCTAGAGGGGAATCGTGTTCGCATCTTCGTTCGACGGCAGCCGCTGGCGGAGTTCATGAACGATCGCAACGTCGAAGTGTTTCTCGGTGATCTCGGAGATCCCGCCGCAGTTGACCGAGCCGTGGCGGGTACCGAAATTGTGTACCACGTGGGCGCGGCCATGAAGGGAGGCGCTCACGACTATGAACGTGGCACTGTCTGCGGTACGCAAAATATTGTCGGTAGTGCCCTTCGGAAAAATGTGCACCGCCTCGTCTACATTAGTTCGCTTAGTTGTCTGCATGCGGCGGTTGCGCGACGCGGCGACGTGGTAACCGAGGATTGGCCACTGGAACCGTACCCTACGAAGCGAGGTGCCTATACCCAGGCAAAGACCGCAGCCGAAAAAATAGTGCTCGATGCGGTTCGAGATCGGCATCTCCCGGCTGTGCTGCTTCGCCCGGGAAGAGTTTTCGGTCCCGGGATGACGCTACTCACCCCTGAAGTTGCCCGCGGGCTTGGAAACTTTTTTGTTATCCTCGGCGATGGCACCCGCGAATTACCGTTGGTTTACGTAGAGGATGTTATCGATGCCGCGGTCCTGGCAGCTGAAACAAGCAGATTCGATGGC
>Ga0070708_100000192_pt1 | contig 44347 bp, 57 predicted proteins | sample KBSK5503metaG_FD_65469 | JGI IMG/M metagenome (GOLD analysis project Ga0070708, IMG submission 65469) | Corn, switchgrass and miscanthus rhizosphere microbial communities from Kellogg Biological Station, Michigan, USA - KBS K5-50-3 metaG | ecosystem: Host-associated > Plants > Roots >... | reverse complement strand
CTGGGGAGGTCGGGTCCTTCTATAACGGGTGCTCGAAGCACGTCCCTCCAATCATCGATTGGCCCAGGAAGGCTGCCAAGGGAAGAACGCTCTTTGCTTACCGGTCGAACCGTGTGGAGAGAGAAGTCTTTCCCTGGCAGTGCGTATTGAGCAGGGATGAACCCTGCAGACCCTCAGTTAAAGGGGTCTGGACAAATATTAACATATAAGGAAGAGAGGCACGCTTTCGCTTCTCTCCGACAAGCTGCTAGTGCTCCAGGTCATCTGCCGCACATCTCTCGCCTGGTCGGCGACAGGCTCACAATGTGACGGGTTCGTGAGTGGAAAGCCCGCGAATGTGACTCCTCCGTAACGCCCACCCACTACACTGCATACTGTATGAGTATCCGCGGCGAGAGGGGTTGTTGACCGTCAAAACCCTGAGTGTCACCGCGAGAGAGGAGGAACCTATGGGTCCTTGGCATGGATCATTTTGCTAGCGGTCTCTGCCGCACTGGCTACGGCGGCGCAGTACCCGTTCTTCCGCCACGCCCGCAAGGCGACCGACTACGACTGGGTGTTCATCGCGGGCGGGGCGCTGCTCGGCGGCTTCACCGCCACCGTGTGGTATGCTGTCGGCCCGGTGGTGGATGGCCTGCACCTCCTGCCGACCCTGGCGGGTGCGGTCGTCCTGGGTGCTGTGGTGGAGCTCATCTACCGTGCGTTCATCCGACCGCGTCAGACCACGTAGCATCGCATGCTCCAGGCAGGGGCGAAGTACGCTCCTGCTTGGCCCCACTGGAAAGGTGCGGATCTCACGGAGAGGGGGAGAGAATCGAGCATGACGCACATTGAACGCGAGGTCATTAGCCTGCCGGTCGAGGAGGTGTTCGACTTTCTGGCCGATGGGCGCAATGAGCCGTACTACAATCCACACATGCTACTTGCGGAGCAGACGTCAGCAGAGCCCATCGGTCACGACGAGGGGCCGATCCATGGAGATGGCCTACGAGATCACCGCCTATAAGCGCCCCCGGCGGCTCGCGGTGCGCACGATCAAGGACGCCATCGCTGCCCAGAGTACCGAGACCTTCGATCCTGTTCCCGGAGGCACCCGCATGCGCTGGGTGCGGGAGGTGGAGCTACGCGGTATCTTCAAACTACTGGCACCGCTGCTCGCGCGCATGCTGGGACGGCGCCTGGACATGCTGCTCGCCACTATCAAGCATCTCCTGGAAGCACAGGAGACCGCGCTGCCGCACGCCTAAGCTCTTCCGGCACAGCGGCAAAGCGTGTTGCGTTACGGTAAACCAAAGGTAGGTCGTCATCGCATTCTCCGTACCCATAACCGCGCAGACAACCGGCTCTGGCGCAACAACGACACGAGCAGAGAACACGTCAGGCGAACTATCTGGAGACAGACAGCTCGCCTGACGTGTCTGACAGGAAGACCCTCTTTCCTTTCTTCCTTCAGACGTGGCTGAGCAACCTGCTGAGCATGCTATGTGCTGCAGCAACCGGTGATCATCGGCATCGCGTACTACGTGGTGCAGTGGAACATGGATGCCCTGCCGAAATGGCTGCTCATCAGTACGCTGTCGCTGGTGCTGACTCTGGCTCTCCATGAGCTGTTGATCCGCTGGCTGTTCGGCATGAAACCGCGTCACCGTCTGCTTCGGGAGCCGGTGCAAGAGGCAGTGATGTAGGAATGCTTGGCAGTACAACCTGGCAGAGGAGACAGCAGCTTCCTGTGGCTCGGTTGCGCTCGCACCGGGAAGGGGTAAAAGGCTGACTGTGATGGGAGTGTGAGAACACCTGGCGATTTGAGAGGAATCTGTGAAGGGGGTCGGGTAGGATGGAGGAGGAGGAGAGTATTACTAACAGTCAGTCTACAAAGAAAGAGGAACAACATGACACAGACAGATCCAAACGCGCCCTTTGCCGGGCAGCGTCAAGGCCAAGAGTAGCGCGAAGAACTACAGGTGATGGGTGACCAGCTCGTCACCACGGTGGAGCAGCTGATACACGAAGGCAACGTGCGCCGCATCATCATCAAGCACGAGGAGCACACCATCCTGAAGATCCCCCTCACCATCGGCGTGGTCGGCGTCCTGGTGGCGCCCATGCTGGCGGCGGTCGGCGCCATCGGCGCAGCGCTGACGAACTGCACGGTGGAAGTGATCCGCACCGAACCGGCGGAATTCGCTGAGAGACCCGCTCCCGCGTACAGAGCGAGCGCGCCTCTGCTGTCGGGCATGGGTGGCCAGGCGTATTCGATTGCGCATTCCGGCATGCAGTTGTTCGAGCAGGGCAAGATCAACACACTCATGAGCAGCACGGTGATTGACCTGGTGAGTGCCCCGATCGAGCCCGGAGAGTACCGCCTGGAGATCAGCGTCACCATGGCAGGCGTGGAGATTTTCCTGCCGCGCTGCGTCCAGTTCACGCTGGAGGGCAGCGCCCTGGCAGGCGGCAGGAACGTTCACGATGGGTATTACGAGGGGCCTCATATCTGGGAAACCACAAGGCAGAAACTGCGCTATGTGGTGAACCTCCCGGAACAGCCCCCTGATTTCGCCATCGCTCCGGCCAATCCCGAGCGACCGGTTCGCATCCACTTCGTCACGCATATCACCATGGGCGGCGTCGAGATCTATCGACTCTGACTTCCCGATGAGTGGGACTGCCTCTAACTGCGAAGCGGACAGTCCCGCTCGCTTCCGTCTTGAGCATGCGGAACCTCATAGACAAGCCCGATTCGTCATTTGCTCCCGAGCCGCAGATCTGTGGCTTCTTCCGCCACGATTCCCTACGTAATCGGTGCAACGTCGCTTCGATGTCCTGCTCTGTCAGTCTGCCCGTCATCACAAGACAGCGCAAAAAAAGCAGGCGACGATAATTGACAAGTTCCATGTACTTGCATTCTTCCGCAGGATTTCTGCGAAGCGTGCTCAGACGATTTATTTCAGCTTTCGTGAAGCCTGCTTTGCGAGCATTTCTTGCTCTTCTTTATTGCCCATATCATCCTCCCCCCGTTTACACTGAAAACAATAGCCTCTATCCCAGGTTAGCCACAGAAGATTATACGTGCATCTCAAGGCGCTCCATGATCATCACAGCATAATCCCAAGATGGTCATCGGCTGTATCAGAACCACTTTGATTTTATTTTGTAGTGGCATCCGACTCCTTGAAGAACTGGTAGCTGGTTGTGCGCCTGCCACCGCATGCCAGGTGTTCAGGATGATGAACATGCCCTTTCATAAATTGATATCTCTTTGTGATGTTGTAGTCGCACATTTTGAGAGCCTTGTGAGACTCACGTGCTTCAATGGTAGTATGGGAAAAAGCGGTCAGAGGGAAGAAAGGAGTCGGTTTCGAAGTATACCCTTATCAGCCTTAACCACTTTCTTGTCATCGATAGCGGCATGAATGATTAGCAGGGAGATGTCAGCATATGCGTAATACATTCGATCGTGAAACCCATATGGGCGCGGCTAGACATGCCCCCAGACCATTCTCTGTTCTTGAAACGATCCTCAGCGGGAGCGAAGCCAAGGAGGGGAAGACCCGGACTGAGCGTGTGATTTGGACCTGGAAGGTCCACGAGGTTGCTTTGCGCGAGGTCGGCCAAAGGGAAGGGGTGCTCACCATTGGCAGTAACGAGCCATTGCTCAAGAAGGTTTCGGAGGAAGTCACTCGTAAGGCGCAAGAGAAGTTACACGCGGCTCGGAGCCACGGTAAACCATAGCTCACTATACCAGGTACCTGCGGATTGAATAGTGCATACGTGCATTATTCAATCCGTCCTGGGACTCATCCTAGATCTGGGTAAACAAAGATGGTAGCAACGGAGACTGGAGAACGGATAAGTGAACAACAAGTAGCCATTCCTCTACAACGCCAATGGCCGCAGTTAGGCAGAGAGCTGTTTACCCTGGAGTGCGCTCTGACTGAAACTGTTGTGACATACGACGCCCCTCTCACCGAGCAGGAAAAAATGGAGAGGAAGGACAGAATCAGAGGCTGCATTCTTGCTCAGCTGTATCGCACTGAAGAAAAACATTCACGTGACGCGCGCTACCGCGCTTTTTTAGTAGTAAAGAAAGGGAAGGCAGCAGAAATTGTTGGTCATCCCTACTACGTCGATACCAATGGCACGAAACGAGAACTCCCGTATACAGGATTGGAAGGGTACTATGCTGGCTCTGAAAGGACTTCGAACTATCCTGGACTGACGCGAGAAGCAATTATACAGGAAGAGGCACAAATAGGCGTAGCATTGCTGAAAACCGTCAAAAAACGGTCTATTGAGAGGTATGCTTGGGCCAGGTTTGCAAAACTGAAAAAAGCGCTTGAGTGCGGAGAACCAGATGTAGAGGACTTGAGGAGTATAGTGCTCTTATGGGCGCAGGTGGTGACGAGATTACATGTAAGAGTCTACAACAACCAGGAATTCGAAACGACCATAAGCGAACAAATTGAACAGCTCGAGAAGCTACTGAGCGCGGCACCTGCAAGGACGAAGGAGGAAAAAGAGTATAAAAGCATTTTACAAGCGGAATGTCAGCGACTGAAAAACGAGAGGAACAACCTGAGTGAAGAAGAAAAAGAGGACGAGAGGAAGGAAAGAAGAAAGAGGGAAAGCATACGTAGAGAGAGGCTAAGAGCCTATAATCGCTTCCGTGAGGAAACGTATGATCTGTTAAAAGAGGCAGGAAAGAGCGAATACGCAATTCGTGTCCGAGATGCAAACTGGACGGAGGCCACTATTGTCGAAACGATTCGCTTACCAAAAACTGGTGAGAGAAATGATAATATGTCAATTGAGGTCAGGTTAACGCCGGAACAACTGGAGGGCTACTTGTTTCTTGCCCGGTTAGGAGAAATAGGAGGAGAACCGCTCGCACGAAGCGTTTTAACCTCGAATACTCCTACGAGGGATTTTCCTTAGTAAAACTTAGTATCTATCGTTCTCAGACGGGGCTGGTCGAAAATTTCCACCCTGGGGCAGGAGAGCCTCGCTCACGCTCCGTCGAGGGGGAGGGGGACCTGCTGGCCTTGGTTACTGGCAGGACCTCAGGAGGCAAGAGGGATCTGTGGGAGAAGAAGGCCTGGTCATGCTTGCTCCTCTGCAGGACAGACGCAGGACATCGAGCACCTGCTCCATTGAGGTCACCAATGGCTGCGCCGTCGTGATGACGACATGCTCGCTCTCTGACTCTGCGCCTGGCTCAAAGGCCTCCCAGCGCGCAGCTTGCTCATCATAGAGAGCCGGGCGCGCATCGGAGGCGCGAGAGACGGCCTCGGGATTTTCCTCGTCACCCTTTATGCGCGCTGTCCAGCGCTGCCCCAGGCGCTTGAGGGCAAGCTCCCGCGGGCAGGTGCATTCGATGAACAGAGTTCTGGCACCAAGCCGCCTGGCTCGTCGTGCCGCCGCCTGCCGGTCGGCTCGCCTCAAGAACGTGGCATCCAGCAGCACCGAGCGTCCATCGGCCAGCGCCTGGCTAGCCTCCTGTACCAATGCTTCGTAGGTGCGCGCCGTCCATTCCAGGCTGTAGAGGCCCTGGCCGTACGCCTCGGCCATAGGCTGGCCAGGGGCAAGCTTGGCGAGGCGCTTGCGTAGCGTATCCGAGGAGAACAGCGCCCAGCCAAGCTTGCGTTGGAGCGCAAGCGCCAGCGTGCTCTTGCCCGTCCCCATTAACCCACCAACCAGCAGCAGCGTAGGCCACGTTGGTCCCCCGGTATAGCTCTCCGCCAGCGCGAATAACGCCGCTGCTTGCTGGTGTGCCAGTTCGCGCTGCGCTGGTGGAACCTCCGCTTCGTCCAGCTGAAACGAGGTGACTTTGCCACGTACGCAGGCGCGATAGCATGTATAGAATGGCAATAACTCGCGCAGCGCCTCATCGCCCGTCGCGGCCACGTAGCTCTCGACAAAAGTGCGGGAGAGGTCTGGTCTTTGAACCGCGTCCAGTTCCATCACTAGAAAGGCCACCTCGCTGGTCACATCACTGTAGCGAAAGCGCTCGTTAAACTCGATCCCATCCAGGATCACGATTGAGCATGGGTGCGTGATGGGAACACTCGCCTCGTCAAGGACGTACACGTGCTGCAGCCGCAAATCCCCGTGGCAGTCTCGAATGCGCCCATCGCGCACGCGGCTGGCAAAGAGGGTGGCCCGTTCATCCAGAAAGCGATGAATGTACTGGGCGAGGCGATCAAACGTGGCGGCATCAAGGGTGCAGCCGATGTACGGTTTCATCTGCGCGAAGTTCTCCTCCCAGTTGCCGCGTATGACCTCCAACTTGCCAAAGCTCGCCATGTGTGTATTGGTTGGGATCGAGGCATGGAACTTCGCGACAAAGCGGGCGATCTCCGCGAGGAGCGAAGGGGTCGCTATTCCCGCGCGCACCAGGGATTCCAGCATCGCTTCGTCGGGAAGTCGCACCATCACCACGGCGTAGTCCACGACCTTTCCATGATCGAGGACAGCACAGGGCCTCGGTGCCTCCTCAGGCGAAAAGGGAGGGCCGAAGCGAAACTGACCGCCGGCGTCTGCCAGCACAGGAGCCACTCCCAGGTAGACATGGGGAGCGAGCCGTCGGTTCAGCAGCACCTCTTGCCCACAGAAATGGCGCCGCAGGGCTGGGGTAGAGCAGTCAAAAAAGCCAAAGTTCTTCGGCTTTTTCAGCTTGTACGCTCGGTCAGCCGCCAGCAGCACCGCCGAGGCATGGGTCTGGATAACCTTGATCGGTTCATCACCTGAAAGTGCATAAGGGAACGCGCCCGGCTGAGCGAGGGCGTCGAGCATCATTGGGAAATCGATTGTACAAGGATTGCTCTGCTGTACCGGTGCTTCGTTTGTCTGCATGAGATACCTCTCTTTCGCCTCGCCACTGCCTTCCCTCCCATCATGCAGCATACCTGGCTATGCTCACGAACGGGTCACAGGATGCAGATACGCCATCACACCTGGGTCACAAAAGAGACGGACCCTTGCTTAAGCGGCGTGGAACGCCAGTATCGGGGGGCGGAATCTCACCCCACTGTCCATTTTCTTTCAGGCATGACTGACATGCCTGCTGACTAAGTGCTCCCCGGGCTAAAGCCGCACTTCCGCCCAGGTGAGCAGTTCATTGGCAGAAATTTCGCTTGGGCTGCTGGCCGGGGCGGGCAGCTGGTTTGTGCTGCGTTCGCACACGAGCCGCCAGTTCATCCGCGACCGGTGCCTGCGGCTCCTCGTTCCCCTGGTGGTGGGGTTCATGCTCTTCAGCCCAACGCAGGCCTATGTGGAAGCGCTCACCCACGGGCGCTTCGACGGCTCGTGCTTCCAGTACGTCCCCTCCTTTTTTGCGCACCTCCAGCCGAGCTGGCACCTGTGGTGGATCGGCGCCTACGCCTACCACCTCTGGTTTCTGGCGTTCCTCTTGCTCTCTACCCTGATCGCGCTCCCGCTCTTCCTCTGGTTCCGCGGGGCGGCGGGCCAGCGCTTCGTCGAGCACCTGTCGGCGTGGTGCGCACACTCATGGGGTATCTGGCTCTTCGTCGTTCCCATCGCGGCTATCCAGTTGACGCTGCGGGCCGCGTTCCCCCTCTATACGGATTGGGCGGATTTCCTCTACTGTTTCGCCTTCTTTGTCTTCGGGTACCTCCTGTTCAGCAAGCCGTCCTTCACCGAGGCGATCCGCAGGCAGGGGCGCATCGCCCTGAGCCTGGGCATCGCCTGTTTCCTGCTCATCGGCGTGAGCTATTTCGCCGGGTACCTGACGAGCTGGGAGGCGTCGCCGAGCTACTCGCCCGGCTACCTGCTCTATCAACTGCTGCGCAGCATCAATACCTGGGCCTGGCTCGTCTTCGTCCTCGCTTGTGGCATGCGGTATCTCAACGCGAACAACCGGGTTTTGCGCTACGCCAACGAGGCCGTGTTGCCCTTCTTTGTGCTGCAGCAACCGGCGATCATCGGCGTCGCGTTCTACGTGGTGCAGTGGAACCTGGGCGTCCTGACGAAATGGCTGCTCATCAGCACGTTGTCGCTGGCGCTGACCCTGGCGCTCTACGAGCTGCTGATACGGCGGATCAATGCGGTACGCAGGCTGTTCGGCATGAAGCCTCGCCACCGCCCGCTGCGGGGACCGGTGAAAGGGGCGGTGGTGTAGGAACGCCCGGCAGACGGTCCAACTCTGCTGAGGAGACGGCGGCTTTCTGTGGCCAGGTTCGCACACACTAAGAAGGGGAGGATCGCTCTTTGTGGAGGGAGTGCGAGCGAGACCAGCGATGCGATAGGGAGCAGAACGGCTGCGAAGCGCGTTTGCCGATGAGGGCGGTCATCTCGACGCTCGTGGCCTCTCAGCGGATGGCCAGGCAGTGTCTACCCCTGCTCACAGCGCCCGACGCAGACGAGGCGGAGGTAACGCTGCAGCGCTTGCCTCCCATCGTGCAAGAGCGTCACGTCGCTCTGTCCCCGAGGAAAGTGCGCTCGCCCCCAACTATTACGGGGTCTGGGTCCTCGATGCTCCCGCTTACCATAAGTAAAACCATATGCTTCTAGATAGGCGGTGCGGAGGCGGGATACAATGAGAGAGAGAAGATGATGCGTGGAGGAGTCCCCCGCTACTACGCATACATGGCCTTCGCCCACGTACTTGCTCGCTCCAGCTCACCTTGTTTCAACGGCCCTTCTTTCTGCTCCACAATGAAACCTTCCGGCTCCGCGGCAAGCCTGCCGCCTTTTTTCGCCAACTCTTTGGCGATTCGCTCGGCCGCATAGCGGATCACGCTCATCAATATCCGCAGTCCGATCCCCTGCTCTTCTGACTCAAACCGCGTATCAAAGGCAGCGACGCGCTTGCCCTCGAGCGAGTGAGCGGGCAATTGCTGTAACAACGCTTCAATTGCCGGAGTGGCCCTACCGCCATGAACCGGCGAACCAACAATGAGCAGGTCAAACGCCTGAAGCTCGGAAGCATTCACGTCGCCGACCCGCACGACTTTCGCGTCCCCTGCCAGACCATCACCAATGGCCTGGGCGATTTTCTCCGTATTTCCATACACGGAATCGTAGATGACTACAGCTTTCATGCTTGTTTCCTCTCCTTCCCGCCAGCTCTGCCCATCCGGCAATAAGCGGGTCATACCCTGCGCGTGCCCGGTGTGCCAACAGAGTGACGACGAGCACGACACGGGCACTGGTGGCTTTCGTGCCAACTTGGCACGAAAGACGCCTACTTTATGGTCGAGATGGCCGTGGAAGCAATGACCATGATGGTAAAACTGGCGGCGATGAAACTGATCCATCCTGGTGTCCCTCCGACGATCACCAGGCAGATCACCGCAAAGGCCAACAGCGCCACCATCGCTACCCCGAACCAGAGGAGACGTAGCATATTCTTGTTGTCGCTCACCGGCGGGTACACTTTCCCTCCTGACTCTTCTCTCACTGGTTGCTCGAATCCTGACTCTATGGCTTCTCTCTGTGGGATCATGTGATTTCCCTCCTCTCCAGAGTTGATGGGTATCTGTGGGGAGTACCTCTTCCCACAAGAGAGTGATACCATATCGATATCACGGCGCTCTCACGTTAGCAGCGTTTTCCCTCACAACACTCTCACACCTGGCAAGCAGGCATTTCTTCCCACGGCGGTCTCCTCGTTCTGGACGAACCGATGACCTTGGCCCACTTTCCCAGGTCAAGCCCACTGTCACTCGCAGCGGAACGGGTGAGGCTAATCGACCTGACGTGGCCGGATGAACGCGCGGTAGATGAACTCCACCACTGCTCCCAGGACGACCGCACCGGCGATGGCTGGCAGGATGGAGAGGCCGGCTACTACCGGGCCGAAGTGATACCACACGGTAGCGGTGAAGCCGCCGAGCAGTGCTCCGCCTGCGATGTACACCCAGTCGTAGTCGGTCTTCTTCCGCTCATGGCGGAAGAGCAGGTACTGCGCCGCTGTGGCCAGTACGGCGGACACCGCCAGCAAAATGACCCATGACCAGAGCGTCAGATCCATCGGTTTCTCCTTTCAGATGTTGCCACATTCACCAACAGTGTCGTCACAGTTCCGCAGCCCGTTTCGCGCAAGCCGATGAGGCGAGCAGAGTTTACCCTACGTCTGCTGTTGCACCCGGGCGGCGCATGTGCAATAGCCAGATCAAAACCAGGCCATGCACGGCTCCCACGACTGCACCAGCGGCCACTACAAAGAGCAACAGCACGAGCGCGACCGGCAGGGTGATCCCCTGCGCCGGAATGAAACCCGTGCCAACGAAGATCACCACCATCCCCAGCATCCAGGCGAGCGCATTGGCAGGCACCCACCAGCCAGCCCTGGACAGGTGGCGGCGTAAGACCAGCCACTGCGGGACACCCAGAAGCGGACCCAAAACCAGACCCATTCCCGCAGCCAGCGCATAGATCAGCAGGTCACTCATCCCGCCAGGTCCGGGCTCCGCGCTCCCAGAACCAGTGATCAGAAAGGTGCTGGGGATCATGCCGAGCGTCCAGGCCACGCAGGCACCGAGCGCCGTGGCCACTGCCCAGGCGCGCCACCGCAATCCCCGAAGGGGGTGATGCAGCACGAGCCATTGTGCTGTTCCAACGAGCGATCCCTCTAGGAGGGTTCCGGCCAGCACGGCAAGAGCCGCGGCAGGAACCGGTCCGATGACTGGCTCCGCCTTCGCAAGCAGGAGCACGCCAAGCAATAACGTGCCACCCAGGCCAACGGTTTCGCTGGCCGCGTTGGCCGCGACCCACTGCCACCAGACCTTCCACTCCCAGGGAGCGCGGGTTTTCGGCAGAACTGTGCTGGACATACGACAGGTCCCTCCTTTTGCGAGCCTTCCTGAAGGTGTCTCCAAAGAGACTATTTCCACGAGAAGCATAGGAGAGCGGTATCACTTTTCCATCACAACAGAAGGTTCTCCGGTTACGGTCGCATCACAATAGTCAGAATCGGAAACATCAGCCCTTTGCGACAGTGTGTGACCCGATCGTGAGCCATGCTTGGCTCCTTGTGAGCAAGATGTGAGGGCGGTGCGCTATCTTCTAGATGTGCTTCGGTGAAGCGCGCAGAGTGAGGTGTATACAAGGGGGGAACTCCAATGCTGGTTGTCCTGAGTCTCGTGCCACTCGTGCTCGTCCTCGCCATCATCTGGCCGATCGTCGCGATTGCCAGGCAGCGCGAGGAGCCATCAGACTCTTCCTTTACCGCAAGCGTGGCCGCCTGGTACGCGCAGATGATGGCCATGGCGGGGATCGTGGTCTTTACCGCCGGGTTAGGCTACCTGTTCAAGAGCCTGTTCGGCTACCTGAATCTGGGCTTTTCTTACGGGCCGGCGTCCTTTCCTCTCCTGGGCGTTCAGAGTCCCGCACATGCGGCTTCCTTGGAGCAGCAGCGCCTGGTGGACCTGGCGGTGAGGACGCCCGTTCTGCTGGTGAGTGGGCCGGTGATCTATTTCGTGCATGCCTCCCTGTCTCGCACGGCCTCGCCCCTGCGTGTTCGCGCTCCCGACTGGGTGCGGCGCGGCAGCCAGCTCGTGCAGACGATCTTTCTCGGGGTGGCGAGCACACTCTGCAGCTTGATCGCCCTCAACCTGCTGTTTGGCTATCTCGTGATCTCCCCGCTCCCCAACCAGGTCAATGCCCCATTTGGAGAGATGCTCGGCTTCGCGTTCGCTTTCACCGGGGCGTTCGTGGCTCACGTGGTGATCTGGCGCTCCCATCCGGGAGGAACCTGGTGGTCCCCACCCGATGTCTGGCCTCCACAGGGCAAGCAATCATTGCCCGATCGCGCGCACGGCCCGGCGGCTTCCTGAGTGGAGGGATCGAGCCATGCTTTGCCCCCATATCGGTCGTTGCGCCAGCAGGTGGGGGCCGATGGGGCAAGGCAGCGCTGGTGGCGCAGGTGTGCTTGTTGGGTTTGCTGTGGGCATGGATCGCCAACAACACGGGGAGCATTCTCTGGACGGCCGTCGCGCACATCCTGATCGATTTCTCCGCGGCTTCGATGCGGTGTCCTTTTTACGGTAACCTCTTCGAGCGGCGAAGCGCTGATCGCTTGATCGTGCGCGAAAATCTCTTCAGCCAAGCGGACTGCTCGCTCAAGCTCTCCCTTCTGCCAGTCAACTGTCCACGACCTCATCGGCATCACAGCTCACGAGTCGTGACACTTTGCCAGAGACTGATCTCGGTAAGAGGCTATGTGCAAAGGTAATCTAAATGCTTCCAGGTAAAGTATGCGGAGATGTGATACCATAAGGGGGAGACATGTGGAAGAGTGAAGAAAGGAAGGAAGAGATGACAGCTCCCATAACTCTGCGACCATTGGACGAACAAGGCCTGATCGACCTGCGCCGTCGCTCCGATGAAACCTCCGACGCCGAAACGCGCACTCGCTATCAGATGCTCTTGCTCTCAGCGAAGGGTCAGACCTCGACCCAGATCGCTCAGACCGTGCTGCGGAGCCAGGATACCGTGGTACGTGTGCTCAAATGGTTCATCACGGGCGGAGTAGAGGCGATCCCGCGGCGCACCGCCCCAGGCCGAGAGCGAACGGCCACGGAGGCGTGGGAAGCCGAACTGCTGCGCGTGATCGAGTTGGATCCCCATGAAGTCGGGCAGGATACCGCCAACTGGACCACCGAGCGGCTCGCCGAGTATCTGGGCCAGCACACGGGCATTCAGGTCACCGAAGAGACGGTGCGCGTGTACTTACATGCTCTTGACTACGTTTGCAAGCGGCCGACTTGGACGCTGAGACGCAAGGCCGAAGTACAAACCCATTACGTGGGAAACGCCTCAGGGTAGAGGTTCTATTAGCGGGCACCACAGCACCCGATCCTCTACCCGTGCATGACCTGGTCGAGGCTGATCGGTGGGATCAGCTTCCCGCCGACCTGCCAGAGTTGCTCGCACTACTGCCACACGCTGACCTGTATCTGCAAGATGAGATGCAGGTGGCCTTTCACCCGACCCTCACGCGCCTCTGGTGTCGCAAAGGTCGACGAGGGCAACGCCTGGTCGAGGCTCCTGGAGACAATCGTAAGGTCTACGGCTTTGGTCTGGTGGACTGGCGTGATGGCTGGCTCGATGGCCGGGTTGCTCCGGGACGCACGGCTGATGTGTGATGTCGCGCAAGTGCGTGCCGCTGTGGCTCGTTCCAAGCAGCGCGGACGGGTGGCCATCGTCTTTGCCGATCATCTCAAGACCCACACGGCGGCTGGCTCGCTGCTCGTACGTAGCTTGCGGAGCCGAATACAAAGAGCATTTGTATCGGGTGTACACCCCCGCCTATGATCCGGATGCCAACCGCATCGAATGGCACGGGCCGCGTCTCGCGACGAGTCGTGACCCATAATCATCATCGCGACACGTTCGAGCTGCTGCTCACAGATGTCGAGAAGCATTTTCAGGCATTGGCTCGGACTCCTGCGGAGATCCTTCGTCATATCGGCAGTCCCTTTGCCCCGGACAAAGGTCAGGATGCTCCTCTCTCACTCGCTCAGGCCGCATAAGCATTTTGGTGGTCAGAGGATGGCACCTGACACGCGGCTAAGAGCCTCGTGCTGCCCGGGCTCAGACTCTTGGATGTGCAGGGATAGTGCTCGCCACCCGGAAGACCGGAAAGGCCGTGGCCACCTGTTCGAATTCCGCCAGGGGTGCATCCTTGTTCACGGGCACATGGGGACGCGCTCCCGGGGCACGCTGCAGGTACGTTCTCAAGATGAGGGCACGCGCATCTGGGGGAACCTCTTCGAGGCGGACCTCCTCACGACCGCCGCTGCGGAGCACCGCTTTTCCCCCGGCGGCACGGACATTGTGGACCCACTGCACGTGCTCGCCGAGCATCGACACTAGGTACCGCTGTCCATCGACGATAGCCACTACCACCGGCAGCGAGACCGTCCGCCCGGACTTGCGTCCGGTCACTTCCAAGGTCACCAGATAGTTGGATGCGACGCCAGAGGTGCCGACAACAGCCCACGCGCTATTGAGCATCCGCGCGATCCAGTTGGGTCGCTGCCCACGGTACAACCATTGTTTGCCACGGTACAACCATTGTGTGAAGTCGCTTCGCATCAATTTCTCACCTTTCGGTTCACTATTTCGAGACTCTTCCATCCCGGTGTGGCAGAGCGCGAGCCTTCTATCGGCTCCAGCACAAAGACAAGCCGTTGCCCACCCCTGTCGTAGAACGTCTGATAAGCTGGCCACACTGCCACCAGCTGCGGCCAGTAGCGATCAAGCTCCGCTTGACTGGCGTCGCGTGCCTGGTAGATACCGCTCACCCTCCCGATCTGCACCTGAGCCGTCGGATTGGCGCGCAGGTTCAACGTCCAGGGGTTGGGGCGCTCAAAGCCCGGGTTGACGTTGCACACCACGAGTCGTTCACCTTCACGAAGATAGAAGACGGGAGTCGTGCGCTCCCTCCCGGTGCGGCGTCCGGTCGTCGTCAGCAGCAGCAGCAGCGGGCCGAGAGGTTTCCCTATGGCAACGTGCCGACCGGAAGTCGCTTGATAGAGCCAGCGGTCAAGAGGTGAGACCACATGCTTGATGACCCACGTGCCTAACCGGGTCGCCCCAAGTCGCTGAAGCAGAGCGAGTCCTGCGCTGTGGTGTACCTGCATTGGTTCCTTCTCCACATGAGAGTTTTGTTTCATCAGATGGCCTCTGATGTTTTTATCTTGGACATGACATTGCTTCTGATTATTGAACCATCCAGACCTATTGCAGGATGGTTTCTCTATTCTCTTCGAGGAGAATGTACCACGCGTCTATTACAGTGGTATCACAGTTGTCAGCGTTTGTCTCTCATGCTCATCACAAGATGCTTGTGGTCGCCCGGTGTGTGCAGACGACCCGCGTGGAGCGGAGCATGAGACGATACAGGCAACTGCAAAGGGTCGCGGCATCCGCGAAAACCTCCTGGCTTTCTGCAGCGAATGTGTGCTGCGAGAGAGAACGTTGCGACCGAACTCATACTCGGTTTTGAATGGCCTCGCCGCAGCATCATCTTGGAAGCATTTAGCTCCACTTAGAAAGCGACTTGACAGGATATATCTTGTTTTCGCTCAGTAAGCTTGTTAAGCCATCTCAAACAACTTCACACACAGCCTCTCAGATGCTTGTGCGACCTGCACACAATGACCAGCGCCGGCTCGCTTTCCTGTGACGAGACTAGATGCTCCCCGATTGCGAACGACTGCCAGCTCTTGTGCTTCTTGCTCGTGCTGTGGCGCGCCGGGCGGGGGCACTATTGGCCGCCAGGTCCAGCAGGACTGCCAGGGCGACCAAGAGCCAGCCCCACCCGGTCACACTTCCAGCGAGGTAGTAGACCAGAACGTAGGTCAGGGTGGTAACCGGCAGGAGGAGGATGCCCAGCAGTGGCAGAATCCAGCCCCCGTGAAATGCATGGTTTACTAAGGGTGTCGTTAGCCAGACGACGAGCAATGCCACGCGGGCGAAAAGGGCAAACAACCAACTCATGATGGATCCCTCCTTATTTTTACTCTTCCAAGAGACGAGAGTCCCTCGCCAACTGGTAGAGTTTCCAGCCAACTACGAGCAACCAGGTCGGCAGGAGCAGGCCGTAGACGAAGTAGCCAGGGCCGATCAGGGGCCGCAGAGCCTCACTAGCAATGCCTATTACACCAGTTGCGATGCCGAGATACGCAACGCCCTTCGGAAAAACGCCCCTCAGCATGACGAGCGACAGGATCAGGATGCCGACCGGAGCCAGGATGCCAACAGCACTCGTGATGTTATTGCCTGCGATAAACACCTCGGCGGCAGTCGCGAAGGCCGTGTGCTGTGCAGCGGTAGCGGCTGTCAGGTACTGATCGCTCAGGTATACCAGGACGGGCGCTCCCCCACCGGTGGTCGGGATGGCCAGCCCCAGAACCCAGGAGACGAACCCGGCGAGGGCGCCGAGGGCCGCGTAGCTCTTGTTCAGGTGCTTGAGCGCAGGGAAAAGCGCCAGGAAGACGACCGCCGCAAAGACGCTGGGCGCCAACCACAGCACCTGTTCGATGGTGTACAGGACCTTATGCGACGCGATGTACTGGAGCGTGGTCGCCCCGTCCGCGGAGAGCGGTGGCGGTGCGACGATGACCATCGCAATGGCTGCGAGCACCAGCACGACAAACAGCACGGCTGAAATGCCCCCGGCACGGTAGAGATCTCTCCACGAAGGGTCTGGAGCAACCTCAAGCTCTCCCGGTGATCTTTGTACTTGCAACGTGTGCATCTCTTTCCTCCTTCTCTGAACTACCTCAGTGCTTCTCAGCGATCTCTAGAGCTAGAGCCTGCCCCGATGCGACCGCGAAGTCGTCGAGGCCATAGCCGCTCTCGATCAGGTCTTTGAGGCGCGCGGTGAAACGTGCCGCTGGAGCGCCGTCAATCATGGCGTGATTGAAGCTGAGCGTCATGCAGAGGTAGTCGCGGATGGCGATCTGACCAGCTACGACGCCGGGCTTCTCGGAGACGCCACCCAGGGTAACGCCGAGTGTGCGGTATTCGAAGGGGATGCCCCAGCCGGCGCCTGTGCCAAACATGCCGACCGCCGTGAGACCCACCGTCCCGCCGTATTTCTTTTGCAGGCGCGGATGTCTCCCCAGCAGCCACCAGAAGATCGGCCAGATGCATCTGAAGACCAGCAGCGGGAAGAACCGGAACTCCTTGAAGCTCACCCAGGCTTGCTCTACTGCTTCGGTCTGGGCTGCCCTGATCTCGTCATGAATCTCGCGCAAGGTCTTGGTATTGGCGCCCTTGACAATGTAGACAATGGGCTGCTTTTGTCCCCCCATGTCGCGCTCAATGGCCGTCGCCACATCCACCTCATCAAACACGACCAGCTGCTTGTTGCCTTTGCGACACGCCTGCACTGATGGGTTCTCAGATATGGCCCGTGCCAAACAAGCGAGAATGAACGCCGTGAACGAGAGAGACTCCCCGGTTTTTGCTTTGTGCGCCCTGAGATGAGCACGCGCCCGCGTGACATCGACTTCGATCAGGCCATGGATCATCGGTTTACGCTGCGCTGAACGAAGCGTGAGCGCCATCACGCGCCGCAGCTTCGCATAGGGAACGACCTCGAAATCCTGTTGCTGTTTTTTCATCTTGAGACCCTCTCTCTCACCATTGGTGCAGCCCTTTCACAATGAAGGGAAATGCACAGGCATTACATCGCAGGGACAAGGCCGAGTTGTTGGAGCATGCTGAGGCGATCATCAATGCCCCACTCTTCCGCGATCTTGCCACCTTCGATGCGGACGATATCGATGGTCGAGACCACTACCTGCTTGCCAGTTGGGGGGATACCCCCAAGCGCTCCCTGCTGGGTGCCACGCATCGTCATGCGGACGACCACCTTGTCCCCCTCGGCGATCATGTCCTCAACCGTGACGTGCAGATCAGGAAAACCTGTCAGCATCATGCCGATGGCTTGTCTGGATCCCTCGGGACCGTCTGGTAGACCGGCAGCCGCAGCAGAATGATCAATGTGAGTGGGGGCGATGAATTCCCCGATGGCAGTCAGGTTCTTCTTGGTGTACACTTCCTCGAAGAAACGGCGCATCAGCGTCTTGTTCTCTTCAGTTGACATAGAACGGACTCCTTTCTGTCTGTTGCTTCCTTCGCGAAGCATGTCCAGTGGAATAGACCTCTTCGGAACAACCAGTTCCAGTTTCTCCTTCTCCTCTTGTCGCGTGTCAGGGTGGCTCATCTTTGGTATCCCTGGAGCTACGGCCTGCTCTGACTCGCCAGGGGAGTCGCCGACCTCTCCCCTCCTGGCGCTGCCTCCGGCTTGTGGGGATGCATCACCCTGGCAAACACACGCGTCGTCAGCGCAAGTGGCGTCATGTGTGTCAGCTGTGCTCCAAAGGCATTCCTCCGCCCCTCGACGGCATACGGCCGCCCCTGCTCCAGAGCGCGCAAGCCTGCCATGACCACGGCCTCCGGCGTGTGTCTCTTGCCCATCACCGGCATCTCAGGAGCCGCAAGGACCGTGAAAAAATTGGTCGCGGTCGGACCCGGACACAGGGCGACTACGCGTACGCCACGCTTGCGATACTCCGCCCAGAGCGCCAGGCTGAACGAGAGCACAAACGCTTTGCTCGCTCCGTAGACAGCATGGTAGGGCAGTGGCTGAAAGGCGGCGATCGAGGCCACATTGATGATGCCTCCGGCTTTTCTCTCGGCCATCACTGGCACAAAGGCATGCGTGAGATCCACCAGGGCGGTGACGTTGAGCATGATTGCCTCGTGTTCCCGTTCAAGGGCGAGCGTATCAAAGCCTCCATAGGTGCCGAACCCAGCATTATTCACTAGCAGATCAACCGGAACACCCAGTCCTTGCGTCCGCCGGTAGACCTCCGGCGCAGCGCCTTCGAGGCATAGGTCAGCGGGGACAACATCAGCGCGGATGCCGTGCTGTTCCGAGAGTTGTTGCGCCAGCGCGCGCAGCTTGTCTTCTGAGCGTGCCACCAGGACCACGTTCATGCCGCGTGCCGCCAGGATGTGGGTAAAAGCCTCCCCAATGCCCGACGAGGCACCGGTGATTAAGGCGGTCTTCCCTGTATAGCTAAACATACGTTGTTTCTCCTTCCCTTTCATGACACCCGCGTGGCTCTGTGGAAGATGGTTCCTCATCCTCGACGACGACTGTGTTCATAGGTCCTCCTTGAGATGTGGACTACTTTCGCTCTGCTTGGACGCTTCCTGAAGCGACAGCCAGCTCCGGCTCGACCGTGGCGTCGTCCAGACCATAGCCGCTCTCGATCAGCTCTTTCAGCCGCCCCGTGAAGCGTGCCGCCGGGGCACCATCGATGATATCGTGATCAAAACTAATCGTCAGACTCAGATAGTCCCGCAGAGCTATCTGTCCGTCAACGACACCTGGTTTCTCGCCAATACCACCCAGCGTAATCATGAGGGTTTGGCCGGGGAGAGGGATGCCCCACCCTGCCCCTTTGCCAAACATGCCCACCGCCGTGAGACCTACCGTCCCCCAGTACTTCTTCATCAGCTGTGGATACCTTCCAGACATCCACCACATGACCCACCAACCGATTCTGAAGAGCAAGGTCGGCAGGAACAGAAACGCTTTGAAGGCTGTTGTCACGTCCTGCGCCTGGGCTGCCCTGATCTCCTGATGAATCTCGCGGAAGGTCTTGCGATTGGCGGCTCTGACGGTGTACGGAATGGCTGGCCAGATGCCTGCCACGCCACGCTCAATTGGAGTCCCCACGTCGACATCCTCAAACACGATGAGGCGCTTGCTGCCTTTGCGAAAGGCCTGCACAGATTTATTCTCATCGACGGCTTGTGCCAGGCAGGCCATGATGAACGCTGTGAACGAGAGGGACTCCCCGGTGTGCGCTTTGTGCTCCCGCAGGAAGGTACGTGCCCTGGTCACATCGACCTCAATCAAGCCGTGGATCATGGGCTTGTGTTGAGCTGAACGATACGTGACCGCCATCCACCGCTTAATCTTCGGATACGGGACCACCTGGTAATCAACGCGCTGCTGTTTCATGATCTCTTCCTCTCCTTCCGATGGGACGAGGCGTTCCGTCTCCGGTCTTCACCTTGTGGTAACCCATCGGCATGTGGGACAGAACTTTCCAGGGTAAAGTCTACTGCATGGACATCACGGAACCAGCACAAACGTGACCCTCACCCTCACAGAGCCATCACAGATGATCGAGGCGGGTCTGGGAGAGGGTAAGTAGCAGAGGCTTCGGTAGTTGCGCAAGCCGCGTCGAGACCAGGTCTACTTCGATCTCTGCTGTATGCTGACCGCGGGTGCTCATGTCTGTCAATCATCCCTGTGGAAAGTGGGTACTGAAAGCCCTTTGTGATATTTTGCAGGCTTCCGGTGAGTCAATTGTGACACCAGTGTTCTATGCTCCCCTTAAGGGGATCTTCATGGTTGCATAAGGCGGTCTTTGCAGGGACGCCAGATGTGAAAGGACCTGCTTGGGAAGCGGCCATGCGCAGAGCCCCCATACACCAGCCAAGGAGGGATACGCATGTCGAAGAAACTCTTCCTTCTCCTTGCGGGGAGCGCGCGCATTCCTTCACGAGAAATCGTACCCGCGGGTCGGATTTTTCCCCTTTTCTTTCCTCACATAGGAGGTCCTGAACATTGTTCCCCGTTGCTTTCGTGTGCGTTTCTGGTAGAGGGAAGGGATTGCTCTTGATCATTAGACGGGTACGATTTCTCGTGAAGTCGGCCTTTTTTGCTGGCAGTCAGCTGGTGTGACTCGAAGAGTTCCCACAGCGTCTGACCAATTGGGAAAGATCAGGGAAAAGGAGGACGAAGCGAGTGCATGCTCCGTTGCGTATGGGCACACGAACGACCTTCTTTGCCATTCCTTCACCGATGGAAATCTGTTTGTGTGGAGGGAGGATACACGCCTATGCCTCACCGCGTCTCACGTCCGTTTCAAGCCCGGCGGGCGCTGCTCAGGCATCTGGCTCAGTGCTACCAGCAGGCGTCCCCGGCCCAGAAAACGCTCCTGCTGGACTCGTTTGTGGAATGGACAGGTTATAGCCGCAAGTATGCCATCGCGCTGCTCAACCATGGGGAGCATGATCAGCAGACCATTCAGCGCCGTCGTCTGCCCCAGTACGGTCCAGCGGTGCAACTGGCCCTCGTTCTGGCCTGGAAGGCGACCCACTACGTCTGTGCCAAACGGCTCCTGCCGTCCCTGCCCAGCCTGGTGGCGTTACTGGAACAGCATGGGCACCTACAGATCACGGAAGAAGAGCACCGTCAGTTACTCGCCATGAGTCTTTCCACGGCGGAGCGCTTGTTACGTACCCAACGCAAACCTCGCCTGCATGGCCTCTCTACGACCACACCCGGTCCGCGGTACAAGGCTCAGATCCCGGTGTGTGTGTTCTCTGCGTGGGAGGAGGATCGCCCTGGCTTTGTGGAAATCGATTTGGTGGCTCATTGTGGAGAGCATCTCGATGGGAGTTTTCTGTACACCCTGACGTTGACCGACCTCGCCACCGGCTGGACCGAATGTCTTCCCCTGCTGGAAAAGAGCGCCGACGCCGTGCTAGCCGCCCTGGCACAGGCTCGCACCCTTTTGCCGTTTCCGCTGTTAGGGATTGACACTGATAGTGGCTCTGAGTTCCTCAATGCGGAGGTAGTTGCCTATTGTGAACAGGAACACTTGACCTTCATGCACGGGCGTCCAGGGGTCAAAAACGATCAAAGCCATGTGGAGCAGAAGAATGGAGCCGTGGTGCGTAAGGCGGTGGGCTGTGCGCGGCTGGTGGGTGTGCAGGCGTATCAGCAACTGCGCGAAGTCTACCAGGTACTGCGCCTGGTGGTCAATTACTTTCAGCCCTCCCTCAAGCTCCAGACGCACGTGCCCCAAGGCGACCAGATGCGCTGCGTGTATGATGTTGCCCAGACGCCGCTGCAACGTCTGCTGGCCTCTGGGGTGCTCTCAGAGGATCGACAGCGGGAGCTGCGCGAGCGGGTTCAGCAGATCGATCCACTCAAGCTCAGTGAGCAGCTCGATGCCCTGCGGTTTGCCTTGCTCTGTGGTGCCGACGAGCGTGCCTGGCCCCAGCCCGGTCTCTCCTTGGCACTCTGCACGTCCGTTCCGAGGCCTCTGTCCGAGGAAGAACCTGAGCGGGCAGGTCACCAGGAGGCGTCTTCGAGCAGCAAGGACATCGGGCGCCTGGAGCCACTCCGAATGGAGCCAGACCTTCCTGAAGAAACAATCTCGGGGGCTAATCAGTCTCCCGTGCAGGCTCAACCTCTTCCCACACCAGCCTCAGGGACGCCGAGCAACAGCACCAGGGAGGGCGAGGCCGGTCATCGCGCCCTGATCACAATTGAGCAGGCCATCGCGGCCTATGTGCAGGAGATGCGTACCATTGGGCGCGACCCCAAAACCCTGCAGTGGCATCAGACCTCGCTGGGAGCCTTGCGACGCTATCTGTCAAGGCAGTTCCATCTCACCGACGTTCGCTCCATGAGCACGGCATCCCTGCGGACGTGGTTGAGCGAGCTGTCCATCGCACCATCGGCTCGCACCGGGGCGAGACGAACCGTCAGCACGGTTGTGGCCTACGCACGTTCGGCACGCGCCTTCTGTAACTGGCTGGTGCGGCAGGGGTATGTGTCAGAAACACTCTTTCCGACAGACGCTGTGCCCAAAGCTCAGCGTGGCCTACCTCAAGAGGTGGAGCCGGAGGCGTTTGTTCGCCTGTTGCGTGCCTGCCAACTCGCAGGCGAGCAGGGAGGACACAACGCGGGCATGACGGCGCGGAACCGTGCCATCCTCTGGCTCTTGCTGGACGCGGGACTCCGGGTTTCCGAGCTGTGCTGCTTACGCCTCGCGGATGTGGATCGCGCAGATGGAACCGTGACCGTACATGAAAAAAGAGGGCACGTTCGTACGCTCCCCTTGTCGGCAGATGGGAAGCGCGCTGTGTGCGCCTATCTGGATCAGGCCCGTCTCACGCCGGCCTGGGAGCCTGCGGTGCCAGAAGCACGGGACCAGCTTTTGCTCACTGAGCGGCGGCAGCCCCTGACCAAGAATAGTCTCACCCTCTTGTTTGGGCGGCTGAGCCAGCGAGCGGGGTTCACCAGGATACCCATCTGCCCGTCGATGCTGCGCGATACGTACGCCATCCGCTTCTTACAGGCAGGAGGAGAATTGGCAGCCTTGCAGCAGCAGCTTGGGGTCACTGGTCTTGCCTCCGTGAAACGGTATCAGCACTGCTGCGAGCAGCGGAGTCAGAAGCGAGAGGTCCAGGCATGGCCTGAGGAATCAGTGTTCACGCGGCAAGCCAGGCGAGGCAAGAGCAAACGCCGGAAGGAACAAGGACGGGGGAGAGGTCGCAACCGCTCTTCGTGAGAAAAGAGCGGTTTTTGGAGAACCCCTAGCTATGGTAAATTGATGAAGTTGTTGTTCCCTCCCGCAGCCAGACAACGCATGAGCTGATCCGCGCAATGGGGTCTCCTGGCTCTCCTGAAAACATCAGGCGAATATCTTCTTTCAGGCTCCCTCAGCGTTGAGGAGGGAAACGGAGAGAAATCGAACTCATTGGTCAGATTTCTCATGACGTAATGCGCATGACTCCCGCCTCCTTGTCTTGGTTTTCTCCTTTCTTCTTATTTGAACCGTATTGCGGTACACTTGAGGGCCCTGATTGAAGATGACAAATTCACTGGACAGTTCAGGTGACATTTTCACTGGACGTTGACAGAGCCTTCTCGACAGCATTTTTGGGACTGCAATTCTCCCCTTGAAGATCAAAGCACACAACCTGGGCGGGCGCACAAAGCTCTCCTGCCTTTCCCCATCACAACTCCTGCTCATCCGTGACAACTTTGTGACCATAAACCTCACTTTTGTGCTGTCCTGGTGATGTCCATGCACTAGACTTTCCAGTGGAAAGGTATGTCATCGACGCCGACAGGCACAACGAGGTTCAGATCGGCAACGGAACGTCTTGTTTCACCGGAGAGTAAGAGACAATGAAACAGAATAACGCTGATTACCAGGTGGTCCCCTACCCCAGGTTGCGGCGGTGGTTGGCTGCCGCGTTTCGTTCAACCCAATACAAGCCTATGATCCACGGATTGATCGAAGTCGATGTGAGCCGGGCGCGCGCGTTCCTGCGAGAGCACAAAGCGAAAACAGGAGAGTCCCTCTCGTTCACGGCGTTCGTCATTGCCTGCCTGGCACAGGCCGTCGACGAACACAAAGATATGCAAGCTTTTCGCAAGGGCAGCAAGCATCTCATTCTGTTCGATGAAGTGGACGTGGCTACCCAGGTTGAGCGTGACGTGTCCGGGCAGAAGCAGGTCATTAACTACACGATCAGAGCAGCCAACCGCAAGACCTTCCGCGAGATTCATCACGAGATCAGGGCAGCCCAGAGGGAGGAGGTAATCAAAGCCTCGGAGTCTTTCAAAGCATTTCTGTCCCTGCCAACCATTCTCTTCAAACCACTCTTCTGGGTCTTCTCCTGGATCATTAGAGCGTATCCGCAGGTGCAGAAGAAGTACTGGGGGACGGTGGGCATCTCGTCAGTGGGCATGTTCGGCAAAGGTGCCGGTTGGGGCATCCCTCCAGCCACCCCAACACTCATGATTACGTTAGGCGGCATTGGCGAGAAGCCGGGTGTTGTGGATGGACACATCGCTATTCGGGAATATCTGAGTATAACAATCAGTTTTGATCACGATATTATCGACGGCGCTCCTGCGGCACGCTTCACCCAACGGCTGAAAGAGCTGATTGAAAGCGGCTATGGTCTGAATGACCCCATGGTCGAGTCGGAGCAGACCATAGCTGCAGAAACATCAAAGAAGACCTCAAGTGGTACATATTGAAAGGAGACCATCATGTCAGCTTCAGTTCTAGTAGCATATGCAACCCGGTATGGCTCAACGCAGGAAGTAGCCGAGGCGGTCGCGGCCACGCTGCGCGAGCGTGGTCTCGCGGTCGATATACAGCCCATAGCTAACGTGCAGTCCCTCGATCAATACCGCGCGATCGTGCTGGGAGCGCCGCTCTACATGTTCCACTGGCACAAGGACGCGCTCCATTTCCTGGCGCGGCACCGGGCAGCCTTCACGCAGCGGCCTGTTGTCATTTTCGCGCTCGGCCCATTCCATGCCGAAGAGAAGGAATTTCAGGGTGCACGCGAGCAGCTCGATAAAGAGTTGGCGAAGTTTCCCTGGCTGACTCCGCAAGCGATTACTATCTTCGGCGGCAAGTTCGACCCGCAGAAACTCACCTTTCCTCACAACCTGATTCCAGCCCTCAAGAACATGCCGGCCAGCGACGTGCGGGACTGGACAGCCATTCGCGCCTGGGCGAACGATCTTGCTGAACTGTTTCAGCCCGTCCTGGCATAGCTAAGGAGGTTCCTATGAAGGAATTGAAAGTGCTGCGCCTGGCGGGTGCGTTTGGGGTTGCCGGCTTCGTAATATTCCTGCTCGCGCTCCCGCTCTACTTCTTAGGCCCACAGCCAATAGCTCGCCTGGAGGACAGCATCCAGTTCGCTGACTCGGTGAGCAAGGCCAGCACCTTCATCCTCACTCGCGCCACACTGGCCGATCCACTTATCATGGCCTGCCTGCTGGTCTTCCTGGCCGGGTTCCGTCGCTTGATCCGGCAGGCGCGGCCGGATGATGAATGGATCTCAACGCTGGTCCTCGGAGCCGGCCTGGTCGTAATCACCCTGGAACTGGCTGGCGACGCCCTCCAGGGTGGTGCAGCCCTGGACACATCTGTCAGGGCCGATCCGTCGGTGGTCAGAGGCCTCATGGAGGGCAGCTTTGCCTTCTATGGTGCAATTGGGCTGATTATGTCGGCATTGTTATTGGCCTCGGCGGGCTATGCCACCCTGGCCACCGGAATACTCCCCAGGTGGACCGGATGGGTGGCCTATGCCGGCGCAGCTATCAACCTGGTGGCCGCTCCCTCGATCTTTGGGGGAACGGACTACACCGGTTTCTACACCGCGACCGGCTGGGTGACGTTCATCGGCCAGGCAGCGATGGCCATCTGGTTCTTGATCGCCAGCGTCTCGATGCTCGTTGTGAAGCGGGAGGCCAAAACTATGACACCGGCCTATGGAGGTTGAACAAGGCGAACAGACAAAAGTCATTTCAAGCTCATACATTCATTCGTATTGAAGGAGGAAAGTTATGAATACGTTGCAAGTAAGAAAATCTCCGGTAGGGGCTGCGGCTACCCCAGACCCCTCGTGGAGAGGCCTCTACCGGGCTGGGGGCGTTTCAGCCGTTCTGTTCGTCGTGCTTGTTCTCGCAGCCATTGCTCTCGTCGTCGTCGCGCCGCCACCCTTGAACGCCGACGGGGCCACGACTCTCCAATATGTCGCTTCGCATAAGGTCCTGTACACCATCGAACAGGTACTGTGGCTGGCACCCAGTGTCTTTGCCGCGGTCGTCTTCCTGGGGCTTTACCAGGCGCTCAAGCATCTGAACAAGAGCTATGCGGCGCTCGGCGCCCTTGCCGGGTTTGTCTCCTGGATTTTGGGATTGGCCATGCCGACAACCGGTGGGGGAGCGCCCGTCCTGGTGTACCTGAGCGACCAGTATATGAGAGCCTCCACTGCTGCACAACACACGGCCTTCGCGACTGCCGCCGAGGTGTTTATCGCAGAAAATAACATCACGAGCGCTGTTGGCATCCTGGCTCCAGTCGGCATCCTGATCCTCTCTCTCGTCATGCTCAAGGGCGTCTTTCCGAATGGCATCGCCTATCTTGATATCGTGACCGGCGCGCTGGGCATTGTGAGTGAGGCTCTGCGGCCCATTATCGGCCCCGGCTACCTCGTCTATGGTCTGCTCCTGCCGGCCTGGTTTCTCGTGGTTGGGTGGAAACTTTACCGGCTGGCGAAAGATTAAGCGAGTTGCAGCAGGTCGTCGCTCAGAGACATCGAAGGAGGACGAAAGTAGTTCGCATTGAAAGGAGAGCACGTATGTTCACTGAAGACAACAAGACCTTGAAAGCAGCGGTGCCAAGGGCCTCCCGGCCAAAGGAAATCGCCTCCGGTGTGTACTACCTGGAGGTAGGAAAGGGGATCATGCGTTCCAACGTGTACTTCGTGCGCTCAAGCTCCTCGTGGGTCTTGATCGATATCGGATCGGCGAAGTGCGACCGGGAGATCCAGGAGGCAGCGGAATCCTTGTTCGGAGCTGACACACCTCCTTCTGCGATTCTGCTGACGCACGACCACCCAGATCACGCAGGCTCCGCGTCGGCGCTGGCCCGCCGGTGGGGCTGTGTGGTGTATGTGCATCCCGACGAGCTAGCGCTGGTCACCGCAGACTTCTCCAACTTCTTCTCCATCGTCAAGGGGTATGCCAACCCGCTCGACACCTGGGTCATCCTGCCATTGATGCGCCTGATGCCTCGGCAGCATGAGGCGATGCTCTCGGCTTCGAGTTTCAAGGAAGCAGCACGCGCCTTTGATCCGGGCGCTGGCGTTCCAGGTCTTCCGGCCTGGGAGTGCATCCCCACCCCAGGCCACACCCCGGGCCACGTGTCCTTCTTCCGCCCCGGTGACCGCGTCTTGATCACGGGTGATGCCGTTGTGAACGTAAACTTGAACTCCTTGTGGGGCCTCCTCCTTTGGAGTTTGGGACGAAACAAGCGGAGGCTCTCCGGACCGCCGTGGTACACGACCTGGCGCTGGCTTGCGGCCAGAAAGTCCGTTACCACGCTCGCACGGCTCGAGCCCCGTATGCTGGCATGCGGCCACGGACTCCCCATGGGCGGCACAGGAACTGCATCTGCGTTGCGTGCTTTTGCCGATCATTTCCGGTAATGTTCCAATTGAAGGTGAAGGAGGAACTAGCATGAGTTGGTTACTTGCCCTTTTCTCTCGCGTAGCGCTGCTCGTCGTCTGGCTAACGACACCATTAGTCAACCGTGCCTTTCACGGGGGCTGGATTCTGCCACTGCTGGGGATTCTCTTCCTGCCGATTACCACCCTGACCTACGTCCTGGTCTACGACATCACTGGCAGTGTGACCGGCTGGGGCTGGCTCTGGGTTGTCCTGGTATGCCTGCTCGACCTGGCAGCCAATAGCTACCCCGCCAGGAGTGCTGCACGAGCAAGAAGAACAAGGGAAGGAGTAAGCAGATGAAACACAAGCTGGTCCGTATCGTCATCGGCGTGCCGGCGGCATTTAACGCGCTATCGGCTATTGGGGGCGGCATTGCCCTGCTGGCCGGTACCTACAAAGATGGCGTCCTGATAGAAGCGGGAGGACAGGCCCGGTTCCCGCTGGAATGGCTACAAGACACAGCATTTAGCGATTACACCATTCCCGCGCTTATCCTGACGATTGGCGTCGGAGGGAGTTCGCTCATCGCCGCCACACTGGTCTTCACAGGCCGCGCCGAGGGCATACTCGTATCTGCCGTGGCGGGACTCGTCATGGCCGGATTTATTATCGGAGAGGTCAAGTTGCTCAGACAGGGGAACTCCTGGATTGAAGGTCTGTACTTTGGACTTGGTCTGGGGATTGCCGGGCTGGCTACCAGCTTCTGGATGACCGTAACTATTCAGAAGGGTAGCGTAAAAGGATCATTTCGTGCAATTGCTGTCGTGTTAGCGACTGTGCCCTGCTCAAGAGAGGAGGAACCTGCACGATTTACATCTTCTACGCTACCCTACTGAATAGTTACGGATGACCAGACATCGTCGTCAACGCTTGTAAATCAAGCATACCTGAGAAAGAAGGGACACACTCAGGGTGAAAACCTATCACGTCAATGTTGCTGACCGCATAGAAAACGCGCTGCTCAAGGCGCTTCTGCGTGCTGGCGTCACAATGGGGACGACATCGCTGCTCACGGTGCGTGGCCGCAAAAGCGGTCAGCCACATACGGTTCCGGTGGTACTGGTTGAGCAGGACGGTCAGCGCTGGCTGGTCGCGCCTTACGGCGTGGTGCAGTGGGTACGCAACATCCGGGTAGCTCGGACGGCAACGCTCACTCGAGGTCGACGCTCCGAGACAATCTCAGTGACTGAACTGCCGGCACAGGAGGCGGCTCCTGTCCTCAAACAGTATCTCTCGCACGTCTCAGGAGGAGTTCGCTCCTACTTCGATGCCAGGAAAGACTCGCCTGTGGAGGCTTTTGAGCATGAGGCGTCCCGTCACCCGGTCTTTCAGATCGCGGCGGTGGAGAAGCCTTCCAGAAGGACAGAATGAAACCGGGCTCTTTCACTGTGCTTCTAGGGAGCACTGTGAGGAGAGGCGAGGAAACAGGAGGGAATGCCGATGCTGGTCGTCCTGGGCCTTGTGCCGCTCGTGCTCGTCATCGTCATCATCTGGCCAATCGTTGCTATCGCCAGGCAGCGCGAGGAGCCAGCAGATTATCCCTTGACCGCAAGCGTGGCCGCATGGTACGCGCAGATCATGGCCATGGTGGGAATCGTGGTTTTTACCGCCGGGTTAGGCTACCTGTTCAAGAGCCTGATCGGCTCCCTGAACCTGAGCTTTTCCTACGGGCCGGCGTCCTTTCCTCTCCTGGGCGTTCAGAGTCCCGCGAGTGAGGCTTCCCTGGAGCAGCAGCACCTGGTGGACCTGGCAGTGAGGACGCTCGTTCTCCTGGTAAGTGGGCCGGTGATCTATTTCGTGCATGCCTCCCTGTCCCGCACGGCCTCGTCGCAGCGTGTGCGAGCTCCCGGTTGGGTGCGGCGCGGCAGCCAGCTTGTGCAGACGATCTTTCTCGGAGTGGTGGGCACACTTTGCAGCTTGCTCGCCCTCAATCTGCTGCTTGGCTATCTCGTGATCTCCCCAACCCACGACCAGGCCAATGTGCCATTTGGAGAGATGCTTGGCTTTGCACTCGCTTTCACCGGGGCGTTCGTGGCTCATGTGCTGATCTGGCGCTCGTATCCGGGAGGGACCTGGTGGTCCTTTCAAGTATAGGTTTTTTGGGGCAAGCAAGCGTCTAAGCCGCGGTCTTGCGCTGCTGAGCCGCCTTCTGCCGCTTTTTGCGCTCCCGTCTTTTCTGTCGCTGGCGCTGCTGCAACGGCTTGGGCCCTCGGTTAGGAGGCGTGACAGTCTGGGGCCACGGCTCGGGCACCAACCTGACCAGCGGCAAGGGCTCGGCTTTGAACAGGGCTGCCAGCAGCACCAACCGGCCGCGTTGCAGACAACTTAAGCGACGAGTCGGCGGTTGGGTCGGCGCTCGTTGCAGGCGCTGGCGCGCGATATGCCTTTGGGGCAACTGCTCCAAGCACGCCACGGGACGCTCACTGTCGGCGTGACTGCCCACGCCTACCATCCACACCATCGCCACTGCCATCGCCAACCACAGTCGCTCGACGCGCCCCGCATCGCGCATCTTGCTGTGATGCCAGCCCAAACCTCCGTGCTTGACATCTTTGAAGCCCGCTTCAATCCAGACCCGCAAGCCATACCACGCCACATTGGCCTCCTCAGGCGCCAGGTCGGTGATGATGATCCAGGCTTGCTCATAGCCGACTTGCCACTGCATCAGCAACGTGCAACACAAGCGGCTCTTCGGCTGGGCAAAACACTCCACCACGCCTTGCCACTTCGTCCCAGGCGCAGGCACAAAGCCGCTGATCCAGTCAAAAGCCTCTTCCCCAACGGCACGTGCCTTGACCCCCAGATTGATGCGCAAGAATGGATGCCAGCCACAGGCCACAATGGCCGTATAGAGCCACCTGGCATACAGGCCGCGATCCGCCAGCACCAGGACTTCCCAGTCGGCGGGCACACTGCCCTGTAAGCGCTCCAACAACTCTTCCCAGTACGGACGCCATGAGCCCTTGGCATGTGCCCCGATCACTTTCCACGCCACTGGAATAGCACAGCCCCGGATCAGCACACTAATCGAAAGCACCGTCCAGCGATCCGCCAGCGTACTGGCAGGAAGCCGCCAAGGCCAGCCGTCGCTCCTGGGCTGCCCATCGTAGGACAATCCAGCGCAACAAGGGTCCGAAACAGTTCGCCACCTCCAGGTCACGGCGATGATCCCCACGCTTGTGGGCGGCATCCAGATACCACTCGCGCAGCCGTTGGAACACGCTTCTCTCTTTCTGCTCCAACACCTGGGCCAGTAGAGCACTGACTTGATCGATCCCGCTGCTCCCGGAGAGCGCGATGCCTGCGCTCCAGAGCACTAACCCGACCACCTGCGTTTGGCTTAAGTGCGTGAAGGCGCTTGACACTTCCTGTTTCCATGACGATAATCGATCCGGGCAAGACATGGGCTTTCTCCTTGCTAATGAGACTGCTATTCATTTCCTTCTTAGCATAGCAGATGCTTCTGCTCTTGCCTTCTCTCCCCCCCCAAAAAACCTATACTTGAAAGACCTGGTGGTCCCCGCCCGATGTCTGGCCTCCACAGGGCAAGCAATCATCGCTCGATCGCTCCCACGACCCGGCAGCGTCCTGAGCGGAGGGACCACACATGCTTGCCTGGAACCAGGTCGCCCTGCTGATCGCCCCGCCGCTCCCCTGGAAGATATCAACCACTGCAAATCCGTACCCTGCAGCGCGGGATGAGAAAAATACGGGCTTGCCTCTTAGAAACGCAGGAGGAGCAATGGCAAATTGAAGTGATCCGGGGACCGTTGCCCTCGCCAGTTTCCGCTGAAAGTCCTTCAGCACATCCGGACTGCTACCAATTGAGCAAAGCCCCTGATTAGATTTTGCTGAGGCAATGCAAGATGTGAGAACACCATTGTATAATCGACAGGAAGAACGGACTTCCCATGAGCAGAGCTAACAGGAGGAAGGATGTCCCAATGGAAGCCATGTCTGCACAAAAACCCCAACCAGGCGCTGTAATTGACAGCGCAGCGCTCTCATTCTTATAATAAGCTCATGTCGACACCCATTCTCGCCACAAAACTATATATTCCCCGGCCCCGGCCGAACGTCGTCAGCCGCCCCCGCCTGCTCGAGCGGTTGAACGAGGGGATGCACAGCAAGCTGACCCTCATCTCTGCCCCCGCCGGCTTTGGCAAAACCACACTGGTCAGCGAATGGGTCGTGGGAATCGAGCAGCCGACCGCCTGGCTGTCGCTGGACGAGGGGGAGAACGACCCCACGCGCTTTCTGACCTACCTCGTGGCTGCTTTGCAGACGCTTGCGCCTGCCATTGGTGAAGGGATGTTGAGCGCGCTCCAATCCCCTCAGCCTCCGCCAATCGAAGCGATGCTGACGGTTCTGCTCAATGACCTGTCCACCATACCAGACCCGTTCGTGCTCGTCCTGGATGACTACCACCTGCTTGATTCCCAACCGGTGGACCATGCCCTCACCTATCTCGTCGAGCATCTGCCCCCCCACATGCACCTGGTCATCGCCACCCGTGAAGACCCTGGCCTGCCCCTGGCCCGCCTGCGTGCTCAGGGGTACTTAACCGAAGTGCGCGCCGCAGATTTGCGTTTTACCTCTGCCGAAGCCGCCGCTTTCCTCAACCAGGTGATGGATCTGTCCCTCTCGGCAGCAGACATCGCGCGGCTTTCAAGGCGCACCGAGGGCTGGATCGCCGGCCTGCAACTGGCTGCCATTTCCATGCAGGGACAGCAAGACACTGCCGGCTTCATCAGAACGTTCACCGGCAGCCACCATTTCGTAATGGACTACCTGGTGGAAGAAGTCCTCGGGCAGCAGTCCGAGCGCGTCCAGACGTTCCTGCTGCGCACATCCATCCTCGACCGCTTCTGCGCGCCCCTGTGCGATGCCGTTGTGCTCGACCCTGCTGCTTCCGGGCACGAAACCCTGGACTATCTCGAAAGCGCCAACCTGTTCCTTGTCCCCCTGGACAACGAGCGGCGCTGGTACCGCTATCACCATCTCTTCGCCGAGTTGCTGCGGCAGCGATTGAAACAGAGCGTAGTTTCCTCCATGGGAGATGAGGGGAGCGTCATAGCCGAGTTGCACAGGCGTGCCAGCCAATGGTATGAAGACAATGGCCAGGAGATTGAAGCTTTTCACCACGCGGTTGCCGCCGGTGATGTGGAGCGCGCGGCGCGCCTGGTGGAAGGCAAGGGGATGCCCTTGCAGTTTCGCGGCGCGGTGACCCCGGTCCTGCACTGGCTGGAGTCACTGCCAAAGGCGGTCCTGGATGCCCGGCCTGCGTTGTGGGTGATGTATGCCTCGGCATTATCGATGACCGGTCAAATGGCCGGCGTCGAAGCGAAACTCCAGGCGGCAGAAGCAGCCCTGGAAGACGTCGAGCAAGACGAGCAGACTCGCAACCTCCTCGGACATATTGCCGCCATACGGGCCCTGTTGGCCGCCGCTGAGAACCAGGCGGACACCGTCATTGCCCAGTCGCGCCGTGCCCTGGAGTATCTGCGCCCCGACAACCTGGCGGTCCGCACTGCCACGATCTGGAAGCTGGGGGTTGCCTACCAGCTCCAGGGAGAGCGTGCCGAGGCCAGCCGGGCCTTTAGCGAAGCCATTGCTATCAGCCAGGCAACGGGCAATATCATCATCAACCTCTCGTCTAGCCTCGGCCTGGGCCTGGTACAGGAAAGCGAAAACCAGCTCTCTCTGGCGGCCGAGACCTACCGGCGCATCCTGCATCTGGTAGGGGAGTCGCCGCAGCCGGCTGCCTGCGAAGCGCACCTGGGCCTGGCCCGCATTTGCTACGAATGGAATGACCTGGAAGCGGCAGAGCAGCACGGGCAGCAGAGTGTCCAGGTGGCGCGGCAGATAGAAAACATCGACAGAGTGGTAGCCGGTGAGGTGGTGCTCGCCCGCCTGAAACTGGCCCGGGAAGATGTGGCCGGCGCGGCGGCTCTGCTCGCTGAAGCGGATTGGTTCGCGCGCCAGCAGCACTTCGTCCGTCGCATGCCCGAGGTGGTTGCCGCCCAGGTGCTGCTGTTGCTGCGCCAGGGGAGTCTTTCGGCGGCCGCTGACCTGGCGCATGTGCACGACCTTCCGCTTAGCCAGGCTCGGGTCCACCTGGCTCAGGGAGAGCCCTCCGCGGCACTGGCGGTGCTGGAGCCATGGCGCCGGCAGGGAGAGGCAAAGGATTGGAAAGATGAACGGCTCAAGGTGCTGGTGCTGCAGGCGGTCGCACTCCAGGCCGGTGGCGAACGGGACAAAGCTGTGCAAGCGCTCCGCGATGCCCTGGTGCTGGCCGAGCCTTCCGGCTTCATCCGTCTCTTTGTCGATGAAGGTCTCCCGATGGCGCATCTCTTGTCCAAAGCCTCGGTGAGCGGGATAATGCCGAATTATATCGGAAAGGTGCTGGCCGTGTTTGAAGCTGAGACGCACAGGTCTGATACCCCTCCTTCTCAGGTACTGTACGAGCCACTCAGCCACCGCGAGTTAGAAGTCCTCCACCTCATTGCTCAAGGACTCTCCAATCAGGAGATCGGCGAGCGGCTGGTCCTGGCCCTGGACACGGTGAAAGGGCACAATCGGAGTATCTTTGGCAAACTCCAGGTGCAGCGGCGCACCGAAGCGATTGCCCGTGCCCGCGAGTTGGGTCTGCTGTAACTTCACTCACTCCCCCACAAAACAACACTTCAAATAACACTTTCGTGTCTCTGCGCGCATAACGGAATGCGGCTATGCTACTTGTAGATCGAGCAAGTAGTACAAGCGGTTCTGACCGGCCGCAGGAGGGAGTTGGACATGTCAAACAAACTCAACTCGGAAATTGATCCGGGACAACCCGTGGTCTACCAGGTCAGGCTCAAAGGCCACCTGGGCCGCGAGTGGACAGACTGGTTTGAGGGCCTGACCATCCAGCTTCAAGCCAACGGCGAGACGCTGTTCACGGGTCTCGTGGTAGATCAGGCCGGGTTGTATGGCCTGCTCAAGAAAGTGCGTGATGTAGGGATGCCACTCGTCTCGGTCATGTGTGTTCCACCCGGACAGGCAGAGGCATCAGATATCGATGAAGCGCATTACTCTTGAGTAAACAAGGAGGAAAAACTATGAAGACGAACAAGACCACAGAAACCGAAGGGAAAGATAGAAAGGCCATCCTTTCAACCCTCTGGATATTCGCGACGCTGAACTACCTCTACTGCGATGTCGTTGGATTGATGAATCCTGATTTGCTCAGGCAGTACTTGACAGGCAGCGTCAACGGCATTCAGATGACTCAAGGATTCCTTCTGGGTGCCGGAATACTCATCGAGATCCCGATGGCTCTGGTTCTTCTGTCGAGAGTCTTGGAGTATAGAGCGAATCGCTGGACAAACGTTGCGGCCGGTTCAGTCATGACTGTTGTACAATGCTTGACACTCGTTCTTACACCACCAGCAGGTTACTACATCTTCTTCAGCATTATTGAAATTGCGTGTACTGCATTTAGTGTGTGGTATGCCTGGACGTGGCCTCGCCCTGAAGCGGGAGTGCTCACGCGCGCGGGTTCTGGGCTATTGAATGCCCGGCAGAGCGAGCAGGAAGAGGCGAAGCGCCAGGATGGGACTGGTAGCGAAGGTGTGCAGGTGGCTGGCTACGTGAGTGATACCAGACTAATCAAATAGGGTGAGCAGGAAACTGCTGGACATAGTCGGGCTTCGAGGGGGACAATGCCCCCTCGAAGATGAATGCAGAAAAAGAAGAAAAGAGAAATTGAAATGACAACCCGTACCGCTAAAAAATCGCCGCTTATTCTTGCAAGAGTCGCTGGGGTCCTATATCTCAGTCTCTTACCACTCGGTCTCTTCGGGGTACTCTCGAGCGGCCCCTCCTCCCGTCTGGGTATTGTGAGCGCTCTCCTCGTCCAGATAGTGAATATCTTTGTGGTGCTCGCGTTATATCAGTTACTCAAACCGGTGAACAAGACCATGGCGAGGCTGATGGTCATCTTCCTATTGCTCGGTGTCCCGATCGCCATGCTCAATGAATTGAACCAGTTTGCTGTCCTCCTCCTATCGAGCGGTGCTGACTACTTGAGAGGATTCACAGCAGATCAGTTGCATGGTCTGATGCTCTTCTTTCTTCATTTGCACGACATTGGGATTAATATCGCCGGTATATTCTGGGGGCTCTGGCTGTTTCCTATGGGGTACCTGGTCTTCAAGTCGGGTTTTCTTCCTAGAGTGCTCGGCATTTTGTTGATGATTGGATGCGCTGGCTATCTGGTACAGAGTTTTGCAGCATTTCTTCTCCCCAACTTCGAAGTGAACATTGCCCTGTTTACGTTCTGGGGGGAGGTGTTATTCCCCTTGTGGCTGGTGATTAAAGGTGTCAACGTCGCACAGTGGGAAAAACGTGCTCGTGAAGCGGTCGTATGGCCTGCTCAAGAAAGTGCGTGATGGAGACATGCCGTTGCTCTCGGTCATGCGCGTGACACCCGGCCAGGCAGAGGCGTCGGATGCCAGGAAAATGCATCACCGTTTTTCGAAACGGAAGAACACAGGAGGCGACATATGAATACACAGAAAAATGCTCCCAGGCTTTTAGGGGCCGCGTTTTTGCTGGTTGCTGTTGTCAGCTTGGGCAGTGGCCTGCTACTCAGCTCAGCCGTTGGATCCGGGAGTATCTCCGATATCCTGGTGCATGTTTCCCGTCAGGGGAACCTGCTGCGTCTCAGCAGCCTGGGCGAACTGGCTACCAGCGCTGGCATCGTAGCCCTGGCGGCGCTGCTGTATAGCGTTTTGCACACACAGCACAAGCTCATCGCGCTGGTCGCCCTGGGATGCTGGCTGGCGGAGGCCATCAGTCTTGCCTTCAGTCAGACAGGGACCCTGGCACTGCTCCCCGTCAGCCTGGATTTCGTGCAAGCGGGAGCCCCGGTCCATTCTTATTATCAAACGTTGGGTACATTTCTGTATAGTGGCGTGAACGGACTGGGAATGACCTTCCATATGTGGTTCTACTGCCTCGGGGGCATGCTGTGGTATGCCCTGTTCTATACCTCAAAATACATCCCTCGCGTGATCTCCCTCTGGGGTCTTCTCGCAGTGTCTGTGGCACTGGTTGGGATCGTGCTGCAATTGTTGGGGTATGAGGTGTCGATCTTTGTCTTCCTGCCCATCCTCCCGTTTGAAGTCACCATCGGAGGATGGCTGCTGCTCAGAGGCATCAAGGAACACTCGCGAGATGTGCATGCTCCAGCATCCACGCTCTCGACTGTCCCTAACGAAGGGACGGTGTAAATGGTTTGCCTGGACGGATTTTACCGAACAACATTAGTTTAAGGAGGAAACTTACATGAAAGCGATTGTCTATACACACTACGGGTCACCCGATGTGCTTCAACTGGAAGAGGTAGCAAAACCGGCTCCCAAGGACGATGAAGTCTTGATCAAAGTGTATGCGACGGCCGCAAATGCGGCAGACTGGCATCTCCTGCGAGGAAAACCGTTCCTGGTTCGCCTCGTGATCGGGGGGCTGCTCAAACCCAAACACCACGTACTCGGAGCTGACGTAGCAGGACGGGTTGAAGCGGTTGGCAAAGACGTCACGCAGTTTCAGCCAGGCGATGAGGTCTTCGGGAACCTCTCCGAGTCTGGCTGGGGCGGTTTTGCCGAGTATGTGTGTGCGCGTGAAGATGCACTGGTGTTGAAGCCGGCCAATCTGACCTTCGAGGAAGTTGCTGCCGTCCCTACGGCGGCGCTCACCGCCCTGCAGGCCCTGCGCGATAAAGGACAGATTCAGCCAGGGCAGAAGGTGTTGATTCATGGTGCGTCTGGTGGGGTGGGGATGTTTGCCGTGCAGATTGCCAAAGCGTTCGGGGCCGAAGTCACTGCCGTGTGCAGCACGAGGAGTGCGGACCTGGTGCGCTCGCTTGGGGCAGACTACGTCATTGATTACACGCAAGAGGATTTCACCAAAAATGGGCAGCGCTATGACCTCATTCTTGCTGCCAACGGCTACCAACCCATCTGGGCGTATCAGCGCGCATTACGTCCCGAGGGGAGGTATGTCATGACCGGGGGTGCGATGGCTCAAATGTATCAGGCGATGCTCCTGGGACCGGTGATGTCAATGACCGGGAAGGACAAAATGGGGAACATGCTGATGAAACTAAACACAAAAGATCTGGTTTGCATGAAGGAGCTTCTGAAAGGGGGCAAGGTCGTCTCTGTCATAGATCGGCGTTACCCGTTAGATGAGACTGCTGAGGCGATCAGGTATGTTGAAGCAGGGCACGCCCGAGGAAAAGTGGTCATCACGGTGGACCAGAACGGCAACACCTGATTGTCAATCCCATCACAACATCTCCACAAGTACCTCATCATTTCTTCACATCTCTGGCTTACTCTACTATCAGAGAGGGATCCAGGGTAGCTGGACAGCACGCCGGTGAAACCATGGAGGCTTTCACCAGGATTACAGAAGCCCTCTTCGAGAAAGGAGTATCAGGTATGTTAGGACGCATACTCTGGACGATTATCGTTGTGCTGGTAGTCTTGTGGCTCGTAGATCTCCTGGCCCATATTGCGGGAGGCTTCGTTCACTTGCTGCTGATCGTCGCGCTGGTTGTGCTGCTGTTCAATCTCTTCGCAGGGAGGCGTGCAAGGGGCGCGAGGAGGTGGTGAGATGATGTCGTGGCGTCGCATGCTGTATAACCTGATGTACAGGTTCGGTACCCCTCGCTGGGATACCAGCATCACCCCACCCGAGGTAGTGGCGGTCATCGAGGGAGATACCGCCATTCCCTCCGGTCGTGCTCTGGACCTGGGCTGTGGTAGCGGAACGAATGTGATCTACCTGGCTCGACATGGCTGGGAGGCCGTCGGGGTCGATTTTTCCCCGGTCGCCATTGCGCAAGCTCGGCAGAAAGCCAAAGACACACAAGGGGCAACCTTTGTCGAAGGAGATGTCAGCCAATTGTCGGGCCTGGGCATCGATGGTCCGTTCGACTTTGTGCTCGATATCGGGTGTTATCACGGCCTGCCGACCCACGCTCGCCAGGCCTATGCCAGGGAGATGGCGCGTGTCACCCGGCCAGGGGCGCTCTTCATGGTCTGGGCGATTGACAGTGAGCGCTGGCCATTTCTTCCCGGTGCGCCTGCCATGCAGGACAAGGAAATCGCTGAGCGCTTCGGCAAGGATTTTATGCTGGAGCGCGTCCAGAAAGGGGAGGGTCGCTGGATGGCGAACTGGTACACGCTGCGCCGGCGGGCGGAAGACCTGCGGATAAGAAAGGTGGGCACGTAATGGCAAGCTTTGTATTCGTCACATGGAACGGAGGCGGGAACTTGACGCCGGCGCTGGGCATTGCTCGTGCGCTAGTCGAGCGTGGGCACACGGTCGCGTTTCTCGACGAGGAGACCCAACGACGCCGGATCGAGGTAGCGGGCTTCGCCTTCACTGCTTATGCACGCTACCTTGACCGGGGCGCCGTACCATCCCAGACGCCCCCCGAGCGGCAGCGCCTGTTGATGCGCAGCATCTGGATGAATGAGGACCTGGCAGATGATCTCATGGCGCTGCTCGCACGTTCGCCAGCCGACATGGTCGTCGTCGATTGTATGCTCGCCGTCGTCCTGGCAAACTCGCACAGGTTCGGGAGACCCACGGCGATACTCGTCCATTCACTGTATGCCTCCGTACTGAACATGCGGGATACGTTGCTTACCCTGGGCAATCGGCTCCGGGTTGAGGCAGGACTTCCGATCCTCCATGGCGCTGCCATGCAGTGGGAGAGCAAGGACATTGTGCTGGTCACGACGCTGCGCGAGTTTGATGGTGTCAAAGACGATCCAGCACCGAACGTGCGCTATGTGGGACCGGTGTTCGAGCGGCAGCCCATCGCGCCCGACTGGCGTCTCCCGTGGGAGCCTGATGACCCACGGCCACTCGTCGTTGCCAGCTTCAGCACCATGCCGGGACAAACCTCGCCGGCGATGCTACAACGAGTGCTCGACGCACTGGAGAGCCTGCCGCTGCGCGTGCTGCTGACGACCGGGCCCGTCTCCCATGAGACGCCGATCATTCCTGCGAACGTCACCGTTGCTGGCTATGTACCGCATGCAGCTTTCCTGCCGTATGCGGCTCTCGCGATCAACCACGCGGGGCATGGGAGCGTGATGGCCGCCCTGGACTACGGCGTTCCGCTGGTGTGCCTGCCAACACTAGGGGCTGACCAGGGCATCATCGCCGCGCGAGTCGAGGCGCTCGGCGCGAGTAAAGCCCTACCTGCTCAGGCCGGGGCGAACGAGCTGCGCAGTGCCGTCGAGCAGGTGCTGGCGACGCCCGCCTATCGCCTGGCAGCCGAAAACCTGGCAAGGCTGATCAGGCGAGAAGATGGGGCCGCGAACGGCGCGTCCGCACTGGAGGCTCGTGTAGCATAGTTGCTATGGATTGGAAGCCCTCGTTGCGCGTCGTCTTTGCATGGAGGGCGGCAACAGGCAACTTGTGATGAACATGAGAGGTCAGCGCCGGCAAGCGTGATGTAGGCGTGATGGACGCATGGTATGGTTTACCTGGAGAGAGGGGAAAGCGATGAAAAAACAACAACAGGATTTCCAAATCCTTCCCTATACGAAGCTCCGTCGCGTAATGGCCCTCACGCTTGGTTCAGCCCAGCGCACGCCGATGATCCATGGTCTGATCGAAGTTGATGTCACGAAGGCGCGTGCTCAGCTCAGGGAACACAAAGCAAAAACCGGGGAGTCCCTCTCATTCACGGCGTTCATCGTCGCTTGTGTAGCGCAGGCGGTAGACGAGAACCCATCGATGCAGGCGTGTCGCAAAGGCAGCAAGCACCTGGTCGTGTTTGATGACGTGGATGTGGCGACGGTGATTGAGCGCGACATGGCGGGACAAAAGCAGCCTATTATGTACATTGTCAAAGCCGCGAACAAAAAGACCGTGCGCGAGATACATGCGGAGATCAGAGCAGCCCAGAGTGAAGCAGTAGAGCAAGCCTGGGTGAGCTACAAGCAGTTCCGGTTCTTGCCGCTACTGGTCTTCAGATTCATCTGGCCGATCTTCTGGTGGAGGCTTCGGAGACATCCACGTATGCAAAAGAAACACGGTGGGACGGTGGGTCTTACGGCGGTCGGCATGTTTGGCAAAGGCGCCGGCTGGGGCATTCCAGTGGAATACCGCACCCTCGGCATTACCGTAGGTGGCATCGCCGAGAAGCCCGGTGTCGTCGACGGGCAGATTGTCATCCACGAATACCTGTGCATGACATTGAGCTTCAACCACACCATAATTGACGGGGCCCCGGCAGCACGTTTCACCGCGAGGCTGAAAGAACTCATTGAGAGCGGCTATGGTCTGCCCGACTCCACGATCGAGTCGGAGCAGAGGCCACTCTCACAGGAGGTGAACTATGTCTACAATTCTAGAGAAAGCAACCTTTCCTGATCTAGGGAAAGAGCAATGTATCGCGCTGACGACGTTCCGCAGGACCGGGCAGCGCGTTGTGACACCGGTGTGGTTCGTTCAAAGTCCCGGCACGATCTATGTCGAAACGCACGCGGACGCAGGGAAGCTCAAACGTCTCCGCCATACGGCGCGCGTCACATTCGCGCCGTGTACCTACAGCGGCAAAGTCACCGGGTCGGTGTGCGAGGGACACGCTCGTATTCTAACGGAACCCGAGGAGTGTGCGGCGGCTTCGACGGCGCTGGCCAAAAAATATGGGGCCATGCGCAGTCTCTATCACTTCGTCAGGAATGCTCGACGCATCCTCCAACGGAAGGCGAAAGCTGGTGTCGTCTACATCGCGATCGAACCCATTTCAGGCTGAACATGACGGGTTCCTCGCGATGAAACGAACTTCCAGCCTGAACAAAGAAGTAGGAGACGCCCACCCGGACGCGTGGTCCGGCGTGCGCAGTGCCTCACGGGAAATCTTGCTTCGTCCGCTTCAAGCATCTCCCTTCCACCAACTCTGCACTGATCTGCCCTCCAAGGCCACAACGTCGCTCATCAGCTCTGGAGCAGGAGAAGAACATGGCCTCCGTTAAAGAGAATGACGAAGATGTTTCATGAGGCAAACAGGGAGAGGAGTCTGTCGCCTCCGCACACCGATCGCCTGCTGCGCGTTTCCAACGGAGGGGAGTGTGGAACCGTCATTGAGTTATCAAGCACGACGCGCATTGCTCCAACGAACCGTCCCTCAGTATCGTGAGGCATCGCCGTCACAGAAACGGACGCAGCTGGATGCTTTTGTGGCAACGACTGGCTACCATCGTACCTACGCCAGGTGGCTGCTCAACCACGCCGAAGAGGTGCAGCAGACGCTTCAACGCCCTCGTCCTCGACAGTATGGGCCAGAAGTCCAACACGCGCTCTTTCTGGCCTGGAACGCCGCCAACCGCATCTGCGCCAAACGCCTCATTCCCTTTCTCCCCATCCTCATCGAATCACTGGAGCGGCATGAACACCTCCACATCTCGGAGGAGTGCCGCAGGCAATTGCTCTCCATGAGCGCGGCGACAGCTGATCGCCTGTTGGCCTCTCAGCGCAAACAGAGTCAGCGCGGCCTCTCCACCACGCGAGCGGGAGCCCTGCTCAAGCAGCAGATACCCATCCGCACCTTCGAAGAGTGGAAGGAGACCCGACCCGGCTTTCTGGAAGCAGACCTGGTGGCTCATTGTGGCATTGACATAAAGGGAGGCTACCTCTACACGTTGACCCTCACCGATGTGGCGACCGGGTGGACGGAGTGCTTGCCCCTCTTGTACCGGAGTCAGGAAACGGTGCTGGCTGCTCTCCAACAGGCACGCCTGCTATTCCCCTTTCCGATCCTGGGGATCGATACCGATAACGGTGGGGAGTTCATCAATGAGGCAGTGATCGCCTATTGTGAACAAGCACACATCACGTTCACGTGTGGATGCCCCTCTGTGAAAAATGATCAGTGTTTTGTGGAACAGAAAAATGGCGCGATTGTGCGCCAGGTCGTGGGCTATGACCGCCTGGTGGGAGAACACGCCTATCGGCAACTCACCGAGCTCTACCGAGCATTATGTCTATATGTTAATTGCTTTCAGCCCTCGATGAAATTGCTCTCCAAACAACGCGAGGGGAAGAAAGTGGGCTACGTCTACGATCTGGCGAAAACTCCACTCCAACGACTGCTCCTGTCAGGCGTCCTGCCTGCCCAGAAGCGGCAAGAACTCCTCAAGGTCGCCCATGCGCTTGACCCAATCCGCCTGTTGCATCAACTGGAGCAGTTGCAGCAGGCCATCTTTCACTGCGCTGCTGGTTGCTCTCCTTTTATCTCATCCCCCGTTTCCGACCCTCTCTACGTCTTTTCGGTAGAACAGTGTACAGCGGGAAGGCTTCCTGCCGAGAGGAATGCTGCCGCTCCGAAAGCAGGGCTCGAGACCCTGTACCGAGAGCAGGAGCGGAGAAAACGAGTCTTGGGCTGGCGGCGTACCCACAAAGACCCCTTTGAAGGAGAGTGGGAGCAGATCTTTTCCTGGCTCCAGGCCAATCCTGAACGGAGCAGCGGCGACATCTTCCGGGAGTTGCAGCGCCGCTCCCCTGGTCGCTATCAGCCCTTGCAAATCAGCGTGGGATGCGGAAAATCCGAGCCTCCCTCTTGGAAGCTCGAAAGGAGCAGAGGCAAGAGGAAGTGATCCGTGGGCCATCGCCCACGCCAGTTTCCGTTGAGAGTCCTTCAGTAGATCCAGACTGCTGCCAATTGAGCAAAGCCCCTGGTTAGATTTTGCTGAGGCAATGCACTGTCGACCGATCAATAAACGGTCACAGGAAGGCGTACACACACGTCGGTTGCCGAGGCCGCTACGAAGAGGGTACAGCCAGAGTCCGTTCGACCGGAGAGGGCTGAACGCTCAGACTCCAGTCATGTTCCTCTTCCTCATGTTTTGCCACAGCACCTCCGCATTCATTAAGCATGCCTCTGCGTTCAGTCGTTGCCCTGTTCCCCGTTTGCCACTGTTTTGACCAAGCGGACATGAGGACGTTGATAGAGGACGGTCTGCTGGGTGACAACATAGTGCAGGTGCGTATACAGCTCCAATGCCTCTTTGTTGCCTTCAGCGACATGCAGACCAATTTTAGGATAGTGGCGCTGGGACGCCTGCCATTCCGCACGTTGCAGCAGTTGTGTGCCAATCCCCTTGTGGCTCCAATTCTTGAGGACGGCGAGGGCATCGACATACCATTCATCGTCCTGCGCCTCCCGTTCGAGCCAGCTTCCCACAGCGGCGTTGAGCCGTGCCTCATCTCGCCCCCCAAAGCTCAACACCAACCCGACCACCTCTGAATTCTGCTCAGCGAGCTGGATGTTTTGATAGCTAAAACGATTGCCCACCTCTCGGAAGAAGTGCTCTAAACGCTCGATCCACCGGCTCGCGTGTGTTTCTGGCAGCGGATAGGTGACGTGGATATGCATATACGCGGAGTACAGCAGGACCGCCCCTACCTCAGCGTCGCCTGGCTGTGCTGGTCTGATCTGGATCGACTCTCGCATCGTTTCTCATCGAGATGGGTGCCATCGGTGTAGTTGATGGCCGGACGGTCTGTACCTGGTCACTATACCACACTGCGCGAGGCCGATGCTGAAACGATGTCGCCTCTAAACCGGCTCGCGGCGCCTCAGTCCAGAGGGACTTCGACAGCCACATCGAACTTGGGGTAGTAGGACTTCACGTTCCTGCCGTACTTGGCTCGGAACTTCTCAAGGACTTTGTCGAGCTGCTGTAGTGGCTACTTGGGACATCCGTTCGCTGAATCGGCCGTTTGGGGCAGTACGGTATCTCGCTTCTATAAATTTTCGTGGTGACTAGATGGAATTGCCGAGAAAATCGAGAACAGGCATTCCCATTCTCAGTAAACATGCATGAAGATGCCGAAGCCGTGCAGCAGAAACGCGATGTGTTCGTCTGGTATGTCAAGGAAAATGAGGACAACTCTCTTCCAAACAATGCATGTTCAGGCACAATCAATGTGGTACGC
>Ga0070708_100000191_pt1 | contig 44404 bp, 38 predicted proteins | sample KBSK5503metaG_FD_65469 | JGI IMG/M metagenome (GOLD analysis project Ga0070708, IMG submission 65469) | Corn, switchgrass and miscanthus rhizosphere microbial communities from Kellogg Biological Station, Michigan, USA - KBS K5-50-3 metaG | ecosystem: Host-associated > Plants > Roots >... | reverse complement strand
GGTCTGCTTTGTCGCCGCTCGCTCGTGTGGCGTCAACCACACGTCGCTCGCAGCTTCGCGCATCCCATCCCGAACAGCTCCCCGTCGCGACCGCGCGCGACTTGTTCAGAGGTTCCTTAGGGCCCACCGGGGCTGCCGCCGGCTCCGCGTTTTGCCTGTTGCGCCGTTGCCGCCGGACATTCGGCCAGCCGCACCTTTTGTCGGGGGTGGGTTGACAATGCCATGGGGCCTTGCCACGCTCCGGGGCATGGCCGCGCGACCCCACTTCCAGAAGCTGGTCGAAAGGATCCGGATGCAGCCGCCGTTGCCGGCCGCGGTCGTCTATCCGTGCGACCGCGAATCGCTACAGCTGGCCATGTCCGGGGCGTTCGCCAGCTACCTGGCCCCCACGCTGGTCGGCCCGGAAACGCGCATTCGCGACCTCGCCGGAAAGGCGGGCCTCGACATCTCGCGCCTCTCGATCGTCGACACCGGGGACGACCCGCGCGTCGCGGGCGTCCGCGCAGCCGAAATGGCTCGCGAAGGCAGGGTTTCGGCGCTGATCAAGGGCAGCCTGGGCAACGAGGACCTGCTCGCGCCGGTTGCGGCGCAGGATTCCGGCCTTCGCACGGACCGCCGCCTTTCTCACGCATATTTCCTCGACCTGCCGGGCATCCCCCGCGGGCTGCTGCTGGCCGACGCCCAGCTCAACGTTGCGCCCAACCTGGCCGCAAAGAAGGACATCGTCCAGAACACGATCCAGCTCGCGATTTCGCTCGGAATCGCGGCGCCCAATGTCGCGCTGCTCGCCGCGATGGACGGACCGGCGCCGGCCTTCCCCTCGACAACCGATGCCGTCGCGCTGAAGACGATGGCCACGCAAGGCATGTTCCGTGGCGCGATCATCGACGGGCCGCTGACGCCCGACAGCGCACTTTCCGGCGAAGCGGCGCGTCAGAACGGCGTGACGTCGGAAGTCGCCGGGCGCGTCGACGTGCTGATCGCCCCATCGATGGAATCGGCGCTCATGGTTCTACGCACGCTGATGGCGTTCAATTCCGGACTGGCGGCGGGAATCGTCCTCGGTGCGCGCATCCCCATCGTCATTCCGGCGCGCAACGACTCGATGGAGGTGCGGATGGCATCGTGCGTCCTGGCGTCGCTGTGCGTCTCCGCTGCCGGCGAGGCCGCGGCAAGCCAGGCGCAGGCGGCCGGCAGCTCGATCGTGGCCGAGGCGAACTCGAAGGTTGCCGCCTAACTGACGGTCACGCAGCCCGCCCCGGAGGCCGAGGCGGCGTAGCACGTTCTAACGCCCGTTCGCGGGTATCGCACCGGCCCTTACGCAATCCATGTAATACCGCGTCTTGCCATGGCCGGTCTCCTCGACCAGGCCGTGGATATCCGTGTCGAAGCCGGGAAATTTCTCGTTGAAGCTGCGCGCAAATTTCAGGTACTCGACGATCGTCCGGTTGAAGCGCTCGCCGGGAATCAGCAGCGGAATCCCCGGCGGATAGGGCGTCAGCAGCACGCTCGTCACGCGCCCTTCCAGGTTGTCGATCTCCACCCGGTCCAAGTCGCGGTGCGCCAGGCACGCGTAGGCGTCGGACGGCTTCATCGCCGGCTGCATGTCGGAGCGATACATCTCGGTCGTCACGCGCGCGACATCGTTCGCCTTGTACATCTCGTGGATCTGCTGGCAAAGATCGCGCAGGCCCACGCGCTCGTATTGCGGGTGGTGCCCGACGAATTCCGGCAGGATCTTCCACAGCGGCTGGTTCTTGTCGAAGTCATCCTTGAACTGCTGGAGCGCGGTGACCAGCGTGTTCCAGCGTCCCTTGGTGATGCCGATCGTGAACATGATGAAGAACGAGTAGAGGCCCGTCTTTTCGACGATCACGCCATGCTCGGCCAGGAACCGCGTGACGATCGACGCGGGTATGCCGGTCTTCGCGAACTTGCCCGACACATCGAGCCCGGGCGTGATCACGGTCGCCTTGATCGGGTCGAGGATGTTGAATCCCCCCGCGAGGTTGCCGAACCCGTGCCATTTTTCGTTGGCGCGCAGGATCCAGTCGTCGCGCTTGATGCCTTCGGCCGAGAGGCGCTCCGGCCCCCAGACCTTGAACCACCAGTCCTTGCCCCACTCGTCGTCGACCTTGCGCATCGCGCGCCGGAAATCGAGCGCCTCGATCAGCGATTCCTCGACCAGCGCCGTGCCTCCCGGCGGCTCCATCATCGCGGCCGACACGTCGCACGACGCGATGATCGCGTACTGCGGCGACGTCGACGTGTGCATCAGGTACGCCTCGTTGAAGAGGTGACGGTCGAGCTTTCGCGTTTCGGATTCCTGCACGATGATCTGCGACGCCTGCGAGATCCCCGCCAACAGCTTGTGCGTCGAATGCGTCGCGAAGATCAGCGCTTCCTTGCTGCGCGGGCGGTCACGGCCGATCGCGTGCATGTCGCGGTAGAAGTCGTGGAACGCGGCGTGCGGCAGCCACGCCTCGTCGAAGTGCAGCGTCTCGACACTGTTGCCGAGCGTTTGCTTCAGCATCTCGACGTTGTAGGCGACCCCGTCGTAGGTGCTCTGCGTGAGCGTCAGGATCCGCGGCTTCTTGTTCTTCGCCACGCGGGCGAACGGGTTGGCATCGATACGCTTGCGGATGCTCTCGGGCCGGAATTCCTCGAGCGGGATCGGGCCGATGATGCCCAGGTGATTGCGCGTCGGAGGAAGGAAGACGGGGATCGCGCCGGTCATCGTGATCGCGTGCAGCACCGAGACATGGCAGTTGCGGTCGACGACGACGATGTCATCGGGTGCTACGTTGGCGTGCCACACCATCTTGTTCGACGTCGACGTGCCATTGGTGACGAAGAAACAGTGGTCGGCGTTGAAGATCCGCGCGGCGTTGCGCTCGGCGGCAGCGACAGGACCCGTGTGGTCGAGGAGCTGGCCCAATTCGTCCACGGCGTTGCACACGTCGGCGCGCAGCATGTTCTCGCCGAAGAACTGGTGGAACATCTGGCCGACCGGGCTCTTGAGGAACGCGACGCCGCCCGAATGGCCCGGGCAGTGCCACGAGTACGAACCGTCCTGCGCATAATCGACCAGCGCGCGGAAGAAGGGGGGCGCCAGCGAATCGAGGTAGGCGCGGGTCTCGCGGATGATGTGCCGCGCGACGAACTCCGGCGTGTCCTCGAACATGTGGATGAAGCCGTGAAGCTCGCGCAGGATGTCGTTCGGAATATGTTGGGAGGTGCGCGTTTCGCCGTACAGGTAGATCGGGATCTCGGCGTTCTTGAAACGGATTTCGGTGATGAAATTGCGCAGGTTGACGATCGCCGGATCCAACTCCGGGCCCGGCGTGAACTCCTCGTCGTCGATGGACAGGATGAACGCCGAGGCGCGCGACTGCTGCTGCGCGAATTGCGACAGGTCGCCGTAGCTCGTGACGCCCAGCACCTCCATGCCTTCCTTTTCGATCGCCGCGGCGAGCGCGCGGATGCCGAGGCCCGAGGCGTTCTCGGAGCGGAAATCCTCATCGATGATGACGATGGGAAAGCGAAACTTCATTGACGGCTCCTGCGCCAAACGCGCGCCAGAAAAGGAAAGCGGGGCGCCCCGACATGCGGAAACGCCCCTGACAGGACGGCATTGTGCACCGCTTCCCCGTCAATTGGGGGAAAGTCGAGCCTCGGTACGGCCTCTCGGGCACCGCGGCTTTGCAACCGCGCAACAACCCGCCCGCTTCAAGCGCGGCAGCGGGGCGTCAGGCGTTGGCCAGCACGATCGCGCCGGCCCAGCCGATGAGTGAGAGCCCCAGCGGCGTCCGCAGGCGCCGGCCCCACGGCAGGTTCTTCTCGGCCGCCATGGCCGCGGCGAGCACGAGCATCCAGCCCAGGCTGCCGATGCCGACGACGAACATCACGAGCATCAGCGCCCAGCAGCACCCCACGCAGAAGAGTCCGTGATCGAGGCCCACGCGGAAGGCTTCGCGCGACGGCGAGCGCCCGTGCCAGCGCGCGACGACGAAGCCGAACGGCGTGCGGCACTGCTCGAGACAGCGGTACTTGAGTGCACTGAACTGGAAGAGCCCCGCGAAGGCGAGGACGACTGCGCCGATGATCCAGCCATAGGCCACGAGGGCGCCGTAGTGTCTTGCGCCCGCAAGCAACGCGGCGTCCGCCGCGTGCGCGACCAGGCCGAATGCGATCCACGCGACAAAGAAGCCGAGGATCGTGAGACCGATCAAGCGTCCGGCGTCGGGGCGCCCGGCCACGATGCGCCGGAACGTCTCCAGCAGCGGAAAGGTCGTCGGCAGCATCATCGCTGCAATCATCAGCACCCACGCCGACGCGTGCAACGCCGCCGGGACGATGATGTCGCCCTGGGGGAACGCCCGACAAAGCGCCGCGAGTGCACTCGCGTCAGCCCAGCCGCCGTGAGCGAGATAGCGGCCATAGGGGCTGACACTCCACGCCCACAGCACGGCCCATGCCGCAGCGACAAGCGTCGCCATCAGCAGCATGAAGAACGTGCGCCGGTCGGCAAGGGGCTCGCGCGCGCCTGCCGGGACGACGGGTCGTGCGGTGGTCGTCATTGGACGTGCCTGGGGCGCCGGGATCTTGTCGCCCCGGCGAGTCGCGGCAATCGCAAGGTCACGCGTCGAATACGAACGTGCTCTGCAGGGCGTTGTGGCCCTTGATGTCGAGATCGATGCCGAGCAGCGCGTTCTTCGACCGGTACGCACCCGCCTTGCCAACGAACACCGGCGCGCCCGGCACGGTCGAGAACACCGTATCGGCCAGCGTCGTCGTGGCGCCGGTCGCGTTCTTGTAGGGCTCGAGCTCGGCATAACCGGCGTTGCCCAGCTTGATCGTTCCCTTGCCGCCTTCGACGGTGAACGTGACAGGCACCTTCTCCACCGACACAACCTCGCCCACGAGCTTGACGAGCTCGCCCACCGGCCCGCCCAGCTTGCCGGTGTAGACGTTGAGGATCGCCTGCTCCTGCGCCGGCGTCACACGTTCGTCGAGATAGACCGCCGCGCGCCAATTGCCCTCGAGGATGTTGCCCGGCACGTGCGCGATCAGCGCGATCGTGCGATCCGAGACATCCACGCCGTCGATCGTTCCCTTGTCGAAGCGCCATGCGACGATCGTGTCGCACGTTCCGAAATCGGGATCTTCACCGATCCAGCAGGGGCACAGTACGCGGCAATTGCAGACTTCCAGAAGACGACCTTCGAGGTGATATCCCATGATTGTCTCCATCCAGATTGGAATGATGCGAAGGCGCCGGAGATCGCGAAGGTCAGTCGGCGCGATTCGCATCGTACGCCCGCGCGGGCGCGCAGGCCATACGTAAAACCACGGGAATATTCAGCAGGAATAAAGGCCCGTCTGATGGGTCTTTAGCGCCGGCCGCCCGCGAGCGCCGCGGCGCGAGGGTGCGCGCGAAGCCGCGCCATCGCCCACACGCCCAGCGCCGGCCCGATGGCCAGCGGCAGAAAGGCAAAGCGCCATCCGAGCGCGTCGACCAGGTAGGGCATCAGGTGGATGGTCGCGAGCGTCAGCGTGAATCCGAGCGCCGTCTGGACGGTAAGCATGGTCCCGACGCGGTCGCGGTCAGACAGTTCCGCGATGGACGCCGAGAACTGCGCCGAGTCGGCGACGATGCTGATGCCCCAAATGAGCGCCAGCGCGACCAGAGCCGCCGGGCTGCCGCCGAACAGGAATCCGATGGTCGCGGCGCACGTGCCGCTCACCGCCATTGCGGCCATTGTCAGCGTCGTGCGCCCAAGCCGGTCTGCGAGGAGCCCGGCGCCCACGGACCCGATCGCTCCCACGCCGATCGTCGCGAATGCCGCAAGCTTGGCCGCCGTCGGAGCCACATCGGGGGGCAATTGCAACGCAAAGCTCGCGCTGAAAAACACGCCGATCCACGCCCACATCGCGTAGAGCTCCCACATATGACCCAAGTAACCGAGGTTGGCGAGCCGCAGCGGCACGTCGCGCCACGCCGTCAACGCGTAATGGGGGTCGAAGCGCGGCGCAGATGCACGATTGGGGCCGAGTCCGGCGAGGCCGATCAGGATCGCGGCGCCAACCGCGGACGCCGACGAGCCCGCCAAGGGGACACGCCAATCGAATCCGCCGAAAGCGTTGAGCAAATACGGCGACGCGGAGCCCAATGTGAGCGCGCCCACCAGGATGCCGACCATGAGACCCATGTCGCCCTTGGCCCACGTCGACGCGAGCTTCATGCCGATCGGATAGATTCCCGCCATGCAGATGCCGGTGACCACGCGCAGCACGGGCGCCAGCCACGTGGTCGGGTCGATGACCAGCAACAGCGCGTTGGCGGCCGCTCCGACGCACGCGGAAGCGGCAAAGAACCTGCGCGGCTCGATGCGGTCGGCAAGGCCGAGCGTCGCACTCGCGAGGCATCCGATGACGAATCCCGCCTGAACGCCGCTGGTAAGTGCGGCCTGCGCAAAGCGGGACAAGTGGAATTCATGGGTGAGGGCCGGCACGACGGCCGACGCGGAGAACCACAACGCCATCGCCATGACCTGGCAGACGGCGATGATGGTGATCGACGCAAATTTGGAATCGGACAGCGCCATGCGGTCCCCCTACGACGCAATCACATCGATTCTAAATCTTCGGGAGGGTGACGCCCTTCTGCCCTTGATACTTGCCGCCCCGATCCTTGTAGGACGTCTCGCACACCTCGTCCGACTCGAAGAAGATGACTTGCGCGACGCCTTCGTTGGCGTAGATCTTCGCGGGCAGCGGCGTCGTGTTGGAGAATTCGAGCGTCACATAGCCCTCCCACTCCGGCTCGAGCGGCGTTACGTTGACGATAATCCCGCAGCGCGCATACGTCGATTTTCCGAGGCAGATAGTGAGCACATTGCGCGGAATTCGGAAGTACTCGACCGTTCGCGCCAACGCGAACGAATTCGGCGGAATGATGCAGACGTCGCCTTCGAAGTCGACGAATGAACCGGCGTCGAATTCCTTCGGGTCGACGATGGTGGAGTTAATGTTGGTGAAGATCTTGAATTCGCGGGAGCAGCGGATGTCGTAGCCGTAACTCGACGTCCCGTACGAGACGATCTTGCGGCCGTCCACGTCGCGCACCTGGCCCGGCTCGAACGGCTCGATCATGCCGGTCGAGGCCGCCATCCGGCGGATCCATTTGTCGGACTTGATCAACGCGACTCCCCTTTTGACTGCTTGATTACGTGTTCTGGATGACGATGCTCGGAAACTTCGCCGAGAAGTCCGCAGCTTTCTGCGCAACCGAGATCGCGACCTTGCGCGCGATTTCCTTGTAGATCTGCGCGATCTTGCCATCGGGGTCCGCCACGACCGTCGGGCGGCCGGAGTCCGCCTGTTCGCGAATGCGGATGTCGAGCGGGAGACTGCCGAGGAACGGAACTTTGTATTCGTCGCACATCTTTTTCGCACCGCCTTCGCCGAAGATGTGCTCGGCATGGCCGCAGTTCGAGCACACGTGGATGCTCATGTTCTCGACGATGCCGACGATCGGCACGCCGACCTTCTCGAACATCTTGAGCCCCTTCTTGGCGTCGAGCAGCGCGATGTCCTGCGGCGTCGTGACGATCACGGCACCGGTGACCGGAACCTTCTGCGACAACGTGAGCTGGATGTCGCCGGTGCCCGGCGGCATGTCGACGACGAGAAAATCGAGCTCGCGCCAGTTCGTGTCCTTGAGCAACTGCTCCAACGCCTGCGTGACCATCGGCCCGCGCCAGACCATCGGCGTGTCGGGATCGATGAGAAAACCGATCGACATCGCCTGGAGTCCGTAGGCTTCCATCGGCTCCAGCGTCTTGCCGTCGGTGGATTCCGGCCGCCCGGAAATGCCCAACATCATCGGCTGCGACGGGCCGTAGATGTCCGCATCGAGCACGCCGACCGTCGCGCCTTCCGCGGCGAGTGCCAGCGCAAGGTTAACCGCGGTCGTTGACTTGCCGACGCCGCCCTTGCCGCTCGCGATGGCGACGATGTTCTTGACGCCCGGGACGAGCTTTACACCGCGCTGCACGGCATGCGACAGGACCTTGGTGACGATCGAGACGGTCACCCGACCCGCACCCGGCAATCCCGCCACTGCCTGCTGCACCAGCTTTTTCATCGACTCATGCTGGCTTTTCGCCGGATAGCCGAGTGCCAATTCGATGGCGACATCCGCACCCGTAACGGTGACCTTCTTCACCGACTTGCCCGCGACGAAATCGCGGCCGGTGTTGGGATCGACGACGTTGGCGAGACACGCCTGCACGTCGGCTTCGGTGAGCGCCATCATTGACTCCGCAAAAATTGCGTCGAAAGAATCAGCAACAAAAAGCAGTAAATTCTAGCCGATTTCCCTTCGGCACGATGCCGCGACAGGGCTTCTTGCTAGAATCGAGCGATTCCCCTGCACTTCGCAAGGTTTTCCCGATGTCCGCCGCCGTATCCACTTCGTCACGCCGCAAGCTTTTCGTCACGACGGCGTTGCCTTACGCCAACGGGCCGTTCCACATCGGCCACGTCATGGAATACATCCAGGCCGACATCTGGGTGCGCTTCCAGCGGATGCAGGGGCACGAAGTGCATTTCTGCTGCGCGGACGATGCGCACGGCGCGCCGATCATGCTGAAAGCGGAAGAACAGGGCGTGACGCCACAGAAGCTCGTCGCGCGCATCGCGGCGACGCGCCCGAAAATCCTGGATGGCTTCCACCTGAGCTTCGATCACTGGCATTCGACCGATTCGCCGGAGAATGTCGAGCTGTCGCAGGACATCTATCGACGGCTGAAGGCCAGGCAGCCCCACAGCCTGATCTACGCCAAGCAGGTCGAGCAATTCTACGATCCGGTCAAGGCGATGTTCCTGCCGGACCGCTACATCAAGGGCACGTGCCCCAACTGCGGCACGAAGGACCAATACGGCGACGCGTGCGAGAACTGCAGCTCGACGTACGCACCGACCGACCTCATCGATCCGTATTCGACGCTGACCGGCGCGCGCCCCGACCTGCGCTCGTCGCAGCATCTGTTCTTCCGGCTCTCCGACCCGAAAGTCGTCGCGTTCCTGCGCGAATGGACTCGCGTCCCGGCGCCCGGCCATTCGCTGCAGCCCGAAGTGCTGAACAAGGTGAACGAATGGCTGGGGAGCGATGGCGAGAAGGACAAGCTGACCGATTGGGACATCTCGCGGGATCCACCGTATTTCGGCATTCCCATTCCCGACGAGGCCGACAAGTATTTCTATGTCTGGCTGGATGCGCCGGTCGGCTACCTCGCCAGTCTCAAGGCGCATCTGACGAAACTTGGCGTCGACTGGAAAGCCTTCCTGCAGGATCCGAACGTCGACCAGTACCATTTCATCGGCAAGGATATCGTCTACCACCACACGCTGTTCTGGCCGGCGATGCTCAAGTTCGCGGGCGCACCGTACCGGACACCCACCAATGTGTTCGTCCACGGGTTCCTGACCGCGCTCGGCGAGAAGATGTCGAAGTCGCGCGGCACCGGCATCAGCCCGGATTACTACCTCGACCTCGGACTCAATTCGGAATGGCTGCGCTATTACATCGCGGCCAAGCTGAACGACAAGGTCGAGGACATCGACTTCAATCCCGATGACTTCATTGCCCGGGTGAATAGCGATCTGATCGGCAAGTACGTCAATATTGCCGCGCGGGCCGCGCGATTCATCGCGAACAACGGCAATCAGCTGGTGGGAAGGCAGTCCTTCGAGATCCGACACGGCATTTCGCCCGATGACGTCGCAAAAATAGCGGGAGATTTTTATGCCCGTCGCGAGTATGGAAAGGCGCTGCGGGAAGTGATGACGTTGGCCGACAAGTCCAATCAGCGATTCGACGCAGCCAAGCCGTGGGAGCTCGCGAAGAACCCGGATGGTCGGAGGCGCGCGCTCGAAGTCAGTTCGGAGTGCCTCGATGACTTTCGCATCCTGACGATTCTGCTCAAGCCCGTGTTGCCCGCGCTCGCCGCGCAAGCGGAGGCCTTCCTTAATCTTACGGCCCAATCTTGGGCCGATATCGCGCAACCGCTACCCGACGATCACCGGATCAATCCCTATGCGCATCTCATGAGCCGCATCGAACCGAAACAGATCGACGCACTGATCGAGGGTCCGGATTCCGCGGCTACGACCTCTTCGTCGCCGACTCCGGCAGCCGTGGTCGCGGACAAAGTATCGACGATCTCCATCGACGATTTCACGAAGGTCGATCTGCGCATCGCGAGGATCGTCAACGCCGAGAACGTCGGCGGTGCCGACAAGTTGCTCAAGTTGACGCTCGATGCCGGCGAAGGCCGCGAGCGCACGGTCTTCGCGGGCATCAAATCCGCTTACGACCCCGCGCAATTGATCGGTCGCCTGACGCCGATGGTTGCCAACCTTGCGCCGCGCAAGATGAAATTCGGCGTGTCCGAGGGGATGGTGCTCGCGGCCTCCGGCGATGGGCCGGGCATCTTCCTGCTCGCGCCCGACAGCGGCGCGACGCCGGGAATGCGCGTCAAGTGAATGCCCACGGGCCGCTGATATTCCGCAGCCGCCGTCACGACGCTGGAGTTTTGCACCGGTGAGCCCGCAACCTCTCGAACTCGTGATCGCCGCGATCGTCGCGTGGCTCGCCATCGGCACGTTGGGCCTCATCCGGCCGCGCCGCTTCCGGTTCATCACCCGCGTCCTGTTTCCCGCGGGGTCGGCGGTGGGATTGGCGCTCGGCATTGTCGCATTCATGGTATTGGCCCAGTCGCCTCATTTGTCAGTTGAGGAGACGATCCTGCCGCTCGGATTGCCCGATCTTCCGTTTCATTTGCGCCTTGATCCGCTCTCCGCCTTTTTCCTGCTGCTGCTGGGCGCGACCGGGACCGCGATTTCGCTTTATTCCTCGGGCTACTTCCGCCCCAGCGAAGGCACGGCGCCCGGGCTCATCTGCTTCCAATACCATGCGTTCCTCGCCGCGATGGCGTTGGTGCTGGTCGCAGACGATGCGTACGTGTTCATGGTCGCGTGGGAGTCGATGGCGCTGGCGTCGTTCTTCCTGGTGATCACGGAGCATCGGATTCCCGAGATCCGCCGCGCAGGCTTTCTGTACCTGCTGATCGCGCACGTCGGCGCCATCGCGATCCTGCTGTGCTTCGGCACGCTGCAAGGCGGCAGCGGCGATTACACGTTCGCGACGATGCGATCGCTGCACATGACCGGCGTGTGGCCGAGCGTTGCGTTCTTTCTTGCGCTCTTCGGCTTCGGCGCCAAGGCGGGACTGTTGCCGCTGCACATCTGGCTGCCGGAAGCGCACCCCGCCGCGCCGTCGCCGGTCTCCGCACTGATGAGCGGCGTCATGCTCAAGACAGCGATCTACGGCATTCTGCGCGTGACGTTCGATCTCATGGACGGCCAACTCTGGTGGTGGGGCGTTGCCGCGCTCGCGCTCGGCCTCGCCACTGCGCTCTTCGGCGTGATTTTTGCCGCGGCGCAATCCGACATGAAGCGACTGCTCGCGTATTCGTCGATCGAGAACATCGGCATCATCGTCGCCGGCATCGGCCTCACGATCCTGTTCAAGTCGTACGGCAAGACGCTTCTGGCGGCGATTACGCTCACCGCGGTGCTCTACCACGCGCTGAATCACGCGTTTTTCAAGAGCCTTCTCTTCCTCGCAACCGGCTCGGTGCTGCACGCCACCAACGAGCGCAGCCTGGGCAAGTTGGGCGGGCTCATCCACCGGATGCCGTGGGTCGCATGGGTGGCGCTCGTCGGCGTGCTCGCCTGCGCCGGCTTGCCGCCGCTGAACGGATTCGTTTCCGAATGGCTGCTGCTGCAGGCCTTCCTGTTCACGCCCAGCCTCCCGCAGTCGTTCGTCAACATGCTCGTGCCGGTGGCCGCGGCCGCACTGGTGCTCGCCGTTGCGCTCTCCGCCTATGTGATGGTCAAGTTCTACGGCGTGATCTTCCTTGGGCGCCCGCGCGAGGCGAATCTCGCGTACGCGAAGGACGCCGGCAAATTCGAACGGGTCGGGCTGCTGTGGCTGACGCTGGGCTGCATCGTGCTCGGGATATTTCCCGTGAACGTCATCGCGCTGATCGACCCGATCAACACGATGCTCGTGGGGTCGACCGCAATCAGCGCCGGAAACAGCAACTGGCTGCTGCTGGCTCCGATCAACGCAGACCGGTCGAGCTACAGCCCACTGATCATGCTGGTCGTGATCCTCGCCGTGGTTCTGCTGACACTGCAGGTTGTGCATCGCCATTACCACGGCCGTGTGCGCCGCGCGCCGGCGTGGGACTGCGGCTTTCCCGCGCAGACGCCGCGCATGCAGGACACGGCGGAAGGATTCGGCCAGCCGGTCCGCACGGTGTTCGAACCGTTCTTCCGGATCGAGCGCCACCTGCCGTCGCCGTCCGACAACGCGCCCATGTATTTCGTCAAGGCCGACGATCATTTCTGGAGCTGGTTCTACGTGCCGATCGCGCGCGGCGCGGAGGTTTTAGCGCGCCTCGTCGGATACATCCAGCAGGGGCGCATTTCCGTGTATTTGGCCTACAGCTTCTTCACGCTGCTCGCCTTGCTGTTCCTCGTGCGGTGAGCGCGCCATGACTGTTGCCGGGTTTCTGTCGCAACTGCTGCAGCTGGCGATCGCGCTTCTGCTGGCGCCGCTCCTCGTCGGCTGGGTCAACAAGTGCCGCGCGTGGCTTTCCAACAAGACCGCGCCGTCGATCCTGCTTCCGTACCGGATGATCCGTAAGCTGTTCGGGAAGGACGCCGTAGTTGCCGACAACGCGTCGCCGATTTTCCGGCTGACGCCGTATATCGTGTTCGGCGCGATGTGCTGTGCAGCCGCCATCGTGCCCTCGCTCGCAACCGATCTTCCGTTCGCGCAAGCTGCCGATGCGATCGCGCTGGTCGGCCTGTTCGCGCTGGCGCGCGTCTTCATGGCGTTGGCGGCGATGGACATCGGAACGTCCTTCGGCTCGCTGGGCGCGAGGCGCGAGATGTTCGTGGGCTTCCTGGCCGAGCCCGCCCTTCTCATGGTGCTGTTCACGGCGTCGCTAATCTCCGGGTCGACGTCGCTGCCGACGATCGTCGACACGCTCGCGCACCGCGACCTCGCCATCTATCCCAGCATCGCATTTGCGGGGGTCGCGTTCACGATGGTGTCGTTGGCCGAGAACGCGCGCGTCCCGGTGGACAATCCCGCGACGCACCTCGAGCTGACGATGATCCACGAGGCGATGCTGCTCGAGTACTCGGCGCGGCACCTGGCGCTGCTCGAATGGGCGGCGGCGCTGAAGCTCTTCAATTACTCGTGCATCGGCCTTGCACTGTTCTTCCCATTCGGGATCGTCGTCAGCGGCACCGATTGGCTGGCGTTGCTGGGCGCGGCGCCCGCGTTGATCGCGAAGCTCCTGGTCGGAGGATTCGCGCTCGCCCTGATCGAAACGCTGTCCGCGAAGATGCGCATCTTCCGTGCACCGGAATTCCTCGGAACAGCGTTCATGCTTGCCGTGCTTGCGATGCTGGTCAACCTGCTGCTGGGCGCCTGATATGAAACGACCCCCACGCAGTCAGTCCCTTGGGGCGGCCCGGCGGGACTGACATGACATGAGCGTTCTGCCGCTCTACGCGCAACTCATCAACCTGCTCGCGGCGGTCCTGCTCCTGCTCGCGTTCGCGATGCTCGCGCAGCGCCGCGTGCTGTCGCTGATCGATCTCTTCGCCGCGCAGGGCTTCGCGCTGAGCTGCTCGACGGCGATCGTCGCCTACGGGACTCATCAGCCGCATCTCTATTTTTCGGCCGGGCTCACGCTGGTGCTCAAGGTCGCGCTTCTGCCGTGGCTGCTGCACCGGCTGATCCGCAAGCTCGACGTGAAATGGGACGTCGAGGGCCTGATCAACGTTCCGACGACGATGATCATCGGATTGATCCTCGTCATCTTTGCGTTCAATCTCGCGGTCCCGATTTCCGAGCTCGCCAGCACCGTCACCCGGTCGACGCTCGGCATTGCGATGGCGATCGTGATGCTGTCGTTCCTGATGATGATCACGCGGCGCAAAGCCATTCCGCAGGTGGTCGGATTCCTGTCGATGGAGAACGGTCTGTTTTTCGCGGCGACGAGCGCCACCTACGGCATGCCGATGGTGGTCGAGCTCGGCATCGCGCTCGACGTGCTCGTCGGCATGCTGATCCTCGGCGTGTTCTTCTTCCAGATCCGCGAACAGTTCGACAGCCTCGATTTGAAGCACATGGAACGGTTGAAGGAGAGCGAGTGAGCGCGGCGGCCGAGGCCCTAAGGCCGAGGCAAGGCCCGGAGGGCGCGTCGCTGCGCGACCGAGCCAAGCCCGACAGCTCGGTGCCCCACGGTGCTCGACCGTACATGGAAGGGCGAGTGAGCGCGAACTCGGTGCCCCACGGTGGGCGACCGTACATGGAAGGGCGAGAGTGATCGAAATCCTCCTCGTTCTCGGACTGCCGCTGGCCGGCTCGGCGCTCCTGGCCCTTGTCGGCGAGCAGAGGATTGCGCCGCGGGTCAACGTCGCCGTGAGCCTCTCGACGTTCCTGGCCGCGGCCGCATTAACGGTGCGCGTCATATCGGACGGACCGATGCTCGTCCTCGACCGCCAGTTCTTCATCGATCCATTCAACGTGTTCCTGGTCGCGCTGACCGCCTTTGTCGGCTTCACCACGTCGATATTCTCGCAGCCCTACATGCGCATCGAAGAGGAGCACGGCCGCCTTACGCCTTCCCGCCTGCGCCTTTATCACAGCATGTATCAGCTCTTCAATTTCACGATGCTTCTGGCGCTGCTCACCAACAACATGGGCATCCTCTGGGTCGCGCTGGAGGCCGCGACGCTGACGACCGTGCTGCTGGTGTCGCTCTACCGGACGCCGGCGAGCCTCGAAGCCGCATGGAAGTATTTCATCCTCTGCGGCGTCGGCATTGCGCAGGCGCTGTTCGGAACGATCCTGCTCTACTTCGCCGCGGAAAAATTGCTGGGGGCCGGAGGCGGCGCGTTGCTGTGGACCGAGCTCAACGACGTCAAGGGCGACCTCGAGCCGACGGTGCTGTCGCTGGCGTTCGTCTTCCTGCTCGTGGGCTATGGGACCAAGGTGGGCCTCGTGCCGCTGCACAATTGGCTGCCCGACGCGCACGCGGAAGGGCCCACGCCGGTTTCCGCGGTGCTCTCGGGACTTCTGCTCAACGTTGCGCTGTATGCGGTCGTGCGCTGCAAGGTGCTGGTCGAGGGTTCGGTGCACACGTCGTTCGCGAAGGAGCTGATGATGGGCTTCGGCCTCCTGTCCGTGGTCGTCGCGGCGTTCCTGCTCTCGCGCCAGAAGGACATCAAGCGGTTGTTCGCCTATTCGTCGATCGAGCACATGGGGATCATCACGTTCGCGTTCGGCATGGGCGGCCCCATCGCGAATTTTGCAGGCCTTCTGCACATGACCGTGCATTCGCTGACCAAATCGGCGATTTTCTTCACCGTCGGCCATGCGACGCAGAAGACCGGCACCCAGGTGATGGACGACATTCGCGGCCTCCTCACGGTCAGCCCGCTGCTGGGCTGGGGCTTGATCGTCGGCACGCTGGCGATCCTCGGCATGCCGCCGTTCGGCGTCTTCGCCAGCGAATTCCTGATTCTCATTACAGCGATCCACGAGCATCCGTGGGCCACGCCGTTCCTGCTCGGCGCACTCGGGCTCGCGTTCGCGGCGGTCTTTTCCAAGGTGCAGCCGATGGTGTTCGGCGAAACCACGGTCAAGCGGCTGCCGCTGCGGCCGGCGATGATTCCCGTGTTTGCGCACCTGGCGATCGTGCTGATGCTGGGGTTGTGGATTCCGCCATTTCTCGCCGACTGGTATCGCCAGGCCGCGCGGCTGATCGGTTGAGCCCACCGCAATGAACCTCTCCCCGCTCGGACTTGCCGCTGCCGCGCTGCCCTCGGCGGTGCCGGCCCGCCGCGTGCCGGTCGGCTCCGGCCAACTGCTGGCCGCATGCCGAGTGGCCTGGGAGCAAGGCGCGCAACTCGTCGCGCTGTGGTTGAGCGACGAGCGCGATCGCGGCCGCGGCTATTGCTTGCGTGTCGTTCTGCAGGACCACGAGGGCCTGACACTGCTCGAGCACACGATGCCCGAGGGCGACGTCCAATATCCCGACCTCTCGACGATCTTTCCCGCGGCCAACCGCATGCAGCGTGCCGCGTTCGACTTGGTCGGCGTTCCGTCCGACGCCGACGACCAGCGGCCGTGGCTGTGGCTCGCAAGCTGGCCGATCGACCAGTTTCCGTTGCGGCGCGATTTTGTGGCGTCGCCCAAATGGGAACCCGGTCAGGAGGAGTACGCGTTCGTCAAGGTCGCCGGTGATGGCGTGCACGAAATTCCGGTCGGTCCGGTGCACGCCGGCATCATCGAACCGGGTCATTTCCGTTTCCAGATCGTGGGGGAAAAGGTCCTGCGGCTCGAGGAGCGGCTCGGGTACACGCACAAGGGCATCGAAAAGCGCTTCGAGGCACTCTCTCTCCTCGACGGATATCGTCTCGCCGGACGCGTCTCTGGCGACAGCACGGTGGCTTACGCGTGGGCGTACGCGCAGGCAGTGGAGGCGATCGCGGAGTTGACGATCCCGGTGCGCGCCGCGTGGCTGCGCGCGCTGGCGCTCGAGCGCGAACGCCTCGCCAATCACCTGGGCGATTTGGGCTATCTCGGCAACGACGGCGGATTCGCGTTCGGCCTCGCGCAGTTTTCGCGGTTGAAGGAGGACGTGTTGCGCACGAATCTCGTCGCCTTCGGCCATCGGTTGCTGATGGACTACGTGGTGCCGGGAGGCGTCGCGCGCGACATTGCGCCCGAAGACGCGGCCGGGATCGGCGATGAATGCGCGACGCTGGAACGTGAGATCCGGATCGTGCGCGACATCTACGACGAGCACGCGGGCTTGCAGGATCGCTTCCGCACGTGCGGCATCGTCACGCCCGCGCTGGCCGCGCAACTCGGACTGACCGGGATGGCGGGCCGCGCGAGCGGGCAGGCGCGCGACCTGCGCTGCGATTTTCCGGCCGCACCTTACGATTCGCTTGCCGTCCGCAAGGCGGGCTCCACGGCGGGCGACGTCGCCGCGCGCGTTGCCGTCCGCTTCGACGAAACGCTCGAGTCGCTGCGGCTCATCCAGAACATCGTCAAGGCGGTGCCCGCCGGCGAGATCGCAGCGCCGGTGCCGGACATTCCGGAATACAAGCTCGGGCTGGGCTATGTCGAAGGCTGGCGCGGACCGGTCCTGCTGGCGCTCACCAGCGGGCCGGAGGGCAGCATCCGCCGCTGCCATCCGCACGATCCGTCATGGTCGAACTGGCCGGTGATCGAGCACGCGGTCATCGGCAACATCGTCCCCGATTTCCCGCTCATCAACAAATCGTTCAACTTGACCTACAGCGGTCACGATCTGTAGACACCGATGCTGCACATCCTCAAGCAAATTGCGAAAACGGGAATCAAGACCGAGGCACCGCCCGCGCCGGCCGATGAAATGGTCGTCATGGCGCGCCTGCAGGAACAGGTGTTGCGCACGCTCGGCCGCGCGCTGACGATTCGGCAAGTCGACGCCGGCTCGTGCAACGGCTGCGAGTTGGAGATTCACGCGCTCGGCAATCCCTATTACAACATCGAGGGCCTCGGCATCAAGTTCGTCGCCAGCCCGCGCCACGCCGACATGTTGCTGGTGACAGGGCCCGTGTCCAAGCACATGGCGATCGCGCTCCAGCGAACGTACGACGCAACACCGGAGCCGAAATTGGTCGTGGCCGTCGGCGACTGCGGCTGCACCGGCGGGATCTTCGGCGAGAGCTACGCGAGCCTGGGGCGCGTCGCCAATGTCATTCCCGTCGACGTCGAGATTCCCGGCTGTCCGCCTACGCCCGCCGCCCTGCTGTCCGGCATCCTTGCCGCGATCACCAAGTCCGCGCCGCCCCCTGCGCCCGGCGACGACGCCGGTTAATCGAGCATCGCTGAGTTAACCCAGCAGATCGCCTGACGCCTTTTTCCCCCGTGGCGCGCGCACGGCGGGCTGCGCACCCGCTTTGCCGCGGCGCTTTGCATCCGCCGCAAGCACTGGCTGAAGATAGTGGGCGGTGTAGCTTGCAGTGGTGGCCGCCACCGTATCCGGCGGGCCTTCGGCCACGACCGTTCCGCCGCCTGCGCCGCCTTCGGGCCCCAGGTCGATGATCCAATCCGCCGTCTTGATCACATCGAGATTGTGTTCGATCACGACGACCGTATTGCCGTGGTCGCGCAAACGGTGCAGCACGGTGAGCAGCAATTCGATGTCGTGGAAGTGCAAGCCGGTCGTGGGCTCGTCGAGGATGTACAGCGTGCGGCCCGTGTCGCGCTTCGACAATTCGAGCGCGAGTTTCACACGCTGCGCCTCGCCGCCCGACAACGTCGTGGCCGACTGCCCGAGCGTGATATAGCCCAGTCCGACGTCGAGCAGTGTCGCGAGCTTGCGCGCCACCGCCGGCACCGCCTCGAAGAACGCAAAAGCCTGCTCGACCGTCATCGCCAGCACTTCGTGGATGTTCTTGCCCTTGTAGCGAACCTCGAGCGTCTCGCGGTTGTAGCGCTGGCCGTGGCAAACGTCGCAGGACACGTAGACGTCCGGCAGGAAATGCATCTCCACCTTGATAAGGCCGTCGCCCTGGCACGCTTCGCAGCGTCCGCCCTTCACGTTGAATGAAAAACGCCCCGGGCCGTAGCCTCGCTCCCGCGCATCCTTCACCTGCGCGAACAGTTCGCGAATCGGCGTGAAGAGTCCGGTGTAGGTCGCAGGATTCGAACGCGGCGTGCGCCCGATCGGGCTCTGGTCGACACTGATGACCTTGTCGAAGTGCTCGAGCCCTTCGATTTCGTCGTAGGCCGCGGGCTCCTCGGCGCTGTCGTACAGGTGGCGCGCCACCGCGTGATAGAGCGTGTCGTTGATGAGCGTGGACTTGCCGGATCCCGACACGCCGGTCACGCAGACGAACAATCCCACCGGCAGATTCAGCGTCACGCGCTGCAGGTTGTTACCGGTTGCACCCGTGATGCGCAGCGAGCGGGCGGGGTCGGCGCGATGGCGCTTTGCCGGAATCGGGATCTGACGATGCCCGGCGAGATACTGGCCTGTCAGCGAGTGCGGTGCGCGCCGGATGTCGTCGGGCGTCCCCTGCGCGACGACCTGCCCGCCGTGCTCGCCTGCACCCGGACCCATGTCGACGACGTAATCCGCGGCGTTGATCGCGTCCTGGTCGTGCTCGACGACAATCACGCTGTTGCCCAAGTCGCGCAGGTGCTTCAGCGTATCGAGCAGGCGGTCGTTATCGCGCTGGTGCAGTCCGATCGACGGTTCATCCAGCACATACATGACGCCGGTCAGGCCGGAGCCGATCTGGCTCGCGAGCCGGATGCGCTGCGACTCGCCGCCCGACAGCGTCTCGGCGGAACGGTCGAGCGCCAGGTAGTCGAGCCCGACGTTGTTCAGGAACTGCAGCCGGCTGATGATCTCCTTGACGATGCGATCGGCGATCGCCGCTTTCTGTCCATCGAGCACGAGCGCGCGGAAGAACGCCATCGTGCCTTTCAGAGGCAGCCCGGAAATCTCGAAGATCGCGCGCGCTTGATCACCGCTGCCGACCTTCACGTGCCGCGCCTCGCGCCGCAACCGCGTGCCGCCGCATTCCGGGCACGGCTTGTTGTTGAGGTACTTGGCGAGCTCCTCGCGCACCATCACCGAATCGGTCTCGCGGTAGCGTCGCTCGAGATTCGGAATGATGCCTTCGAACGTGTGCTCGCGGACCATCGGCTTGCCGCGCTCGGACAGGTACGTGAACGGGATCTTCTCGTCGCCGGAACCGTAAAGAATGAGCTGCTGGACGCGCTCTCCCAATTTCGCGAACGGCTTTTCGATGTCGAACCCGACGTGCCGCGCGAGGCTTTGCAGCAGCTGGAAATAGAACTGGTTGCGCCGGTCCCAGCCCTTGATCGTGCCGGACGCGAGCGACAGCTGCGGAAACGCCACGACGCGCTTCGGGTCGAAAAACGTGATCGAGCCCAGCCCGTCGCAGCGCGGGCAGGCGCCCAAAGGGCTGTTGAACGAAAAGAGCCGCGGCTCGAGCTCGGCCAGCGCGTAATTGCAGATCGGGCACGCGAATTTTGCCGAAAACAGGTGCTCCTTGCCCGTGTCCATCTCGACGGCGACCGCGCGTCCGTCGCCGTGGCGCAGCGCGGTCTCGTAGGACTCCGCGAGGCGCTGCTTGAATTCCTCGCGCACCCTCAAGCGGTCGACGACGACTTCGATCGTGTGCTTGGTGGTCTTGGCGAGCTTGGGCGCCGCATCGATTTCGCACACTTTGCCATCGACGCGCACGCGGACGAACCCCTTGGCGCGCAATTCGACGAAGAGCTCGAGGTGCTCGCCCTTCCGGTTGACGACGACGGGCGCGACGATCATGAGCCGCGTGCCCTCGCTGTCGTCGCCTCGCAACGCGAGCGTGGCGTCGACCATCTGCGAGATCGTCATCGCCTGCAGCTTCTGCTCGGGATGGTCGGGGCAATAGGGATCGCCGACACGCGCAAACAGCAACCGCAGGTAATCATGGATCTCGGTGACGGTCCCCACCGTCGAGCGCGGGTTGTGCGACGTCGCTTTCTGCTCGATCGAAATCGCCGGCGACAGTCCTTCGATCAAGTCGACATCGGGCTTGTCCATCAGTTGCAGGAACTGGCGTGCGTACGCCGACAGCGACTCGACGTAGCGGCGCTGTCCTTCGGCATACAGCGTGTCGAAGGCGAGCGAGCTCTTGCCCGACCCGGACAAGCCGGTGATCACGATCAGCCGGTGCCGCGGCAGGTCGAGATTCAGGTTCTTGAGATTGTGCGTGCGCGCGCCGCGGATGCGGATGGATTCCATGCGATGAAAGCTCGTCTTTCAATCCTCAATTGGCTATTCGGCCTAGGGCGTTTGCCTTAAGGACAAGGCGCCGAACCTGTTAGTATATTGCGTTTCGGTTGTCCGGCGATGGTCGCCTTCATTTCGGGATCGGCTGCGGCAACCTTCACGACAGGAGCAATGCACGATGGCCTCGGTCAACAAGGTGATTCTGATCGGCAACCTCGGCCGCGATCCGGAAACGCGCTACTCGACGAGTGGCTCGGCGATCTGCAACATCACAGTCGCAACGTCGAGGCAGTGGAAGGACAAGGCCAGCGGTGAAAAAAAGGAAGAAACCGAGTGGCATCGCGTGGTCTTTTTCGACCGGCTCGCTGAAATTGCCGGTGAATATCTGAAGAAGGGACGCCCTGTTTACGTCGAGGGACGGCTCAAGACCCGAAAATGGCAGGACAAGGAAGGCCAGGAGCGATACACCACCGAAATCGTCGCCGAGGAGATGAAGATGCTCGGGTCCAGGGAGGGCTCGGGCGCCGCTGATGGCGACGCTGAATTCGCGGGCGGCGGCGCGCGGCGCGAAGGCGGCGCGGCGGCGGCTCCGGCCAAGCCCGCGGGCGGCGCCGCGAAAAAGAACGTCGACGACTTCGACGACGATATCCCGTTCTAGTGGCCTGTCGGGCCAAAACGCGTCAGCCCCGCACGACTTCCTTCACCGCCGATCGCCGAGATTCTCCCGCTGCGGAGGCAATGCCGGACGCGGCGATGACGCCGCCACCCAGGCACACGTCACCGTCGTAGAGCACCAGGTACTGGCCCGGCGTGGGCGCCCATTGCGGAACATCGAACGTTGCGCGGCAGCCGGCGCCTGCGGCCTCCAGCGCGCAGACCGCATCGGGCATCCGGTAGCGCGTCTTGGCGCCGAAGCGCGCCGGCAATCCGGGCGGCGATCCGGCGATCCAATGCATTTCGATCGCGTCCACCTCGCGCCGGTGCAGCAGCGCGTGATCGTGGCCCTGCACCGCCAGCAATGCGTTGCGCGCGAGATCCTTCCCCGCGACAAACCACGGCTCGTCGCTGCCGTCGCGCGTGCCGCCGATGCGCAGGCCCTGCCGCTGCCCGAGCGTGTAATAGGCGAGCCCCTCGTGGCGGCCGATCACGCGCCCCTGCGGCGTTTCGACCGGACCCGGCGTGCGCGGGAGGTAGCGCGCGAGAAAGTCGCGAAACGGCCGCTCGCCGACGAAGCAGATTCCCGTCGAGTCCTTCTTTGCCCACGTCGGGATGCCCTGCTCGCGCGCGATGCGCCGCACGTCGCGCTTGTGCATTTCGCCCAGCGGGAACATCACCGGCGCCAGTTGCTCCTGCGTCAACCGATGCAGGAAGTAGCTCTGATCCTTCGTCGCGTCGGCCGCCTTCAATAGTTCGACGCGCGCCGCATCGCCCTGCACGCGGCGCACCCGCGCCGGATCGTCGGATGCGCGTCTCACGCGCGCATAGTGGCCCGTGGCGATCGCGTCGGCGCCCAGGCGAAGCGCGTAATCCAGGAAAGCGCGAAACTTGATCTCGCTGTTGCACAACACATCCGGATTCGGTGTGCGCCCGGCTTCGTACTCGCGCAGGAAATGCGCGAACACGCGCTCGCGATATTCCGCGGCGAAGTTCACCGCCTCGAGCTCGATGCCAAGCACGTCGGCCACGGCGGCCGCGTCGACCAGGTCCTCACGCGACGTGCAGTACTCGTCCGTGTCGTCGTCTTCCCAGTTCTTCATGAAGACGCCGACGACCTCGTGGCCTTCCTGTTTCAGGAGCCACGCGGCAACGGCCGAATCCACGCCGCCCGACAGGCCCACGATGACGCGTTGCCGGCGCACGTTCACTTCGCGCTCATTTCGCACTCATTTGCTATTAGCCACTTCGGTCACGAAGCAGAGGGGCCAGCGCTTGCCGGCCCGATAATCATCGACGCAGCGCATGACGAGCGGGCTGCGGTGGTCCGCCTGCCGCGCCGCCAATTCGTCATAGGATAGCCACAACGCGCGCAGGATGCCCGCGTCGAGCGAACGCCCGGCATCGTACTCCTGCGCATCGCCCGCAAACGAGAAACGGACGAAGGTCGCGCCCGAGTCGCCCGATTGCCAGCGGTAAACGCCGACGAGCGCCGTCGGCACGACGCGCCAGCCCGTTTCCTCGAGAGTCTCGCGTGCCGCGGCCTGCGGCAACGTTTCCGCGGGTTCAAGATGTCCGGCCGGCTGGTTGAGCTTTCGCCCAGTGCGCGTTTCTTCCTCGACGAGCAGGAATAGTCCGTCGCGTTCGACGACGGTCGCGACGGTGACGGCGGGGCGGGTCAGCGCAAGTTCGTTCATGCCAGTTCCACGATGTTCGGCGCCAAAGAAAAAGGCAAGGCGCTAAACGCCTTGCCTTTTATCGACGCGTTCGCCGAAAGCTTACGGCGTGGCCTTCTTCGCCATTTCCTTCTCGGCGGCCGGCGTGCCGAGGTTGACCTTCTCCCGCTTCACATCTTTGGAGACGGCCGTGTTCTTGGCGCCTTCGGCGGCGGTTGCGCGCGCGCCGGATTGGTCGACTTCGCTGGCGGTCGCCTTGACGTCGGCTTGCTTCTGGGCCTTGGTCGACTTGGCAACGTCCTTCGACTTGGCCACATTGGACTTCTGTTGCGCGGCCGTTGCGGGACCGCCAGTCGTATCGACGTTGGACTTGGTCACCGATTCAACGGTCGCCGCCTTTTCCTTGTTCATTTCTTTCTTGGTGGCCGGGGTGGCGGCCGGGGCGGCAGCCGGAGCGGCAGCAGCCGGAGCGGTCGTCGTCGGGGCAGGCGTTTGTGCAGCGGCGACGGTGGCGAACCCACCGGCGATCAGGGCTATCAGCAGCTTGTTCATTTGCAGTTCCTTTAAGTTTTGCGAGTTGGACAGAAAAAAAATTTACTTGGCGGGTTTGTTTACGGGTGCGGCTGGCGTCGCGTCAGTTGCGGCGGTCGTCGTTCCCTTTGCGTGGGTCGCCTTCTTCTTCTTGGTTTTCTTCTTCGCGGTCGTCGGCGTTGTTGCCGCCGGGGCCGTTTGTGCGGCCGGGGCCGACTGGGCGCTCGGAGCCGTCTGCGCGGCCGGAGCCGCCGTCGTCCCTTGGGCCAGCGCGACGCAAGCAAATGCCGCCGCCACCAATGCCACCACTACGTTCTTCATACGGAGTTCCTATGGAGGGATATCAAACTGACACCAGCTCAACGTGTCGACGCCATTAACGGGCGTAGCCATTAGCCGGTTGACAGCGCGCCCCCTGGTCGACGCTGCGAACTACCCAGCATTTTAGCTGAACAATCAAAGAATTAACAGACCCGCCGCCGCGACCCCATTTTATTGCCAATTGACGGGCTTTGTTGCAACGAACTCGACCCCTACGCCCGGCGTTTACCCGTGTTCGGGCGGGAGGGCATCCAATGAGCGGCCCCGCTGCAGCCATGCCTTCACCAACGGCACAGTAATCGGCCGTTTGGCGGCAAGGGAATGGCGATCGAGCGCGGCCAGCGTGGCGAGGAGTGTGGTCATGTCCCGCCGGCCGTGCGCGAGAAGGTACGCAATGACGTCTTCGCCCAAGGCAAATCCGCGGGACCGGGCGTAGGTGGTCAGGGCCCCCGGCTTGTCTTCGTCCGCCAGCGGCAGGATTTCATGGACGAGCCCCCAGCCGAGACGGCTGCGGACGTCGTCGCGCAGCGGCATCCGCGTGGGGGGCACCGACGCTGCGGCAATCAGCGAGCCTCCCGACGCTTTCAACGCGTTGTAAACCGTGAACAACCTGCCCTGCATCGTGGCGTCGGCCCGATCCACGTCGTCGACCAGGACCAGCGCCTCGGGCAATACGTCGGTCGGCAAGTTCTCCGGAGCCAGGCAAAGCCGGACGGGTCTTTCCTCGGCCGCGGCAGCCGCCGTCGCCTTGAGGAGGTGGGTCTTGCCCACGCCCGGCGGTCCCCAGATCACGAGGCCGGTTTCGGCACCCTCGTTCGCGGCGAACTTCCGAAGCGCAGCCAAGGCCTCCCGGTTCGGCCCGGGCAGGTAGTTGGCGAACGACGGCGGCTCGGGCGCCGCCAGCTCGAAGATCAGCTGCTCCATCGCGCGTTCAGGCGTCCCCGCGATAGAAAGGCGAGATCACATATTCGGAGCGCAGATGCCGCAGCCCGACGAGCAGCGCCGCCGACGCGGGCAACGCAAGCAGGACGCCCGCGAAGCCGAACAGTTGTCCGAACGCGAGTAGCGCGAAGATCACCGCGATCGGATGCAGGCCGATCCGATCGCCCACGAGCCACGGCACGAGCACATAGTTTTCGAGGAGCTGCCCGACGCCATAGACGGCGAGAACGCCGATGAAAGCCGGCCATCCGTTCCACTGCAGCAACGCTGCGACGACGCCCAGTACGAACCCAAGCCCGAAGCCGACATACGGAATGAACACGAGGAGACCGGTGAGGATGCCGATCGCAAGCGCGCGGTCGAGTCCGGCGATCGTCAGCCCGACGGCGTAATAGATGGCCAGCACCACCATCACCGAAAACTGGCCGCGCAGGAACTCGGCGAGCACTTCATCGATTTCGCGGACGATGGTGCGGAACCGTGCCTGCCAATCACGCGGCACCAGATCCTCGAGGCGCTGGCCGATCATCTTCCAGTCGCGCAGCAGATAGAACATCGCCACCGGAATCAACGTGAGGTTGATGAGGATCGACAACGCGATGCGGCTGCCCGCCTTGACACCCGACAGCAGGCGTTGCGAGAGCTCGTGCGCGCTCTGGACGTTTTGCGTGACGAAGGACTTGATCGATTCGTAATCGAGGGACAGCGTCACGCCGAAGCGCTGCTCGATCCATGGCGATAGCTGCGTCGCGGCCTGCGCCATCAATTCAGGGAATCGCTTTGCCGCCAGGAACACTTCGCCCTGCACCAGCGGAATCAGCACGAGGAACACCGCGAAGAGCACGAGGCCGAACAACAGCACGACGATCGTCGTCGCGATGCCGCGCGGCACGCCCCGGCGCTGCGCCATATCGACGAGCGGAGTGCCGAGATACGCGAGGATGGCGCCGACCAGGAACGGCGTGAGCACGGTTTCCAGCCAGCGCAACGCGAAGATCACGATGAGCGCCGCGCCCACACCCCACAGGTAGTGGCGCAGCGGCAACGGGCGGCGCGCAGCAGGCGCGGCGGCCGCGTCGGAGTCTGGCGGGCGAAGGTCGGTCATTTCCGGTAAAATCCGGCGGGTTCGGCGCGCAGCGCGAAAAGCTTCGAGCGCGCAAAAGTCGGATTGTAGTGGTTCGCGCGTGGGCGCGGCGGCTTAAGTGTGCCGTGTCAGTGGCCGGCCCGCGATTTTGGCTTTCCCCGCAACTCTCATATTTAGCTTCCGCGCTCGCGGACATCCGCAATCACGCTGGCGCCACCTCCCACATGCCTCCAGCCCAGGGTCTCACCTACCGCGAGTCGGGCGTCGACATCGACGCCGGCGACGCGCTGGTCGAGCGCATCAAGCCTTTCGCACGGCGCACGATGCGCCCCGAAGTGCTCGCAGGTATCGGCGGCTTCGGTGGCCTGGTGGAAATCGGCAAGCGGTATCGCGAGCCGGTGCTCGTGGCTGGTACCGATGGCGTGGGGACGAAGCTCCTGCTCGCCTTCGCGCTCAACCGCCACGATACCGTCGGCATCGACCTGGTCGCGATGAGCGTCAACGACATCCTGGTGCAGGGCGCCGAGCCGCTGTTCTTCCTCGACTATTACGCGACCGGCAAACTCGATGTCGATGTCGCGGCGACTGTCATCAAGGGCATCGCGGCGGGATGCGAACAGGCGGGATGCGCGCTGATCGGCGGCGAGACCGCGGAAATGCCGGGCATGTATGGCGAAGGCGAATACGATCTCGCGGGTTTCGCGGTCGGCGTCGTCGAACGCGATCGCATCGTCGACGGCCGCTCGATCGCTGCGGGCGATATCGTGCTGGGCCTCTCGTCGAGCGGGCCCCACTCCAACGGTTTTTCATTGATTCGCAAGATCGTTGCCACGAGCGGCGCGGACTTGACGTCGCCGTTCAAGTCGACGAACCCATCGACGTCCGAGCCGACGACATTGGGCAGCGCGTTGCTGGCGCCGACCCGGATCTATGTCAAGCCGTTGCTCTCGCTGCTGCACGAACTTCCGGTCAAGGGAATGGCGCACATTACGGGCGGCGGGCTCGTCGAAAACGTGCCGCGAATGCTGCCGCAAGGCCTGCAGGCGCGGCTTGCGCGCAGTGCGTGGGCGCGCCCGGCGATTTTCGACTGGCTGCAACGCCACGGCAACGTAACCGATGCCGAGATGCATCGCGTTTTCAATTGCGGCATCGGCATGACCGTGGTCGTGGCCGCCGAGCATGCGGATCGCGCGGTGCGCTTGCTCGATGCCGCCGGTGAGCGGGCCACCCGGATCGGCGAGATCGTCACGCTTCCCGCGGGCGAAGCCGCCACGGTCGTCGTCTGACGCGCGCGGCGCGGCGCCGGAGATGACGACAGCCAAGCGCATTACCGTACTCATATCGGGCCGCGGATCGAACCTCGCGGCGCTGCTTGCCGCCATGCGCAGCGGAACCTTGGGCGGCACGATCACTCGTGTCGTCAGCAGCAATCGGCAGGCGCCGGGACTCGACGTCGCGCGGGCACACGGCGTGGCCAGCACGACGCTCGATCATCGCGACCATGCCACGCGCGATGCGTTCGACGCGGCGCTCGCGGAAGTCCTCGATGCGGAACGGCCCGACCTCGTCGTCATGGCCGGCTTCATGCGCGTGCTGGGTGAGCCTTTCGTGCAGCGCCACGCGAACCGGCTGATCAACGTGCATCCGTCGCTGTTGCCGCTCTATCCCGGCATGCACACGCACCGGCGCGTGCTGGCCGACGGTGTGCGCATCCACGGTTGCACGGTTCATTTCGTGACGCCGGACGTCGACGCAGGCCCGATCATTGCGCAAGCCGCGGTGCCAGTGCACGACGATGACGACGAGGCGAGCCTCGCGGCAAAAGTGCTCGCACAGGAGTACTTGGTGCTGCCCGCGGCGGTTCGCTGGTTCTGCGAAGGCCGCCTGGTCATCTGCGGCCGGCAGGTACGCGTTAATGGAGTGCCGCAAGCCGCCGAAGCCGCGGCGTTGCGCGTGCCGCCAATTTAGGCTTGCTGCGAACGCCCGGCCCTGGCAGCAGGTCTATCCTTCTCTATCGTGGCCACCATCCTCTCCCGCGTCCTGCCCTCGCCGGCTGAATCACTCGGCGTTTCACCTGTTGTCGGTCCGCGTACGCGGCGCGTGCTCGCGATTGCGCTGGTGCTGTCGCTCGCATTGCATCTTTGCGCAACACTTGTTCCCGTAAGCGCGCCGGAGATGCCCGACTCGACACCGCTGACCGCGACGCTGACGGAAATGCCGCCGCCGCCCAAGCCCGCGGCAGTCGCGGCGGCGAGCCCCAAGCCGCGTCCGAAGCGCGTCGCGCCGGTGGCGGCCCCTGCGCCGGCGCCGGCGGAGGTGCCGGCCGATGCGGCCAACGCGACTGCCGCTGCGGAGATCGAGGCCCCCGGCGCAACCGCCGAGCCAGAGGTTGCGGCGTCGCCCGAGATCATTCCCGGCGCAGTGGTCGCGGCGCCGGTCCTGCCACCCCGGCTCGATCTCGCCTACAACGTGTATTACGGCACCCACGGATTCCTGATCGGCGAAGCCACCTACCGCTTCGAGCACTCGGACAATCAATATCGGATCGCCACGGTGGGCCGCGCGCGCGGGTTGGCCGCGCTCATTCTGCGCGGCCAGGGCAAGCTGCAAAGCCGCGGCCTCATCACCGCGTCCGGGCTGCAGACGCTGGAGTTCGCCGTCGAGCGCGGCGGGCCGGATCGCCGCGAGTCCGCCGTGTTCGACTGGGAGTTGGGCATCGTGACGCTGCACGACAACAGGACTGCGACGCTCGATCAGCCAACCTTCGACCCGATGACGATCATGTGGCAGTTCTATTTCACGCCGCCCACCGGCGACGTCGTGTCGTTCAGCCTCGCCACGCCGCGGCGCGTGACACAGTACACGGTGACGCGCGAGGAGACCGAGCAGATCGAATGGTCGGAAGGCACGATCGATGCCGAGCGCTGGCACCGCCGCAGCGACGACGGCAAGACCGACGCGTACGTCTGGCTGGCACCGGCGCTGCGCTACGTTCCCGTCAAGATGCGCGTCGTCAACACCGACCGCGGCACACTCGAAGTCCTTCTGCGTTCGATCCGCGTCGACGAGGCGAAGGCGGAGTGAGCCTTCGCGCCAATCAACTCGCGGCGCTCGCGTCCGCGATCGAGCGCGTGCGCCGCTTCGACGTGCCGGCCGACAACGGCCTTCGCGCATTTTTTCGCGCGCATCCCGCGATGGGCCAGCACGACCGCGCGTTCGTTGCCGAAGGCGTATTCGCGCTGTTGCGGCGGATGCGTTCGCTGGAGGTGCTCGCCGAAAGTACCGAACCGCGAAAACTGGCGATCGCGGCGATCGTCCGCGAACTGGGGCGCTCGCTGCGCGATCTCGAGCCCGCATTGACCGCCGCCGACGAGACTTGGCTGCGCGCGTTCAAGGCGCGCTCGCACGACGCGCTGCCTCCCGCCGTCGCCAACGACTTGCCCGATTGGCTGTGGGACCGCGTGGGCGCGGCATACGGTGACGCCGAGCGGATTGCGCTGGCGCGCGCGTGGCTGGCGCCCGCGCCGTTCGACCTCCGCGTGAATCCGCTGAAAGCGACACGCGAACAAGCGCTGGCCGTGCTCGCGAATGACGGATTCGCCGCCGCACCGACGCCCCATTCGCCACTCGGCATCCGCATTGCCGGCCGAGTGTCGCTCGCGCAGCATCCGTGGCTTGTGGACGGCCGGCTCGAAGTGCAGGACGAAGGCAGCCAGCTCGTCGGCTACGTCGTGGCGCCGAAGCGCGCGGACATGGTCGTCGATTTTTGCGCCGGCGCCGGAGGCAAGACGCTGCTGTTGGGCGCACTGATGCGCTCGCAGGGAAGGCTGTATGCGTTCGACGTTGCGGGCAAGCGCCTCGCGAATCTCTCGCCCCGGCTCAAGCGCTCCGGGCTCTCCAATGTTCATCCGCAAGTGCTGGCCAACGAGCGCGACACCAGGGTCAAGCGCCTGGCCGGAAAAATCGATCGCGTGCTCGTCGATGCGCCGTGCACCGGTTTCGGCACGCTACGGCGCAATCCCGATCTCAAGTGGCGTCAGCCGGAATCCTCACTCGCGGAATTGACCGCAAAGCAGGCGTCGATCCTCGCCGCCGCGGCGACGCTCGTGAAGCCGGGGGGTCGCCTCGTCTACGCCACGTGCAGCGTGCTGCCTGAAGAAAACGAGGCGATCGTCGCGCAATTTCTGGACGACCATCCGGCGTTCGTTGCGGGCAATGCCGCCGCGGATCTCGCGCGCGCCAACATTGCGCTCGACACGGGGCCCACACTGAAACTCTTTCCGCACCGTCATGGTTGCGACGGGTTTTTTGCGGCGGTGCTCGAGCGTTCCCGCTGAACGTTCCGTCTGATAGCTGATTCCTGATTTCTGATTCCTGATGTGCTAGGGTTAACGACCGATGCTCGACCCCTTCGACACATCGCGCTTCGAAACCGCTCTGGCAACGCCCCGCGGCTGGATCGAATTCGGCGTAGTGCTCGCCTGTATAGGCTTTGCCTGGGCCTTCGATCGGGTGCTGGCGCGGCGCGCGAGCAAGCGGGAACGCGTGAACCACGCGAAGCTGCGCGCAAGCTTCTCGCGCATCCTGTTTCCGCTGATGGCGTTGCTCCTGCTCGCCGTGGCGCGGTATGCGCTGCACAGCTATGGGCGGCGCCCCCTATTCATCGACGTGGCGATACCGCTGATGATCGCGCTAGCCGCGATCCGCATGGCCGTGTTCGCAATGCGCCGCCTCTTCGCTTCGCAGGACTGGCTGAAGACGGGCGAGCGCGCGATCGCGTTTTCGATCTGGGGCGCGGTGATTCTCTATTTTACCGGTGTGTTGCCCGACGTGGCCGAGCAACTCGACGCCGTGCGCATTCCGATCGGCAAGACCCAGGTTTCGCTGCTGACGATGGGCAGCGGCGCCCTCGCCGTGATCCTGACGCTGATCGTCACGTTGTGGCTGTCGGGCCTCATCGAGCAACGTCTGCTGCGGGCCGCGGCATTCGACACCAACACCAAGGCGGTGCTCGCGAAATTCGTGCGCGCCGTCCTGCTCGTCGTCGGCATCCTGGTCGCGCTGCAGGCGATCGGCTTCGACCTGACGCTTCTCACGGTCTTCGGCGGTGCGCTCGGCGTGGGCATCGGGCTCGGTCTGCAGAAACTCGCGGCGAACTACATCGCCGGCTTCACGATCCTTCTCGACCGCTCCATCCGGCTGGGCGACATGATCACCGTCGATGGCCGCTACGGCACCGTGTCGCGCGTCACGTCGCGCTACGTCGTCGTGAAGAGCCTCGACGGCGTCGAGGCCATCGTGCCGAACGAGACGCTGATCACGACCACGGTGCTCAATCATTCATACACGGCGCCGGAGGTCCGCATCGGCATCGCCGTGCAGGTCGCGTACGAAAGCGATATCGAGCTGGCCCTGAAGCTCATGGAGGACGCCGCCCACGCCGAGCCGCGCGTGATGACCGCGCCCAATCCGCCGAAGGGATTCGTCGTGGGCTTTGCCGAATCGGGCATCAACCTCGAGCTGGGCCTGTGGCTGCGCGACCCCGAAAAGGGCCAGCTCGACTTGCGAAGTGCGCTCAATCGCCGCATATACAGTTTATTCAGGGACAACGGCATCTCGATTCCTTACCCCCGCCGCGACGTTCGATTGATTCGGGAATCCGGCGACGCGCCGCCGACGGGCGCCTGAAAGTCGGCGCCGACCAAGCCACCGCGAAGGTTGCCGTTCAGCGGCCGGAATGCCCGCCTTGACGCCCGTCATGGCCGGCCCGACCAGATCGCGTAGAATGCGCTCTGGATTCGGGAAGCCGAGCATCAGACCCATCGCGAAACCACCCAACAATTATCGGATAATCAATGAGTTATGACTTTCTCTCCCTTGCCTCGCATGGTCTGATCGACCTGCCTTGGTGGGGATATGTCGTGGTGACGCTGGTCATCACGCATGTCACGATCGCCTGCGTCACGATCTTCCTGCACCGGAGCCAAGCGCACCGCGCGCTGGACCTTCATCCGGCCATTGCGCATTTCTTCCGGTTCTGGCTCTGGCTCACGACCGGCATGCTGACCAAGGAATGGGTCGCGATTCATCGCAAGCACCACGCCAAAGTCGAGACACCCGACGATCCGCACAGCCCGCAGACGCGCGGCATCGAAACCGTGTTCTGGCAAGGCACCGAGTTGTATCGCGCCGAGTCGAAGAACCTCGAGACGCTGGCAAAATACGGCCACGGCACGCCGGACGACTGGATCGAGAACAACGTCTATACGCGTTTCGGCTGGCAAGGCGTCGGCCTGATGCTCGCGGTCAACCTGACGCTGTTCGGTCCGATCGGCGCCACGATCTGGGCGATCCAGATGATGTGGATCCCGATCACCGCCGCCGGCATCATCAACGGCATCGGGCACTACTGGGGTTATCGCAACTACGCATGTGCCGACGCGTCGACCAACATCGTGCCTTGGGGCATCGTGATCGGCGGCGAAGAACTGCACAACAACCACCACGCGTACGCCACGTCGGCGAAGCTCTCTTCGCAGTGGTACGAATTCGACATCGGCTGGATGTACATCCGGATGCTGTCGTCGCTGAAGCTCGCCACGGTGCGCAAAGTCGCGCCGCAGCTCAAGTTCGACCGGACCAAGGTTGTTGCGGACCTGGCCACGCTGCAGGCGGTCATCACGCATCGCTACGCAGTCCTGACCAGCTATGCCCGCTCGCTCAAGAACGCGTGCGCCGCGGAACTCGCGCATCGCAAGGCGCGCAGCAGGGATGACGCTCCCGCCTCCGATGCGCCCAGCGCGCGCCTGATCAAGCGCTGGCTGCTCGCGGACCCCGCCAAGCTCACCGACCTCGACCGCGAGAGGCTCGCCGAAGCGTTGGCTAGGAGCAAGGCGCTGGCCACCGCGTACGCAATGCGCCAGGAACTGGGTGCATTGTGGGAACGGTCGACGGAATCGTCCGAGCAACTGCTGGCCCGGCTCCAGGATTGGTGTCATCGCGCAGAAGCCTCCGGCATCGCGCCGCTCGCGCAGTTCTCGTTGCGGCTGAAGCGGTACGCCTGACTCGGCGCGCCAAAGTGGACCCCTACTTTGGCGCGGAAAGAGTCAGCAATGAAGTTCGGGCAAAGCCCGTAACTTCATTGTAGAAAGTCCAAGGACCAAAAAGCCCGCCGGTTGGCGGGCTTTTTTGCTATATAAGCATCAAATCCTCAATCGGAATTGGCGGAACCGATGACCTCGATTCTCAAGCGCGCTCTTGCACACGTTCCCTTGCTTCGCCACATGACAAGCGACGAATCGTCACCGGGTGGCGGGGGGGATCCGCGCGCCGATCTGGTCGAAGTGCTGCGTCTCATCGAAAAGCAACTTGGAGTGATCGCGTCGACGATCGACGATATCAACACGGCCAACATCATCCGTATCATGGACTTCGAGTTGAAGCGCGACCCTCGCTACTCGGATCCACGGCGACTGCTCGGCAGCGCCGCGCAGGTTTGCTCGCAGAACGGCGAAGACGGGATGATCGGCGAGATCTTCCGCCGGATCGGCACGCGGGATTGCATCTTTGCGGAAGTCGGCGTTGAAGACGGCCACGAGAACAACACGGCGTTCCTGCTCGCGCAGGGTTGGAGCGGTTTCTGGTTCGATGGGGACGATCGCTTCGCTAGCACCCTGCAATCGCGCACCGATCTTGGCGGCGGCAGGATCAAAGGACTGGTCGCATTCCTCACCCGGGAAAATATCGGTGACGCATTCTCCAAGGTCGGCGTTCCCGAGGAATTCGACCTCCTGTCACTCGACGTCGACCAGAATACGTACTACCTGTGGGAAGGCTTGAGCCGCTTCAGGCCGCGCGTCGTTGTCGTCGAATACAACGCGTCCATTCCGCCCGACATCGACTGGAAAGTCCGCTACGACCCCACGGGAATCTGGGACCGGACGAACAATTTCGGGGCTAGCCTGAAGGCGTACGAACTGATGGGGAGCCGACTAGGCTACTGCCTCGTCGGCTGCGACTTCACCGGAGTCAATGCGTTCTTTGTGCGAAGCGATCTGGCGGGCGACCTGTTTGCGTCGCCGTTCACCGCTGCCAATCACTACGAGCCGCCCCGTTACCAACTCACGCATCGAAGGGGGCATAAGCGGAGAATCCTCGACCTGGCCGAGGCAACGAATTCCGGCTGAGGCGCGACACCGCCGCGCCGAAACGCCGGATTACTTGAGCTTCGTTTCCTTGTAGATGACGTGCTTGCGGGCGACGGGATCGAATTTCTTGATCTCCATCTTTTCCGGCATGAGCTTTTTGTTCTTCGACGTCGTGTAGAAGTGGCCGGTTCCGGCAGACGATTCGAGCTTGATTTTTTCGCGAGGCATGGTCGGGATTCCTGAAGGCGGCGGTCTAGAGCTTTTCGCCCTTGGCGCGAAGCTCGGCCAAGACGACGTCGATGCCCTTCTTGTCGATCGTGCGCAGGGCGTGCGTGGTCAACCGCAGGCTGATCCAGCGATTCTCGCCTTCGACCCAGAAGCGGCGGTGCTGCAGGTTGGGCAAAAAGCGCCGCTTGGTTCTGTTGTTCGCGCGCGAAACGTTGTTGCCCACCATCGGGGCCTTGCCAGTGATTTGACAGACTCGAGCCATCGCTCGCTCCTTGTTCGGTGTTCGTGGCGTGCGCGCCGTGTCGAAACTTAAACGGGTACATTGCGCAAAGCTCGATATTATCTCGCGAAACCCGGTCTGAATCAACCCCTTACCTTATCCCTCAAATGAGCCCTCGCTCGGCAAAGGAGACCACGCGGTGGCCGGCCACGATGAAATGGTCCAGCGTGCGGATGTCCACCAGGGCCAACGCCTGTTTCAGCGCGCTGGTCAAGAGCTCGTCGGCGCGCGAAGGCTCGGCGACGCCGCTCGGGTGGTTGTGGGCAAAGATAACCGCCGCCGCGTTGCAGGCCAGTGCGGCCTTGACCACTTCCCGCGGGTAGACGCTTGTCTGAGCCAGCGTACCGCGGAAGAGTTCGTCTGCGGCGACGAGCCTGTGCTGGCTGTCCAGAAACAGGGCCATGAACGCTTCATGGGGCAGCGCGGATAGCGACAGGCGCAGGAAATCGCGAACGGCGTCCGGCGATGTGAGTGCGTCCTTGGAGGCGACCTCTTCCTGAAGCGCCCGGCGCGTCAACTCGACCATGGCCTTCAGTTCGGCGGTCTTCGCCGGGCCGATTCCGCGCACGGTACGCATTTCCGCCGGAGTCGCCGCGAGCAGTCCCGCGCAACCGCCAAAGCGCGACAGGACCTCACGCGCGAGGTCCAGCACGCATTGCCCCGCCACGCCGTTGCGCAACAGGATTGCCAGCAATTCGGCATCCGTGAGCGCCGCCGGACCCAGCCCCAGAAGACGCTCCCGCGGCCGCTCGGCCAATGGAGTGCCGCAGATCTTCACCTTCGCCTCCGTCGTTCGTTCGATTACTCAAGTCACGGATTGAGATACTCGCGAAGAAAGCGTAGGCGTTTATCGCTTGGGGACCTATCCACCCTAAGGCTTATGTCGCGACACCGGCTGCGCAGCGGGAACGGCAAAACTGCCCGGTGGTTCACCGCGTTGGCTCTTTTCCCACATGGTCACGTAGGCCGCTTCGATGTTTCGCCGGAAGCGGTCGGTGTCGAACAGAGGATAGCCGACGCGATTGCCGGCGAGTCTTTGCTTGATCTGCGCGAGGCGCGGCGCGTCGGTCGCCAGCTGGAACGCGACGGACTCGTACTCGGCCAGTGAATGCGTAATCAATTCCGGCAGGCCGATGGCGAGCAACAGGCTTCCGGCCATGCGCGCCGCAAACGCCTCGCCCGCGCACGTCAGCACGGGCAACCCGGCCCACAAAGCGTCGCTGACCGTCGCGCCTCCATTGAAGGGCAGCGTGTCCAGAAACACATCGGCCAGACGGTACTGCGCCAGATAGTCCTCGGAAGGAAGCCGCGGCGAGAAAACAAGGCGCGATGGCGCCACACCGCACTTCTGCGCTTCCCGCCGCAAATTCGCTTCCACCCATTTGTTGCCGGCGACCAGCCACAGCACGCTGCCCGGCACCCGTTCGAGCAGCCGAAGCCACACCGCGAACATTTCCGGAGTAATTTTGTAGCTACCGTTAAAGCAGCAAAAGACGAATCCATCGTGCGGCAACCCCGCGTCGGATCGGGAGGGCGTCACGTCGGCAATGCGCCGCTTCGCATCGGTGACCTGAAACGTGTCCGGAAGATAAACCACGTTCTCCGCATAGTCCGATCGCCGCGCGTCCGGAATCACGAATCGGTCGGCGAGGATGTAGTCCATGTACGCCGCCCCCATGGTTCCCGGATAGCCCAGGTAGTTGACCTGCACCGGCGCGGCGCGAAACGCAAAAATGGAGGTGCGGCAATCGGCCGTAAATCCCATCAGGTCCACCGCGATGTCGATTTCCCTTTCGCGCAGCATGCTGGCCACGTCGGCGTCGGTCCTGTTGCGCGCGTCGACAAGTTGATCGAAGGCCCCTTCGATTCGCGAGCGCATGAAACTGCTGCGATCCGGACCGAAGACGATCCCCGTAATTTCGAATCGGTCGTGGTCGTGTTGCTCGAGCAGGCCCGCGATCAGGAATCCCACTGCGTGCTCATGAAAATCCGCTGAGAGGTAGGCAACTCGAATGCGGTCGTGCCGATACACCTCCCCGGCCCACTTGGGCTGGGCGCTCGGCGGATGATGGTTTTCCACGACGTTCGCCGCGCAAGCGCGCTGGGCTGCGGCATTCTGCGACAGCGCCAGGAACGGCAACGGAACGCTGACCGGCTTCCCGCGGTTCACGCCCTCCAGAACGCGTTCCACCACCTCGCTGCGGCGTTCCCAAAAACACATCTTTCCCTGCTCCAGCGCCACATTCCCGGCGGCATGCGGGTAATCGGGGTCGATTGCCAGGAGCTGCTCGAACGTTCCAAGTGCATCGTCGTGACGGCCTTGATTGCCTTGCAATACAGCGCAATTGAACAGCGCCTGGACGAAATCCGGCTTGATCGCGATGGCCCACTGATATGCGGCGATAGCCTCGTCGTAACGGCCGAGCGAACTCAGGACGACGGCGCGGTTGTACGGCGCGCCAGCGAAATCGGGCGAGAGTTCGATCGCCCTGTCGTATTCGGCAAGCGCTGCCTCACGACTGTTCAGCGCGTAGAACACGTTGCCACGGCCGGCATACGCGGCAAAGTTGTCCGCGTCCACGGCCAGCACCCGGTCCCAGCCAGCCATTGCCTCCGGGTAGCGCCCCAGTTTGAACAGAGCATTTGCGCGATCACTGAGCACTGCGGCGTCCTCGTGCCCTGCCGCAATTGCCTTTTCATAGGCGGCGAGTGCTTCTTCGACGCGCCCTTGCGCGTCCAACGCATGACCGAGACCACAGAGCGAGTCGACGTGATCGGGCCGGATTGCCAGCGCCTCGACATGGCCCGCGATAGCCGCGTCAAGCTTGCCGAGCGCTTGCAGGGCATTCGCGCGACCGCAGAGGGCCACGATCGAGTGTGACGTGACTGCCAGGGCCTTCTCGAAGCTTTCCAGCGCGTCATGGGGCCTGCCGAGCGCGAGGAGTGCGCGGCCCCTGCCGCAAAGGGCGCCCTCCTCGTTCGGGTTACTGCGCAGCGCGTCGCCAAACAGTTTCTCCGCCTCCTCGCACTTCCCCTGCTCAAGCTTGACGATGGCCAGCAGATGCAACGCATCAAAATGGCTGGGTTCCGCTCGAAGCACGGCGCGACACAATCGCTCGGCGTCGTCCTGCAGCCCCTGTTCGTGAAAGGCGAGAGCCTGCCGCATCGTTTCCTGAACATCGACGACGGCGCGGCGCGAAAATAGGGACTTGAGCATCGGTTGCGCATTCAGTGCGTCGCACTGTGTCGAATCGTATCAAATCGGTGCCTTGGCACTCGCCGATTCGCGGCTGTGGGCCACCCGCGGGAACGTGTAAACTCCCGGCGTCGCGCATCTCGAATCGCCAGGGAAACACCGCATTGACGTCTGAATCGAAATCGCTCGCCCGTGTCGTGCTGGGCGTGACAGGCGGAATTGCCGCATACAAGGCGGCGGAACTGACGCGCCTGCTGGTCAAGGCCGGGATCGTGGTGGATGTCGTGATGACCGATGCCGCGACGCGGTTCGTGACTTCGACGACATTCCAGGCGCTTTCCGGGCGGCCGGTGCTGACGGATCTGTGGGAATCGGGCGCAGCGAATGCCATGGGCCACATCGCGGTATCGCGCGGGGCGGACGCGATCCTGGTCGCGCCCGCGTCCGCGGATTTTCTCGCCAAACTCGCGCAGGGCCGCGCCGACGATCTTCTGACCACGCTCTGCCTCGCGCGTGAATGCGCGTTACTGGTTGCGCCGGCGATGAACCGCCAGATGTGGGCGAACAAGGCAACCCAGCGCAACGTGGCGCAACTCGCCAAGGACGGTGTGACGATACTCGGGCCCGACACGGGCGAGCTCGCGTGCAACGAAAATGGCGAAGGACGCATGCTCGAGCCGGAAGCGCTGTTCGACGCGCTGGTGGCCTCGCGCCAACCGAAACTCCTAGCCGGCAAGCGTGTGCTGCTCACGGTCGGCCCGACATTCGAGGCGATCGACCCTGTGCGCGGCATCACCAATTCCAGTTCGGGAAAGATGGGGTTCGCGATGGCGCGGGCCGCGGCAGAGGCCGGGGCGGAGGTCACCGTTGTCGCGGGCCCCACGTCGTTGCCTACGCCAGCCGGTGTCGCGCGCATCGACGTGACGAGCGCCGCGCAGATGGCCGAGGTTGTCCTGGGGCGCATTGATCGCGCCGACATCTTCCTTGCCGTGGCCGCGGTCGCCGACTATACGCCCGAGGCGCCATCGGAGCGGAAGCTCAAGAAATCGTCCGCCGTGCAGACGCTCACGCTGAAACCGACCGTCGACATCCTGGCGACGGTGGCCGCGCGCGCAAATGCGCCGTATTGCGTCGGGTTCGCGGCCGAAAGCCACGATGTCCTGGGCCAGGCCGAGGACAAGCGCAAACGCAAAAAGCTTCCGCTGCTCATCGCCAATCGCGCGCAGGACGCGTTGGGCAGCGACGACAACGAAGTCGCACTGCTCGACGACGGCGGTGCGCACCCGTTGCCGCGTATGGAAAAGCTCGCGTTGGCGCGGCGGTTGGTCAGCGAAATTGCGCAAAGGCTTGCGCGCAAATAATGATCGTCGCGTTCAAGCATGGCGCCCGGAGCCATTTGCGGAAATTTCAACGGATACGATGAACGAGCTGCGCGAGTCGGATTCCGGTGAGATCACCCGCCTCTGCACGGAAGGCCGTGCACTTCTCGATGCCCGCCGCTTCGTGGAGGCACAGGCGCAATTCGAGCGCGCTCGCGCGCTGGCGCCCGATGACCCGCGCGTGCATTACAACCTGGGGCTCTTGTTCAGCGATCTCGGCCGCACGCGGGACGCACTCGCGGCGTACGACGCATCGCTGCGGCTGGATCCGAACGACGCCAAGGTCCACAACAATCGCGGATCCGCGCTGCAGATTCTCGGGCGTCTTCGCGAGGCAGGCGAGGCCTACCAGCGCGCACTCGACTTGAGACCGGACCTCGAGCTGCCCTACGTCAACCTGGGAAAACTGCGCGAGCAGCAGGGCCGAAAGCAGGAGGCCATTGCCATCTACGACCTCGCCATCGCCCGCGGCCTGGATCGCGAGTTGTTCGGCCAAAACCGGGCCGTCGCGTCGGGGGAGTCGACACAGCGCTCTCCTGATAGCTGGGTCAGCTCGACGTTCGACAATTTCGCACCCACGTTCGATGCGCATTTGGCGAAGTTGCAGTACCAAGTGCCGCGTCAGCTCGCAGCGCTGCTGCAAACACACGCCAAGCGATCGCTCTCGATCCTGGACTTGGGATGCGGCACGGGCCAGGTCGGCGCGGCGCTGGCCGGGCACGGGCATCGATTGGTGGGGGTCGACCTTTCGGCCAGGATGCTCGCGCAGGCCGGCGCACGGAAGGACTACGAGCGACTCGACCAGGCCGAGATTCATTCGTGGCTGCAACAGGCAGAAACGGAAAGCTTCGATGCGGTTTGCGCGGCGGATGTGCTCATTTATATCGGCGCACTCGAAACAATGTTTCGCGAGGTGACGAGAATATTGCGAGGCGGTGGCTGGTTCGCGTTCTCGACCGAAGAGTGCAGCGATCCGGACTTCAAGTTGCTGTCGACCGGGCGCTACGCGCAGTCGGAGCGCTACATACGGCGACTCGCCGAGCCATCGTTTGCGATGCTTGCGGCCGAGCCGACAACGATCCGCATCGAATCGGGATCGCCGCTGCCGGGGCGGCTTTACCTGTTGCAGAAGCGCTGAATCGAACGAGCAACCCCGCTCCTCATGGCCCCCCCAACAATAGACCTCAAGATTCTCGACGAACGCGTCCGGCCCCACCTCCCGGCGTACGCGACGCCGGGGTCCGCCGGGCTCGATCTGCGCGCGTGCCTCGATGCGCCGCTGACACTTGCTCCCGGCATGACCAAGCTCGTGCCGACCGGCATTGCCATCCATATCGCCGATCCCGGATTCGCCGCGTTGATCCTGCCCAGATCCGGACTCGGCCACAAGCACGGCATCGTGCTCGGCAACCTCGTCGGCCTCATCGACTCCGACTATCAGGGTGAGCTGATGGTGAGCTGCTGGAACCGGGGCAACGCGGAATTCACGTTGCAACCGCTCGACCGGCTGGCTCAGCTCGTCATCGTTCCGGTAGCGCAGGCGGCGTTCAACGTGGTCGCCGATTTCGCGTCGACCGAGCGTGCATCGGGCGGATTTGGAAGCACCGGCAAGAACTGAAGGACGGGCCCTAGGCCGGCTTGAATACGTCGGTGGCCCACGAAGGTATTTTTCGCCAGAACGCGTGCAGGTTGGGCGAAAAGCTCACCAGGTCAAAGCCCTCTTTCTCGCCCAGGAGCGCCAGGCTCTTGCGCGAGAACAGGCTGATGTGGCCGTTGCGCGGCGATGCATACCACCACTGCACGCGCTGGTTTCGCGCGAGGTTCCCATCGGAAAGGAGCGTGCTGAACAACACCATGCCGTCCTCCTCGACCAACGTGGACAGCGTTGAAACGAGGTGATTCACGTCGGGAACGTGCTCGAAGACCTCGAAGCTCGTGACCAGATTGAACGTCCCGTGGCCGTCACGCACCGGGCCGTCGACGAACGGGTCGTAGGATGTCGAATCCCAGCCCGCCGCAAAGAGTTCGCTGCTCAGCACGCCGTTGCCGCCCCCGTAGTCAAGGTGACGTATTTCGAGGACATGATTCGCGAACATCGCGGCCAGCATCTGCGCGTTCGCGCGCGGGCGCGCGTCCAGATAATCGGGATCGACGACCTTGTAGTCGTCGTTGTAGATGCGCCGGGAGAACTCTTCGATGGACCACCGATGCAATTCGGGCGAAAAGCAAAACCCGCATTGATCGCACAAGGCGTAGTGGACGGGAACGCCGGCGGGCGGCAGGAACTTGCCGCGCGCCTCTTCACATGACTTGTTGAAATCGACGGCGTCCAGCCAGGACGTGGCGGCCGCACAGACGGGGCATGGCGGTTGGCTTGCTGCAGGCGCCTCGATCGGCATCCCCGTCACTTCGGCTCCCGCCATTTTTCCTGTGGCGAAGTGACCGGCCGAAAGCCCTTTACGGACAATTCCGATTCGTTGGGTATGCACACGACATTGATGGACATGATGCCGCCCAAAACATCGACGGGGTCGCCAAAGAAATTCTCCGGATTGAACAGCAGCGGAAAATGCCACCATGCTTTATAGCCCAACCGCTCCACGAGGGTCAGAAGTTCCTCGGAGCGCTCGTCCCGGTCATTTTCCAGGTACAGGATCGGCCTGTGCGTCGCGATGAGCTGCTCGCCGCCCTTCAGGACCTCGACTTCCATCCCTTCGACGTCGACCTTGAGCAGATGGCATGCGGGGAGATCGAGGCTGTCGAGCGTCAGCAGCGGCACGTTCTCGCCATAGGCCACGCCGCGAAGCGAGAGTCCGCCAAAATTGTTGCGAACGGAAGGGTCCAGCGGCGGGACGGCAATGGTGCCGGACTTCTCGCCGACCGCGGCCTGCTTCGCATGGACGTTCGTGCACTGATTGAGCGCCAGATTTGCGCACAGCGCCTGAAACACGATGCGCTGCGGCTCGAATGCGTGAACCTCGCCATCCGGCCCGACCATGCGGGAAAGATCGACCGTGTGCCCGCCGATGTTGGCGCCCACCTCGACCACCAGGGCGCCGCGGGGGACCAGTTGCGCGAACACTTCCTGCTCGCCGATCGAGAATTCGCCGTACCGCTGCAGTGATCCCCCGATATAGACATCATGCTTGTTGTACAGCATCGGTCCCGATCGGCACATCCGCAGCTCGTTGAACCCGTCGGGATCGAGCTTGATTGGCGCATTTTTTCTGTCGTTCATGAACGAAGCGCCCTCGAGGGCTGGAAATGGGCCAACGCATCGGCCACCTGCGCAAAGACGCCGTCCCAGCCTGTGGCCCGTCGCTGCCTGAAAATCCGCATGCTGGGATACCACGGGCAGCGCTCGGACTCGAGGCCCCAGCGCCAGTCGCTACCGTAGCGATTGAGGAGCCAGACCGGCTTGCCCAATGCCCCGGCTAGATGCGCTATCGCCGAGTCGATGCTGATCACGAGATCGAGGTTGCCGACCAGCGCCGCGGTATCCAGAAAATCGTCGCAATCGTCCATCCAGTCCTCGATTTGACCACGCCACGCACCGACCTGCTCGACACCATCGCCTTTCTGGAGGCTGACGAGTTGCACCGCCGTGGATTTGATGACCGGTTCAAATGCCGTTAGCGGAATGCTGCGCCTGTCATCGTGCAGTGAGTTGCTGCCGGCCCAGGCAAGTCCGACGTTCCACTTCGCCGGCGACGAAAGGCGCTCCCTCCACGCGTTTGCGAGTTCGTCCGGGACTTCGATATAGGGAACATGGCCTGGTATGCCGCCTTGTGCATAGAACAGCAATGGCAGACTCATGATCGGGCAATGCAGGTCAAACGCGTCCGCCGGGACCGACTGCGCAGATTCGACGTCGCTCCCCAGTCCGGAGACGGACCGTACCACCCGCGTGAGCTCACGCTCGCACAACACGATGATGTCGCCGGCGCCCCGCGCCTTCAACATCGGCAAGTAGCGCAGCGCCATCAGGCTGTCACCGAATCCCTGCTCGGTCCAGACCAGCAGACGCCGCCCGCGCAAGTCCTCACCGCGCCAGCGGCGATCGTCATTCAAATGCTCGCGAATCGCCGGCGTCATGCCCAAGTCTTCCAGCAGCGCGTCGAATCGGCTTTCGTAGAGCTCGAGCCCTTCCCCGTAGTCGCCTTGCAGCATTCTCAGCATGGACAGGTTGCACCGCGCCGTCGCCAAATGGGGCCGTAGCCGCAGTGCCGCGCGAAAACAAGCTTCGGCTTCGGGGAGGCGTTGACGCGCATTGAGGATGTTTCCCAAAGTGACCTGCGTGGGGGCATCCTCGCTTCGGATGGCCAGCGCGCTCCGGCAGCATGCTTCCGCCTCGTCCAGCGCGGAATTTCGCAGAAGAATGCATGCGAGCGTATTCAACGCATCCGGGTCGTCCGGTCGGATCGTCAGCGCCTTGCGGGCGAAGGACTCCGCCTCGCCCAGGCTTCCCCGCCGCCGAAGAACGTCGGCCAGATTACAGATCGCGTCGAACCCATTTGCGTCGATTTGCAGCGCACGACGAAAACAATCCTCGGCGTGGGCAAGCTCCGCCCGCAGCGCGTGAATCGACCCGACGGCCGCCAGTGCGCTCGCGTCGTCCGGTTGCAGTTCCAGCACCGTGCGAAAGCAATCCAACGCCTCGTCGAGTTGCCCGCATTCCCTGCAGATATTGCCCAGATTGCTTATGGCCCCCGCGTTCGACGGATTCAACTCCACGGCGCGTCGAAAGCACGCCTCGGCATCATCGGGCCGGCCGGCGGCCCGCAGCACCGCGCCCAGGCTGTTATGGGCGCCATCCCAATCAGGCTGCAGCGCCAGGGCTTTGCGAAGCGACGCCGCAGCGTCGTCCAGCTGGTTCAGTGACTGGTAAGCCAGCCCCAGATTGCTGTGCGCAAACGCATTTTCCGGCGCGACGGCGGTTGCCTGTTCGAGCAGTTCGACGGCTTTTGTGCTTCGGCCCGTCTGCTGATGCACGACGCCCAGCA
>Ga0070708_100000190_pt1 | contig 44442 bp, 46 predicted proteins | sample KBSK5503metaG_FD_65469 | JGI IMG/M metagenome (GOLD analysis project Ga0070708, IMG submission 65469) | Corn, switchgrass and miscanthus rhizosphere microbial communities from Kellogg Biological Station, Michigan, USA - KBS K5-50-3 metaG | ecosystem: Host-associated > Plants > Roots >... | reverse complement strand
TTTCCTTTCAATGAAATGCCTCACTGAAAGCGTATGCGGTATTACTCGGCCGTTAGGCCGGCTATCCCCCACAGTTCGGTAGGTTGCTCACGTGTTACGCACCCGTTCGCCGGTTGCCCAGTATTGCTACTGGGCCCCCTTGACTTGCATGTGTTAAGCACGCCGCCAGCGTTCGTCCTGAGCCAGGATCAAACTCTCCAATAGTTTGAAGATTTGATTGCTCTCCCGAACGCGGTCGTCTCCAGACGTAGTCTTTCGACTCCACGTCCAGAATCACTTTGAATGTTTCAGGTTTTGAAGTCTCCCCGAGATACTGAATAGTCTCGGATCATAGACCTCGCCTCGCACATCCATCGATCTCAATTTCGATTTTCAAACAGCTTTTGCTGCAGGTTCCGCAGCAGCCTTGAAAAGTAAACCCGGGAGGTTCACTCGTCAAGTGATTCGAAGCAAATTTGTCTGGCTTTCAACGCCCACCTCGCTTCCTGAGCTGGACGAAATGCCAGTCGGAAGCGGTTTTTCAAGCTAGTCGCCACGGATCGGGACTTCAAGTCTGCTACCGGACAGAAAAAAGCGTCGCGCGAGGTCGTGTACGCCCGTATGTTTGCGGAGTTTCACAAGCGGGTGGAATGCCCCAGTCTCCCCAGCCTCCTGGCACTCCCAAGGTGGCGGATCCGTCCGAATTCGGACCACCACCCGATCCAATCGCAGCGCTGCGCACCGCGCTGCGCGGCCACTATGACATTCAGCGGGAGATCGGCCAGGGCGCTTTCGCCACCGTCTACCTCGCCCAGGACCTCAAGCACGAACGCAAGGTCGCGCTGAAGGTTCTGCACGCTGACCCGACCTCCGATACCGGCGAGCTGCGTTTCATCCGCGAAATCCGACTGCTGGCTCGCCTGCAACACCCCAACATTCTCCCCCTTCACGATTCGGGACACGTCGAAGCACTGCTCTACTACGTGATGCCCTACGTTGCCGGGGAAACGCTGCGTGACCGCATCAATCGCGAGCGACAGCTCGAGACCGTCGCTGCCTGCAAAATTGCCCGCGACGTCGCCGACGCGCTTGCGTACGCGCACGCCCAGGGAGTCGTCCACCGCGACATCAAGCCGGAGAACATTCTTCTCTCCGCCGGCCATCCGATCCTCGCCGATTTCGGAATCGCGCGCGCCATCGATCTCGCCGGCGTTCGACAACTCACACGAACTGGAGCGGCCAGCCCTGGCACTCCCGCTTACATGAGCCCCGAGCAGCTGATGGGAGACCGCGAGCTCGACGGACGCAGTGATACCTATAGTCTCGGCTGCGTGCTCTTCGAGATGCTCACCGGCACGCCACCGTTCAGCGGCAAGGAAGGATTCGTCAAGCGCTTTACTGAGCCACCGCCGATCGTCTCCTCGGTGCGGAAAGGTTTGCCCCTCTGGATCGACGACGTCGTATCGAAAGCGCTGGCGAGAAACCAAAGCGAGCGCTTTCAGACTGCCGAGGAGTTGGCGACAGCGTTGGGGCGCGCATCGGGAGCTCGCGCAAGTTCTCGCGCTCAAACTGGAGCGCCATCGCCAACGGCAACTGCTTTGCCCAAACCGGGGTCCGCTTCTGCCGTCGAACATTCCGGTTTGGCCCCCGAGACCCGCCAATATGCCCCGGCTCGCGACGCGAGCGATAGACGAGGCCCGGCGGCAACGCTAATCGGGCAACTCACCGCGTGGCTGGACAAACTCAGATCGCATGCGACCGCGGTCGCAGTCGTAATGGCGCTTATACTGCTCGCGGCAGTTGCCACGGCCCGAGGCCGCGTGCCATCGTGGCGAAGCTCGTTCTTCGGTTCCGCCGTCGACTCCACGAGAATCGCGGTCGTACCTTTCGGCGGCAGCGCGCCTCGGGCGGACCGCGATCGGATCGTGAGCCGGATATACACTGCGCTGAGCGAGTGGCACGGACTGCACCTCGCCAGCGATCAGGACGTTGCCGATGCAGCAGCGGGCGAGACGCCCAAATCAACGCGCGCGGCTGCGGAGCTCGCGAAGCGCGTCGGAGCCGGGAGCTTCATCTGGGGCCAGATCAGCGCCAACGATCCGTCGCAGGTGCGCGTCGAGCTGTTCGATGTCTCGTCGGGCGTCTCCCGCAAGACAATTGCGATTCGCGCTGCTGCCGATAGCGCCGCGCTCAGCGGTGCCGTGCGCGACTTGTTGAAGGATCCCAACCGTCCGTCTTCAGCCGACGGCGGCGATGGCAGAACGAAGTCATTCGAGGCGTGGCGCGCATATGGGCGGGGGCATCTGGCGCTGGCAAACGGCGACTTCACTGCGGCAGAGCAAAACCTCCGCAACGCGACTTCCGCGGATCCCGACTTCGGGCCGGCGCGAGTGTGGCTGGCGCAGATTCTCGCCTGGCGACCACCGGATTCGCGAGGCGATTGGCGCGAGCAGGTTGCTCAAGGCGTAGGAGCGGCAAGCGGCCTCTCGGATCGCGATCGGCTCGTTGGAACCGCGGTCAGTCAGATGGCAGATCGTCGTTATCCGGAAGCGTGCACTGCGTACTCCAGATTGGCAACGACCGACTCTTTGGATTTTGTTGGATTTTTCGGTCTCGGACAATGTCGCGCCCTCGATTCGCTTGTGATCCGATCGAGTGCAAGTCCCTCGGGCTGGCGCTTCCGCAGCCGATACTCCGAGGCAGCGGACGCGTTCATGCGCGCGCTGAGCATCAATCCGAACGCGCATTCCATTCTCTCTTTCGAGCAGCTGCAGGATCTCTTGCCGACGGGGACGAACAAGACGCGGCGCGGCCACAACATCGACGGCGTGGATTTCGCGGCCTACCCGGCGTTGATTCGCGACACGGTCGTGTTCGTGCCCTTTCCATTGGCGGAATTCGCCAGTCTGCCTGCAGAGCGAACGGCGGCAGCGCGCGATTCGGCGATCGAAGCGGATCTGGACGCGCTGTACGATTTTGCGACCGAGTGGACCCGGCGCGCGCCGACAAGCTCCGCCGCCTTTATCGCTCTGGCCGACGTTCTGGAGGGACGTGGTGAAATCGATCGGAGTCGCTCCGGTTCTCTTTCAGCGATCGATGCAGTTGTCAAGGCGAGGCAAACCGCCGTCACGCCGGATGAACTTCAGCTCGCTGGAAGCAAGGAGGCGTGGCTACGATTCAAACAGGGCGATTTTGCAAGAGCAAGATCGTTAGCTGATTCCCTGCTTCCCTGGCCGGCGAGACGACGGGACGAGGCGCGCGCGCTCATCGGACTTGCTGCGCTCACCGGTAAAATCGGCAAGACATCCGAGCTGGCCCGCGTCACTCATGACTACGCCAACTCCGCGTCGAGCTTGGCGGTTCCAATCATGGATGCTGCTGCTCCGTTCTTCGCGTTTGCCGCGCTGGGTGTTTGCGCGGATACCACGCGCGCCGTTGAGCAGAGACTCGATGACGCGCTTGGACACTACGTGGCGGAGTCGCAGGAGGCGGACCTGAAACGCGCGGTGAAGTCACGTCCGCTCAGCATGCTCGCGCCTTGCACTGGTGGCCAATCGAGCCTTCGGGTTGAAGCGGGGAGCAGCAAACTGCTCAAACTTCAACAGGCTTTCGCCAGAAACGACAGCCGCACATTGAACACGTTGCTGGCCAAGGAAACCGAAGATGCGCGAACTCAGCGCCCCGGTGACATCGCGCTCGAACACACATACCAGGTTGCCTGGCTGCGCAGCGCGATGGGCGACACCGCCGGCGCCGAACGACAATTGGATCGCGCTCTCGGTGCACTCCCGAGCCTGAGCGCTGTTTCCCTGCGAGACGCTACATCGGCAGCGGCGGCGGTGAGGGCGATGGCGTTGCGCGCCGAGCTCGCGAACGCTCGCGGTGAAACCGAAACCCGAAGAAAGTGGGCTCGTGCGGTGGCAGATCTCTGGGCGACAGCAGATTCGCCATTGCAACCGACAGTCACGAAAATGAGGACGCTAGCAGCACAGCAAAATCCGAAGTAGCATCACCCCCAGCCACCACCGCCAGGGAGGTTCGATGTCGAAGTCGCTAAGCATGTCCCGTGCTGTCGGAAAATGGATCGCGATCGGATCGGCAGTATTGGCGTGTACGCGCACGCCGGAAACCGGGAAAGCGCCTGAAACTGCGAGCGGCACACCGACCGTCGTCGGCGCCAAAGCGGATACCTTCCGGATTAATCCGAAGGATGTCTACGACGAATCCTGGACAACTCCCTTGCCTGAGGGAGTCAGTTCAAAGCCAGAGACGTTTCGCGAGGAGCTCAAGAGGATGACGGCGGTAACATTTCCGAACGGCGGTCGACACCAGCGGCGGCGCGCTGGCAAGAATTGCAACGGCTGCGCCGTCACCGTTGAGATCGGCGCGATCTCACCGACGCGGCCAATCGATCCTAAGATTCCGCCGAGGCCGCGGCCTCGAGCCGTCGCCCTGCTCCAGAATCTCGACACGGTTAATACCGAGGCTTGGTACGGTTTAAAGCCGAAGAGAAACGCGGACTATTACTTCTGGATCGACGCACCCGGCGGCAGATCAAGAATAACGGTGCTGGAAGTGCCCAACCGATCGGGCGCCGTACGCGCGGGAAAGCAAAAAGAGCTGTACGTTTGTCATCGACTTCAGCATGGGGACACCACAAACTTCGGCGACGCTGACTTCGTTGAGTATCAGCGGATTCCGTGCGACAAAGACGCAGCGGGAATGTCTAAAGAAGGCATGTCACCCTTTTCGTTGCCGACCGTTTCGAAGGTGTTCGCGAAGTTGCTAAGGGGTTTATACCAGTCGACCTCCATCACCGCTGCAGAGGGCTGGATTGATTGCAACTCGGGCTGCTGCTGGTGAATCGTCCGCCCACCAAAGCGCCTTGCCGACATGTCTGATCGTGAATCCCGCCGCCGGACGCGGCGGGATTCGTGCTAAGCTCCCCTCTGTACTCGAAGCCTTCCGCGGCCACGACATAGTCAACATCGCGTATACGTCGGCAGCGGGCGAGGAGGAGGACCTGGCGCGACGAGCAATCGGTGACGGAATCAGGACTATCGTTGCCGTAGGCGGCGACGGAACGTGCGGGCGCATCGCCGATGCCATAGTGCAGTCAAAGTCGGGCTGTCGACTCGCCGTCGTCCCGATCGGCACCGGCAATGACTTCGCGAAAACTCTGGGCGTCAACGGTTACGCGCCAGGACAGATCGCGGAGCTGGTAACGCGAGGTGCAGCAACCCGCATCGATGTCGGCTGGGCGGGCGGCCACTACTTCCTCAATAGCTGTGGGTTTGGTTTTGACGCATCGGTGCTGGAGGCGAGCAACAGAATCCGTTTTCTCAAGGGCAACGCCGTCTACATTTACGCGGCACTCCGTCAGCTTTTCTTTTATCGCGGGATCGAAGTGCGCGCCAGCGGCGTGTCAGGCGTCAAGCGCGGCCCGATGCTGATGATCACCGTGTCGAATGGACAATATCTGGGTGGCGCATTCAAGATCGCCCCGCACGCATCGGTCGTCGACGGGAAGCTCGACGCGTGTTTCTTCAGCGACAGCAATGTCGTGCAGCGGCTCAGGCTTTTCCTCGGCGCGATGCGCGGCACTCATCTCGAGATGCCGTCAGTTACGAGTGCCAGTGTGCAACAGCTCACACTCAACTTCGCTGTAAGGCCCGCGATGGAAATGGATGGAGAGCTTCGGTTCGCGAGATCAAAAACCCTGGAGCTTCGTTGCCTGCCCCGCGCGCTAGCGGTGATTGCCGCGCCCGGTGTGTTCTCCTGAACTCTACGCCGGTGGGATTGTAAGGACGACGGTGTCCCCGGGAGCGACAGTGATCTCCTGGCTCACTGAGGCCCGACGCCCGCCGATTGGATCGGCGACGAAATGCAGAGGGGTCAGTCCGCTCATCAGCACGGATGGAATGTTGAAATTTGTCTTGCTGCCTCCAGTCGCGATGCCCAGGCGCACCCGCTGCGTGCTGCGCGCAGCATAGACGGTCATGTCGAGAAATCCCTGATTGTCCACCTGCACCACGGTGGGCTGGCTGGGCTCGGTGGTGTCGGAGCCGTGCTTGAAGGCGTTGCAGGCGACGACGCCGGCAATGAGAAATGTGAGTGCGATCAATCGAGTTTTCATGGCAGGTTGCTGTGTGCAGCAGTGATTCGAGTTGCATTCGAGACGGGCATAATGCGCGCCAGTTTTCGGGTGTCGTAGCTTTCGGTCAGGCAAATGAAACCTCTGATCATTGGAATCGCCGGCGGCTCCGGATCCGGAAAGTCGACTGTCGCGCGAAACGTGGCCGAGCTGCTGACGACATCGTCCGTCGCGTTCATCGACATGGACGCGTACTACAAGAATTTTCCCGAGCTGTCGCTCGACGAGCGTCGCCAGCTCAATTGGGATCACCCCGATGCGTTCGACTACGACTTGCTATGCGCCCATCTCGACGCGCTTAGCCGGCGGCAGGCGATCGAAAAGCCGGAGTACGATTTCGTGACGCACCTGCGGCGGGCGCGACCGACCCGTGTCGAGCCGGCCGACGTCGTTGTGGTCGACGGAATCCTGTTATTCGTCGACGATCGCGTTCGCGATCTATGCGATGTCAAAGTCTTCGTCGACGCAGACGCCGACATCAGGCTCATTCGTCGCATCGAGCGAGACACCAACGACCGCGGCCGACCGCTCGACGAAATCATCGAGCAGTACTTGTCGACCGTGCAGCCAATGCACCTGCAGTTCGTCGAGCCGAGCAAGCGGTACGCGGACGTGATCGTACCGCGCGGCGGTCACAACGCCATCGCCATCGAAATGATCGTCGCTAAGATTCAGCGGCGACTGCAACGCGGAGCGGACGGCGATCAGGCGCGCCGTACACCATCAGCACAGCGGCCAGCGCCCCCAGCACGAACATGATCGACCAGACACCGATCGGTCCGGCACTGGCGAGAAGCTGCGTTCCGAGCCACGGACCCGAGGCAAGAGCCACGCTCAACGACATGCTGTAGGCGCCCATGTAGGCGCCTCGCTGCTCGACCGGAGCGATGTCTCCCAGGTGCGCCGACATCGCCGGGAAAAGCATCATCTCACCGAAGGTCCATAACACGACAGTCACGAGTACTCCGGTCGCGGAAGACACGACCGCCAGCGATCCGAAGCCGATGGCGAACAGCATGCACCCGGTGAAGAGAGCCCACGCGTTGGGCCAATGCGACGTCGCTCTGTTCAAAGGAACCTCGAGGGCAACGATCAGCAACGTGTTAACTGTGAAAAGACCGCCATAAAATGCGGGCGAAAGACTCAGATATTGAACGAGGTAAAGCGGAAGCGCGGACTCGTGCTGAAAGAACACGATACCGACCAGGAACGAGGCGCTCAGAAAAATGAGCAGCCGTCTGTCATGCAACAGGCTGCGCGTGTCACCTCGACTCAACGAATCCGAGTCTACAGAGCGCCCGCCAGTAGCCGCGTGCCACGGAGCAAACGTCAGAACCAGCCCCGCAATGATCGTCGTCAACGCATCGACCAGGAACATCGCCCGGAACGAGACGGCGGCGAGAAAGCCGCCGAGTGCTGGCCCAATACTCATGCCGAGATTGATCGCCAGCCGATTCAGCGCGTAAGCCGGTTTGCGCTCCTCGGAAGCGACGACGTGCGTGATCGCAGCCAAGCTCGCTGGTCTGAACAACTCGGCGCATGCTGCCCAGAGCGCCGTGGCAGCGTAAACAGCGGCTCGACTGCGGGCGAGCGGAAAGAGCAGCACCACCGAGCCTGACATCAGCAAAGAAGCGCGCATGATCGGGAGTGCACCAATTCGATCGCTGAGCCAGCCGGAAATGGGGCCGGCGGCGATCGCTGCAGCCCCATAAACGGCGAGCGCGAATCCCGCCTGTACGAGAGTGAAGTGGCGATCGCGGGTGAGATAGACGACCAGAAACGGCAGCACCATCATTCCGGCGCGGTTTATCAGATTGGTGGCAAAGAGGAGCCACACTTCGCGAGGAAGTCCGCCGAGTCCCCGCCACGGATTGAGACGGGAGTCTGCAAACGAAAACGGCCACCGGTTAAGTGGCCGTCTCGTTTCGCGGCTGTTCGGCTCAGTTGTCAGGCCCATAGTGCGCCGTGTAGGAATCGAACCTACAACCTAATGATTAAGAGTCATTTGCTCTGCCAATTGAGCTAACGGCGCCAGCGATCGCTTGGCGCGCCAGGAGGGAGTCGAACCCCCGACCCACAGCTTAGAAGGCTGTTGCTCTATCCAACTGAGCTACTGGCGCGTGACCACGCGAAAGTTAGCGATCACAAGGACTCGAATCTAGTCGCCGCCGGAAGCAAGACTCTCGGCGAGAACTCGCTGCAACTTTTTCGTCAGCTCACCCGGCTTCGCCTTCCCGACTGGCTTATCGTCGAGTGTGACGACCGGCATGACATCCGTCGTCGTTCCGGTCAGAAACAGTTCGGTCAGCTGTGGAATCTCATCGACTCTGATCGGAGTCTCCTCGAACTCGATGTTGACCTCGTGCGCGAGATCTCGCAGCACCGAGCGTGTGATTCCGGGAAGAATGTGGTTATCGCACGGATGGGTGCGGAGCGTCCCGTGAACGACGCCGAAGAAATTCGTCTTCGAGCCTTCCGTGATCACTCCATCGCGAATCAGCATCGCCTCAAAAGCACCCTTCTCTTTCGCCGCCTGCGATGCCAGGACGTTGGGCAGCAGGTTGATCGTTTTCAGATCGCAGCGGCCCCAGCGAATGTCGGGGTGCGAGATCACGGGTGCTCCAGAGAGAGCAAGGTCCCGATACGGAGTGAAGGCGGCAACCGATATATAGATAGATGGCGGCACATCGGGCGGCGGAAAGTTGTGGAGGCGCGTGGCGACGCCCCGGGTCACCTGCATGTAGAGAGTCGCCTCGCCTTTTAGCAGACCGTTTTCCTTGAGCAGCTGCTTTCCGATTTCTGTAAATCGCTCGGGCGTTTCTCCCTTCGGAAGTGCGATACGAATTCCCTCGAGGCTCCGACGCAGCCGATCGTTGTGGAATCGCGATGCGAAAAGTCGGCCGTTGATTGCCCGGAGAACTTCATAGACGCCGTCGCCAAAAACGAAGCCGCGATCCTCGACGGAGACGCGGGCCTCGGTGCGGGGCAAAAAATCGCCGTTTACATAGACTATGTCTTTTGAATCCATTTAGCTCGTATCTGACCGTCGACGGCTGGTAACTGACGAGATGTGCGAGTTACTGTGCGCCTTTCAACCGGTTTTCCTCCCCGTGGCTGTGTATTGACAGCCGTCGCTGCCAAATACCTGGGCAAAGCCGGCGGCGGGATCAGTAAGCGTGGCGCCGGTAATCGCGCCGCCCGATGTCATGGTTCCGGGAAATAACTCCATGGCCGAACCCACAGTGGCGCCGAAGGTAAGATCAATCGCGCCGTTCGTCAAATTGACAGTACCACTGAGTGTATGTACCGCCCCAGAGAGCGGATTCTGCCAGCTGCTCGTAGTAGCGACCGTGCCGTCACTCAGGACATTTAGGTGTGCCGTGATTACCTGGCCGTTGGCGAGTGCGCCCGTGCAGGGGAGAGTGGTGGTTCGTTGAACCGTGACGGACCAGTTCCCGGATGCCTGGGCCGCCGTGAGCAAACCACCACCGCCGCCGGTGCCGATAAATGGATTACGGCTGTTTTCGCAGCCAGCAGTGGAGACGAGAAGGCCCAGACAAAGAACGATTGATCGCAGGTGCACGTGAAGCCTCCGAAGTCTGCTGCTAGATTGCGCTGGCGGCGAAAAGGTGCAATTCGTTTGCCGTCAAAGCTACGCATCGAGACGGCGAACCGCTGCTTTCGACAAGCGAAAAACGGTTCTTACCATTCAGGGAGTTGAATGCCGCCGGATCCGAATCTTATAGTGCACGAGGTGTTCTCGTGGGTCGTGCCGGGGCTGGTAACCATTGTCCTCGGATTTCCGATCGTGCGTCTGATCACCAAATGGCTGGAGCCGCGCCCCGTCCCGCCGCGCGAATTGAGCACGATCAGCGGCAGGCTCGAAAAGATCGAGGCAGCGGTAGACGCGATCGCCATCGAAGTCGAGCGGATATCCGAATCCCAGCGATTTACCGCGCGACTACAATCTGAGCAGCAATCGCCGCGATTGCCGCCCGGCACCGCCTGAGATACGGGCACGAAAAAGGGAGCGCCTTTCGACGCTCCCTTTTTACATCTATCGATTCAGGCTGATTACGCGCAGGTAATCACGCCGTTGGTCATGTCGCAGGTCTTCGCGGACTGCGAATGCGTAGCGGTCGCGCTCCATGAAGGCGGCGGCCCGGCAACGTTCGTCACGACAATGGTGACGTTCTGCGACGGCGTGAACCCCTGGAGAGGCGCAGCCATCGTCGCGGTTCCACCGAAGTAGGCGCCACCGTTGTCGGCAGCGTACTGCTCTTCGTAGGTCGCGAGGTTACGGAGGTCAGACTTCATCTGCGCCACATAAGCCTTGTCCTTCGTATTTGCAAACTTCGGAATCGCAATCGCCGCCAGAATGCCGATGATCACGACGACGATAAGAAGCTCGATTAGTGTAAAACCCTTTTTGGTGCTCATTGTGCGGTCTCCATTATTCAGTTGGTGACGGCGAGTCGCTGCCGTCATCACTTCAAAGACGGGACGGTTCGCTCCACCGCAACGGGGTACTATGGCAGGGTCGGTACCAAAAACATGAGCTGGCGTAAGTCCTTATGGCGCAACACTCTGTACTGCTGAGCTAAAGCTCGGTATGAGGCGATTTGATTGCAATTTGCAAGGCCAAATGCAGTCTGCTATTCATCAGCTGGAAGGCGTTCTGGCGCGAGAAGTGCCCCCGTGTAGGAGGGTTCAACCACCAACGAGGAGACCCATGCGTACGAAGCGCTTTAGGCTGATAGCCGGCCTGGCCGGTACGACTTTGTGCCTGTTCGCCATCTCTGGCTACGCCCAGAACACGAACACGCCTGGAACGACCGCGCCCCAGGGCACCGGGAGTGTGACCACGCCGCAAGGAGGAACCGATGCTGGCGCCGCCACAGCCTCACCGCAGACACCGACCACGACCGTGACCGGTTCGGAGAGTCGAACTACTACTCAAGGCACGACGACGACCACGACGACCTTCCCCGGCGGAGTTCTGGGAATTCTGGCCGTCGCGGTGATCATACTCCTCGTGCTGTTTGCACTTTTCCGCGGACGTGACAAGACCGTGGTGCGTGAAACCTCGACATCATCTTCGTCTGCCGCACCGCCGCGGACAGGGACGGCGGCGTCTGACGTTCCCAGCGCCCGAGCTGCATCAGGAACTGGAACGAGCTCGAGCAGCGGCAATATGAACGATCCGAACGCGCGTCGCTGATCGTCTTCGGAGTGAAATGAAAACGGCTCGACACCCTATGTGTCGAGCCGTTGTTTTTTTCCAGTCGGGGCGCCCGGATTTGAACCGGGGACCTCCTGCTCCCAAAGCAGGCGCGATACCGGGCTACGCTACGCCCCGAAGTACGGTCAAGTTACTATACCCTGCCTTCAGCGCGCAACGCAGTTAGCAGCGCGTGGAATGCGCGCGCGCGATGACTCAGCGACGCTGTTTTTTCAATCGTTGATTCGGCGAATGTTCCGCCCAGCTCCGGTGCCTCGAAGTAGGGATCGTAACCAAAACCCTCGTGACCGCGCGGACTTTCGAGGACGCGTCCTTCGATTTCACCACGACACATCGCCTCGCCCCGCAAATCCTTGAAAGCAGCTACGGCAACATAGCGCCCGGTATCACGGAATTTTTCCCCCTGCTCTTTTCTGGCTTGGCGCATGCGCTTTACCAGCTTTTCATTGTTGGCCGCGTCCAGCGCTGCGCCGGAGAGATCGTCGCGACCAGACCAACGTTTGCTGTACACGCCCGGCTCGCCACCAAGCGCATCGACACACATTCCTGAATCATCGCCGAACGTCGGCATTCCGCCCGACGCCTCGTAGAAATACCTCGCCTTGGCCAGTGCGTTGTCCTCGAAGGTATCAAACCCCTCGAGACTGTCTTCCGCCGGATGCTTGGGGATGGCGAGCGATGTGAGATCCACCACCTGCAGGCCGAATTTGGAAAAAATCTCGCGCATCTCTCGCAGTTTTCCCGAGCTTCGCGTCGCGAGCAGGAATTGACGGCCGCTCACTCCGTGAGCGCTTTCGCCTGTGCAGCGTCGAGTGCGCGAATGCCGTTCATTGCCAGCTCGAGCAGCGCGTCGAGCTGCTTTCTGTCAAACGTGCCGTGCTCGCCCGTGCCCTGCACCTCGACAAACTTTCCTTCGTTGCTCATGACGACATTCATGTCGACCTCGGCGCGTACGTCTTCCTCGTAGTCCAGATCGAGCCGTGATTCGCCGTCGATGACGCCGACGCTCACTGCCGCCACGCGTCGCTTGACAGGCGTCTTGGAGAGCTTGCCGTTGCTGACCATCCAGTCGAAGGCGTCCACGATTGCGACGCATGCACCGGTGATCGCGGCAGTGCGGGTGCCACCGTCGGCGACGAGCACGTCACAATCGAGTTTGACGGTAAACTCTCCAAACTTGAAATCGTCGAGCATCGCGCGGACGCTGCGTCCAATGAGGCGTTGAATCTCCTGCGTGCGGCCGCCCAATTGGGCGCGCTCACGCGCGGTGCGGGTTCGAGTCGCCCGCGGCAGCATGGCATACTCGGCGGTGAGCCAGCCTTCGCCGCTCCCCCGCTTCCAGGCCGGCACGCCCTCTTCTACTGACGCCGTACAGAGAACGCGCGTGGCGCCGAATGTGATCAGACAGGAGCCCTCAGCATACGGGGCAACGCCGCGCTCAAAGGTTATGGGGCGCATGGCAGACGCGTCACGTCCCTGACGCTTGGATTTAGTCGATTTCACTGAGCTTGCGAATGATGGCAGTCGTGGAATGACCTGGAGTTAACGGGACAACGACGACCTTTCCACCCCAACTCTTAACTTCGCTGGCACCCACGATCGTTTCTTCGGAATAATCCCCGCCCTTCACGATCACATCGGGTCTAAGGTGCTTCACCAGATTGAGTGGAGTGTCCTCCGGAAACACTACGACCAAATCGACGCATTCGAGCGCGGCCAGAACATAAGCGCGCTCCGCGTCGCTTCGCACCGGGCGGGTCGGACCCTTGAGTCGGCGGACAGACTCATCGCTATTGACGCCGACGATCAGCGCGTCAGCGGTCTGTCGCGCAGCTGAGAGCACATCGATGTGCCCGGAATGAAGGAGGTCGAACACGCCGTTGGTAAAAGCTACTCGACCTTTTTTCGCACTCCTCCAGCGCTCTGCCTCAACCCAGGTCGCCACCTTCGTCGCCGGATCGCGTGGCTTCAGAGTCTGCTCACAGCCATTGGGTGGAAGTGGAGTACCTGCTCTTTCTTGAGAGGGAGCTTTATGACCTCGTCGTAGTCACTGGAGATCGTGATCGTTGCCGGCGTTCGTTGAATCGAGATCAGCTCGGCGCCTGGCGGGAGCTGCAGCGTGTCGGCGAGTGCTGCCAGACGGCTGGTGATCTGGTCGTCAGTCTTGGTGGTGGCGAACCTCGCCTCCTGGCCCATCGCGTCCTTGAACTGGTAAAACCGGAAGTAAGCCTCGCCGAAATCGACCGCGAAGTAGGCGGCGACAGCGATGATGAGCAGTGGAATCAGGCATCCGAGATTGCTGCCGCCGCGGCGGTTCACCACTGAGATTGCGCTCCCTCGATGACATCATTCACTATTCGGTCGATGGCTTGCTTGCGCCCCTCAGCTTCGCCGCGCTCCTCATACTGCCCTTCGGCAAGAAGGCCCTTCCTCTGCCAGAGCGTTTTGCCGGTCACCTGATCGATCATTTCGATGTCGACGACCAGCTGCAAAAGCCTTTTCGCGGTAGTTGCCTGTCGGTTGCCGGCGCTGTAGCCGATTGGGATGTCGATCTCGTAGCGCTGGACGGTGCCGCGCACGATAGCGTTCGCTTTTGCCTCGGACGCGTCGCGGAGTCCGAGCCGGTCATGCAGCCGGGTGCGGAGAGCATCGCTCAGCTCTCGCGGGAGTTCTGGCGTCGCCGTCTGATTCTCGAAAGGAACGATTGCCACCGTCCTTATGTGAGAGGGCAACCCGCCCCCCGTGAAACCGTATGGGATGCAGGCGGTCAGCGCGACCAGGACAAGACTATAAACTCCAGATCGTCCCATCGAAAGATCCAGGTTGTTGCCGGAGGATGGTGAGCGTGAGTCGACGTCTCGCACCGGGAGCCCGGTAGACGAGTGCGCCATTCGCTTGACGTGTCAGACTCTCGATGATCTTTCCAGTGGAAATATGTTCGAGTGCCACCAGCGTGTCCGCCTTTATGGCGACCCGCCACTGAATCGGACGACCGACATCGGCACGAAGCAAGTTCCCGTCGATGCGAACCACAGTGTCACGCAGTGCTGGAATCGCCAGACGACCGAGCGCCGCCCACATCATTGGCGTCGGCGGGATGTATCGGCGAGCAAGCTCTGCATTAGGCGCTCGCAGCGAGTCCCCGATCAGCACAGCCGCCCCGGCGCCGAGCCCGCCGCCAAGGAAGAAATCGAGGCGCGCGCTATCGGGCGCCGCAGTGCGGACTGATCCGTCACCGCGCGCGGCAATGTCGCCTTCCTGGTAGTCCCACTTGAAGACGATGTGCCGATGTCCTGACGGCAACGCCAGAGCGGGCAGCGATCGGTCGGGTGCGAGGACGCCCGCCAATGGCGGCGCGGACGGGACACAACCCAGTGTAAGGATGACCAGCAGAAACGCGCGCTTCACTTGGGATCGACGCGCGTAATCAGGTCTCCCTGCACGAGTCGGTCGAGAACGTCGAATCCATCGATTACTCTGCCAAACACGGTGTAATGACCATCCAGGTGGGGCTGCGGTGAGTGCGTGATGAAGTACTGGCTGCCGCCGGTGTCAGGACCGGATAGCGCCATTCCAACCGCACCGCGCTCGTAACGTTGACGGTTCATCTCGTCGCGAATCGCGTAACCGGGCCCGCCGTTTCCATCATCTCTTGGATCTCCGTCCTGCGCCACGAAATTCGGCACCACCCGGTGGAAGCGCGTGTCTCGATAGTATCCAGACCGCGCCAGTGAGAGAAAGTTCCATACCGTGATCGGCGCATCGGCACCGAACAGCTCGATCCGAATTGGACCGCGGGCGGTGTGGATGGTGGCGTTCAGTGATTTTCCGGAAGCGACCGGAGTTACGATCGTGCGAACCACTTCCTGGTACCATGTGATTGGTTTCGGCGACGGTATGACGCTGCGCCATCTCGCCCAGGCGGGAACGTCTTTGCCGGCTGCTCGCTCGAGTGGATCGGACGGAACTTCCAGCTGCGCCAGCTGCGTGCGGCGGGCGGCGGTGAAAGACGTGCTGTCGCGCTTCCACAACGTCGCGACGTATTGAATCGCCGCAAGACGAGCATCGTTCGCGGAATCACGCGACGCCTGCGTATAACTGGCCAGTACCGCCGACAGGTCTTTCGACGTCGGCCGTTCTGCGAGCGCACCGATCACGGTAGCGCGCACGTAGAAATCGGGATCGCGCAGGCCCGACACGAGCATTGCGTGAACGGTGTCCTCGAGGGGCATTGATGCGGGCGGCACCAAGGCCGCGTAAGCAGCTTCGCGTACTCGCGGATCCGCATCGCGCGTGAGCGGCGCCGCGCGTGCAGTCGCGACTGCGCGATCCAGCGTATCCCCATCGGCGGCAGCGACTGCGGCTCTCAGCTTCCAATCACGACTCGTTGCCCACTGCGCGAGCTCGGGCGGACGAAGTCCGGCTCTGGTCGCTGACGCAATGAGTGACGTGCGGTACGCTGTGGAAGTGTCTGCAGCCAGCAATGCTGGGAGCTCGGTCGATTCCCTGGTTAGCACGGTCCCGAAACTCTGCGCGGCGGCGATGCGCACATTCGCATCGGGGTCGCGCGTGGCGTTGACCAGCACAGTCCTCGCCATCGGCCCGTAGGTCCCAATTGATCGAACGGCGTTAATGCGAACGTGCGAATCCGGATCGCCGACGATGCGTGACAGAACTGCAAACGCGCGGGCGCCGAGTGAATCACCCGCCGCGGATTTCGCGAGGCCTCGCGCGATCTCGGCGCGCGTTCGAGCTGGCGCACTTTGCGGATCGCTGTACGGCGGGACCGATCGGGCACCATTCTGCGACGCGCGAGACCCGACCCTCAGCGAGGGCGATCCCTCCAAGTCGATCAGCTCACGGACGCCGCCCGCAGATCTGGTGCGCGCGATGGCATACGAGGCGGCCCACACTACGGGAGGCGACCCGCCTCGCAGGAGTGGTTTGATATCCCCGAGCGGCACCGGACGGAGCTTCGCGGCGGCGAGTAGCAACTGCACTGTGACGTCGTTCTGGTGAGGATTGCTGAGGGCGGCCGTTATCACACCGCGCGCAGACGAGCCGATCTCTCCGAGGGCCCACGCAGCTTCGCGGGCGATGTCATTGTTGAACGCAAGCGCGCCAGTCAGCGCCGGAATCGACGCCGAGTCGCGCAACAGGCCGATGGCGTAGGCTGCGTTGGCGGCGACTGAGACTTCCGAATCTGTTAGCAGTGTGCGCAGACGAGAAATACCGGTCATCCCACGCTCTGCGCCAATCTGACCAATTGCCAGTGCCGCGGCAGCTCGCAGCCGCGGTGAGGTGCTCGCCAGCGCCCGGTCTATGAGCGCAGAGTCGAACTGCCTCGTGTCGGTCATCGCCAGTAGCTGCGCATAGGTACCAGCGTCCCGCGCGGTGAGGGGCAACGTGTGCTTTTGTGCGGCAGCGCTCGTAGAGAGAGAGCAGATCAATGCTGTATGAAGAAGCTTCTTACGAAGCGGCATTTTCGAGAACCTTTCGCAGGTGTTCGGGAAGAGTCGTGAGTTTGGAGTCGCGTGTCAGCGATGCGAGCTTCGTCGACGCCGTGACGAAGCGTTCGCCGGTGTCGGCGTTGGTTATCACGTAATCAAAGGTGATCGTGCGCGACCGGACGTCGCGGATTGTCGTCGTCACACGAATCAGATTGTCGTAGCGTGCGGCCGAGTGAAATCTCAGACTCGCCTCGACGACGGCAAGCGTGACATTCTGCCTTTCGAGCTCGGCGTAAGGCGTACCAAGGGCGCGAATGAACTCAGTGCGCCCCATCTCACACCAGATCAGATAGTTGGAGTGATACACGACCTGCATCTGGTCGGTCTCGGCGTAGCGGACCCGAAACTCGATGGAATGAGCGGTGCCGCGAGTCGTGTGCGATGTCATGTGCGGGCGAAACGAAGAATTTGCCGCCAGGTGATGCTTTGTAAAGCCCGCATCGCGACGCTAACTTGAGCCGTGCTGAAAGCGCCGTGCTACATCGTTTCCGACGCGCATCTCGGCGTCGCCAGCCCGCAGATCGAGCGGTCGTTCGTGTCGTTTCTGCGCGGACTCGCGGGGGACGCTGCATCGCTGGTGATCAACGGCGATCTCTTCGATTTCTGGTTCGAGTGGAAGACGGTGATCCCGCGCCGAAGCTTCCGCGCTCTCGCCGTGCTCGCCGAGCTCAGGGACACGGGAGTCGACATCCTGTGGGTCGCCGGTAATCACGATTGCTGGGGTGGAGAGATCTTGCGCGAAGATGTCGGCGTGGACTACATCGTTGGGCCGTGGCAAGGAACGGTCGCCGGGTGGAACGTGAGAATCGAGCACGGCGACGGGCTGCGCGATCGTGAAGACCGTGGCTATCGCATGATTCGACCGATCATGCGCAATCGCCTGGCGATAAAAGCCTTTCGCCTGATTCATCCCGACTGGGCAAGTGGGCTCGCACACGGAAGCTCGAACGCGAGCAGAACTTACCGGGCCAAAGACGAGGGTCGCGGGCTGCGAAGCTACGCTCAACAGCAGCTCGAGAGCGCGACCGATCTGGATTTGCTCGTGTACGGGCACTCGCACGTCGCGGCGCTCGAAAGAATGCCGAGCGGCGGCGTGTTTGCAAACGCCGGATCTTGGCTCGACGCGCCGACTTTTCTGAGGCTGACTGACGAGGTCATCGAGCTTCGCGAATCGGATGGGTCACCCCAGGGTGCGTGTCTCAACTCGATCAATCGCTGATCCAAGAAACAGTTGCCCCAGGCTGAGAAAGGTGTCCGGCGCATCTGACGCGATGAAGCGGTAGCGGGCACCGTCGGGGGTGGTGTTCTCGAGGGAGTTTGCGCGCAGAACAGCTGCGGCTTCCCGGGCGGTCTCGTGAGCGCTATCGATCAGCCGCACATCGCGGCCAACGACGCTGCCGATGACAGTTTTCATCAGCGGATAGTGCGTGCAGCCGAGAACGAGTGTGTCGACTTCGGCAGCGACAAGGGGCGCGAGATAATTCCGCGCGATCGCCCGCGTCGGCTCACTGTCCACCCAACCCTCTTCGACCAACGGAACGAATAGCGCGCAGGCCTGTGCCGTCACCGCCGCGTCGGGGAGCAGCCGTTTGATCTCTTTCTCGTACGCGCGCGACTTGATGGTACCCGCGGTGCCGATCACACCAACGTGTTTCGTCTTCGTCGCCGATACAGCAGCCCTGGCGCCCGGCTCGATCACGCCGATAATCGGAAGGTCGAACTCCCTGCGCAAAGCCGGAAGTGCGTGCGCGGTTGCAGTGTTGCAGGCGACAACAAGAGCCTTCACGCCTTCGCCTTTGAGATAGGATGTTATCTCGCGGCTGTATCGCAGAACCGTGTCGGGGCTCTTCGGTCCGTACGGGACGCGTGCGGTATCGCCGAAATAGATGATGCTCTCGTTGGGGAGCTGGCTGATCATCTCGCGGACGACGGTGAGACCGCCGATTCCGGAATCGAAAACGCCAACAGGCGCGGTACTACTCACCGTAGACGCAACGACGCATAGACGCCGGCAGCTCGCGGAGTCGCCACCACGCCGATGTTCGCCTTGAAATCCCAGAGATTGGCGGCGACGTAGGCATCGGCCCCGGAAAAAAGGTGGTTGAAGATGATCGCGGCGATCCAATCCTCGTAATGAGTTCGGCGCGCCTTGATGCGATCGTCGGTGAAACGACTGGCGATGTAGGTGTCGGGAACGGCAAGCCCGGTCTTCGGATCGATGATGGCGAGCCCGGTGCTCGGATCGATCTTATAACTGGCGACGACGCTGTCTCGAGGAAGACCCTTGGCCTCCTGGAGGTCCTGTGCCGCCTTGCGCGCCATGCCGATGGAGCCGATCTCTATTACAGCAAAAAGCATCGCCGCACGATCGCGCCCAAATACGGTTTGAGCGTAGCCCGGGATAACCAGTGATGTCAGGAACGCGCGTCGCGGTGTCATCGGCGGCTTGCGCGTCGTATCGGGCGCGGCTGTCGGCTGCTTCTGACCTTGTTGCGCGGCAATCCCCGCGCGGGCGCTGTCACGCTGTTGTGCAATTACCGGGTGCGAGATTAACACAGAGAGAACGCAAACCGGGAAAATCAGCGAGGTGGCGGGAGAGTGTGGGAATCGAACCCACCCGGCCCTACGAAGTAGGGTCACAGTGATTTTGAAGATCACGGAAGCCACCAGGCCCCATCCACCCCCACTCTTCTCACTGAACTTCGATCGCAACTTCTCCCCGGTCGATGACCTCGCCGATGATTGTCGATCCGGCAACGCGTGACAGAAAATTAGTCGCCTGCCCGGGCTTTACGCAGACGGCCAGACCACCCGACGTCTGAGGGTCGGTAAGAATCGCCCGATCCTCGTCACGTGCCTGGTTCCAACGAACGAAGTCTTTCAGATATTCAGCGTTTCTCTTTGCGCCGTCCGTGACCAAGCCGGCTCGAACCGCCTCGCGTACGCCAGGCAAGATCGGAACCGCGGCGAGATTCAGTCGGAGCGAGACATTGCTCGCGCGCGCGATGTGGGACAGGTGGCCGAGCAATCCAAACCCCGTTATGTCGGTCGCGCATCGGGAGCCGACCGCGAGAGCTGCTCTACTGGCGCTGCCGTTCAGGGTTTTCATCGCTTCGAGCATCACGCGCTCGACATCCGGTCCCAGTTTACCGCGCTTCCCTGCCGTCGCGAGAATTCCGTTTCCGATCGGCTTGGTGAGAACGATCTGGTCGCCGGCTTTCGCACCGGCGTTGGTGAGAAGGAAATTGGGATGAGCGCGGCCCGTCACGGCCAGTCCGTACTTCAGCTCGGTGTCGATCACCGTGTGTCCGCCGACAATCAAGGCTCCCGACTCGTGAACTTTCTCCTGACCGCCGGCGAGAATTGCGCTCAGCACGTCCAGCGGCAACTCGCTCGTCGGGAACGCGACGATGTTGAGCGCCGTCAGCGGCTGTCCGCCCATTGCATAGACATCAGACAAGGCATTGGCGGCAGCGACCTGGCCGAAATCGAAAGGATCGTCAACTATCGGCGCGAAAAAATCCACGGTCTGCACGAGTGCGATGTCGTCGGACACGAGAAAGACCCCGGCGTCATCGAAGGTCTCAATGCCGACGAGCAACCGCGGATCTTTTTTCACAGGGAGCGCGGCCAGCGCGCGGGATAGGTCACCCGGACCCATTTTGGACGCTCAACCGGCGCAACGCGCGAAGGAAGTAAGCCTGAAAAGCTCTTCGCGCGTTTTGGACGTAGTCACTAGACCGACCCGCTCGCGTTACTTCGAAACGAGTGCGATGGCGTCAATCTCAACGAGAGCGCCGCGCGGAAGTGCCGTTACTTGAACGGTCGATCGCGCTGGACGCGCATCGCCGAGCCACTTGCCGTACACCTCATTCACTGTCGGGAAATGAGAGAGGTCATGCAGATACACGGTGGTCTTGACGACGTCGCTCCACGACGCGCCTGCCGCCCGCAATACCTCTTGCAGATTTTGCATCACCCGATCGGTTTGCTCGACGATTCCGCCCTCGACGATCTTTCCAGCTACCGGATCGAGCGGAATCTGACCGGCCGTGAAGAGGAAGCCATTGGCGACGATGGCCTGTGAGTAGGGACCGATGGCTGACGGCGCTTTATCGGTGGCAAGCTTCTTCAGTGGCATTCATTGCTCCATTCGGGTCCGCTGCAATTCACACCGTCGGCGTGAACGCGAATGTTACTCACTATGCCGGTTCAAAGGCCAGACCAAACAAGCGCTGTGTGTTCGAGGCCGTCAGTGTGCCGAGCCCGTCAGCATCGGTCCGGCGGACGGATGCCAATTTCTTCACGGTGTGAGTCACCCACGCCGGCTCGTTTCTTTTCCCTCTGAACGGAACCGGCGCCAGATAAGGCGAGTCGGATTCGACGAGCAGACGATCGTCCGGAACGAGTCGAAGCAAATCGTCGTCAGTCCATTTCTTGAAGGTGACGATGCCGCTGAATGAGATGTACCAGCCGGCGCCGATGGCGAATTCCGCAAGCGTGTGTGAGCCGGTGTAGCAGTGGAGAACGCCGGTAGCGCCGACGGTACGGGCCTCGCGGATCATGGCGCGGGTGTCGTCCTCAGCATCGCGCGTGTGCACGACTAGCGGCTTGTTCATTTCTGCCGCCAGAGCAATCTGGGCCGAGAACGCGGCTCGTTGAGACTCGCGGGGTGAATTGTCGTAATGGTAGTCGAGGCCGCATTCACCCACTGCAACGGCCGAATCATGAAGCAGCTGGCGCAGGCGCGGCATATCTCGCGCAGCAAGGAATCCTGCCGCGTCGTGCGGATGGATGCCGGCGGTGGCGAATACAAATCCGGGATTTTCTGCCGCATACTCAGCCGCGCTCGCCGCCGCCGAGAGCGATTCCCCGATGCAGACTATCGCCAGCGCACCGGCATCGCGGGCGCGACTTATTACCGCGTCGCGGTCGCTGGTGAACGCCGCGTCCGCGAGGTGGGCGTGACTGTCGACGAAGACTGACGTGCGCCCGTCTTGCGTGGCCATTTGCGTTCGATCCAGAGGAGCACCGGTGCGGCGACGTAAATCGAGCTGAAGGTTCCGGTCACGATACCGAAAGCCATCACCCAGGCGAAAGGCCGGATCACTTCGCCAGCGAAGATGAGCAGAGCCAGCGTCGCCACAAAAGTAGTAACGTGGGTCAACACCGATCGCGGCAGCGTCTCGTTGATGGAGCGGTTCAACGTCTCGTAAAGCGTTTCCTTCCGTCCCTTACGCAGGTTCTCGCGCACGCGATCGAAGATGATAATGGTGTCGTTCAGCGAGTAGCCGAGAACGGTAAGAAGTCCCGCGACGACCGTGAGCGAGATCTCCAGGTGCATGAGCTTGAGGAACGCAATCGTGGTGAACACGTCGTGACTGGTGGCAATTACCGCGGCTGTCGCAAACCGCCACTCGAATCTGATCGACAGATAGACAAGCGTGATCAGAAACGACAGCAGAATGGCGATGATGGCGCCGCGCTTGAGCTCCTGGCCCACTCGCGGACCGACGGCTTCCGTGCGGATCACCCTGAGGCTGTTCTCGCCGAATTTCTTTTTCAGCACGCTTTCGATCCTGACGGCGATGTTTTCCGCACCCCTCGCCTGCGCGGCGACTTGAGCGGCGTTCTGGGCCCGCACCGTGAAATCTCTATTGCTTCCGAACTGTTGGATCTCCGCGCCGTGAATTCCGGCGTCGTCGAGCGTCGACCGGATTTCGCCAACGTCTGGCGGCTGCGTGAACTGCAGCTGCATGAGGGTACCACCGGTAAACTCGATGCTGTAGTTCGGCGGCTTGATGGCGAGGGACCCGAGGCCGAGGAGAATGAAGCCGATGGTGATGGCCGCCATCACCTTCCACCAGCGGATGAAGTCGTAGTTGGTGTCGTGAAGAATTCGAAACATCAGATGCTCAGTGTTGTCTGGGCTTCGCTCGAGCGATTGAGCCAGATCATGTAGAACGTGCGGACGACGAAGATCGCGGTTACCATCGAGGCCGCAATGCCCGCGAGCAGTGTGACCGCAAAACCGCGCACCGGACCGGTGCCGTACTGATAAAGCACCGCCGCTGTAAGCGCCGTCGAAACGTTGGAGTCGACGATGGCGCTCATGGCGTGACGGAAGCCTTCGTCAATCGCAGTCCTGACCGTTTTGCCGTGGGCCAGCTCTTCACGTATTCGCTCGAAGATCAGCACATTGGCGTCGACCGCGATACCGATTGAGAGCACGAAACCGGCAAGCCCCGGCAGCGTAAGTACGGCGCTGAATCCAGCGAGCGCCGCCAGCGTGTAAAGGATGTAAAGTGCCAGCGCCGCCACGGCCAACGCTCCCGAGAAGCGGTAGTAGCCAAGCATGACGATAACGACCAGCGCGACGGCAATGATGCCGGCCGTGATTCCCTTGTGAATCGAGTCCTTGCCGAGACTGGCGCCGATTTGTGTCACATCGGCGATCTTGAGAGGCACAGGCAGAGATCCGGCCCTGAGGACCAACGCCAGGTCCTGAGCCGCCTGCAGATCCTTCCCGCCCATGGTGATCTGACCGTTCGCGCCGATCGCGCTCTGGATGACCGGAGGTCGACCCATCACACGCTGGTCGAGGACGATCGCCATGAAGTCCTTGATGTGCCGCGCGGTCTCCATGCGGAATCGTCGCGCGCCCTCGTTGTTCATCGTGAACTGAACGAGGTTTCCTTCTGTGGGAGACGTGTTTGGTTTGGCGTCGGTGAGGTACTCACCGGTGATGATCGGTTTCGCGTCGAGTACGTACAGCGGACGGTAGATACGATTGCCGTAGGAGAGCGTGTCGCTGCTCCACCGAATCACCTTGCCCGGGGGGAGCGCCGCAATAACCTGCGGCTGAGAGAGATACTGGGTGACGAGACTGACGTCACTTTGGGCGACGAAATACTCACCGGGCATTGAGCCCGGCTGAATCAATTTGGAAAATGCCCCCGGTCCGCCGACAGTTGTGGCCACTGTGGCCGCAGTGTCTTTCTTCGTCGAATCTGCTTTCTTCGACGTATCGGCCGTGAAGAGGGACTGGAGTCCGGCGTTGGAGGTATCCTTGTTACCAGTCGGTGCCGCAGTGGCCACGGCCACCTTCGTATCCTTCAGCGCTGCATCGATGCGCGGCAGTGCTTTGTCGAGCGCCTGGGTTTCGTCCGTTATCTGAAATTCCAGAAACGCTGATTTCTGGACGACATCCTGAGCACGGCGAGGATCATCGATACCAGGGAGCTCGACGATAATGCGATCGTTGCCTGCCTTCTGCACCAACGGCTCAGAAACTCCGAACTCGTCAATGCGGTTGCGGACAACCTTGAGTGCGTTGTCGATCGCCTTGCTCTTGTCTGGAACGAGGCCCTTTGATTCGTCGACCTCGAGGGCGAGGTGCATGCCGCCCTGCAGGTCGAGGCCGCGCTTCAACGGAACGCGACGGACAGTGTCGTAGACAAATTCACCGTTCCGCTTCACGCGCTCGACTACCGTACGCGGGAACAACGCCCAGAACGAGAGTACGGTTAGGCCGAGGATGATGCCGATGCGCCACTTCAGATTCATGCTTCCAAGTAAGAAAAAAGTTGCATTTCGAAACTAGCCGTTAAGGTTACCGGAGCTGCTGAGGAGAGTCAACGCGCTTCGAGCCTCGCGCTCGTCGTGGGCGAGCTGCTTCGACAACTGTTCCGCCGAGGCGAATTTTCGCGTCTCACGCAAACGCGCCACGAAATCGACGCGTACTTGCGCGCCATACAAATCGCCATCGGTGTCGAAGAGGTGCACTTCGAGCGACGTCGCCAAATCTCCAAATGTCGGACGCGGTCCAAGATTCATCATTCCACCAACGGGTCCGTTCGTCGTCTGGACCCGAACCGCATATACACCTTCAGGCGGAAGAAGCTTCCGCTGCGGTGGGGCGCCCAGATTCAGCGTCGGGAAGCCGATGGTCCGGCCGCGCTTCGAGCCCTCAATGACCTGCCCGCCCACGGAATAGAGCCGGCCCAGTGACTCGGCGGCCCGTGCCAGATCGCCGCCGGCAACGGCGCGGCGGATCGACGTGGAGGAGACAGAATGTCCATCCGCGGTCGACACGGGTGCGACGACCTCGACACGAAACCCGTCCCGCTCTCCAAGAACTTTGAGAACGTCGACGTTACCAGCGCGCTGCTTGCCAAACCCGTGGTCGTATCCGATGAGCAATTCTCTCAGCCGAAAACAACGCCGCAGGATGAGCTCGACAAAGTCCTCCGCTGAATACGACGCGAGCTCGGCCGTGAACGGGATGACCGCCATGTAGTCGATTCCCGTTTCAGCCAGGACTTCCTGCTTCTCGTCGTGAGTGGTGAGGAGGAGCGGCGCGGCGGCCGGATTCACGATCTCCAGCGGATGCGGCTCGAAGGTGACCAGGACGCTAGGAACCTTCAATACGCGAGCGCGCTTTACGAGACGCTCAACCACGTCGCGATGCCCACGATGGACACCGTCGAACGTTCCGACGGTGATCACCGTGCCGCTCACATGGGGCGGCAGGCCCGATTCGTCGGTGAGATAAGGATCCCTAGGCATCGGTCACGACGCGCAGCGCTTTAATTCGGGTCGGGTTGGCGGCGAGGCTCTCCAGCGTTGGTGCGTCGCTCACATCGAACCCACCGACCCGGGTCCGCCGGAGCGATTGAAGATGAGCCGCGGACGAAGTGAGCCTGCCGAGATCGCGGGCGAGAGCCCGAATGTACGTGCCGCCGCTGCAGGTGATTGTCGCACTGAGAACCTCACTCGTGGAATCGCGCACCTCCCAACGGTGAACCGTCACGTCCACTGCTGGAAGATCGAGAGGCTCACCACGACGCGCGGCGTCGTAGGCCCGCGTCCCGTCGACGCTTTTCGCCGAGTACGCGGGCGGTACCTGAGAGATTTTTCCCGTGAGCGTCTGCAAAGCAGACCTCACGGCTGGCTCGTCGGGAGCTTTTGCGGTTCGAATGACGGTGCCAGTCGAATCGTCCGTATCCGTTTCGTCTCCGAACTTGATGACCGCCTCGTACACCTTTGGCTCAGTCTCGATGAACGTCGCCAGGCGCGTCGCTCGCCCGAGTAGCAGAACCAGCAATCCGGTCGCAAAAGGATCGAGCGTGCCGAGGTGGCCGATGCTGCGCTCGCCGTAGATGCGGCGCACGCGCTGAACGACGTCATGCGACGTCATTCCAGATGGTTTGTCTACCAGCAGCAACCCCTCGACGGGCGTCGAGGGATCGTCGCTGCGCTCAGTCGTCTTCCCGCCCACGCGATGCGGCGGCATCCTGCTTCTTCACGTCAGCGAGAAGTGACTCGATGCGGGCAGCGCGGGCGATCGTGTCGTCTTCCTTGAACTGAATCTCCGGCGCGACACGCAGCTGCAGCTGCCTGGCAACGCGGGAGCGGAGAAAGGAAGCAACGCTGTCGAGTCCGTCGAAGGTCGCCTGCTTTTCCGTGTCGCTGCCGAGCACGCTGACGTAGACGCGCGCGTGCCGCAGGTCAGGACTCACCTCGGCGCCCGTGACAGTCACGAAGCCCACGATGCGCGGATCCTTTGCCGATTCAGTGAGGAATGTCGCTACCTCGACGCGGACCGCTTCGGCGACGCGGTCCGCTCGACGCGTGTTACGCAGAAGCGCCCGCCGCTGACGTCAGCGTGCGCGCTACCTGCTCCTTCCGGTAGCACTCGAGCACATCGCCCACCTTGATGTCGTTGAAGTTCTCGACGCCGATGCCGCACTCGAATCCCTCGCGGACTTCCTTAACGTCATCCTTGAATCGACGCAGCGAGGCGATGGCTCCGTCGTAAACCTCGACACCGTCGCGAATGACGCGCACCCTGCCCTGACGGTTGATCACGCCGCTGCGAACCGAGCAGCCGGCGATGACGCCCATGCGCGGCACCTTGAAAAGCTCTCGCACTTCCGCCTCGCCGAGCACGACTTCCTTCTCCTCTGGCCGCAGCATTCCTTCGAGCGCGGCACGCACGTCTTCAACGGCTTCGTAGATGATCTTGTAAAGCTTGATCTCGACGCCCTCACGCTCCGCCGCAGCACGCGCATTGTTGTCGGGACGCACGTGAAAGCCGACGATGATCGCGCCAGATGCGCGGGCGAGCAGAATATCGCTCTCCGTGATCGCTCCGACGCCGCGGTGAATGACGTCCACCGAGACTTCTTCATTGGAGAGTTGACCCAGCGCGTCGGCAAGGGCCTCTGCCGGTCCGCCCTGATCCGCCTTGATCACGATGCGAAGCATACGCTTCTGGCCTGGCGCGGTCTGCGACATGAACTCCTCGAGCGAAACCACACCCTTCGCTGTCCGTCGGCTCTTGGCCTCGCGGTCGAGCCGCTGACGGCGCTGTGCGATTTCGCGCGATTCGATCGCGTCCTCGACGACAACGAATTGGTCGCCAGCCATCGGCACGCCGCCGATGCCGAGCACCTGCGCGGGAATCGCCGGCCCCGCGTCCTTGATGCTTCGGCCGCGCTCGTCAAGGAGGGCTCTCACCCGGCCAGAGTACATGCCACATATGAAGTCGTCACCGACGTGCAGCGTCCCATTCTGGACGAGAATCGTCGCCACCGGACCCTTGCCAGCGTCGAGTTGGGCTTCGACCACAGCGCCGGTCGCGCTGCGGTTCGGATTAGCCTTGAGATCGAGAATTTCCGCCTGCAGAAGAATTTGTTCGAGGAGGGCATCGATGTTGGTGCCCTTCTTGGCAGACACTTCGCTGGATAGCACGGTGCCGCCGAACTCCTCGAGCACAACGCCGTGCTGGAGAAGATCCTGCTTCACCTTTATCGGGTTTGCACCCGGCAGGTCGATCTTGTTGATCGCCACGATTATCGGCACGCCGGCATTCTTGGCGTGCGAGATCGCCTCGACGGTCTGCGGCATCACCTGATCGTCAGCCGCCACTACGAGCACGACGATATCGGTGACCTGAGCGCCACGCGCGCGCATGGCGGTGAAGGCTTCGTGGCCCGGCGTGTCGAGGAAGGTGATGTGTTTGCCGCCCGGCAGCGAGACGTTGTACGCACCGATGTGCTGCGTGATGCCACCCGACTCGCCGGCAACGACGTTCGATTTCCGAATGTAGTCGAGAAGCGAAGTCTTGCCGTGGTCGACGTGACCCATGATCGTGACGACGGGCGGGCGAGGCTGCAGCTGTTCCTCGGTGTCTTCAGTTGCCGAAGCAGTGTTCAGATCGGCTGCGTATTCCTGTTCCTTCACCGCCTGGAAACCGAACTCCCCGGCGATCAATTCAATCTGATCGAAATCGAGGCGCTGATTGATGGTGACCATCAGGCCGAGATTCTTGAAGGCGAATCCAACGATCTGGACCGCGGGGACCTTGAGAATCTGCGCCAGCTCGCTGACGGTGATGAACTCGTTGACGCGGACGGTCTTCTTCTCACGCTCGACTTCGGCCTGACGCTGCGCGGCGAGCTCCTCGCGATAGCTCCCATCTTCGGCGCGGCGGGCAGCCCCGCGGCGTATGGGACCACGCATCGTCGCCATTGTCTTTCCGATGTTCGCCTGCACCGCCTCCTGATCGACTCCGCGCTTTCCCTTCTTGCCGCGGCGCGCGCCGCGGTCTTCACCGCGACCGGGGCCGCGATCTTCACGGCGGGTTGGCGCAGTGCCGGCGCCAGGAGCCGCTGATGCAACCGGACGTGGCGGAGTAAACGGAGCGCCGGTGGCAATCGGACGCGGACGCGGTGCGCCCGGTACCACAGGCTGTGGACGCTGCCGCTCGCGGCTATCCGTGCGCTCTTGGGCATGCGGGGCGGCAGGCGCGGGTGTGGCTGACGGAGGCTGGGGAGCTGCGCGAGGCGCCCGTGGAGCCGCCGTCGGGCGCTCGACAGTCGGAGCCTCGGCCGATGCGGCGACGGCCGGGGTCGATGCGGCAGGCGCCGGCGCTGGGGCCTGCGCTTTCACTTCTGGGGTCGGTGCTTCGACCACGGGCGTTTCGGCGACGGCTTCAGTGGCCACCCGGCGACGACGGCGAACCGTCGAGCCTTCGGCGGCCGCAGCGGCGGCCTCTTGCTTCGGTTCCGGCGCCGGCGGCGCCGCGGCGGTGCCGCGTCTGCGCCGCGTGGCTGCCGGTGGTGCAGCTACTCGCGCCCGCTTCTCGCGCTCCCAGCGGGCGCGGATGCGCGCGACCTGGTCGTCGCTTAGCGGACTGAGGTGGCTGCGGACAGGAACGTCCATCTGACGAAGCAGATTGATCACCTCGTCGCTGGAAATTCCGAACTCGCCTGCCAGATCATGTACTCGAAGCTTGCTCAACCCAACTCCTCCCCATCCTGTCGGATGTCCGGCAACGGGTCCAGGCTGAGCGCCCGAATCCCTTTTGCCAGACCTTTATCAACTATTCCAATTACCGCGGTGGCTTCGCGCCCCGCCGCCGATCCCAATTCGACAGCCGACGGTCCCGCCACTACCGTGATCCCACGAGCGTGAAGCAAGGGGAGCACTTTGTTCAAACTGTTGCTCGAAGCGTCGGGCGCCGCAATAGCCAGGTGCAACTTGCCGCGTCTCGCCGCTTCCCTCACCTGCTGAACGCCGATTATCGCACCGCGCCCGCGAACTCCGAGGCCGATGAGGCCGGTGAGTTTGCGTTGCTGCACGGCGTCCATAGTTACTACTCCGACTTGCCGCCTCCGCTATCGGGTGTCACTTCGCCAGCTGTACCAGTTCCGCCCTCGGAAGCCATTTCGCTGCTCGCCTCCACATCGGCCTTAGTCGTAGCAACGGCTTCTTCGCCGGTCTCAGGCACTTCGTCGGTGGTGAGCTCGTTAATGATCGCCATCAGGCGGTCAGCCTCCTCAGGTGCGATGCCGGGCAACCGCAGGAAATCTTCGCGCTCCAGATCGATGATGTCGTCCAGTGTGCGATAGCCCGCTTCCTCCAGCACAGCAACCGTTGCCGGCTGCATACCTTCAATATCGGCAAGACGCGGATTGACGCCTGAAACCGGCTCGTCCGTCGGAAGCGGAGCGAAAATTGGCTGATCGCTGCCGCGCTCCATCCATTCGCGGCTCGAGTACAGCTCGATCTTCCACTCGGTGAGCTCCGAAGCAAGTCGAACGTTTTGACCATTGCGGCCAATCGCCAGCGAAAGCTGGTCCTCGTCGACGATCGCCTGAATGGTCTTGGTCGCCGGGTCGCTGAACACACGCGCAACACGCGCCGGCGCAAGTGCGAGCTTGGCGAACCGCTCGGGGTCTGCCGACCACGGAACGATGTCGATACGCTCGCCGCCGAGCTCGTTCACCACGGCTTGCACGCGCGAGCCTTTGAGGCCAACGCAGGCACCCACCGGATCGACCGAGTCATCGCGCGAGAAAACAGCGATCTTCGTTCTGCTACCGACTTCGCGTGCGCTGGCGCGGATCTCAACCAGGTTCTGTTGAATCTCCGGAACCTCGAGCTTGAAGAGGGCCTTGACGAACAACGCATCGGCCCTGCTCAGAACGAGTCGCGGGCCCTTGGGGGTCTCTTCCACGCGCTTGAGAACGGCGCGAATCGGATCGCCCTGATGGAAGTGCTCGCGGTGATTCTGCTCGCGGTACGGGATGATCGCTTCCGCCTCGCGGAACTTGTTGAGCATGATGACGAGCTTGCCGCGCTCGATCTGCTGGACTTCTCCCGAGAGGAGGTCGCCCACTCTGCTGGAGAACTCGTCGCGGATCTTGGATCGCTCGCCCTCGCGGACGCGCTGGATGATGCGCTGCTTCGCCGCCTGAACCGCGGTGCGTCCAAACTCGGCGAAGTCGACGGGAATCTCCATCTGGTCGCCGATCTGGAAGTCGGGGTCCTCGTAGCGAGCCTCCTCGAGCGAGATCTGGCTGGCCGAGTCGGTCACTTCTTCGACAACCGTCTTCAGCAGCACGATCCGGATCTGGCCCTTGTTCTCGTCGATATCGACTTCAGCCTGCACCGTAGGCCCGTGCTTCTTGGCCAGGGCGGCGTTGATGCCATCCTCCAGAAGCCCGTGCAATTCAGCGCGGTCGATCTGCTTCGAGTTCGTCAACTCGCGGATCGCCGACAGAATTTCTACAGAAGCCGCCATGTGTTAACCCTACCTTTTCCAGTGAAACGCCAGCCTTGCCTTTTCGACCGCGGCAAGCGGAAAGCGGCGTTCGTCGCCGCGCTCATTGCGCACGATCACGATTTCCTGCCCGGCATCACCTTCGACACCGGCTATTTCTACTTCGTCGGTCCGCCTGCCCGCCGGGTCACCCGGAACGTTTGCGGTTACGACAGCGGTTCTGCCGACGAACCTCGTCCAATCCTTCGCGTGCCGGAGCGGTCTTTCGATCCCCGGCGACGACACTTCCAACACGTAATTCCTGCCCCCAAAATCTTCGGCGTCCAGCCTGTTTTCGATTGCGCGCGATGCTGCCGCGCAGTTATCGACGGTCACCCTTTCTCCGTCCTCGCGCTCGACGCGAACGTCGATCACGGGCCGGCCCTTGCTGCCCCCCACCTTCAGCTCGAAAAGCTCTAGTCCCAGTGGTTCAATCTCTGAAGCCACAAGAGCTTCCAGCGTTTCGTTCATGCAGGTTCGAGGTTACTTACAGAGATAAAAAAATGTGGGGGTATCCCCACATTCCGGTTGGCCGCCGAGTTGAACGCCCTAATCAATGTAGAGGGGGTAGGCAGGCGAGTCAAGTTTTGATGGCGAGACTGCGGAGTAGTCCGCATTCCACTACGCCTGGGCTGCGATAACGGCGACCTGCCGCCCCTTGTCTCCCGCGCGGTGCGAGAAAAACCGATCGTTATCGCACTTGGTGCAGAACGCGCTGACGGTGATTTTCTGCACCCCCGTCTCGCTCGCGTGTTCGGCTATGAGTGACCGAAGATCCACGTGACCCGGTCGGGTGACCGGTTGGCCTGTAAGCTGCTCTCGCACTTCCGCGCTTACTTCGTAGCAGCGTCCGCAAATGGCAGGGCCGAGATGAATCGCGAGCTCGTCGGGCGGCAGCCCGTAGCGCGCCAGCGCAGCAACCGCCTCCGTCGTAATTCCTGCCGCGGTGCCGCGCCAACCGGAGTGGAGTAGCGCGACGATGCCGGACGGGTGGGCGATGAATACCGGCACACAGTCAGCGACGCCAACTGCTAGTGCAATTCCCTTTTCCGCCGCGATGTGGCCATCAGCTTCCTCACCGCGGAGCCACCCCTCCCAGCCGCCGGTGTGAACGAGGACACGGGTCCCATGGACCTGGCGAATCGTGGCTACCCGCCTGGCAGTATCCGCCAGCTCCCGCTGCAGCGAGCTCCACCGTCTCATCACCTCGTTGACAGGATCGGTACCCGACAGACTGAAGTTTCCAGCGTCACGAGTCGTAGTGAACGCACGAATCCCCCAGGCCTGGAAGTCGGGAATGACCTCCTTGGGAACCTCGGTCGAGCTAGTGTCGGCGATCGTCAACGCGGGTAATCGAAGCGCCCAGCGCATTGAGGCGCTCATCGATGCGCTCATAACCGCGCTCGATCTGGCCGACGTTGTTGATGAAGCTCGTTCCTTCCGCACAGAGCGCCGCCAGCAGCATCGCCATGCCCGCGCGAATGTCGGGGGATTCGAGGAAGGCTCCCCGCAGACGCGAGGGACCATGGACCAACGCGCGGTGTGGGTCGCAGAGGACGATGCGTGCGCCCATTGTCGAGAGCTTGTCGACGAAGAACATGCGAGATTCGAACATCTTCTCGTGCATCAGTATAAGACCCTCGCACTGCGTCGCCGTCACGATCGCGATCGACATCGTATCGGCCGGGAACGCCGGCCACGGCTGATCCTCGAGTTTGGGCACGTGGCCACCCATATCGCTCTGGATCTGCCGCGATTGCTTAGCTGGCACAATCAGGTCCGGACCATCTTCCTCGCATTCGATGCCAAGCCGCGAGAAGCCTATTCGAGTCGACCGAAGGTGCTCGACGCCGGCGTTTTCGATTCTCAGCTCCGACTTGGTTACCGCTGCCAGGCCGATGAAGGAGCCGACCTCGATATGATCCGGTCCGATTGTATAGGTGACGGGCTTGCTGCCGAGTGTTCGTCCACCACGGATCGTCATGGTGTTGGTCCCAACGCCCTCTATCTCGGCACCCAGCTCAATCAGGAACTTCGCCAGGTCTTGGACGTGGGGCTCGCTGGCCGCGTTACGCAGGACCGTCGTCCCTGTCGCCGCCGAGGCCGCGACGAGCGCGTTCTCCGTTGCCGTGACGCTCGGCTCGTCGAGGAAAACATCTGCGCCGCGGAATCCGTTCACGCGCATGTCGATCATCTTGCCGTGCGTAAAGCTCGCGCCGAGCTGCTCGAGGGCGAGGAAGTGGGTATCGAGTCGTCTCCGACCGATCACATCGCCGCCTGGTGGCGGGAGCGTCACCTGGCCACAACGGGCGAGGAGTGGCGCAGCGAGCAGGATCGACGCGCGGATCTTGGCGCAGAGCGTCGGATTGAGGTCGGACGGCCGCAGATCCCTGGCGTGGACATCGAGCGCGTTTTGCCCGACCCACTCCATCGATGCTCCGACTGAGCGAATCAGCTCGACGAGGGTCTCGATGTCCCGAATGCGCGGGACGTTCAGGAGATGGACGGGATTGTGAGAGAGCAGCGCGGCGGCGACGATGGGCAGCGCGGCGTTCTTGTTACCGGAAGGACGTATTGAGCCGCTGAGGGACCTGCCACCCTCGACGACGAACTGAACTGCTGGCATGTTGAGTACGGTCGGAGGTTAGTGCGTGTTGCGAAAATATATTGCTGTGAGCACTCTTTGTACCGTGGACTGAAACTCCCCGGTAAATGGCCTCTCCCTTGCACACTTCACGCACATGGTCGGATTGATCCGCGGCGGCTCGGAGCTCTTGCTGCAAGCCGCTAGTGCTTTTCCGGACACGATCTACACCAAGCAGATCGCGGCGCAGGCTGGATGGTTCGAGAAGGTCACGGGCGTGGCGAGCGGTGTTCTCACGCTCACCGTGATCGTGCTTTCAGCGGCGCTGATTCCTGCTGCGTGGAACTTCCGGAAAAGCTACAAGAAGGTCAGTGAGATGCTGGACAAGATTTACGGCGACATCAATCCGCTCATGCGGCACGCCAGCGCGATCGCTGACAATGTCGACTACATCTCGACGGCGATACGCGTAGATGTACAGCAGGTGAGTCAGACGGTGGCGGCGGTGAATCAGCGTTTGCAGCAGGCGGTGGGTGCAGCCGAGGATCGGATCAATCAGCTGAATGCGCTGCTCGAGGTTGTTCAGGAAGAGGCGGAGTCTGCTTTCGTGACGACTGCTTCGACCATTCGCGGTGTGAAAAAGGGAATCAATCAGGCACTAGACGAGGAGGACTGGACCGATGGGGACTACGACGAAGGCCGAGCCGACGGTTGGGAGAAACCGCGCCCGCGCGTCCGACCCAGAGAATGAATTCGACGAGGAGCGCGAGCAGCAGTACGACTTGCTGACGGCCGCTCTGATCGGAGCTGCTGTTGGCGCGGGAATCACGCTGTTGCTGCGACGCGGGCCGTCCGGCCGTCGTCCGGTAGGACCGCTGATTCGTTACGCAGGGCGCGGAGCCGCGCTCGCTGGTCTGGCAGGACTCGAAGGAGCAAAGTGGGCGGGTGGACGCGGTGCCGAGGGAGCGCGATGGGCCGGCGATCGGGCGATGGAAGGCGCGCGCTGGGCGGGTCCGCGGGCAAAGCGCGGGTTACGAACAGCGATGGATCGCGGCAGCGAGCTAGTCGATCGCATACCAGTCGACGACGTGGTCGAACAGGTTCGCGATTACGTCGATACCGCTCGCGAAGCGATCAACGACGTAGTGAAAGACGAGCTCGACGATCTTCGCAAAGCAGTACGCCGGCAGCGTAAGCGCATCGGCATTTAGGACGCTTGGGATGTCGCGCGCCTGGTCGCGCGCGGCCTCCGCCGCGGGTGTCGTGGCGGCGGTGCTGCTGCTGCTCATGCTCACGCCGTCGGTGGCCCACGCCTGGACTCCCGGGACGCACATCTTTCTGGGTGAAGCGGTGATGCGCTCGCTCACCCTGCTTCCCTCAAGCATCGCCGAGCTTCTCGCCGCCTTTCCCTACGATTTTCTCTACGGATCGATCGCCGCCGACACCAGCATCGCCAAGAAATACGCGGCCGCCGGACGGCATTGTCACTCGTGGAATGTCGGATTCGAAATCCACGACAATGCAGACTCAGAGCCGCTGCGCGCATTCGCGCTCGGCTACCTCGCGCACCTCGCCGCAGATTCCGTCGCGCACAATTACTTCGTGCCGCACCAGCTCACCATCACGTCGTCGACCGCAGCGCTGGGCCACAGTTACTGGGAAAGTCGATTCGACATGCACATCGGCGAGCGATTCAGTCGCACCGCGAAGCAGCTGATACTTCACGACCACTCACACAGCGACGAACACCTCGATCGGATTCTCAGTCCGACCATTTTCAGCACGCCCACCAACCGAAGAATCTTTCGGGGGATGGTCTACGTCGCGGACACCGAGTCGTGGCAGCGAATCTTCCATCTCGTCGAGGAGAAAAGCCGGTGGGACCTGAGCGAGAACGAAGTCGGACAATACATGAGCAGGGCGTTCGACTACATCGTGGATCTGCTGGGGCGAATGGACCATGCCGAGCCATACCAACTTGATCCGGCGGGGACGGTTGCCCTTCGTGAGGCGAAAAAAGTTCGTCGCGCGGCGCTGCGACGAGGGGGAGAGGAGCACGTCCGCGAGCAAGCGCAGCAGCACTTTGGGATGCCGCGCTCAACGCTCCATTACGCTACGCGTCTGCCGGAACCGCTTTATCCGCCGCGAGCCGACAATAACTGATTCACGCGCTTGGGATCGGCGCGTCCTCTCGATTTTTTCATCACGAAGCCGACGAGCACGCCCTGCAATTTCCTCTCGCCCGAGAGATAGCGTTTCGCCTCTTCGGGATGTTCCTCCAGAACTTCGTCGACCCAGGTCGCGATGGCGCCTTCGTCGCCGACCTGTGAGAGGCCTTCGTCGGCGGCAACCTGTGCCGCGGGTTTTCCCGTCTCTACCATCACTGCGAAAACACGCTTGGCCGCGGTGTGACTCACGGTTCCATCGCGCACGAGATTCAATAGCTGGGCGAGATCGGCCGGCCGCACCCGGAACAAGGCGAGATCCCCGCCCGACGCGCGCAACGTAGCCAGCACTTCGCCCATCACCCAATTGTAGGCAGCCTTTCCATCCTTTGATGCCCTAGCGACCGCCTCGAAGTATTCGGCCAACGCCGGCGTCGCCGTCAGTTGCTCCACTTCGCTCGGCGATATTCCAAACTCCGCCGTGAGACGCGCTTTTCTCGCCTCAGGGAGCTCGGGAAGATTCTTGTGCGCGTCGTCGATCCACTTCGTATCCAGCAGCAGCGGACGAAGATCGGGCTCGGGGAAGTAACGGTAGTCGTGGCTTCCCTCTTTTGTTCGACTCGGTCGAACGGTTTCACGCGCAGCATCCCACAGCAGGGTCTGCTGTTCGACTTTGCGACCCGAATCGATCAGTGTACACTGCCGCTCAAACTCCGCCTCGAGTGCGCGCTCGACGGCCGAGAAGGAGTTCATGTTCTTGACTTCCGTCTTGGTTCCGAGCTTAGCCTGACTCGGTGGCCGGACGCTGATGTTGGCGTCGACGCGCAGGCTTCCCTCCTCCATACTCACGTCGCTGACGTCGAGGTATTGCAGGATCTGCTTGAGAGTCCGGAGATAGGCGCCGGCACCGGCAGACGAGCGGATGTCGGGCTCGCTAACTATCTCGATTAACGGAACACCGGCCCGATTGAGATCGATGGCCGTCCCGCCCGGATAGCGATCGTGAATCGACTTGCCTGCGTCTTCTTCCATATGCAAGCGCGTGATTCCGATTTTTGTCTCAGTTCCCTTTTCTGTCTTCTCGATCACGACAGATCCGCCGCTGGCCAACGGCTGATCGAACTGCGAGATCTGGTATCCCTTGGGTAAATCAGGATAGAAATAGTTTTTTCTCGCGAAGACCGACGTTGGGTTGACTGTGCATCCCAATCCGAGGGCGGCGCGGGTGGCCAACTCCACCGCTCGCTCATTGAGCACGGGCAGCGCGCCTGGGAGAGCGAGACACGTTGGACAAGTGTTGACGTTGGGCGGTGCACCGAAGTCCGTCGAGCAGCCGCAAAATGCTTTCGTGCGCGTCTTAAGCTGCACGTGCACCTCGAGGCCCACGACCATCTCGTAGCGCTCCCGGCTCACTGGTGCGCCTCCTGACCGAGGGACGCTTCGAGTGCGTAGGCGACCCTGAACATCGTGTATTCGTCGAAGTGCGCGGTGATGATTTGACCGCCGACGGGCAGTCTGCGCATACGGCCAATCGGCACCGAGATCGCCGGAACTCCAGCGAGATTGGCCGTCACCGTGAAAATGTCGTTCAGATACATCTCGTAGGGATCACTAATCGCGCCGACCGGAAAGGCCGGCGTCGGAGTCGTCGGGGTGAAGATCGCGTTGACTCCGCTGGTGAATACGGCCCGGAAATCGTCCGCGATGAGGGTGCGTACCGCCTGGGCCTTCTTGTAGTACGCGTCGTAGTATCCGGCGGAAAGCACGTAGGTGCCGAGCAGTATACGACGGGTGACCTCGGGCCCGAATCCCTGCGAGCGTGTTGCTTCGTACATCGCCTTGAGTCCCTTACCGCTGTCGACGCGCAACCCATATCGCACGCCATCGAAGCGGGCGAGGTTGGACGACGCTTCGGCCGGCGCCAGGATATAGTAGACTGGAATCGCCAGCGGTGATCTTGGCAGCGAAATATCCCGCACCGTAGCGCCCATCGACCGAAAGCGATCGAGGGCCCTCTCGCAGAGATCCTTGATGTTCGGGTCAAGCGTGTCCGGGAAATATTCCCTCGGCTTGCCGATAACTATGCCCTCGAGCGTCTTCGCAGTGGGCGGTGGTGGTAGTGGCACCGGAGTCCTGCCGATGCGCATCGCCTCGGTCTCCGGGTCTTTCGCCTCGGGAGCCGGTTTGCCAAGCGCCGACAAACGGTAGATCGGCACATCGGCATCGGAGCTCGTCGAATCCATTTTGTCGAACCCGGCGATCGATTCGAGCCCGAGGGCTGCATCGTCGACGGTGCGTCCAACCACCCCGATTTGATCGAGCGATGAAGCGAAGGCAACCAGTCCATAGCGGCTCACTCGCCCGTAGGTCGGTTTGACACCAACAACTCCGCAGAATGCTGCCGGCTGTCTCACCGAGCCGCCCGTCTCCGAGCCAAGCGCTATCGGCGTGATTCCAGCCGCGACCGCCGCCGCCGAGCCACCGGAGGATCCGCCAGGGACGCATCGAACATCGTGAGGGTTGCGTGTAGGTCCGAAGGCGCTGTTTTCAGTGGACGAGCCCATAGCGAACTCGTCCATGTTCGTCTTTGCGACCACCAGCGCGCCGTTCGCGCGCAGTCGAGTGATCGCCGTTGCTTCAAACGGACTGACATACCGGGCGAGAATTTTCGAGCCACACGTCGTTGGCAGGCCCAATGTGGCGATGTTGTCCTTCACCGCCACCGGCACGCCAGCGAGGGTTCCGATGTCTTCCGCGCTCTGCAATCGGTCTTGCATCGCTTTCGCTTCGTCCTCGCTCGCCTCCTGGTCGGAATGCAGGAAGATGTTGAGCTCGTCGTGACCGGCACCGATGTCGCGCGCGCGGTTGAACGAGGCGCGGATCATCTCGGTCGGCGACGCATCCCCGGCGCGGACCGCCGCCGCAATAGTGGCGGCGTTCAGCGTAGTGAAGTTTTCGACGCTCAAGCGCTGCTCTCGGTGGGATCCTCGTGCGTGGCCAGGCGCGGGACGATGAAGAAGCCATCGCGCATAGATGGCGCGAACGACTCCAGTGTGCCTTCCATCAGCGGTGTAACGCGCTCGTCCGGCCGAAGCGGTGTGCCACCCGCTCCCACTCCCGCGGTCAGCGAAACGTGCGCCGTATCTATCTGAGAGAGGACCTCCATGTGCTGGAGAATCGAGCTCAGCTCCTTCGTCAGCTCGTCGGCGCGCGCGCTGTCGACGCCTAGCCGCGCCAGGTCCGCGATGTGAAGCACGTCTTCACGAGTGACGGCCATTACTCCTGCCCGCGCTCGAGGGTGGTGTACGCCAGCTTGATCGTCTTTCGTCCCACTGCTTCGTCGTCGAAGTCGATCACCGCCTTCACTTCGCGCCCGACTCCCGAGAGCTCGGCGATCGACCCATCGCCGAACAATTTGTGTCGAACGCGTTCGCCTTTCACGTAGCGAGGCTCGTCCTGCGAAGCCTCGGCTTCGGCGATCGGCGCAGCTCGTCGCCAGGTGGGAACGTCGTAAGTGCGGCGCGCCGGGTATGCACCGCTAAAGCCCGGGCCTCCCCCTCCCACTCTCCCTCCCCCCTCTCGACTGAGGCTCGTGCGGCCCATTGCCGCGACGCGGATCGTCTTCCTCTCGTCGAGGTTTGCGCCGGCGATCTCGCGCAGAAAGCGCGACTGGATCGAAGGAAGCAGCTCGCCGTTGCGCCGCCGCATCTCGGTATGAGACAGGTAGAGTTTTTCCTGCGCCCGAGTGATGCCGACATAGAACAGCCGCCGTTCTTCCTCCAGCTTGGGAGGATCATCGAACGACTGCGAGAGCGGAAAAAGTCCGTCCTCGAGTCCTGTCAGGAAGACAACTGGATACTCGAGCCCCTTGGCGTTGTGGAGCGTCATCAGCGTGACGGCGTCGGCGGTTGGATCGAGGGCGTCGGCGCTGGCGACGAGCATAGCGCGCTGCAGGAAGTGGTCGAGCGGCGTCAGACCAACCTCACCGCCGTCATCGATCACCGTTTCCGCGGCGCCGTCGATCAGTGCGCTGATGTTCTCGATCCGATCGCGGGCTGACTCCGGACCTTCCGCCTGCAGGTATTCGACGTAGCGAATCTCCGCGATCAACTCCTGGAGAAGCGCATCGACGCTGGTGTCCTTTGCCCTCTCTCGAAGAGCGGAGATCAACCGTGTGAAATCAGCCAGCGCCTTTTTCGCAGCCGGGCGCAGAGATTCGTGGAGGTCACCGCGTGAGGCGACTTCGGAGAGCGAGACCCCCAACTCGCGCGCGCGGGCGGCAAGAGTATCGACCGTCGTGTCGCCGATGCCTCGCTTCGGCACCGATATCGCGCGGCGGAAGGCTTCTTCGTCCGCCGGATTGGCGATCAGCTTGAGATACGCCATCAAGTCGCGGATTTCGCGGCGATCGTAGAACCGCACCGACCCGACCAGGCGATAAGGGATCGCTTCGCGGCGCAGCGCATCTTCGAGGGCGCGGCTCTGGGCGTTGGTGCGATAGAGGACGGCAAATTCGTTCAGACCGCGATTTTCCTTCGTCAGCCGCCCCTTGATCTCCTCGAGTATGAAGTCGGCTTCGTCACGCTCGTCGAGAGCGGCGACGAGCGTCACCGCCTCACCCGCGTCACGGGTGGCGCGCAGCGTCTTGCCTTTGCGACTGACGTTCTGCGTGATCGCTGCGTTGGCGACGTGAAGGATGTCGGGCGTCGAGCGGTAGTTCTCCTCGAGACGGACCAACCTCGCCGCAGCGAACTCCTTCTCGAAGTCGAGAATGTTGCGGATGTCCGCGCCTCGCCAGCCGTAAATCGACTGATCGTCATCGCCGACAACGACGACGTTGCCGTGGGCGCTGCCCAGCAGCTTGATGAACTGGAATTGCGCCCGGTTGGTATCCTGATACTCGTCGACGAGGATGAATTGAAAGCGGTCGCGATACCGAGCCAACGTCTTCTCGTCCTGGCGGAAGATCTCGACCGGCAGCACCAGAAGATCGTCGAAGCTGACGGCGTTCGCCGCGCGTAGCGTTGGCTCCATCTGCTTGTAGACCTTGGCCGCGGCACGCGAAACAGGATCCATCGCCAGCGAATCGTATTCCGCAGGCGGCACCAGCGCGTTCTTGGCGTCGGAAATCAGCCCGGCGATGACTTTGGGACTCCACTGCTTCTGTGAGATTCCTTCGCGCTCCATGATCCGCTTGACGACCCCAAGAGTGTCGTCTTCGTCATAGATCGTGAAGCTGGAAGTGCGTCCGACCTGGTGCGCGGACGTCCGGAGGATGCGAGCACCGATGGCGTGGAACGTACCGCTCCACATTCCCTTGGGTTCCTCGCCCAGCAGCCTCGCAATTCGTTCGCGCATCTCACCGGCGGCTTTGTTGGTGAAAGTGACGGCGAGGATGCGCGATGGGTCGACGCCGTGGTGCTCGATGAGACGCGCGATACGCGTTGTTAAGACCCGAGTCTTACCCGAGCCTGCACCGGCGAGCACGAGCATTGGCCCTTCGAAGTGCAGCACTGCCTCGCGCTGCGCGGGGTTCAGACCCGCGAGGGGCTCAGTGTTTTCTGCTGTTGCGGTGTTGGTTGAATCCGACATCATCTCAAGATATCGCAGGCCGCTTAGCCAAGCACCATGTCGAATGTCGCGCCTCTTTCGGATGGAACGAGCGAGAGCTCGCCGCCGTGGCTGTCGCGAACGATGCGACGCGCCAGCGAGAGTCCGATTCCCCACCCTTTCTCTTTGGTCGAGAATCCGGGATCGAAGATCTGATTGCGGATCTCGCGCGGAATGCCAGGGCCGTCATCAGAAACACGGACGCGAACGCGGCCCTCCGGAAGAGACTCGGCGGAGATTTGGACGCTGCCGTCGCGTCCCGCCAGCGCATCGATGGCATTCTTGGTGAGCGATTCGAGCGCCCATTCCAGCAACACCGCGTCGCCCTGAATAATCAGATCGCCCTGATGCGATGCGCTCACCGTCACTCGCTGAGCCAGTGTCGGCACGCGAGCGCGGAAATACGCAGCCACCCGATCGACGAGCTCACCCAGATCAACCGCCTCCTGACGCGGTGGTCTCCCGATCCGCTCGAATCTGTGCGCCACGCGCTTGAGTCGCTCCAGATCGGCGTCCATGTGATCGATAGCGGCGACGGTAGTCGGCTCCGGATCGGTCTCACGCAACAGCTCGATCCAGCCGCTGATGCTGGAGAGAGGCGTTCCGAGCTGGTGCGCGGATTCCCGCGCCATGCCCGCCCAGATTTGTTCGCGATCTGCGCGGCCACGAGTGCGCAGGGCGTAGGCGCCCGCGAGCAAGACCATCCCGATGAGAATGGATTGTAGGACAGGAATCAGAATCAATCCGCGCACCAGAGGCGTGTTGCCAAAGTGCACCGTTCCCATTCCCGGCTCGACGATGGGAAGGTTCTGTCGATCCAGCTCGAGCATGTAGTTGCGCATCTGCTTGGATCGCATCCCGGCGGTAAATGCCAGGTTGGCGGTGTCCGTTGGATTTCCGGCATCATCGGCAAGGATCATCGGCACGCCGGACTCTCTGATGTGGCGCGAGAGATCCAACAATGCCGCGTTGGCAGCGTCGGGGTTCGGATCGCTCAGCCCATTGTACACCCGCGCGTACATGAGTCCGACGCGCGACGCTTCCTGTCTCAGCTCGCGAACGACGCTGCGGGTGTAGATGACGTACCACACCAGCAGCGCGAGGACGCCGATGGTGATGAGAGTTACCGGAGCGAGCCGGCGCATCGGTCAGCTCAGGCGCTCGGCGCCGAGGTACTTGCTGAGCGCCGTGGGGACGCGGACGCTGCCATCCTCCTGCTGATGATGCTCGAGGAGCGAGGCGATGATCCGTGGAAACGCGAGCCCCGAGCCGTTGAGGGTGTGAACGAAGCGAGGCTTTCCGCCTTCGGCGGGCTTGTACCTGATGTTGGCGCGGCGAGCCTGGAAGTCGGTGAAATTGCTGCACGACGAGACCTCGAGCCACTTCCCGACGCCCGGGGCGTAACTCTCCAGATCGTAGGTGTGCGCGCTGGCAAAACCTGTGTCACCAGAAGCCAACCGAACGACGCGATACGGTAGCTCCAGCAATTGAAGGATTTTCTCGGCGTCTGCCGTGAGCAGCTCGAGCTGTTCGCCGGAGCTCTCCGGAGTGGTGTATCGAACGAGCTCGATCTTGTCGAACTCGTGCACGCGCAACAGCCCGCGAGTGTCTTTGCCAGCGGCACCCGCCTCGCGCCTAAAGCACGCCGAGTAGGCGGTGAAACTCTTCGGCAAATCGCTCTCGGCGAGAATTTCATCGCGATAAAGATTCGTGAGCGGCACTTCCGCCGTCGGAATCAGGAACAGGTCCTCGTCCCTCAGCGCGTACATGTCTGCTTCAAATTTGGGCAGCTGCGCCGTTCCGGTCATGCTGGTCCGATTTACCACTACAGGCACCCAGATTTCCTCGTAGCCATGGTCGCGGGTGTGCACGTCGAGCATGAGATTCATGAGCGACCGGACCAGCCGCGCTCCGAGGCCGCGAAAAACGATGAATCCGGAGCCGCTGATCTTTGCGCCGCGCTCAAAGTCGATGAGGCCGAGACGAGTCCCGATCTCCCAATGTGGTTGAACACGCGCACCTTCGCGCGGCGTCCCCCAGCTCCTGACGACCGAGTTGTTCTCTTCTCCGCCGGCCGGGACCTGGTCCAGCGTGATGTTGGGCAGCTCGAGCAGAATCGAGGACAGCTGGCTCTCTAGCTTCGCAAGTTCCTGATCGAGGCGCGCGATTTCCTCACCCAGCGCGCGCGACTGCTGCTGAAGATCATCGGCTGATTCGCCGCTTCGCTTTCGTTGACCAACCTGCTGAGTGATTGCGTTCCGAGCAGCCTTTCGCTCCTCTACGGCCTGAATCGTCTCGCGGCGCGATTTATCGAGCTCGGCGGCGCGATCAATGGTCGAGAGCGCATCGTTTGCTCCGCGCCGACGCAGGCCGGCTCGAAGTGCGTCGATGTGCTCGCGCACCATCCTCACGTCGTGCACCAATCAGCTCGTCGGAACGCCAGCCGCGAAGGATCGGAACCCGCAGTTAGGATCGAGTCCCAGTCTTAGATAGACGGTACGCGAAGCGAGATTGACGCTGTCCACGGCAAGCTTCGCGAAAATGTTGGGGTTGAGACCGAACTGGCAGATGTCCCCCGAGAAATTGTGCTGGGCTTGGACAACCACAGTTGCGCCCGGGGTCAACACGAAGGACGAATCAACCTGGTAGCCCGATTTGGGGGCCTCAGCGACCGAGTCGAACTGGACCAGCAGCTTCTGCATGCCGACCGATCTGTTGCCGCCCGGCAAGCTCACCACCTGCTTGACAGGATAAACGACGGCCTCGCCGTTGGCATTGATGTCGAAGGCGACGTCAAAGCTCGCGCCGCCGTCGACGCGCACCGGCTGCCTGGCGAGCAGGTTGATACCGCTCGGATATGAAGGCGGAGTGCCGGAGAGTGCGAAAACGGACAGTGTGTCCACCGATGTGATCAAAGACGCCCTGAGGCTCGTTGGATCGCCGCAGGCGTTCAGACCGACAACGACAGACATCGTCGCGAGCAGTGCGAGACGTGCTTTCATGCAGTAAATGAGACAGGAAAGAGACTGGAGGGGTTGCTCTCGATAATACCCCGTAACTTACGACAGTTCAAGCGATTGCCGCGCTT
>Ga0070708_100000189_pt1 | contig 44518 bp, 34 predicted proteins | sample KBSK5503metaG_FD_65469 | JGI IMG/M metagenome (GOLD analysis project Ga0070708, IMG submission 65469) | Corn, switchgrass and miscanthus rhizosphere microbial communities from Kellogg Biological Station, Michigan, USA - KBS K5-50-3 metaG | ecosystem: Host-associated > Plants > Roots >... | reverse complement strand
CTTCAGTGTCCATCTCTGCCTGGCTCGCCACAGCGCCGGCGACATCGACGAGCTTAGCCAGTCCGAAGTCGAGCACCTTTATCAATCCATCATGCCTAAGCATGATGTTCTCGGGCTTGATGTCGCGGTGGATGATGCCCGCCTGATGAGCGGCTGAGAGTGCCGAAGCGACTTGTGAGGCCACATCCAAGACTTCTCGCAACTCCATGGAAGAGCGTGTCATGTGCTGGCGCAGGGATTCGCCTTCGATGTACTCGGTGGCGATGAAGTGGTGCTCGTCCTGCTGGCCGATCTCGTGAATGGTCAGGATGTTCGGGTGATTGAGAGCCGAAGCAGTCTTAGCTTCTCGGATGAAGCGCTGCATACGATTTTTATCGGCAGAGACATCGGCGGGCAGAACTTTCAAGGCAACAGTGCGCTCCAACATCGTATCTTGGGCGAGATAGACTTCTCCCATCCCGCCCGCGCCGATTTGTGAGCGGATTTCGTAGCGGCCTAGACTTGTGCCAGCGGGTATGGCCAGGCAGGTCTCCTAGCAGGTGTTCGTTATCTGGATCCTGGTGTTACGTACGCGCAGTTTGCGTTTGAACAGCTCTCCCGATTTCAGTTGCCTCCGGTATTTCGTTTAACCGCCCCGATTTGACATCGTAAACGTATCCGTAGATCGGGATCGTTTGCGGAACTAGAGCGTGCGTGCGGATGCGTCGCACATCGGCGACTACACTTCTCGTCTGATCTCCAATCGTCAGCCAGTCGAGATACTCGCCCTCGGTTGAGCCTGTTCCATCAGTCTGATCGCGCCATCCTTTTTCATCGATACTGGCGGTTTTCAGACTGCTTGCGAGCAAGCCACGCATAACTTCATCGGTGAATGTTTCCATGCCGCAATTCGAGTGGTGAATGACAAGCCACTCGCGCGTGCCCAGCAGCTTATAGGAGATCACCAGAGAGCGAATAGCATCATCACTGGCCCGCCCACCCGCATTCCGAATAACATGAGCATCTCCTTCAGTTAATCCGGCAAACTTGGCAGGATCTAACCGAGCGTCCATGCAAGTGAGAATGGCCAAATGTCGTGCCGGAGGCATGGGAAGATTGGATTTATCACCGAAGGTTGCGGCATACGCAGTATTGGCTGCCAAGACTTCATTTACAATGTTACTCATGTCCGTCTCTCCTTAATCAAGCTATGAAGTATTTGCGAAGGGTGGATGATAACACTCAATTCTTATCCGCTGAATAGGGGAGCTCATCAACGCGGCTAGCTTGGCGAGGATCTTAGCTGAAAACCTATCAGCACAGCTACTCGCTGCTCTAAATGTGTAGATCGCTGTCGCTCAAATTGAGATGGGCAATGGATCAGGTCAGTGCCGCCTCGCGGTAGCGGGTGGGCCGCCAGGTCAGTGCCGCCTCGCGGTAGCGGGTGGGCCGCCCCTGTTAGCAATCTCTCCCGCCTCGGGACCCATCGGGCGTACTGGACAGCCTCGCCAAGGAAGACACGGCCTTTAACGAGCTCTCCATGTCCCGTCTCGGTTACTACGGCGACGATAGTCTCGCCAGAATGATCTTCGAGGAGCTGAAGAAACGGGGGTTGGCTAAGGACAGCGAGGACAAGGTCTCCATCCCCATGCACCCGAAGGTGCGCTCACTACCGCCGCTGGTCGTGGAGAGCGCGAGTTGCTCATCGACGCTATATGGCCGGGTGAGCGAGAACGACTGAAGAGCGAGTTCAGGCGGTTTCGTTGCCAAGCTGACGATCTGAACGACGCGTTCGCTGCCCTTTGGACTGCGCGGCGCATTCGTGGTGTGTGGCGTTGGTCTTTCCGAACATGCCAACGACTGACCGATTTGGGCTGCGGATGGAAATACTTGCATAGCCGACTAATCGTAGGTGGTTTAGATCGGTATCGCAATCCAAGTTACTTCTTCAGGGTACAACTTAATTCTCGGCAATCCCCCGCGGCTTTGAAAGGGAGCCAACTCAGGGTAGAACTCAATTTGCCATTTCCTGGCAGACGGTTTTCGTAAACAAACGCCTTACCGGTTTTTTGGAGTAGAACTTATTTCTTCATGAACATTAGGACTTCTTTTTGGTCACTGCTTTTTCGAGGCTGTGCGCTCGCGCTCGAGTAGTTCTTGTTTACGCTCCAATCCCCAACGATACCCACCCAAACTCTGGTCCTCACGGATCACACGATGGCAGGGAATGACGAGTGCAACTGGGTTTGTCGCGCAAGCGCGGGCCACGGCGCGTACAGCGGAGGGGCTATTGATCGCCCTCGCAACTTCACTGTAAGAGCGAGTGGCGCCATAAGGAATAGCTTTCAGTGCCTCCCACACAAGACGCTGAAACGCTGTCGCCCGGACGTCAAGCGGTAAATCAAGATTGATCCGTTTGCCCGCCAGGTGCTCCAGTAGTTCGTTCACCGAATTGCTCAATTGTCCATCATCACGCTTAATGCGCGCTGCTGAGAACTCATCACGCAGATCCGACTCCAATTCGGTCTCAAGCGAACCCAACCTCACTGCGCAGATACCTTTTTCCGTAGCCGCAACCAGCAAATACCCGAGATCGCATTTCGCCACCGCGTAGTTGATAAGCGCACCGCGGCCTTTGCGACTGTAGGTTGCCGGCGTCATGCCTAGTTCTGCACCGGCTCGTTCGTAGAGACGGCTGCTGGAACCATAACCCGCGTCGTACATCGCACTCGTAATCGGTTGCCCGTCACGAATACTATCTTTGAATCTGCTGGTGCGGCATGCTTCCGCATACTGACGCGGCGAGATCCCCATCACCTTCTTAAAGGTTCGTTGCAAATGAAAGGAGCTAACACCCAGGCACTCGCTAAGGTTGGATAGATTCACAATTTCATCCGCTTGTTCGAGCAACCGGCAGGCGCGTCGTACAACTTCAACTTTCTGCTCACCAGCGGCCGCGTCGCGTGGGCGGCAGCGCAAACATGGTCTGAACCCCGCTTGCTCGGCGGCTTCTGGTCGATCAAAAAACGTGACACGTTCCCGACTCGGTCTACGCGCAGGACAGGACGGGCGGCAGTAGATCCGAGTCGAGCTGACAGCAAATACAAACTGACCATCGAAGCGGGCATTTCGCGCTAATACGGCTTCCCACAGCTCATCTTCTTCGTCTGTGCTTATTTTGTGTTTCACCACAGAACTCATCTTAACACCTCTTCCCTCAGTGAACATTTCCTCTCGACTGGAGAAATATAGCGTGACCAACGTGGACAATCTATCCGCTTCTTGCCTTCAAAGCGGGCAAAAAAAGACAAGACTCACTGGCTTCCTTAGCAATGATTTCCATTTCACCACTCGACCTCTTTACTGGGACCGCGGGCGGCCCGCCCGCCATGAGCGCGCAGCGCGAATAGAACGTCCAGACTTGAGCACTTTGCAAGATTATCGCACCTCGCGGTGCTCACTGCGGGCGAGCCGCCCGCGGTCCCAGTGAAGAGCTTGAATGGTGAAGCGGAAGTGACTACTAAAGGGTTGCCAAAGGATTACCAGAACAAGAATCAACTATTCATTGGACCGATTTTGTCTGGATAGATTCGTATGCTTAAATGTTGCCTGCCGTTCTCATGCATCACAAAGACACGCTTGAACTCATGGCGGAATCGGAACTTCTTTCACAGCTCAACGAAGAACAACGCGAGGCTGTAATCAACACTGACGGTCCGCTGCTGATTCTTGCCGGCGCCGGTTCGGGCAAGACGCGCGTTATCGCTCATCGTATCGCCTATCTGATCTCCGAGAAAGATGTGCAACCGTGGAACATTCTGGCGGTGACTTTCACCAACAAGGCTGCGGAAGAGATGCGCCTGCGTGTGCAGCGCCTGCTGCGTGGTAAGGAGCTCTCGAGTGCGCCGCTGGTATCGACATTCCACAGTCTTTGCGTCCGCATCCTCCGCCAGGACATCGAAAAACTGAACGATAAGTACACTCGCACGTTCACCATCTATGATCAGGACGACTCACTCCGGCTTATAAAACAATGCGTTAAAGATCTCGCTTACGACGAGAAATATATCGGCCAACGCGCCACTCAGTCAGCGATAAGTGCCGCTAAAAATCGAGGCGAAAACGTTGAGGCCTTCGCTTCGCGCGCTGAATACATCGATGAGCGTCGCGCTGCGATGGCGCGTGTCTACAAGATCTATGAAGAGCGATTGCATACGAACAACGCCCTTGACTTCGACGATTTACTAATCAAGGCCGTTAGACTGTTGCGCGACGTTGCGGAGGTGAGGGAGAAGTACAACAACAGGTTTCGTTACATTCTCGTCGACGAATATCAAGACACAAACTCGCTTCAATTCGCGCTCATAAGTTTGCTGACCCAAAAACAACAGAATATTTGTGTGGTAGGTGACGAAGATCAGTCCATCTACAAATGGCGAGGCGCCGATATTACCAACATTCTCAACTTTGAAAAGCATTTCCCCGCCACCAAGACCATCAGGCTGGAACAGAACTATCGCTCGACGCAAACGATTCTCGATGTGGCTGGAGCGGTCGTAAAACACAACATCGAGCGCAAGGGTAAGAATCTGTGGACTTCCAATCCACGTGGTGGAAGAGTGCGCTATTACCAGGCCTTCGATGCGGAATCAGAAGCTCGCTTTGTGGCGGGAAAGATTCTCGAACATCGCGACGAAGAATTCGATCTTCGCGCTGCAGTCCTGTATCGCACCAACTCGCAATCGCGCGTATTTGAAGAGGCAATGCGACGCGCCGGGTTGCCATACAACATCATCGGAGGATTTTCGTTCTATGAACGAATGGAAGTCCGCGACATCATTTCTTATTTGAAACTTTCACTGAATCCAAACGATTCGATAGCCTTGCAGCGCGTAATCAACAGTCCTCCGCGAGGCATTGGCAAACAAACAATAGAAGAGATTGAGCGGCGTGCGAAAGACTACGACCTATCGTTTTGGGAGACCATTGCAGTCATTATTGAGAAGCCGGAAGGCTTAAGTGCGCGAGCGGTTAGCTCTCTCAAGAGCTTTCGCAGGATCATACTTCGTCTTAGTCAGTTGGCCGGCCTCGAAAAGAGACGCGCAGACTCGGAGACGGAAAGAGGCGGAGGTGGTGAGACACACGAGAAGGACCTTCTCGCTGCTTCTTCTCGTACCGATGTCTCCTCGTCTTCGTCCTCACCCGTCTCCGATGTCGTAAAGGCGGCCATACTCGACACGGGTTACGAGATAGCGCTGAGGGCGGAAAAGACCGACGAAGCTGAGGCTCGTCTGGAGAACCTGCAGGAATTAGTGAATGCCGCCGTGGATTATGACGATCAGGGCATTGAGGGTCTTAGAGAATTCATCGATCATTCGGCGTTGGTTTCTGACCAGGACCAATACAAACGAGATGCCCCGGTAACTTTATTGACGGTTCACTCGGCAAAGGGCCTGGAGTTTCCCCTGGTCTTCATTGTCGGGTTGGAGGATGGGTTGTTTCCACATTCGCGCTCAGCTACGGATCAGGCCGAGTTGGAGGAAGAAAGGCGACTGTGTTACGTGGCGATGACACGAGCCGAACGATACTTGTACGTGACCCACGCAATGAAGCGCCGGGTCTATGGTGAGGAACTGGCTTCGGAGCCTTCGCAGTTTCTAAATGAAATGCCGATCGATCTTCTGGAGGATCTTTCGCTCGGGAAGAGTTGGCTATCGTTTGCCAAAGGTTCATCGGTGATCGATTACCAGCAGGGCGAATATCGAAAAGAGCGCAAGAAGTATCCCGGCAAGACCTACGACAGCGTCGACTCCATTGCAGAATTTTTCAAACAACGTACTCAACAACTCGGCCCGACTGCGGGTGGAGCAGCCAATCTGGGTAAGTGGAGCAAAAACCAAAGATCAAAGACTAAAGATCAAAAAACAGTCGCTGGAGGAGAAAGCTCCAGCCCGGTAGGGACATCAGACTTCCTGCCTGGCTCATATGTTCGTCATTCGAAATATGGTCGCGGCCTTGTCTTGCGCCGCGAAGGGGCTGGCGATACCACCAAATTGACAGTGAGCTTTCCGGGTTACGGTCAGAAGAAGTTGGTCCAGAAATACGCAGGCTTGGAGAAAGGCTAGATCATTTCTTCAAATGGCAAATGAAAAATGTCAGATGATCAATAATGATCAATGAGAAATGATCACGTCCCGACATCCAGGCGCCTTTTGGCTGCGGCCCCCGCAATTGCCTCTTGACCGGCAAGCGTCAGCAACTTAACTGACGCCCTGCGCACCACCAACGTCGTGGTGCCCTTCCACCGCTTTTACCAATGGCTCAAGTTCCCCGGTCTTCGCCATTGCGAAGAGAAGACACAGCGCGTTGTAAGTATTATCGCCGTAGAGCCCTATCGGATAGCTCTTTTGTCGTGGCCGGGTTTAGACAGTAACCACTGTGCCATCAAATTTTGTCAAACTAAATCCCGCGAACGGTTCGTTATAGCAATGTCTCTGATCTTTGAGGATTCCGATGGCCAGTTGCTCGCCAAGTTTCAGTGATTCAGTGGCATCTGAGCGCCAGTGAACACCCGCAATATTGCGTCCTATCGCGACATTTGAGGCCATCTTATTGAGTTCGCTACCGACCGTCAGATCGCCGGCGTCCGCGCCGTTGTACGGTACGAGGCTGAGACCATCGTCTGCTGGTTGCACGGGCGTGACACCAAGGTCAACGAGTTTGGTCGATTCTTTAAACCACGATTTGAGAATCGTCACACAGGCGCCCGCTACCGTTGCATGACCAGCGCCGTAGGCTGGGTGTGTAGGAGATCCTTCCGGAAACGCCATTGGCAACAACGCATTTCCCGCCGGCATGTATTCGCCGAGTCGAGTGCTGGATGAAATTGAGTTAAGGATCTCGGTGTGAACGGGGTATCCGGCACCGTGATAGAGAGTCCTGTCTACCCGTTCGGCGTGGACTTCGGGTCGCAGCCGACGATGTACGAACCATTTTTGAAACCACACCGCGTGAAGTGCCCTTGTAGAGACTTCGCACAGCAACGTGGCGATATGTGGACCACCGAAAGTTCCAAATCCATCCTGTGAAGGATTGCCAACATACGGATTGCCATCGTCGAAAGGCGTGCCGAGCCCGGCCAATACCAGGAAGGCGTGAAAATACGCTTGAAACAGAACGTCAATGTGGACCCACTGACCGATGTCGCGCCCGTTTCGCATATACCGGCGTGTGGGATCAAATACGTTGGGAGGCTGACTGAACCCGCGTTGCACCGAAAGCCAACTATTGAAATCAGTCATGTAGTTGATTCCCGGCGTGGTAGTCCTGATCTTCTGGTCGATGCTGTTTGCTCCGAAGTTACAAGGTTGGTAGAAATACTGGGAGATATATGGACCCTTTTTGTCTTCGGGATTAACACCGCGAAATAAAGTCTCAGGCGTTACCGAGCCGCCCGACTTTGCCCCCTTGAAATCCGAACCGAAGAGCGTCAGATCAGCGGCAGCGTCGTTAGCAATCGGGTTGGTCTGATACTGGCTAAAGGGCACATCCCGCAACAGAGCCATCCAGTAATTCTCAGCTATCTCCGCCGCCTGTTCGCGACTGGCGAAGGCCGGGGCCGGGGGTTGCACCAGCGCATGCGAATCTGGCCCTTCCATATCAAAGGCAAGACCGGCCTGTGGATTTGTCAATCTGCGATCGCCGCCCATAGGAATCGCATTGAAGTCACTGGGTTGTTCACTATCGAGAGCCCGCAGCAGCGCCGCATACGCGTTTAGCACCACTGTCCCGTCGTTGTTGTGCGGCAATCCTTTCGAATAGCTGCCAATTTTACTTGGGTAAATATGCTCATCCAAATTTGCCGGGTGCTGGAGATTCGGAGGAGTGTCTCTCAGCCCTTGCTGAGCTGCGTCACGACGAAGCCTTGCAGCCTCAATGGCACGCTGATTCGATCCGTTACCTGGATCCTCTCCTTGCTGGGATTGCACAGCTTGCACATGCAAATGTTCCGATTCCAGCAATGACGCTCCAGCAGCGAGTGTCGCAACGCTCATCTGCTTGAGAAACTTTCGCCTGTCCTGAGGGATAAAGCGTTCCATGATTTACTCTCCGGTGCGAGTTGTTGACGAGGTTGCTCGCGTGGATTGTCGGATCGGATGAAAGGGACTATAGGCCTGCGGTTCGTTCATCCCGCTGCCGCAGTCTTCGTAGCGCGCATATTTGCCGCTACGAAGAAAAAAGTCAAGCTTTTCAGTTCCGGTGATAGATAATCGTCTAGTCATCCGCTGCGATTCACTATTCAAAAAAGCGAGACTGCGTTTGTTCAAACGGCGAGGGCGTCGCTGATTTTTTTCAATAAGGTCTCAGCGTCAAACGGTTTGGGAAAAACTTCCACACAACCCGCAGAACGGGCGTCGGCTTTCACTTCCTCGGTCAAGTAGCCACTGACAACAAAAATCGGGACATCAGAAAGCTTCGGAAGTTGGTGAATGCGCCGCGCGGTTTCCACACCGTCCATCTCAGGCAGTGTAAGATCCATGATGATGAGATCGGGGGATGTAGCACTCGCTTTTCGCAAGCCCTCAACGCCGTCTTCTGCTTCCACAACGTTGTACCCTCTGCGCTGCAGCAGAACCGAAAGCAGTTCGCGTGTATCGGAGTAGTCCTCAATAACGAGAATAGTTGAAACGGCTTTAGCTGGTGCTGGAGTCATAGTGAACCTCAATCAATGGTCCGGAGCTCGAAGATCCGAAATGAGGTATCGGGCAAGCGCGATAGTCAAGCTTAACACGGGCAGATAGGAAGAGGGCAAGGGGTTAGTTTGGTCTTGGCCTTTGAGATGATTGGCTACTAAAAGGCAACCAATCAAAGACCCAAGACCTAAGACCCAACAGCAGTTCAGCCGTTCGTTAGCTCGGCGGCAATGTCATTGGCATCGAACACCTTGCGCAGTACCTCAAGCATCGCCCGTGCATCGACAGAAATCGCGCGGTTTACTGATTCATCGTAAATGAAATCACCGACTAGCGATTGAATATTGCCGTCGAAGATCAGCCCGACCAACTCGCCGTTCTGGTTGATAGTCGGTGAACCCGAATTACCACCGATGATGTCGTTGGTCGACACAAAATTGAACGGAGTGTTCAAATCCAAAGCAGACTTCTTATCCATCCAGCGTTGCGGCAGGTTGTAGGGGAATTCGTACTTGAACTTACCGGCACGATCATAAAGACCACCAAGCGTCGTAAACGGCGTGATCTTCTTGCCGTTTTCCTGGTAGCCCTTTACTGCCCCATGAGAAAGACGCAAAGTGAAGGTCGCGTCAGGATAAAGTTTTGTACCCTCAGTCTCGAAGCGCGCGCGCGCTATCTTGCTGTAGTTTGCTCGCTCCACACCGGTTACTTCATTTTCATAACGCTTGCGGAGCTCGCGAGCTTTCGGATCGATGAGGCGAGCCACGACGATCATCGGGTCTGTCGAGGAGTCAATTGCCTGGCGGCCTCCCGCAGCCAACTCCTTGCGGTACGCCGGATCCTTCAGCTTTGTGCCCTCGATCAATTCTCGGGCTCGTGCCTCGGGCGTCTTGCCGTTGAGGACCTGCTTTGCTAATTCGTTCTCGGGTCCCAATAACTCCACCATGAACTCAAGCGAGTCAGTCAGCTTCAGTTTTTCGAAATCATCGTAAATAGGCGCCGGTGAGTAAAGCGCCAGATCCATAGATGCCCGCCGGGCATCGGTATATTCCGGCAAGCGCTCGGCGTTAGGCTTCTCGTTCTCAACTGCCAACCTGACAAGAGTGCGCGCGAAACCAAACAGAGTGGTGTTAAAGCCGCCCCCCTGATCAAAAATTCTTCGTTCACGAATGTAAGAAGGGAGACCCTGGTGGGCCTTGGCAATCATGTCCCAGGCATCACCATACATCTTCTGTCGCTCAGGATTTGCGGCAATCGACTTGCGCAATGCGCTTTCCTGTTTTGTCTTGCGACCAATCAACGCCTTATCTTTGAGGCCTGCGACTTGTCCCCGATATACCTTCAGGCTGTTCTGAATGCTGTTTAATTCGTTCTGCGCCTGACGCGTTTGTTCTTCGCCCATTGCCATGTATTTCTTCAGCATGGTTTCCCGCCGCTCCAGCAGGCGAAGGACGATCGGTATGCTCGTGTCGCGCAGTTCCTGCAGATGAGCGACAGTATCCAGGCGTGCCGTGGAACCGGGGTTCCCGGTCACAAAAACGAGGCTGCCCTCTTTAGCGCCTGTCGTCGACCATTTGAAATAGTTTGCCGGACGCACTGGCTTATCATTTTCATAGATCCGCACCAGTGCCATGTCTATATTGAAACGAGGGAAGTTAAAGTTGTCCGGATCGCCGCCAAAAAATGCCGCTTGAAACTCAGGCACGAAGACAAGACGGACGTCCGTGTATTTCTTATAACGATAGAGATTGTATTGTCCTCCCTGGTAAAGCGTAATGACATCAGAACGAAGACCGGTGGCCTTGGTTGATTCGCCTTCGATGCCAGTGATTTCCGCGCGTCGCGCTGCAAAGGCTTCGGCATCGGACATGCCAGTCTTGACCGCGCCATTTACGCGATTGGTCACGTCTTCGATACTCATCAATACATTCAGTTCCAGACTTGGCGCTTTGATCTCTTCAGCGCGAGTGTGGGCGACGAAGCCTTCTTTCGCCAGATCCTTCTGAGGCGTGCTCACGTCATTAACAATCTCCTCAACAATGTGATAGTTGGTTAGCACCAGACCAGTCGGTGAAACAAAGGAACCGGAACCACCGTTGTTAAATCTCACTGATGCCAACTGAACTTTTTTCAACCATTCATCGGTAACGTCAAACCCGTATTTTTTCTTAATATCCGCCCGGGGCACGTTATTGAACGTCCACATGCCTTCATCGGCAAGGGCGACGAAATTGAAAGTTTGTAAACTAAACAGCGCCAGTAACAGCGCACACAAAAATTTTCTTAATCTCATCTGTATCCTCAAAATCAGTTTTTCGGGAGAAGACTTTAGAGCGTTTTGCCCTCAAATTGGATGCCTGAAGCGCTAGAACCCTAAACCGGAACCCGGGCAGAGTCAACCGTGACGAAGGGAGGGTAGCGTCTTAGTTTGGCCCAGGTTTCGAATGTAACTTGCACTCACACCATTATCCCTGAGACGGCTTCGTGTCATTGTGCTGATAGATTTGACTATTGACTATAGGAGAGTAGCGTTTGAAAATTGTCTGACATGCAAACACCTACCAACCCTCGACGCAGCAGGAGAACACAGCGTGGTAGTAATTTCAGTCGCCAATTACTAGCCGAATGGCGCACGATCAATCTACCCCTATCATCGGAGGCCATTTTGGCTGCCGTATCGGGCGGCGCTGATTCAACGGCTCTGTTGCTGGCCATTCATGAATTGATAGACCTCGGTAAGCTTTCCTTGAGAGTTTCGGTGGTGCATTTGGATCATGGGCTGCGAGCGGCGAGCAGACAAGATGCCAAGTGGGTCTCCCAACTCGCACGAGAACTTGGTTTTGAGGCCGTAATCGGTCACACGAAAGTTAAGGAGCTGGCCCGTGAAGAGGGCGACAACCTGGAGCAGGCAGCGAGGCGCGCCCGTTACGAATTCTTCCTCAGAACCGCAAAAAGAAAGGGCGCTCGGTTCGTCCTGACCGCACACACAATGGATGACCAGGCAGAAACCGTCCTGCTTCGTCTGATGCGCGGCAGTGCGAGTATTGGTTTAAGCGGCATGGAGTCGCTACGTCCCCTTGAAAAGGGGTCGAAAATCCAATTGGCACGTCCACTTCTGTGGGCCCGGCGAAGCGATACCGAGGGTTACTGCAAGGCGCAAAAGAGGGAATTCCTTGTGGATGAGATGAATAGCGACGATCGGTTCGCCCGTGTGAAGGTTCGGAAACAGCTCTTGCCCTTGATGCAGTCCTTCAACAATCGAATTGTTGACGCACTTTCGCGGACCGCGACCTTACTGCGCGAGGACAGCGCCGTTCTTTTCAGCAGCGCGAGCGAGCTACTGCGCCTGGCCAGCGAAAACCTGGCCCCCGAAAAGAGTGAAACCAAACCTCCGGCGCTGAACGTAAGTTTACTCGCCAGCGCGCCGCCCGCACTGCGCAGGCGGGCTCTGAGACAATGGATTTCGGAGGCTCGTGGTGGTACGAGGAGGCTGGAAATGGTGCATCTTTTGGCAGTCGAAGCGCTATTGGAGGACGGCCGTGGAGGTCGAATAGCGGAACTGCCAAATGGGGGAAAAGTCCGACGGAGGAAGGGTTGGTTGGAACTTGATGTCGAAAACGATTGAAAAAGCGGCTATCAGACTTTATATTCAATCTTGACGCGCACCGCCGGACTGGGAGACGGCGGTTTTCAGTTGTCGGTCGCTTTTCACCGGCAACCCTTGCGACCTTGTCGTCGTCTTTCGCACAGTGTTTTAGCAGAGACAGCGACAAACTAAAGGTCGTCGGACGCGCATCCAAGACGTGGGTAATTTGTAAGGATTAGGAATTTACAGCTTCCGGATGTGACGACTGGAGACGGATGAGCGCGGAAGCGACAAAGATGCCCGGATAAGGTATCATCGGAGGTCGGAGGCGTTAATGAATCTGAGTTCTACTGCAAGGCAAATCGTATTTTGGCTCCTGATTATAGCGGGAGCTCTTTTGCTCTATAAGCTCGTCAACCCGCGAGGGAACAGCTATCAATCCGTCGACCTTACCAGGATCGACCAGATGATTCAGAGCGGTGAGTTGAAACAGCTGACGGTCAAGCAAACTGAGACCGTCGCTATCGACACACATAATCAGGAGTATCGCGTAGCACTCTCCAATGAACCGGCGAAGAACGATCTTCTCAAGGCGGCGCGCGAAGTAGTAAATGGCAAATCCCGAGTGCCGAAGGTAGAGGAAGAGTCGGGCAGCAGCTACATCTGGCCCATGCTCATCACCTGGGCGCCTCTTCTGTTTATCATCGCTATTTGGATCTTCATGCTTCGGCAAATGCAGTCTGGAGGTAATAAGGCGCTTTCGTTTGGCAAGTCGCGCGCGAAGCTGCTCAACAACCAACAGAAGCGCGTTACGTTCAAGGACGTTGCCGGGGTTGAAGAAGCAAAAGAAGAGCTCCAGGAGATCATCGAGTTTCTCAAGGAGCCGCAGAAGTTTCAAAAGCTTGGTGGCCGAATTCCCAAGGGCGTTCTGATGATGGGCCCTCCGGGAACAGGCAAAACATTGCTGGCCCGCGCAATTGCCGGCGAGGCGAATGTTCCTTTCTTCTCGATCTCAGGTTCTGACTTCGTCGAGATGTTTGTCGGTGTGGGTGCTTCGCGTGTTCGTGACTTGTTCGAGCAAGGAAAAAAGAACGCGCCGTGCATCATCTTTATCGATGAAATTGACGCGGTCGGTCGTCATCGCGGTGCCGGTCTCGGTGGTGGACACGATGAACGCGAACAGACTTTAAATCAGTTACTGGTCGAGATGGACGGCTTCGAGTCGAACGACGGCGTGATTCTAATCGCCTCGACTAATCGTCCGGACGTTCTCGATCCGGCGCTGCTGCGTCCCGGTAGATTTGATCGACGTGTGGTTGTTTCGCGTCCCGACGTGCGTGGTCGCGAAGGCATCTTGAAAGTACACACGCGCAAGATTCCGCTCGGTGAAGACGTTGATATTTCGGTAATTGCGCGGGGCACTCCGGGATTCACTGGAGCTGACCTGGCTAATCTTGTTAACGAGGCCGCACTCAATGCCGCGCGTTACAACAAGAAGCTCGTCGCGATGGGCGATTTCGAATTGGCTAAAGACAAAGTGTTGATGGGCGCTGAACGTAAGAGCATGGTGATCTCCAACGAGGAGAAACGCGTCACCGCTTACCACGAGGCGGGTCATACACTGGTTGGTCTGAAAGTGCCAAACGCCGATCCGGTTCACAAGGTTACGATCATCCCGCGCGGCATGGCGCTGGGCGTAACACAACAGCTTCCTGAAGGCGACCGTCACAACTACAGTGAAGAGTATTTGCTGGGTCAGATAGCGATTCTGATGGGTGGACGTATCGCGGAGGAGACCTTCCTCGGCAGCATAACTACCGGGGCATCAAACGATATTGAGCGTGCCACGGAATTGGCCCGCGCAATGGTTTGTGAATATGGCATGTCTGAGATGGGACCGCTAACCTTCGGCAAAAAGGAAGAGCAAATTTTTCTCGGACGCGAGATTGCTCAGCACCGCGACTTCTCGGAAGACACGGCGATCAAGATCGACAAACAAGTCAAGAAGATCGTTACCGCTCAATTCGAGCGGGCCAAGGTAATCATTGAGGAGAATCGCGACACAATGGTGCGGTTAGCCGAGTGCCTTCTCGAGCGGGAGTCGCTAGACGCAGTTGAGATTCGACGGATTGTGGCAGGCTTGCCACTTGATGAGAATCCGCCTGTCTCTGATTCCGGAAGCAGCGACGAAGGCCGGCCACAGTTGAAAGAGCCGGCAGCAAAAACGCTGAAACCGATTCTGCCACCGATAACCGGCGGTAATCCGGCACCGGCGTAACCCACACAAACAGGTGACTGGTAAAAAAGGGGATCAGGTGAGCAGCCCGGTTCCCTTTTCTTTTGGGATTTTCTCTTCAACCTTTAACCAGCAAATCAACACTCAACCCCAACAAGCTCTCAGGTACAAGGAAGGCGGACCCTGTCCCCGCCTCAAGTTTCAATGCCACTCAATATTCAAACCAGCAGCCCAACTTGAGTCACCTCTCAGGTAAGGAAGGCGGACCCTGTCCCCGCCAAAGATTGAATGCCACTCACCATCAACTGAATCACTCAACATAGTAGTCTCTCAGGTCGGGAAGGTGTCCCCGCCTCAAGTTTGAATGCTATTCAAGCTCCGAGCGGGGACAGGGTCCGCCTTCCTGACTTGCGAGACTACTCAAGTTGTTTTTGTGGATTCAACGCTGAGTGATCTTCAACCTGGGGATGAGATCGATCCTTTTCCCCTCCTCGTCATTTTCCCATATCATGACTGCGTGACCAGCCAATGGAAGATCAAAGACCGCAGTTTACCCATCGGTGATCGCACGCTGGTGATGGGTATCCTCAACGTAACTCCCGACAGTTTCAGCGACGGGGGTGAATTTCTCTTACCCGACCAAGCAATCCAGCACGCCGAAAAAATGATTGCCGAGGGCGCCGACATCATTGACGTCGGTGGCGAATCCACGCGGCCAGGTGGCAATGCTTCCGTCACAGCAGAAGATGAACTCCAACGAGTCATCCCGGTAATCGAACTCCTTGTTAAGCGCACAAACCTCCCCATTTCAATCGATACGACAAAGTCAGAAGTTGCCGGTGCCGCGCTCGATGCCGGGGCGGTAATCGTCAACGATATCTCCGCATTGCGCTTTGATTTCTACGTTGCTGATGTGGCGGCGAAGGCGGGCGCTGGGTTGGTCTTGATGCACTCGCGCGGTACTCCTGCGACGATGCATAGACTCCCGCCGGTCGCCGACATTATGGAGGAAGTTACGAGCAGCCTTCGCAGCAGTGTCAACATGGCCGAAAGACGTGGCGTGAAACATGAGTCGATTGTGATTGACCCGGGAATTGGTTTCGGAAAGAGTCAGGAGCAGAACCTTGAACTGATCGCCAGACTCGATCAACTTGCTCGCGCCTTCCCGGATTTGCCGATTCTGATTGGCACTTCGAGGAAGTCCTTCATTGGAAAAATGCTGGACAATGCCCCCGCCTCTGAACGCGTGCACGGCACGATGGCTTCCGTCACCGCTGGCATCCTAAACGGTGCCCACATCGTTCGCGTTCACGATGTGAAAGCCGCGGTAGAGACCGTTCGACTCGCTGACGCTATCATTCGGGCCCGAGTCAAGTCTTGAGCCCCAACCCACTAGTGTGGCGCGGCATATTCGCAAGCTAAGGCTGAACGTTTAAATTAGAACGCTACCGAACGCTGCGGCATAACTGCTACTTGCCTATGTGTTCGCTGTGAGAGAGAATCCACGCTTCGATTAGGAACTGGGTGAAGAAAGAGAGTCTCTTGATGAGCAAGGTCCTGCGTGTTTTGTCGTTCTCATTGATGCTTCTGTTCGTTTGCGGGTTTGCAGAATGTTATAAGCCGGTGACGAAAAATCAGCTCCCCTCACGAATTCATACTGTAGCTGTCCCCGCATTCCAAATGGAGAGCAACGCGTTGCGCTATAAGATCGAGTCGCGCTTCACTGACGCGGTTATGAGAGAACTTGTGCATCGCGGCCGTGGTCTTCGTGTGCAAGGCGAGCGCGCGGGGGCCGACGCAGTAATTGAAGGTGTCATCAGGAGTTTCAACTTTGGCGGTGTGCTGCTGGACGACAAGGGACGGGCGCGTATTTTCGAAGTGACTATTACCGCCGCTGTGACGGTGCGAGATCAAACCGAAAACCGGGTGCTTTACGATAACCAAAACTTTGTGTTCCGCGGCGAGTATGAATTTGCAAACGATCCGCGCAACTTTTTCAACGAAGAAGACCCGGCCGTTCTCAGGATGGCCCGCAGCTTTGCGGAAAGCATAGTCTCCACCTTGACCAACGCCGTCGAGATTGAAAAGAAATGACAAACCTTTCGCGGATTGAGCTCGAGCGTTCCTTGCGTAGCGGACGCCTGGAGCCCCTTTATTTGTTGCTCGGAACTGAGAGCAACTTGCGCACATCCGCTGCGCACGACATTACCAATGCGGCCCTCAGTGGCACTCTTCTGCGCGAGTTCAATGAATGCACTTTCAGCTTACTGAGCGACGCGGTCGAGTCGGCAATTGCCGCTGCTGAACAGTTGCCCATGATGGCGGAACGACGGGTGGTGAGAATCAGAGACTTTGCCAAACTGCGCGAAGCCGATGAAGAAGTTCTGATCCGCTACCTCGGCAATCCTGTCAGTTCGACGGTGATGATCTTCATCGCGGATGAGCTCGATAAGCGCAAGAAAGCGACGAAGACTCTCCTTGAGCGATGCGCAGTGATAGAGTTTGCCCCCCTTAAAGATGCGGAGGCAAAGGCCTGGGCCAGAATGCGACTGAGGGAACTCAAGGTAACTGTTGACGATCAGATTTTGACTGAAATCATCACGCTTGTCGGAACGGATACGCAGACGCTGTTGACGGAATTGGACAAACTGTCAACAGCCGCAGCAAATACCGGTCGCATTACCTTGGGACTCGTAGACGAGTTGATTGGACGCTCCCGCGAGCTGTCTAATTTTGAGTTGGGCGATCACCTGCTGGCTCAGAATCGCAAACGCGCACTCGAAACCCTACATCGTCTCCTCGAAGATGGCGCCGAGCCAGTAATGCTAATCGGTCTGATCGCTGGCAACTATCACCGGCTGGCTCTCGGAAAACAGTTGCTTACTCACGGTTCACGCGATGATGTATTCAGAAACATATCGTTGCCGCCGTTCAAGCGCGATGGCTTCATAGCGACACTGCAACGCAGCGATGCGGCCAGGATCGCTCAAGGCATCCACCTTATCGCCGCTGCCGACCTGGCAATTAAGACCTCGCAAGCTACACCCCGACTCCAACTTGAACTGCTTGTCTGCGAATTGGCGGGTTAGTGCTTTCCAATAAAAAAAGGCGGATCGAACTTTCGACCTGCCTCGCACTGCTTAGAATGTCTATGTGCTTACTTGCTGCCTGCCTGATTCGCCGCGACCGTCAATCTCGACTTGTAACGCGACGCCGCATTGACGTGAAGCACGCCTTTCTGCACCGATTTATCAATTACTGAAATTGCTTCCGGCAACAGTTGATCTATCTCCTGTTTGTTACCTGATTCGACCGCGCCGCGCAGCTTCCTGATGTAAGTTCTAACCTTAGTGCGGTGGCCACGATTGATCGTTCGGCGCCGCTCGTTTTGGCGCATTCGCTTCTCTGCTGATTTATGATTGGGCATTACGTATCTCCAAAAACCTTCGAAACCCGGCTAATTATTGCTTTGGACTCAGACTAGCGACCAAATGTGGTCTCAAACGCAAGTGTCGGAGTATAAGTTTCGCATCCCACAGTGTCAAGCAAGCAAGGTCAATGAGACCCCACTTTCGGGGGGCGGTCGCGGTTGTATTGACACCCGCGTGAGCGCTGTAGTAGCGTCAAAGTCGCTATATGCTAACCACTCTGCGGCCCCGCTATCACCTTCAATCTGTCCAACCCTGTGAAGGAGAAGGTTCCAGCAGTTGAAGAAGATCGAGCTTCCGCCCAAGGGATTGGAAACACTGTTTGGTGTTCACGATCAGAACATCAAGTATCTTGAGTCTTTGCTTGACGTCCGTATCGATGCTCGCGGTCAGGATGTTTCGATCGATGGAGATCCCAAAGACGTCGAAACCGCCCAAAGGATTCTCGAAGATTTTTCCGATCTCTTTAAAGAAGGCAAACACTTTACCGATAAGGAACTCCGTGAGGCCTTTGCGCAGATCGCCGAAGATCGGGCTTTCAGCCTGCGTGACTATTTCACCAAGGCGCGTTTTAATCCGGCCGGCAAGAAGCAGGTTGCGCCGAAATCCGCGAACCAGCGCAAATATATCCAGGCTATTCAGGACGAAGACGTCGTGTTCGGCATCGGCGTTGCCGGCACCGGCAAGACGTACCTGGCTGTGGCCATGGCAGTGCAAGCGTTGATGCAGAAACAAGTGAACCGCATCGTGCTTGCCCGTCCTGCCGTTGAAGCGGGTGAGAAGCTCGGCTTTCTGCCAGGCGATCTACAAGACAAGGTCGACCCATATCTGCGTCCACTCTACGACGCACTGTTTGACCTCATCGACTACGAACGCGTGACACGCCTTCTGGAAAAACGCGTCATTGAAGTTGCGCCCCTGGCCTTTATGCGAGGCCGCACATTGTCGGACGCATTCATCATTCTTGATGAAGCACAAAACACGACTAGCGAACAGATGAAGATGTTTCTCACCCGGATCGGTTTCGGTTCTAAGGCAGTTATAACCGGAGATGTTACCCAGGTTGACTTGCCGACAGGAAAACGCAGTGGTCTGATTGAGGCTGAACGAATACTCGCAAACATCCAGGGGATTGAGTTTGTCTATTTCACTGACAAAGATGTCGTGCGTCACAAACTCGTGCAGATGATCATCAAGGCCTATGAAGAGCACGGTAAGAAGAGTCACATCTAAGAAATCGTGATGAGTGAAGAGTAATGATCGAGGTTGTAAACCGGCAACGAAAGAAGAAGATCGAACCTGAGGCATGGACCACTATCGCGTCAGAAATGCTCAAAGCGATCGGCAAATCGCAGAGCTCGGCCACGGTTGCCTTTGTTTCTGATACTAAGATTCGCGAGCTGAATCGCAAATTTCGTGGGATCGATAGCACAACCGATGTACTTTCCTTTCCGGATGCCGCCACTACAAGGCAAAGACAAGGGCAAAACCTCGGTGACATTGCTGTATCGGTAGAACAAGCTGAGCGTCAAGCAAAGGAGAATGGACTTCGGTTTCAGGAGGAGATCTCGCAACTGATCCTTCACGGGCTGCTGCATCTCTGTGGTTACGACCACGAAACAGACAATGGTGAGATGAATCGATTGGAGCTGCGGCTGAGAAAGAAGCTGGGAATATGAACGTTGAAATAGGACTCACGTTCGTGCTGCTCATCTTTCTCTCTTTGCTCGCCACGGTCGACATGGCGCTTGGACAGTTAAGCGATGTCGGCCTGCATCGACTAAGCGGAGAGAGCGAAGAGGAACCCGAAGCGCGCTCCAGAGTCTTTCTACAACAAGTGCTGGAAAACCGCCCGAGATTTAGCTTCGCGCTTTCGGCAGTGATCCAGATGCTACTAGTGGTCGTCGCTGTTTTGATTACGTCGGTCTCTCTGAGTCTCTTTTCCGATCCTCGATTTGTTTTGGTTGGTCTTGGCGCCGGACTATTTCTTGCGGGAATCTTTCGCCAGTTGATCCCACTTCTCATCTCCACGCGCAACCCGGAAGCGACGCTGCTTTTTCTGCTACCAGTCGTGCGGCCGTTCTTTCCGCTGATGGCTATGATCGCCGATCCCTTTCAAAAACTTTTCGATCGTTCGCGACGCAAAGATCAGGAAACAGAAAACGGCGCTGAAGAACCGGGGGACGACGATAGTGGCGATTTGCAGGCGCTGATTGACGTGGGCGAAGCCGAAGGGATTCTGGAAGAAGAAGAAGGAGAGCTGATACATTCGATTATTGAATTTGGCGACACGCGCGTGAGCGAAGTGATGACACCGCGGCCCGATATTGTTGCTGTGCCCGAAACCGCTACTGTGCGCGAAGCACGAGATGTGATCATCGAATCAAAATACTCGCGCTTGCCTGTTTACCGGGATCAGATCGATAACGTGGAAGGCATCATCTACGTCCGCGATCTGCTGCAGCGTTGGGCGGAGGGAAAAGAGGACGAAAAGATCGGTCCACTAATTCGCTCCGTCTATTTCGTCCCGGAAACCAAACCGGTGGCTAAACTGCTGGAAGAAATGCAGAAAGCCCACGTGCAATTATCGATGGTCATCGATGAATACGGTGGTGTCTGCGGTCTGGTTACCGTCGAAGATATCCTGGAAGAGATCGTGGGTGAAATCGAAGATGAAGACATAGCCGGTGAAGAGTTGCACGAGATCATCGAAGAAGGAGAAGGCGTCTACGAAGTGATGGGTTCGACCGAGATCGGTAAGATCGAGCGGCTCTTCAACATGGAGATCGAGGCGGACGATTTTACTACCATTGCCGGGCTCGTCATCAATGAGTCGGGCAAAGTTCCGGCAACCGGTGAACACCTCTGTTTTCGCGGGCTCGAGGTTGAAGTGCTGGAAGCTGACGAGCGCCGGATCGGCCGTTTGCGAGTGAAGCGCGCAGAAGAACAAAACGCTACCGAGATGAGTCAAGCGGGTTGAGTGCCTGGAACAAGAGCAGACCTAATGGCAGGCAAGAAGAGCAAGTTTCTACAAGGCCGGAGAATCGATCCGGGCCCGATAACCAAAAAGATCAGCGTCGCAGATCTAATTGACGAATCTTTTCTTGCCTATAACGCGGCGCGTCTGCGCGAAGCTTGCCAGTTGTTCACGAAAAAAATGCTCGAGCCGGAAGTCACGATTGGTTTTTCCCTGACCGGAGCTCTGACACCCGCTGGGCTTGGGATTTCCGCCCTCATTCCACTGATCAAAGCCGGCTTCATCGACTGGATTATCTCAACCGGAGCAAATCTGTATCACGACACGCATTTTGGTATCGGGCTGGCGATGCATCTCGGTAACGCCCAGACATCCGACATCGTGCTGCGTGAGGAAGAAGTGGTACGTATATACGACATCTTTTTTGACTACTCAGTGCTGCTTGATACCGACGCATTCTTTCGCAAGATAATCGAAGGACAAGAGTTTCAGCGCGCCATGTCTACTGCCGAGTTTCATTACTTGTGCGGACGCTATGTATACGAGCGCGAGCTAAAGCTGGGCATCAAAGACAAATCGCTGCTTGCTGTTGCCTATGAATATGCCGTGCCGATTTACACTTCCTCCCCCGGAGATTCCTCCATTGGTATGAATGTCGCGGCGAAGGCCCTGCAGGGTAATCTGCTGGCCTTTGACCCTTCGCTCGATGTAAATGAAACGGCTTCAATTGTATTGGCTGCGAAGCGCCTGCCGGTGAGCGCAAAAGGTCGTGCTCATAAGAAACAGAAAGGCCGTTCGGCCGTTTTCATTCTCGGTGGCGGGTCTCCCAAAAACTTCCTGCTGCAAACTGAGCCGCAGATACAGGAAGTGCTCGGCATAGATGAACGAGGCCACGATTATTTCTTGCAGATAACCGACGCACGTCCCGACACGGGCGGGCTTTCGGGTGCGACGCCGGGCGAAGCTGTCTCTTGGGGCAAAGTGGATCCTGATCGTTTACCTGACGCGGTGGTTTGCTATGTCGATTCTACAGTAGCGCTCCCGCTCATTACAGCTTATGCTCTAGCACGTCACGAACCTCGTCAGCCAAAGCGACTATATGAACGCAGGCAAGAGTCTATGGAGTTGTTGTTGCGGGAATACAAGAAATCAAAACGGCGGTAGTTTTGGTTTAGTTGTTTCAAATTGAATCTAGGTTGTTAGTGAGCGATCATGGGCCAAATAGTAAACACAAAGCCTCGGACTTATTACGACTGCAATGAATGTCCGGCTTACTGTTGTTCAATCTACGAGCGTGTTCAAGTGACCCCGCGTGATATTAGAAGACTGGCCAAACACTTTGGGGTAACTGAAGAGGCCGCAACCCTGCGATACACGAAGTTTTTTGAAAAGGAACGTGTACTTCGTCGGAAGGCGGATCCGATATTTGGCCAGGCTTGCCAGTTTCTTAACCCCGAGACGCGGAAGTGCACCATCTACAACGCTCGTCCCGCTGTTTGTCGTGAGTATCCTGACACCGTTCGGTGCGCTTACTACGACCTGTTAAAGTTTGAGCGCCAACAACAGGGAGATCCTGATGCGTTGCCGCTGGTCAAGATTACGTTTAGAAACGGAAAGAAGTAGGAGATTTTTGATTGCCGATTTTTGATTTTTGATTGTGAACCCTGGCTTCTGAGGCTTACTACAATCGCACCGGGCAGCAGATCGGCAATCGCAAATCGGAAATCGGAAATCGGAAATCATGGAAGGTCTTCTTTCAAAATTCATTGGTAAAAAGATCGACGTCTATTGCGGCGGCGCATCGAGCTTGCGGGGAGAAGTGTTGCGTGTTGAAGGCGGCATTCTCCACTTGAGGGATGCCGAAGGCAAGACTTGTTACGTCGCTATCGACAAAATAGTGGTCGTCTGGGATGCGCGAGATGACGAGCACCGCGCAGGATTTCTCCCTGTCCCAGCTAAGGAATAGTGGAAGGCGAACTAATCCGTGATCTGAGTTGAGGGAACCGGTACGCGCCGAAATCCGTCGATGCGAGAGAGCCAGTAATCATTAAATGGTGAGTAGACGACGCCATGATGGCGCGAGGCGTGATAAAAGCCATGCTCGTCTGCCACTACTCCCACGTGAGCAAGGCCGCTGAAGAAAACTAGCGTGCCGAATTTAAATTGCTCGTCTGGCGCGGCAGGAGCGAAACGCGCCCAAAGCGAACGTGCGCTTCCTCTTTCAAAAGGGATACCTGCCGACTGAAATATACTCCATACAAAACCAGAGCAATCGAAAGCCGACGGTCCGGTTGCGCCCCACGAATACGGAGCTCCAAGTCGTTGATCGATCGCCGCCAGGATCAAGGGCTGAAACTTAATGGGACCAGGAGTTGTGGAACTGATGCCCCCCGTCAAAGCCAAAGCTTTTGTTGGCTTCAATTCTTCCACGGGTGCGGTGGATACTATTACGGGATCATCTGGTGAGCAGGAGTCTTCGTTTACATCTGCGCTTTGCTCTACCACTCGTACGCGAGTTTCGCCGGTTTGCGCAAAGGCTGAGAGCGACCAGATGCCAAGGGCGAAGCACATTGCCAGCACTTGGGGGAACGGTTTTCGTAGAAACATAGACGGGGAACGACCTTCTCCTAGAAATCTCTTACTTGTCTTTCTTGTCTTTCTATTTCTTTTCTTCGTGAGGAGAGCACCGCTGAGAGGCAAACGCATCTTAGCGACTAGGGTCGTGGGCCTTCAAGAGGCAATGTGACTGTTTCGTGACGAATCACAACCCACTTAATGAGTCCGACCTAAAAGAGGTCACGAAAATGTTCTTGCAAGAGTACTGAAACGCTGAATCGCAGTGTAAAGTGCGCGATCAAAAATAACGTACGGTCAAGATGAAGGACGTGAAACAAATGTCGAGGAAGTTCCGACTTCGATTTCTCCTTCCGCCGTGATCGGCAGGCGGGCCGACAAATCAAAGTTCGTCAGGACTTCCAGGCCGCGTGTTCGCGCTGCAGTTTTCTATACAGATTGACCGTAAAAAGCAGAGTGAGAGCTAATGTCATGGGGCCAAACTCCTGAAATCTTAACAGCTATATGCTTGGATACAGTTTCAATTGCCTCGACCTTCCGACGTGTGCAACGAAAAAACAACATTCAAGTCCCCCGCCCAGCGTAGTTCATCCCAACCGTTATGATTTTCTGCAACAACTGGTCGTAAGGGATGCCACTGTGAGCAGCCGAATCAGCGAAGTCTTCGTTAAGAGCAATCTGAGGATTCGGGTTCGCCTCGAGCAGGTAAAACTGTCCCTCTTCTGTCATCCTATAATCAAGTCGAGCATAACCACTGAGAAACAAATAGCGATAGATGCGCTTCGAAAGCCGCTCTAGAAGCTTATGTTGCTCCGCTGACAACTCGGCTGCTCTCGTGGCTACGCCGACCTTCTCCTGGTAAGCGGGGTCCCATTTTACCTTTAGAGTGGCAATGTTTTCCGCGCCTTCCGGCAGTTTCTCCATGACCAGTTCCCAGGGAGTATAGGTCTGGATGTTTTGATTCCCAATCACACTCACGTATATCTCGCGACCTTTTATGAACTGCTCGGCTATCGCTGCAGTTTTGTTTTGCCGGTGAATGAACTCAACGCGCTGCGTGAGCTTTTCGTCATCGTGTACCAACGAGGCTTGAGCTATTCCTACCGAGCCCTCTTCGCTAATCGATTTCACCAGTAGGGGAAACTTCAGACGTTTCGGTCGCCGTACTTTCCGGTTCATGGGAAACACCGCAAAATTTGGGACCTGAAGACGGTGATACGACAGAATCATTTTCGTCAGTGCTTTGTCGTGGGCTAACGTCATACCGCGAGGGTTGCATCCCGTATAGGGCTGCTTCATTAATTCGAGATAGCTAACGACGTGCTGGTCGTAGAGCGGGTAGCCGTGAAACTCCTCGAGCAGATTGAAAGCGATGTGGGGCTTGTGTTCGAGCAGCGCGTTACCTATTACGTTTAGCTGGTTATAAAGACCGATCGGATAGACTTCGTGGCCCATATTCTTCAAGGTTGAAATCACGTCAAATTCGGTTTTGATTTCCAACTTTTCTTTGTCGCTCAGCCCATCCAGCGAGTCTGGAGGCACCAGGTCCTCGTGGACCAGGACAATGATCCGTAGCTTCTTACGTGGCTCAAATTTCAGACGACGAGTCATACGGCGATACGATGATATCCTGAGTGCAAGACATTCATCACCTGCACTGTTAGCACAATCATTACACGGCGACGCGCCTCTCGCGCCGGAGTAGCCACTCTTAACTTCAGTTCCTTGCAACGATCTATCATGTTCTCGAGCACGTGATCGATCGTGTACTGGTGCACACCGGTGCCCTCGGCAACGATCTGACGCACTTCACGTCGCACACTGCGAATAAAGCTCGCGGCGCTTGGTCGAGACTTGTGTTTGGGATCGTCGGAAAAAATGCGACGAAGATCGCGGTCGTAAACTGCGGGCCAGTTAAAGTCGTATTTTTCGCGTTTTCGCCGGTAATGCTCTCGCAAAGTGATTCGCAGTGCGGAGAGCGGCTCGACCTTGGTCCGCGTTCGATTAGCCGGTCTGGTACCGGCAAGTTCCGCCATCCGCTCATCGATGTACTCGAGCTTGCGCAAGGCTGCCCAGCCTTTGTAGCGACGACGCCAACGTGAAGTGGGTGTGAGCCAGACGGCAAACGTCTCTGCGAAGTCTTCGGCCGGATGCGCCTGCGCATACCAGGCGCGCAGATGCAGCACGTAGTTACGACTCTTTGGTTTCGGTTTGTAGAAGTCGGGATACGGGCGAGCAAACGAACCAAACAATTCTCGCCAGCGCCGTTTGAAGTGCAGTCGAAAAGCGGTGTCCAAGGCGTGGCCAGCTTCATGGCGCAGAATTCGCAAACACTCCGTGTCGGTACCACCTTCGACTTCCAGCATCTGCTTGCGCTCGAGCTTCATCAGTCGTGGGTGAGCGAGATAGAAAGGGATCGCAATCCCGGGTACACCGTCAGGTGAGAACCATTCTTCCGATAGCCACACGTGCGGCTTGAAACGAATGCCACGTGTGTTGAGCTCCTGGTAGAGTCTCTTGATGTGAGGCTCGAGGAATGAGCCTTTGATCTTGATGGGCAGATCGCAGATACGTAGATCAAGCAACTGCTCGTCAGTGAGACGGTGCCAGGGAAATCGGTAGCTCACGCGATCCAGGCTCCCTTCCTGGAAATAATTGAGTACGCACGATCTTCTGGTATTGAGAGTGTGGTCTGAGACCAGACCGTAGCGTAATTAGCCACCGTCATGCTTTGCGGTAGATATTGACTCGATTCAGAATCAGCGGAGCGGTGCCATTGTAGCGGCCTTCGCGAGGATGCGCTAGAAGAGCTTGAGGTTCCGATGAGTCAGCTGCCGGGCATTATACCAGTCTTCAGATATGACGACCGACACAGTTTCTCGAGCACACATTCGGCGCAGAGCGGATTGCGGGCCTTACAAATCTTCCGGCCATGCGCGATCAAGAGATGCGAAAACATCACCCAATCCTTCTTCGGGACTATTTCAATCAGATCTAGTTCGATCTTTTCCGCAGTCTTCTGCTGAGTTAGACCCAGGCGGTGACACAGCCTCGTAACGTGTGTATCCACCACAACCCCTGACTTGATCTGAAACGCATTTCCCAAAACCACATTCGCTGTTTTGCGAGCAACTCCCGGCAACTCCAGCAACTCATCCATCGTTTGCGGCACACGGCCACCGTACTGCTCCGTCAGAACCTTCGCCGTGCCCTGAATTGACTTAGTCTTGTTGCGGAAGAAACCCGTAGTCCGAATATCCTTTTCCAGTTCCCGCGGCGAAACCTTTAAGTAGTCTTCAGGCTTTTGATACTTTCTAAAGAGATCTGCCGTGACAATGTTCACGCGCTCGTCCGTGCACTGCGCTGAAAGAATAGTGGCGACCAACAACTCAAAGGCGTTGGTATGATTCAGCGAGCACTTGGCATCAGGATAAGCGCGTTTCAGTTTGCGAATGATCTCGCGAACCAGTTGTCTTAAGTCTTCGGGATCTTTGCTTTTAGCCATGATGCGATTGATTATCCTGTTCTCTTCAGCTTCCCAGCTCTTTTGGCCCAAGCCTCGATACGGCCAAAGACCCACAGACCAAGCGGCATCAAGACCGCTCCCATCAATGTCAAAATCAACAGCTCACGTGAAACTGCCGACAAAGATGCGCCTACAAGGTGGCCCGGTGTTGATGCGATGTTTCCCACACCAACCAGTTTTCGGCACGCGGATAGTGTGTAGGTGGCTGGTGATATCAACGAAAACGGCTGCATCCATTTTGGAAGAACCTCAATGGGATAATAAACGCCGGAAACCAGTAGAAGCGAGCCCTGAAATATGTGCGTGGCTTCCGCGCCTCGTTCGGCGCTCATTACTGGCAACACCGCTGCCATTAATCCCAGACCTACGAAGGCGACAGTGCTGACTGCCATGACTATTAGCACTCCCGGAAGATTCGCGCCGTGCAAGTCGAGATTCGTAAACAGCATCAGTCCTAATAGCACGACGATACTCGTCACGATGCTGTTCAGCAGTGAAAACAAGCTCACGCCACAGAGATGGATCAATCGCGAAACCGGCGCCATGAATGTGTATTCCAGCGTACCTTCCCAACGTTCATACGCGATTGACATCGCAATCTCGTTGTAGAGTAGCGAGAGAAAATTCCACAGCAAGGCCCCCACTACCAGGGTGAGAGTCAGTTGGAAATCCTGGGCAGCCACACCAATCAAGGCAACCGTCGCGGAAGTCACCAGCGCATAGAAGTTGAATACGATAACCCACGAAATGTACCTACGGGTCAGGTGGTAGCCTCGGAACAAGAAGGCCCACGTTTGGCGCATAACAGTTTCCATTTGTTAACCCCCCGCTGCGACCGTTTCCAGCAAGTCGCCATCTTTATCCGAAAGTTCTTCGCCAGTTAGTTTTATGAACGCGTCGTCAAGCGTTTTCGTGGCCGCTTCTTTCATCAATTCCTGCGCGGTTCCCTCGGCGACGAGCTTGCCACGAGCCAGAAAGCCGATGCGGGCACAGAGTCGTTCGGCCTCTGCCATGTCGTGCGTGGTCAGCAGAATCGTCGTGTTTTCTCGTCGTCGCAGGTCTTCGAGAAACGTCTGCACATCACGCCGGCTCTTCGGATCAAGACCCGTGGTCGGTTCATCCAGGAGCAGCAAGGGCGGATTGATCACCAGGGCCCGAGCGATGCTGATCTTTTGCTGCATGCCCCTGCTCATCTCTTCAAGCGGGGTCGAGAACTTCGTATTCTCCAGTCCGAGTTGCTTCAGAATGTCCATGGACCGTTGTTCCGCGTCACGAGGCTTTTGACCATAGAGTAACGCCGTATAGAGAAGGTTTTCGCGAGCTGAAAGCTTCTTGTAAAAGGCTGCGTCCACACTAACCCTACCGATGATTCGACGGACCTGTTCCTGCTCCTCAGGTAAAGGATGGCCGAGCAGAGATACCTCTCCACCATCTGCAATAAGCAGAGTCGAAAGAATACGAATCAGACTCGACTTGCCCGAACCATTTGGGCCCAGCAGTCCATAGGTCTCTCCTTTTGCCACGCTGAACGAAACTCCGTCCAGCGCCCACAGACGTGACGCCTTTCGAAAACCACTTCGTTTGCGAAAGCTTTTCTTGAGATTGAATACGTGGATAGCTGCTTGTTGCATGAATTACCTCGAATTTGGAATCGCGAAACGATCCAAATGAATACCGATCAGATTTTTGTTGGGAAATGAGGAGGTACTGAGAAGAGCGCCACGCGTCCGCATGACGCCGGCAGCAACAGAGTCAGCACAATCCGCCCGGGCAATAGAAATCGCCGATCGAGCGCGAGCGGAGTATCTACTCAGTACTTAATGAAGGAACCGCATCTTAATCACCTTAATCGAGAGCCTAGCGAAACTTGTTTTCTTTTGCAAGCCTCGGTCGGACGCTCACCACACAAAGTCAGAACCGGGTGCGGGAGCGACCGGGTCGCTAGGCATGCGCGATCGTTCGTTCTCCAATAGGCAAGGACTTGTTCTGACCGCCGTGGTTGAGCTTCTCGGAAACGACCCGGTCGCTACCGCGACCGTGTGAAAAGTCAGTCGAGTGAGGAAGGACACCAACATGATCGCAACTCAATACAGTACCGCGAGCGAAGCGACCGGATGCCGGTACTCAACCACCGTTTTAAGAGTTCTTGGAATTATCGAGTGCCGGCATCCGGTCGCTTCGCTCGCGGTACTGTATTGGGTGGCGACACCAACCGCATAATTCCTGCTCAATCGCCAAGTTTCTGCTGGTAGCGGGTAAGTAAGCGCCGCGCGATCTCTAGGCGCACGGACCCGGTCGCTACCGCTCCCGGTTCTGACTTTGTGGGCCTGGGAATCTTTCGACGCCGCTTTGCATAAACATTAGACACGTCAAGTACGTCCTGACTCTCATGAGTCGGCAGCTCTTGCCAGTAACGCAGCGATCATGGTCACAATCGCGCTCGCCCAAGGCAGAAGAGTCACCGCTGCCGACCAGGGGCCTAATGCGTAGAAACTTCCTCCGACAAAAACGACGAATTCGATGATCGTAAGAACCAAGGTTCCAACCAGGACCATCACAAACCCACTGGCTCCCTGTCGTACGGCGTGAATGTAAGAACCGATGGCGACGAATATTGCAGGACCTATGTAGGTCACAAAGAGGGACAGCAGCCCTGATAGCTTTTCTTTGACGGTAAAATCGCTGAACATGAATACCGCCAGACTAAAACTACTCGGGCTGAACAACGCCAAAAAAAACGTTGTTATTCCGCTAATTAACTCGACTTTCCTTAAAACGGTCACTTCAGTAGCTAGGCAAGGTCAAACAACAAAACTTCAGCAGGATCACGCCCGACCAGTCTCAGCGCTGATTCTCCATTAATCATGGCACTGTCTCCCTGCTGCAACTCCTCTCCGTTAATCGTTATCACGCCGCGGGCAACTTGAATCCAACCATAACGTTTGGAGTCAAGTGTATGAACCACTTCCACACCTGGCGCAAGAATTGAAGCAAACACGCTCACATCCTGATGCACCGTGACCGAACCATCTCTGCCGTCCTCAGATGCGATCAACCGAAGGATGTCGCGTCGTTCATCCTCGGAAAAAGCTTTCTGCTCATAACCGGGTTGCAACCCGGTTGTGTGAGGAAGAATCCAGATTTGCAGGAGGTGGACCGGCTCGCTCTCAGATGCATTCTTCTCACTGTGCCTGACTCCGGTCCCGGCCGTCATGCGTTGTACATCTCCTGGTCGAATGATTGAACCATTGCCCATGCTGTCTTCATGTTTGAGTGCGCCTTCCAGGATATAGGTGATGATCTCCATGTCGCGGTGGCCATGTGTGGGGAAGCCATGGCCAGGACTGACAAAGTCTTCGTTGATGACCCGCAGGTTACGAAAGCCCATGAAGCGGGGATCGTAGTATTGGTCGAATGAAAACGTGTGATAGGTATTCAGCCAACCGTGGTTGAAGTGGCCGCGTTCATTCGCTTTGCGGATATCAATCATGTCCTTAGGTCTTTGGCTTTTGGCCTTAGGTCTTTGGTCTTCTTCTTCTTCGGGGTCCAACAACTCATGCCGAGCCAAAGGGCCTAAGACCCAAGACCTAAGACCAAAGGCCTTCCTGCCCCTCAATGAACTCAGCCACCAGCCTGTTCAAACCTTGCGCGTCTTCCTCATCGAATCTTCCGAACTGTGGACTATCAATGTCCAGTACGCCCAGCAAGCTACCACCCTTTTGGAGCGGCACGACGATCTCGGAATTAGACGCACTATCGCAGGCAATGTGTCCGGGAAAGTCATGCACGTTCGCAACAATGATTGTCTCGCGTTGGGCAGCGGCAACACCGCAAACTCCTTTACCAACTCTGATGCGAACACACGCAGGCTTGCCCTGAAACGGACCCAGCACAAGTTCTTCATCTTTTAACAGGTAGAAGCCGGCCCAGTTGAGATCAGGCAAGGAATGATAAAGAAGTGAGGCGAAGTTGGCGGCGTTGGCGATGAAATCGCGTTCACCTGCAAGCAGACTACGCAACTGCAAAACGAGATTCTCGTAAAGCTCCGGTTTCGATGTTGCCTGCTGTTCTGAAAGTTGAAAGGTCATTAATGGTCTCAATCTGGTGTCCGATATGCTTCAGCTTGTCGTTAACTATCCATGAAGATTCCACCGCCAGTTACGACAAGCTAAAGCATATCGGACATCACAGGCCTAATACTAATGACCACGGACTTCGACGCCGGCGTATTGCTTTTCTCGGCAACGCTGCGCACCGGCACCAGAACGTTTGCCTCGGGGAAGTATGTAGCGGCACAACGCCGCGGGATATCATACGGCACCACGACAAAGCGATGTGCGATACGCTGCTCACCCTCGAAATGACTCACCAGATCCACAACTTGCCGCGGATGAAGTTCAGCCAGTCGCATGTCGTCTCTGTTAAGAAACACCACACGACGTCCATTGTGAATGCCACGGTATCGATCATTGAGACTGTAGACCGAGGTATTAAATTGATCATGGCTGCGAATAGTCATCATCAAAAACTGATCCGGTCTTAGGTCGTGTGCGGGTAGTTCGTGAATCGTGAACACCGCTTTCCCGGACGCAGTATTGAAAACGCGCTCACGGGCCGAGTTGGGCAGATAGAAACCTCCCGGCTCACGGACGCGGGTGTTGTAATTTTCAAATCCGGGTACGACGCGCTCGATGAGTGTTCGAATCTGATCGTAGTCTTTAACCAACTCTCCCCAATTCACAGTGGTGCGGTCACCCAGCGTCGCAGTTGCCACACTCGCGACAATCTGCGGCTCGCTCAGCAGCTGTGGCGACGCAGGCTCGAGCGACCCGCATGACATCTGCACCACGCCCATGGAGTTTTCCGTACTAACAAACTGCAGTCCAGTCTCCTGAGCATCGATTTCCGTGCGGCCCAAACAGGGTAGGATCAACGCCTGTTCCCCCGTGATCAAATGGGATCGGTTTAGCTTCGTGGACACATGTGCGGTCAAGCGACAACAACGTAAGGCATGAGCAGTAAATTCTGTATCAGGAGTTGCGGATAGGAAGTTGCCACCCAACGCGAAAAAGATCTTAGCCTCGCCCGCATGCATGGCCTGGATCGCGTTCACAGTGTCGTAGCCATGTTTGCGGGAGGGTTCGAAATCAAACTCTGCGCCCAACCTGTCGAGAAACGTGCTCGGCGGGCGTTCCCAAATACCCACGGTGCGGTCTCCTTGCACATTACTGTGCCCGCGAACCGGGCACAAACCAGCGCCCGGCTTTCCAATTTGGCCGCGCAGCAGCATCAGGTTGACGATCTCCTGAATGTTCGCAACCGCGTTCCGGTGCTGAGTTAGACCCATCGCCCAACAGAAAATCGTCCGCTCCGATTGAACAAAAATGCGGGCAGCCTCTTCAATTCTGGTCTTGGCCACTCCGCTCTGCTCGATGATGTCGCCCCAGTGTGCCTTTCGCAGGGCTGCGGCAAATCCCTCGAATCCAGTAGTGGATTGATTGATGAATTCATGATCGAGTACTTGCCCAGGCGTATGCTCCTCCTGAGCCAGCACATCTTTCATGATGCCCTTCAGCAACGCTACGTCGCCATTGATACGCACCTGCAAAAAGAGATCGGCGAGCGGCGTGCCAGCTCCGAGTAAACCCACCAGGTCCTGCGGATGTTTAAAGCGCGTCATGCCAACTTCAGGGAGCGGGTTTATGTGAACCAGCTTGCAGCCATTCTGCTTCGCTCGCTGCAGAGCTGTTAGCATGCGGGGATGGTTTGTGCCCGGATTTTGACCGATGACAAAGATCGCCTGCGCAAGATCGAAGTCTTCGAGGGTCACGGTTCCCTTCCCGACACCGATTGTTTCGCTCAAAGCCGAGCCGCTGGATTCGTGGCACATGTTGGAGCAATCGGGAAGATTGTTTGTGCCGAACTGACGGACGAAAAGTTGGTACAGAAAAGCGGCTTCGTTGCTGGTCCGTCCTGACGTATAAAAGATCGCCTGGTCTGGATAGTTTAGTGAGTTGAGTTCCCCGGCAAGCAAATTGAAAGCGTTGTCCCACGCGATCGTTTCGTAGTGAGTGGCACGGTTACGCAAGAACATCGGATGGGTTATACGTCCCTGGGCCCCGAGCCAGTAATCTGATCGTGCGGAGAGATCGGCAACACTCCATGCCTCGAAAAACTCCGGTGTGACCCGCTTTTTTGTCGCCTCGTCGGCAACATGCTTGGCGCCGTTTTCACAAAACTCAAAATGGGAACGCTTACCATCGGGCTCGGGCCAGGCACAACCGGGACAATCGATACCGCCCGGCTGATTTATTTTCAGCAGCGTGCGCGTGCCACGGATTAACCCCATCTCGGACCAACTGCTCTTGGCCGTTGAGATTATTGCCGGAATGCCTCCCGCAATTTTGCTGATCGAGTCGATCTCGACTGACGATTTTTCTTCAGGAGGTTGCGCGGAAGGTTCGGTATGATTCTTTTCGAGATCAGACATCTGGAAAAACTACCTTACCTTTCCAACCAGTCCTAATTCACTCACCACCGCCTCCCTAATCGGCAACTTAGGTACGCCGCCCGGAGAAGTATTGATCTGGAATATTCGAGTGCTCAATGACCTAACACTCTTATCGAACTTCTGTGCTTAATGCAAATTATTACCTGAAACATAACGGTTCGCTTGAATTATTTGGACCAGAATATTACTCAAGTTACGGAAATTCGCAGGTTGGGAAGGGGGCAGTCGAAGGTTCAAGGTGCGATAAATTCAACGCGCCCCGCCTCAAGTTTCAGAGGCTTCCTCCTCGAATCAACCGTTCAAGGCAGTTAACGGCAGAGGCTCGAGTGACACGTATAGGTCCTGGCATTCAAAGTTGAGGCGGGGGCGCGTTGGAATTTATCGCGGCTTGAACCTCTCGACTGCCCCCTTCCCAACCTGCAAATCTTCTTAGCTTGTGTCATGTCCGGGATCGATCTAATTTTTCACAGCTTCTCCCGTTGGTGGGATTTCTGACGTTTTCACTCAGTCTCTTCTGTTGGTGGGATTTCAAACCGCACCCCAACTCCACCGCGATAAACTATTTGACTTACAACTATCCTATAGCTTAAAAGCTTCTTCTCCTCTAGACGAGTTCTGACAAGTATTTTCAAGTGTCCAAGTAAGGTTCTGGCGGTAAGCTCGAGCATTGAACAGTACTTCTCCATACAGCCGAGGAAAAACATGATCCTGTCCCTCCGTCCCATGCCATTGATCCTTCTGGTAATTACAACGTGCACGATCAGCAACGCCCAGGTGAAGCCCGGCCGTGATCCCAACCAACCGATCGACGAGGAATACACGAAGAAGATTCGCGAGTACACGACAGCGCCGTATTTCAACTCGCCCTTGACCGACTATCTGCCGGCGTCTCCAAACGTGCCGACACCCAAGGCTGTGCTGGGCGACGTAGCCGGCGCTCCGGGAAAGTTGCCTTACGCGGAAGAAGTCTACCGTTACATGCGCATGCTGGAGCGTGCATCTCCGCGGGTAAAGGTCTACACCATCGGCACTACTGAAGAAGGGCGGGAGATGATCACGGTGGCGGTCGCTTCGGAAAAGCTACTGGCCAAACTTGATGAGAACCACGCGCGACTGGCAAAGCTCGCCGATCCGAGAACCATCAATATGGACGACGCTGAGGCCGACAAACTCGTGGCCGCCTCCTTCCCGATCTATTACATCACCGGAACGATCCACTCCGTCGAGACGGGTGCGCCGACTGCTTTGATGGAACTCGCATATCGCCTCGCAGTTGACGATAGTGCTTACATTAAGAACATTCGAGACAACGTGGTCACGCTCATCACGCCGGTAGTCGAAGTGGATGGCCGCAATCGCATGGTCGACATCTACAACTGGCACCTGGCCCATCCTAATGAGAACTGGCCGTCTCTCATTTACTGGGGGCATTACGTCGCCCACGACAACAATCGTGATGCGATCGGGCTGTCCTTGAAACTCACCCGCAACGTCCTGAATACCTATCTCGCCTGGAAGCCCCAAGTGCTTCATGATCTGCACGAGTCAGTGCCTTATCTCTACGACAATACGATTGGCGACGGTCCTTACAACGCCTGGGTCGATCCGATTCTCACAGACGAATGGCAGATGATTGGCTGGAACAATGTCTCCGAGATGACGAAGTTTGGCATGCCTGGCGTCTTCGCACATGGAAACTTCGACACCTGGTCGCCGGGCTATTTGATGTTTATCGCCGCCACACACAATGGCATCAGCCGCTTGTATGAAACGTTCGGCAACGGCGGGGCTGACACGCTCGAGCGCACGCTTTCGCCGAGTGAATATCAGCGGACATGGTATCGACAGAATCCGCCGCTGCCGAAGGCCAAGTGGTCACAACGAAACAATAACAACTACGAAGAGACTGCGCTGCTAACTTCGCTCACCTACTTCGGCAACAATAGCAAGCTGTTCCTGAAAAATTTCTACCTCAAGGGCAAACGGTCGATTGAAAAGCCGAAGAATGAGGGTCCGGCCGCTTACGTCTTGCCTGGAGATGAAGTGCGTGCTGGTAATCAGGCCGAACTACTCCGGACGTTGCAGGCCCAGGGTGTGGAAATCAGTAGAGCCACTGCGCCGTTCACCGTTACAGTCAAAGCGAAGAAGCCAGAACCGGGAGCGGACCGGGGTCCGTCGTCCGCACGCGCCTCCGCAGGAGCAACGGCATCTCCTTCAGCTTCGCCGTCGCCCTCGCCAAGCGCGACGCCAACTGCGCGTCAATTCCCAGCCGGCAGTTACATTGTGCGCATGGACCAGCCGTACAGTCGCATTGCTGATGCTCTCCTCGATTATCAATACTGGGCGCCAAACGATCCGCAGCAGGATATCTACGACGATACGGCGTGGACCATGGGTGAATTGGCGAATGTTGAAGTCGTGCGCATCACAGATCCAAAAGTGCTTGGGGCCGCGATGGACCGCATCACCAGCGAAGTGCGATCGTCGAGCGGAATAAACAGCGGTGGCACGGTCTATCTCGTCAACCATAACGCTGATAACGCTCTTGTTACGTTGCGCTATCGTCTGAAAAACGTTGAGATGGAAGCGGCCGAGGAACCGTTCGAAGCGGCAGGTCATAAGTTTAATCGAGGCTCGTTCATCATTCGCAAAGCTTCCGAGAGCGACCTGAAACGTGTTAGTGACGAACTCGGCATTCAAGTGTATGGGGTTGCCGACGCACCCTCGGTTAAGACTCATCCTGTCAGGGTCGCGCGCGTGGCGCTTATGCACACGTGGCTAAGCACGCAGGATGAAGGTTGGTATCGTCTTGGTCTAGATCAATTGCAGGTGCCTTTTTCTTACATCAGCACACAGGATGCAGCGAAGGATGCCAACCTGCGGAGTAAGTACGATGTTATTGTTTTGGCTCCCGTGGGTCGTGGCTCAGCCGCAATCATCAATGGCCAGCCGATGTACGGAAATCCGATTCCCTGGAAGACAACTTCGCTGACTCCCAACATTGGCAAGATTGATGCTACTGACGACATGCGTCCAGGTCTTGGCTGGAGCGGTCTGGAGAACCTGCAGAAGTTCGTTCGTGATGGCGGCGTCTTTATTACTGTCGACGATACCACTGATCTCGCTGTGACCTACGGCTTCACCCCAGGCGTGTCAGTAACGCGCTCGACACGTCTGCGGGCCGTTGGCGATATTCTGCGGATGAAGACTGTGGATTCGACGAGCCCAATCGCTTATGGCTATGGCGACTCGCTCGCGATGTATTGCTCCAATGGACCGATTTTCAATATCAGTAACATCGTCGGTGGCCGCGGTGGTCGCGGACAACGCGAGGGACGCGGCACCGGTCGCGGTACGCCTGACGACCCTGATGTGCCACAAGGCCGTCCACCGGCTGAGATTCCCGAGCCTCCGCCAAAAGCGGAAGTTTGGGAGGCCGCGCCCATACCGGAAGAACAACGCCGTAATGCGCTTGGCATTATTCCGCCTGCTCAGCGCCCGCGAGTTGTTGTGCGTTATGCAGACAACCGCGATCTGTTTGTCTCGGGTCTATTGGATGGTGGCGATGAGATAGCGCAACACGCCGCGGTGATCGACGTCCCTTCCGGCAATGGTCACGTGATTCTCTTTTCGACAAACCCCTTCTGGCGTGGTCAAACGAAGGGCAGCTACTTCCTTCTGTTTAATGCGATCTTAAGTTTTGACAACTTGAACGCCGGAAGGAAACTGGACACGAAGTGAGGGAAACCAAGAATCAATAACCTTATGATGATCTGTCAATTTGCCTGGCTAAGCGTTCTTAACTTATGAGTGAAGATTTCCGAGTCGTCGCTCTCCGCATCTGACATTACCCCGACCGGGTGTTAGCGGTCCATCTCGGTTGTGACTACCATGAATCCCGCTTCGGTGAAGTCTCTGTCGAACGTTAGTACGTTTGTAGATCCGCGCTCTCCCATTACGACAAACGAGATGCAATCCACCAAGCCCCACGTCTTGTCATTGTACTTTTCGTAAATATCCAAGGCTTTCTCAAATAGGCGTTGATCGATTTCAACTACTTCTAGGTTGTTTGAATGCCTGAGCAGCTTTAGTACCTCGTTCGCCTCTTTCCTGAAATCCTTCCCCAGGGCATTACCGATTTCCAAGAGGACCGCGACAGTCGTAATGAGAAAGGACTGCTCGAACTTGAAGGAAAGAACCTCAGCTTGATCGTGGTACTGGTCGTGCTCGTTTATTAAGGCGAGAACAAATGAGGTGTCGACAAAGACCTTATCCGGCATCTTGGCCTTCTAAGTCATGGAGGTTCGCTTTAGTTGAGAGGTCCGGTGTGGCTGAAATTCTGATCTGTCGCAGCTTTGCCATCACACTTTCGGGGGCATCTCCTTGCTCGCCCTTCTCCTCGTAGTTCTTAATCATCTTATAAATCTTTTCCAGGTGCTTTTCTGGCACTCTCTGAATCTCAGCAACAACTTCTTCCCTTGTCACCATAGCTCTCTGCCTCCACCCCGAATATACTTTCCCGATGTGGCAGAACACAAGTTTCGAGGTGGCAGGTAGATGGCAACAAGCTGTTTTGCTAACGAGGCGGCATAGATACCCCGCCTAACGGTCCCAATCTTTCAATCCTTCAACCACTCGCAGCACCTCTCCACGTTTCTTCTCAAATATGGCAAACATGAAAATGATCGTTGCGCCTGTAACGATACCGGCGACATACCATAGCCACGTCCAACCCAGGTTTGCCGAGGCGTACCAGATCATTGTGACGATCGCCAGCAAGAGAAATACTGAGCCGAGCAACAACAGACCGCGGATGCGAAAGATGATTCCCGAAAACACTCCTGCTAAGGAGAAGGCCCCTAGTACCAGTGGCAGCCAGGGCGAATTGGCGACACCATTGATAAAAATGTCGGCCGTCGACGATGCGTAGATCGTTACCAACGCAAGATAGCGAATAGCGGCCATCTGATCTTCAGTGAAATCGTCTTCGTTTAGGTACGCCGCAAGCAAGACTGAGAGAGAAACAGGAATTAGCCACAATTGCGGATGTTGCAGGAACTGAAAATCAGCACTTCGTTGCAGCAAATACCACAAGCCCCCGTTACCCGCGATCGCCGCCACAACTCCAAAGGCGAATGAACGTCGCAAGATGGAGAGCAATCCGTAAAGCCCACCTACCACAAACAGCAATAGCGAGTAGTCCACTGTTGATTGCGCTAACCAGAAACCGAATACGGGCAATAGTGGTAAAAACGCCCCTGTTCGTTGTATGGGCTGGGCCAACACCAACACTTTTCGCCGTCGCAGCGCTTCGCTCGCAACCACACCTGCGTAAGCTATCGCCATAATCACAATTGGCCAGTAACGTTCAAAGAAGCCTGTGAACAACCAGGGCATTGTTAATCGAGCATGGAGCAAAAGAAGCGCAAGCATTATCTCAGCCACGTAGACGTATCTCATCCGGCCGCGCTGCGAAAGGTTCAGTGGATCGTGAGCCGGTGATAAAGCAAAGAGCACGCAGATAACTACCGCGGCGGCGAGTGTCAATCCAATCGCAAATAGCGATAGAACGTTGACGCGCACTGCGCCAAAATTTATTTGGTAGAAGACTTCCGTTCCAAGGCAAAAGAACAAAGCCACAACGCCTGCGCCCAGAATCCAGAGGACGCAGGGCCGGGCGGAGTTAGTCCAATCCGACCAGGATGCGCGCGCCTTGTTAAGCATGAGTCCGTAGAGAGCGATAACGGCAAACGTTTCCGCCATCAGTATCACGCTCCGATTCAACCACGTACCAGTTGAACCGGGTAACAGCCATGCCCAACCCAAAAAAATCGCCCCCAAAATGAAGACGACGATTGCGGCACGTTGCCATCTATCACGCCGCCGCCCGTCCGCAAAGAATCCTAGCGTCAGAGACTGTGCAGCGACAGCCAAAGCGGCAGTTGAGCGCAAACTGAAAGTCACAAAGCGTATATCGATCCAATACGCCAAGGCTGCAACTGCCGCCACCGTAAGAATATTAAAAGTTGATAGCCACTTTAGCTCCGCGACACCAGGTTCCATGCGTTGCGGAATTCCAAGCTCCCGGGTGAAGTCAAGGAGTTTGCGCCTCCAGTGCCACACCAGGCTCATTGCCAACGAGTAAATTGCAAGAAACATCATGGCAGTCCACAAAAGCCTATTGTGGGGTAACGCCAATTGCTGAAGAGCCAGCGCACCGGTAATCAAACCTAAGAGATATAGCGCCGCAACCGCGTACTTCGCGCAGCGGTCCCAAAGACATGCAAACAGTAAGGCGGCCAATGATGCGACTGCCATCCAGGTCAACCCTGGTATGTCTCTCCAAACGTTATATTCAAAGCTCACAAACACAATGAGGCTGAGAACACAAAGTGATCCAAGTGCTGCTAGATTGTGGAACGACAGACTCGTGTTCTTTTTGATTCTGCTCAGGCGACGTGCGCACAGTTCCAACCACATCCACGGGATGCTCGATAGACAGATTGCAATGATGTTGATCTCGATAAAGGCAAGGAAGTATGGGATCTGCTTGACTACATAACTAAGCCACCAGACCGAGACTGCGATGTTGAAAAGAACACCGGCAGCATACAGATAACCTCGCCTGAGCGTTTCCCAATTTAGGACGGCGGCGAGAGCGCTGATCGCTAGTAACGGAGCAATTCCCCACCAGTCGCTAGATGGGTCGCCAAGTTCCGGCCGCAGTGCAAGAAGCGCCGCGAATCCTCCGATAATTGCAGCCCAACCCCTGGCAGTGGATTGCCATGGACCTTCGAGATCGAAAGTACTGCGCCACCACTCGAGCAAAGAATTGGGTTCGGTGATCTGGTCAAGGTCCACGGACGGCAACAGTGATGCAAGTAGCATTAACCAGGCTGTTAACGTCATGGAGATGGTGAGTGCGTGGAACCCTGTCAACGTTGTTACGTCCAACTGAGATGAGCCAAAGCCCAATAAGGAACTCGTAGCTAGAAAGGCGCCCGCCAATGCGCGCGCGGAAAATCTTTTTCCGCGACGAGTTTTGACGATCCATGTCGCTGACGTTACGGCGACAATAAAGGCAAGCCAGCCGAGATAACTTCCCGCAGCAAACGTACCGATGCCGGCACGCTGGGGTGATAGAATCAATCTGATAGCTACCGGCACAATAAGCAGAGCGTTAATACCGATGGCGATTCCCACCTGAACCTCGAGCAGTCTTCCGACGGCCTTTATCTCGTCTTCACCCAACGCAGTTTCCCAACGCCAGCGCGTGCTGAGCCAGGCCAACCCATACAAACCGAAAGTGATCGCGTTTAGCTGCAGTGATCGGACTAGCACAACTCGATTCATCGGGCCGTCCACCGCGACGACTGAAAGCAAATAGACGATTGTTATACTGATGTTAAGAAGTAGCCCGGCGATAAATGCGTAGTCAAAAACCCGCTCACGTATTGCGAAACCAATCAGCACCAGAGCTACCAGAACGAGTGGCACGCCATAGGAGAAGTCCTCTCTAAGGAACGAGAAAATACCGACGGCTGGACCTTGAACTGGGAGGTAATAGATGGCGCGTAAGGCCGGATACATAGTAAGCAGCAGCAGTGGCACCGCCGTTAGAGCAAGAAGGAGCGTTCTTATTTGGGTTGAGAGTTTCCCGCGGCCAGTTTCCGGGTCAGGCCAACTTGCTTTGTTAAGTTGCTGCAGAATCGTTTGGCGATACCACAGCATCAGTGAAGTGACCACGAGGAGTATCGCCGCCAGCCAGCGCCAGGCAGAGGCCGTTGCGACTTGGTCTTCAAATCTGCCCGCGATTAAGGGCATGGCGCTGAGCATTGCGACAAGCGCACCCAATGCGTATGGGCCACTGCGACGCTGCCACAGATTTGCCAGCATCGTAATTGCTAGCAGACCAAGGAGAGTCCACGAGCCGATTCCGAGCGCCGCCTGGTGAGGAAATCCAGCGATGTCCCAACCCACAGAGCTAGTTCCGCGCGCCGCAAGTTCCTCAGTCACGCCAAAGAGCGCACCATAGATAGCAAGTAATACGAATCCGCCAAGAACAGCCCACGAAACAAATATGTCAACCGACAACCCTGGCGCTTCGAGTAAATCTCGCGCTGCTGCTACCCACTCAATCTCTTGGTCTGAAGACCTGCCCATACGTCCGACCAGAAATCTCAACGCAATCCAGACAAGGCTGAGCAACAACAAAACAGTGCCCTGGATTTGCAAAGCCCAGGGATGTAGGAACGCCTGTGGGAGATATGCATACCATTCAAACTGTTGCAGCAGGGCCTTGACCGATAGCACCGCTGCGCAGGTCAAGGCGATCTGAAACGCGATGAAGAGACTCCTCTGCTTGTTGAGCGAAAGCAGCACAAGCCAGAGTCCCGCAATCCAGAACATGCGTTCGGCCTGCATCGAGGTGACTTCCCAACGATGCGACTGGAGCAGGAATACGACAGCGACTATGGATGACAAGAGTGCGGAGTAGTTGAGGGGTTTTGAAATAACGGTTCCGTGCCGATGTCGTGAGCTGAGGATTGCCGCAATCGCACAAACAGTAGCGTGCGCTAGAACCGCGGTCTGCCAGGGAAACGAGAGGGCGAGCGATTGTGCGACCCCTTGTGCCAAGGCGCAAAGCAACAGCACTGATCCAATCCAACTGAATTGAGTTAGCCTGCGAGTCCAAGCAATCCTGAACGCACCCAGCGCATAAAGTGCATAGACAATCCAAATCTCATGCGGCCCGCCTACACCACCTGAGGGCCATCCGCCAAAACCGGTGACTAAAATCAAGCTGAGGATGCCTATCGAGCAGGCTGCCAGCAGATAGTAGTGGCCATCGACCTGCCGCCTCATTTTCACAAGCCGTTCCGACGCTGCCAGAAAGACAACGATGGTGCCTACCAGTGCCTGTCCGCTGTTTAGTGAGAGTGTTACGTCAAGCAGGGACATTACACGAAGGTTTTGCCACGATACGTGCCCCGCTAGAACGTGGAACAGAATCAGGTAGGCCAGAGCGAAGCAGCCCGCTGCAAGCAGATGAGCAATGGGAACATCGAGTGCAATGGCAAGAAGAGTAAAAACGGCGAAATTCAGCAGTGCCGCCGGAACAATACTGGCGGGGTTGGGCCACGCCAGTATCATTCCTGTAATAGCAATTCCCGCACCAAGAATTCCTATGGCTGTACCGGCCGTTCGTGATGTAGCCAGTTTCTTATTACTTATTCGCCGCCAGAGCAGGGTTCCCGTTGCCAGCAGCGGCAAACCGCCGAGCGTTACGAGTGGCGCGAGATACATCATCGTCATGCCCACCGGTCCAGACTTGTAAAGCAGCAAGCCAAATGGGAGGAGTGCCGCAAAAGTCATGGCGCCGAGCATCGTAAAAACAGTCGTTACTTCACTCTCATCAATCTCGCGATCGGACAATACGATGCGCAGCGCCAGACCCACTGTCAGGACGTAGCACGCCACCGGAAACGCACCGAGGAGAAGCAGGAGCCACGGAACGACGTCTGGACCTGCAAAGTGCCTAACAAGCAGTTGTCCCACTGAAGAGCCAAGAACCCCTGCCGACAAGAGGTGGGCGCACCTGGGCGTAATCACCCGGCCAGCAAAATAGACGAGGCAAAGGAAGACAGCAGGGGCAATAAGCTCGCTTCCGATCACGAGGACGCCGGAAGGAATGGTGCTCGAAGATACTGCGGCGATGGCGAGGAAGTTTAGGGGCACCAGCAGCGTGGCGATCGTGAGTATGCCGCGGCTCGTGGTCGGTAACTTCCAGCGATGTTCGGTGTAGAGACCGATGCCAAACAAGACAGCTGTTACCGTCGTAAATATTAAAAACTTCAGCACAGGGATGCGCGATATCTCGGCCCATAAGCTGACCACGAGGGCAGTGGAGCAGCCGATGATAAGGAGTCCGCCGATGATCTCTCCCCAGCGGATATTGCTCTCTTCCATAAACGAATTGAGCACTTCCGTGAAAGACTTTCGTTTGGGTCGTGGTGGGGCGGTGTACTTGGGTTCGGCTTGGAACGTTGATGATGAGCTCGCTTCTTGCTGTGTCGATAAGAACGAAGGAACCGGTTCGATCACATCTTCAGTGGCAACCAGTGATGCGGTTACCACGGAAGGCGGTGGTGTGGTGTGCGACGAGACTGGCGGAACCTGTGGAGTAACCGATACTGGAGCGTCATCCGCACGGCTGCTGCTTGCTGCCGAATCCCCTTTTTTAGGAGTCGACGACCCACCCTTGGACCCTAGTCTCATGCGCTCGGCTTCGATACTCGTTTTCAGATCTGTGTAAGTTTTTTCATCGAGTTTGCCGGAGCGATGAAACCTCTCTACCTGACGTTCCGCGGCCGCAAGATCCTGAAGGAGCTCTCCCACGATTGCTGAGGGCTTAGGGGATCCGCAAACACCACAGAACTCAGCGCTCGTTGACAGCATTTCAAAATCGCAATTCACGCAGCGCCAATTGCTAACCGGTTTTGGATCGCCTGATTTTTTTTGGGAACCTAACAGCGCACGTAGAAGCGCAGCAACTATTAGCCAAAGCCCATGCCCAAATGCCGTCATCAAGGCGAGCAAAAAAAACATGACGCCAATTACGAACAAGAGGACAAGCGAGTCGTTCATTTGTGTGTGTTCTTAGTCATGGGCAGAAGAAGACTAATTTCTAGATACTCACGACATTCTGGAAGGGTCGGCTGTTCTCGAGGGTGTTGTTCTGGTAATCATGGGCGCCTTGATTATAATCGCTTATGAGCCTCGCTCAACTTGGTAATCGGCTTTGCCGCCCGATGTGCGGCTATGGCTCTGAGACTGTGTCAAAACTCGGATGGCAACGATATGGCCGCTGTGTGGATACACAAAGTCAGAACCGGGAGCGGTAGCGACCGGGTCGTTTTCCGTGATGCTCAACTACTTCCGGCCACAACAAATTCTAACCTTATTGGAGAAAACGAAGGAATGCGCAGGCGTATCGACCCGGTCGCTA
>Ga0070708_100000188_pt1 | contig 44633 bp, 34 predicted proteins | sample KBSK5503metaG_FD_65469 | JGI IMG/M metagenome (GOLD analysis project Ga0070708, IMG submission 65469) | Corn, switchgrass and miscanthus rhizosphere microbial communities from Kellogg Biological Station, Michigan, USA - KBS K5-50-3 metaG | ecosystem: Host-associated > Plants > Roots >... | reverse complement strand
CCGGTGCGCGGATCGCGCAGGCCGACCGGTTTCATCGGGCCGAAGCGCAGCGATTCGCGACCGCGTTTCGCGATCTCCTCGACGGGCATACATCCCTCGAAATACGGCACCTCGTCGAACTCGTGGCCGTGGTGCTGATCGGCGGCGACGAGCGCGTCGAGGAACGCTTCGTACTGCTCGCGAGTGAAGGGGCAGTTCAGGTAGGCGCCCTCGCTTGCACCTGAGCCGAATTCCGAAATGGTGTCTGACCCCAATTCCGAGGGCATCGTCTCTTTGCCGTAGCGAGACGCACGAAACACGATCGCGTCGTCGATCGATTCCCGAGCGACGATCGGCGCGATCGCGTCGTAGAACGCGAGCGACGCGATGCCGAGCCGCTCTCGAATCGCCGTCGCGAGCGCGTCGGACGTGAGCGGTCCGGTGGCGATCACGCCCGGACTCGGAAGCGTCGAGACTTCCTCACGGACGACGATGATGCGCGGGTGAGACGTTACTCGCTCCTGTACGGCGGCGGAAAAGACCTCGCGGTCGACGGTGAGCGCGCTGCCGCCGGGCACGCGCGCCTCGTCCGCGGCGACCAGGATGATCGATCCCAGCAGACGCATCTCCGCCTTGAGCAAGCCGTGCGCGTTCGACGTCTCGGTGCTCTTGAACGTGTTGGAGCACACGAGCTCAGCGAGCCGATCAGTCTTGTGCGCCGGCGTGCCTTGCACGCCGCGCATCTCGTGCAACACGACGTCGTGACCGCGCTCGGCGAGTTGCCACGCGGCCTCGCTGCCGGCGAGTCCGCCGCCAACGACGTGGACGGGAGAAATGGAAGGAATACTCACTCTCGGAAGATAATCATCGCGACATGTTGATCACGTCGGCGTAGGACTGAATTCGTCCGTCGGTAAACGCCTTGATGAGCTCTTGCATCGAGGAAATCTTCGACGGAAGGCGGCCGCCGAGCTGCGGAAAGTTCGCCCCGGGCGTGGCGTTATAGAACCCGCGGCCACCGCCCACGGAGCGGATGAAGGTGCTCGTGGAATCGAGCGGCAGCGTGGCGACGTTCCGGTAGTACTTACCCCAGTCGTCGTCTTGCTGGAAGAGATATTGCTCGACGTTCGAGGTGTAAAAGACCGACGCGACGGCGTGATGATCTTTGAGATACTGGCCGACGGAGCGAATCGCCTTCGGCCCCGCGAAGTCACCAACGACCGGAACGAGCAGGTTCTTTGATTCGAACTCTTTGAGCCAGCGGAAATTCGCCTCGGTGGCGAGATACGCCCAGTTCTTTCCGTTCGCGTCGGTCGCCGATTGCAGCGTCGCGTAGTTCGGCATGCCGCGACCGAACCCGCCGCCATTGGGATAGTTGTAGCTGATCTGTGGTCCGCCGCCGTAGAATGCGCCGTACGTGTAGTCAAGCAGTTTGCTATCGCTGTCGTTCATGACGAACGCGTGCGTCTTGGTGAGTTGCGACTTGATCGCCGCGAGATTTCGATGGAACGCGATCGAGTCTGGCGTCGCCGCAATGTAGGCTTGGAACAACTGCTCCGGGGTCGACGTGCTGTCCAACCCCGCCGGCCGCGGACGCGAGAAGAGCTTCGACAAGAATTCGGCACGGTCGCTCGACGTCTCGAAGAGCGCCTTGTACATGAGGTGCGCGATCATGTTGCCGCGGCGAATGTCGAAGATGAACGCGATCTTCGGCTGGAGTGAGGCGATGTACGTGAAGTTCTGCTCCGGACCGACCCCGAGGTACACGCCGCCCGGCTTGACCAGCCGCACGAGCTCCGGAATGACGAATTGGAATCCGGTCTCGTTCGACAGAAAGTTGTCCGAGCGGAAGTAGCCGTTCGGCTCGGAGAAGTCCCCGTTGAGCTGCCAGATCTCCTTGTCCGTGAGCCGTGCCGGGAGCGAGCTCTGCGCGATCGCGGAACCGATCGGCGGGGAGATGGCCAGCAACCCCGCGGTTGCGGCAAGACGACGGAAACGGAGGAGCGCGGCCATGGCTTGATCTCCGGAATGGCTTGGTCCGGAGGAAGATGGACGGCAGGCCGCTTCGGAGCAATCCGATCGCGGAGTCCCGCCGTACATAGGGCACGATGAGTACCCTCGCGACCTTCATCCAACTCGGCTTCCGTCACATCGTCGACGTCGAGGCCATGGATCACATCCTCTTTCTGCTCGCGTTGGCGGCGATCTACCGCTTACGCGATGCGCGCGATGCGTTGTGGGTCATCACGGCATTCACGGTCGGCCACTCGATCACGCTTGCCCTCGCGGTCACCGGCGCGCTCACGCTCCCGCCGGCGCTGATCGAGTTTCTGATTCCGATCACCATCGTCGCGACGGGTATCGAGAATCTTCTAGTCAGCGACCGCACGCGCGCGCCGTGGGGCGGACGTTACCGGCCGATCTTCGCCGGCGTATTCGGCCTGGTCCACGGCGCCGGGTTCGCGAACTATCTCAAGGCGCTGTTCGTGGACCGCATCGCGCTCCCGTTGTTCGGATTCAACGTCGGGATCGAACTGGGACAGATCACCGTGCTCGTCGCGGCCGCTGTCGTTCTCGCGGCGCTCGATGGACTGATCTCGGTGCTGCCTGCGCCGAGTATCAACTGGCCGGCGCTCCGAGTGCGGGTCGTCGCCGTGTCACTCGTCGTCGTCGCGGTCGCGTCGCGTTGGGCCGTGCAGCGCAATCCGTGGTGAGGCTCAAGCGCTCGGGCATAGCGACGCTGGTCGCCGCGCTCGTCCTTGGCGCGCCGACCATGGGCGCCGCGCACCCGCTGCATACGACGCTCACGGAAGTCAACGTCGACGCGACGACGCACACCGTGCGTGTCGTCGTGCGCGTGTTCGCCGATGACTTCGGCACAGCGTTGGCGCGCCACGTCCACGCCGCGACCCCGCCCACAGGACGCGCGTGGGACGACGCGGCGACCAGCTACTTGGCCAGCGCTCTGTCGATCGCCGACAGAACGAATCGCCCCATCGCGCTTCACTCGTGCGGAACGCGACGCAGCGCCGACTTGCTCTGGATTTGTCTCGAGGGAACGACGCCGGAATCAGCGCGCGAGCTCCGCGGCCGCAACGCGATTCTCTGCGATCTGTTCGACGACCAGGTGAACATCGTCCAGTCCGTATCAGGCACCGACAAGCACAGCGTCCTGTTCACACGCGGCGATGGGCTCAAGCGGCTCTGGTGAGCCCTGACTGTCAGCCCGCTAACGCCTCGGCTTCGGTCTCGTCGGGTTGTTTCGGCGCATCCCATTCGTTGCCGCACTTGAGGCACTTACGGAAATCGCCGCGGGCTTTCGTGAACTTCATTTCGGCGCCGACGTAGCCACACTCCGGACACGTCTCGGCAACGGGCTTGTTCCAAGCCACGAAATCGCAGGTCTCGTTCGAGCAGGCGTAGAACGCGGTACCGCGTTTCTTCGAGCGACGCTCGACCAGTTCGCCGCCGTCCTTGGGACAGAACACGCCCGTGGGCATGGAGCGCGTGCCCCGACACTTCGGGAACGTGCTGCAACCAAGAAACTGTCCGCTGCGACCCTGACGAATCACCATCGGCGCACCGCACAGATGACACATGTGCTCCGTCAGCACCGGCTTGGCCTTCTCGCCCTTGATCGGTCGCGTGTACTTGCACGTCTTCGGATGGTTCTCGCAAGCGAGGAACGGTCCGAAGAACCCACCGCGCGGTTCGAGCTTTCCGCCGCAGTCGGGACACCGCAACGTGTCGATCTGGGACAGATCGAACGCTTCGGCGATGAGCGCGGGCGCGTCGACCTTGCTCAAGCTTGCGGCGAACGGGGAGTAGAAATCCTTGAGCACTCGCTGCCAGCCCAATGAGCCGGCCTCGATCTTGTCGAGCTCCAGCTCCATCTCCGACGTGAACCCCACGTTGAAGATGTCCGGGAACTGCTTGACCATCACGCGCTCGACGGTCTCGCCGATCTCCGTCGGGAAGAACCGGCGCTGCGCGAGCTCGACGTAGCGACGATCGGCGAGGACCGAGATGATCGACGCGTACGTCGATGGCCGCCCGATGCCGAGCCGCTCGAGCTCCTTGACGAGGCTCGCCTCGGAGAAGCGCGGCGGTGGCTCGGTGAAGTGTTGGCTCGGCGTGATGCCCTTGCACGGCACCTTTTCGCCGGCCGCGACGACGGGCAGCGCCTGCTCGTCCTCGAGCGTTTTGTGCTCGCCTTCTTCGTGCGCCTCGCGATACAGGGCCAGAAAGCCCTGGAACTTCACGATCGATCCCGTAGCGCGGAACAGGTAGCTGCGGCGCCCTATATCCGGCTGCGTCGTCGACGGGATGTCGAAATCGACCGTCGTCGTATCGAAGACGGCCGGCGCCATCTGCGACGCCATGAACCGCTGCCAGATCAGTTGATACAGCTTGAACTGATCGGCGTTGAGATACCGCTTGAGCTCATCGGGCCGGCGCGTCGGATCGGAGGGACGAACCCCTTCGTGCGCGTCTTGAGTGTTCTTTGATTTCGCATCGGTTCCGCCGTAGAGCTGGGGCGTTTTGCAGACGAACGCCTCGCCGAAGAGGGTGCGCAGATACTCGCCGGCCTGAATCGCCGCGCTCTCGGCCACGCGCGTCGAGTCGGTACGCATGTACGTGATGAGACCGACCGCGCCTTCGCTTCCGAGCTCGACCCCTTCGTACAACCCTTGCGCCACGCGCATCGTCCGCTTGGAGCCGAACGAAAGCTTCTTCGCCGCTTCTTGCTGGAGCGTCGATGTGGTGAAGGGGGCCGCGGGATTCTTGCGGCGTTCGCGGCGCTTGACCTCGGTGACGTCGAACGTGCGGCGTCCTTTGAGATCATCGAGGATTCGCTGCGCTTCGGCCTCGTTGTGCAGCTCGGCCTTCTTTCCGTCGATCTGGTGGAGCTTGGCCGTGAATTGCTGGCCGTCCTTTTCTAGCAACGCTTCGATCGTCCAATACTCGACCGGCTTGAACGCGCGAATCTCACGCTCGCGCTCGACGATGAGACGCAGCGCAACCGTTTGCACCCGTCCCGCCGAGAGTCCTTTCTTTACAGTTTTCCAAAGGACCGGGCTCGCCTTGTAGCCGACGAGACGATCGAGCACGCGACGCGCTTGCTGCGCCTCGACCTTTTTGCTGTCGATAACGCCCGCGTCCTGCACGGCGCGTTGCACCGCGTCCTTGGTGATCTCGCGGAACAGCACGCGACGAATCGGAACGACCGGTGCGCCGCGTTTCGGCGCGATTTGCGTGGCAACGTGCTGCGCGATCGCCTCGCCCTCACGATCCGGGTCGGTGGCGATCAACACTTCCTTGCTGTCTTTCGCCGCGCTCTTGAGCTCAGCGATCGTCTTTTCCTTTCCGGGAATCGGAACCAGGTCGGCGCGAAATCCGTTGTCGACGTCGACGCCGAGCTTTTTCGCCGGGAGGTCCATGATGTGACCAACCGTCGCGCGAACGCGATAGCCGCGGCCCAGGTACTTGGCGATCGTCTTGACCTTGCCCGGCGACTCGACGATCACGAGGGTGGAATTCCCCGCCTGCCCGTTGCCGTTGGTCTCATAGTCCATGACCTCTTGGGTCACGGGCGCACGACCACGCCGAGCGGTGGCCTTGGTCACCGCTTTTTTCTTTCGCTTCGCCGCGGCGCCAACCTTCTTCGCCGGAGCGCGCTTCTTCACCGCAGTCTTTCTCGTTGCCATGCTCAGTGTACCGTCGGGTGTGGATCGCCTTCGCTCTGCTCGAGAAACCCCGCGCCTTCCATGAGCGAGCGGAGATCGTCGAGGGCGATGCGTCCATCTATCTGTAAGAGTGCTCGTTCGATGATGTGTTCAAGCTCGGCCGCGTTCAGCGCGCCGGAGCCACTCAATGCCAGCAAATGCCCCCACGCGTCTGGGGCAAAGCGCCCGCGTTCGTGCGGGCCTAATACTCGGAAAGTCATGGGTTCTTCCATTGACGCTTAGGCCGACCAGAAAGCAAGAAGGGGAGGACGTGCGATGCGACCAGCATCGATCCTCTCCCTGTCGTATCCCGTCATTTCGGCCTGCCAACCTGCCTTGGGAACCATTCAGCCCCGTAGGAACGGTAACGTATGTCTACCGAACCCCAGGGGCAAGCTCCACAACCATTTCTATAACCCTTTGCAGAGCAAAGAGTTCCGTGTCAACCGTGTGATCAGCCGATTCATAGGCTGGCTCTCGCGCCTGCAGCAAGCGCCTGAGCTCGCCTACCGGGTCTGGGCGGGTCAGAAGGGGTCGCATCATCCGCAAAGGCCCCAAACGCTTCAGCGCCGTCTCCGGACGCACTCTAAGGTATATGAGCTGGCTAGGGGGTCGGACCGAAGAAATGTTCTCGGGGTCGCCAACCCACCCCCCGCCCGGCGCGATCACCATGTTTCCAACCAGCGTGAGCTCCTCGGTCAGCTCGCGCTCCTTCGCTCGAAAATACGGTTCGCCCTTTTCGCCGAAGATCTGACTGATCGACTGACCCTCGCGACGCTCGATCTCCTGGTCCAAGTCCAGGAATGTGCGACCAAGCCGCTCGGCCACGGCTTGACCGATCGTCGTCTTCCCGGATCCTGGAAGGCCGACGAGGATCATGTGCGGTCTCGAGGGATCAGCCGCCGAGCCGGGTCGCGAGGTGCGAAAGATAGGCGCCATAATTTCGGTGCGTTTCGCGGAGCGAGTCGCCGCCAAACTTTTCGAGAAAGGCGTCGGCCAACACCAGCGCGAGCATCCCCTCGGCGATGACCCCCATGGCTGGCACGGCGGTCACGTCGCTTCGTTCGGCGACCGCCGCCGCCGCTTCGCCGGTCGCGACATCGACGGTCCCGAGTGGGCGCATCAAGGTGCTGATCGGCTTCATTGCAACGCGCACGACCAGCGGCTCACCGGTCGTCATTCCGCCCTCCAATCCTCCGGCGCGATTCGTCTTGCGTCGCACGTTGCCGGCCCGAACGCGTCCCGGTGACATCTCGATCTCGTCGTGCACGTCGGCACCGGTGACGCGCGCTGTCTGAAACCCCATTCCGATCTCGACGCCCTTGACCGCCGGGATCGACATGATCGCCGCCCCGATGCGACCGTCGAGCCTTCGATCCCACGACACGTGCGACCCGAGGCCGACGGGCAGACCGTCGACCACGACCTCACAGATTCCGCCGAGCGTGTTCCCCGCCCGCTTGATCTCGTCGATGTAGGTGATCATGCGTTGCTCGGCCTGCGCGTCGAGCGTGCGGAGCGCCGACGCGTCGGCGGCAGCGTTCACGTCCTGGGGCATGTCCGCCGGCCGCGCCGCGTCGATACCGCCGAGGGAGACCAAGTGGCTCCCGATGCGGACGTCGAACTCGCACAAGAAGCGCTTGCACACCGCCGCCGCCGCGACGCGAGCAGTGGTCTCGCGCGCCGACGCGCGTTCCAGAATGTCGCGGGCATCGTCACGATCGTACTTGAGAATTCCTGTAAGGTCAGCGTGGCCCGGACGCACGCGCGTGACGGCGCGCTTCCGCGCCTGTGCATCGGGCGCGTCGGGCGCGGGGTCCATGATGTCTTGCCAATTCTTCCAGTCGCGATTCTGGATGATCATCGCGATCGGCGAGCCGAGGGTTTCGCCGGCACGGACACCAGAGAGGAACTCGATGGTGTCCTTCTCGATCTGCATGCGACGTCCGCGGCCGTAGCCCTGCTGGCGGCGAGCCAACTCGGTGTTGACGTCGTCAGCGACAAGCGGAAGGCCCGCGGGCATTCCTTCGAGAATGCTCACGAGCGCTTGGCCGTGCGATTCACCGGCGGTAGTAAAACGAAGAGGCATGGAAGGAAGAATAGCTCACGCGCGAAGCGCGCGCGCAACCGCGCGCGCGCGACGCCCGTCCTGCACTCTTGCTGTGACCTACGGTCCAGGCTTGATGTCGCTAGCCTTCAGATCGATGACGATGAGTCCTTTTTGGCTGAGAGCGTAGAGCTTGAGGATGACGTCCCCTGGATCGCCCGGCATCGGCAGCGATGCGCGGAGCGGTCCATAGATCGGATATTTCAGTTGCAACCGGGCGCGGTTGATGTAGTAGGCGATGTCCACGACCTCGACCACGCCGCTCGCCGCGCCAATGAACGCGAGTCGTTGATCCTGCGGGCTGCTCGTCCCGTCAGCGAACGGATGGAACGCGATGCCCGCGCCATCGTCGAACGAGTCGTATTTGCCCTGCAAGCGAAGGTGGAATGGATTACTGACGGATGCGAAGTACGATTGCGTTCCGTGCGAAGCGACCGTCGCCCCGGACTTGTCAACGGCGAGCCCGAAGACCTGCTCGGCGGCGTTGTCCGTGAGGTCAGAGATGGTAACGAGCGGCGAGAAGAAGTTCGGGAGCGGGCCACCGGAGTCGGCGACGACGATCACGCGTGCCGCGCCAGCCTTGTGGCCTTCGCCGAACGCCAGCCAGTTGCGATTGCCACTCGCCGCAGCATACGTGGTATCGGTCAGCGGTAGCGATCCGATGTCGAGGCCGAATACGGCCTCTGCGTCGCTGCTGGCAGCCACCAACTGGGCGATCGCGTTGAGCGGAATCGAATCCGTGACGACGATCGCCGTGTCCTTGGCCGAACCATACGGATGATCATAGATGGTCAGCCGGTCCGAGACGTTGGACGTCGGCGGCGCGGGATTGATGAACAGTGAATCGACATTGAAGATCGCGTATACCTGCGTGGTCGTCGGAAGGATTGTTCCGTATTGCCAGATCTGGTGCGGATCTGGTACCGCGAGAGCAGGATCGAGCCAGCGAACGCTACCCGCCGGTGCGCTTGCCGTGGGGCGCGTCGAGTAGAAGATGCGCCCGCCCTTCGACTGGACGAGATACTGCGGGCGATCCGAGTAGCTGATCGGGCCTTGGGCGGCCAGGCGAACTTTGCCCGTCTGCTCATCGCGCTGAACCGTGACCGTGTACGTGTAGGTATTTCGCGTGAGGATGCGATGCGCGAGATCCTCGTGCAGCGCCGAAGCGCTGGTCGAGCCGATGTACACACGGCTGATGTTCGTACCGCCGGAGTTCGCGACCAGCAGCGTATCCGGGCTGTTCGAGATGACCATACCCCAGGGCAGCGATCCAACCGGAACATTGGATGGAGCGAATCCCTTGCTGCCGCTCGAGCTCTGCCAGACCTCGAGCAGGTTGAACGCGGTATTCGAGAGGAAGACGTTGCCGCGAGCCGCATCGACGGCGATGTCGCCGATGATTCCTTGATGCGGCAGCGCGAAGGTGCGACCGAAGACGATCAGCGTCGAATCGACGAGCGCATTGGCGAAATTCGCCTCGGGCGTACTGCGAGTTGCCGTGACGGCGTAGCCGACGCGTCCGGCCTGATCGATCGCAAACGCCGTGATGCCAAGGCGCCTGCCTTGGAACGATGGCGGCAGCCCAAGCGGGACATTTTGCTCAACATTGGCGTTGTACGGTTGCGACAATCTGACGGTGTCGCTGAAGACCAGGGTGCCGATGCTGTCGCGGATGAGCAGCCCGAGGGTGGCGATACCGTCGCCGGTGGCCGAGACGTTGACCGAGTCGGAGTATTCATTCTTCGTCGCGACCGTTTGCGTCACGCGCGGCTGCGCCAAGCTGGCGCTGCGCACGTATACGGCGATCGGCGAGGCTGAGCCAGGCTGGCGATTCACGTCAACGGCAACCGCCGAGATCGTGACTCGGCCTCGGATGGGCGCGTTGGCGGGTATGCGAGCGACGGACGAGAACGTGATGTCGCGCGGCGCATCGGTGTAGACCTGCGTGAGCGTCGTGTCGAACTTGGTCGGCCAATTCGCTTCGCCTTGGATATGAATGTCGATGCGTCCAACACCGTCGACATGTTGCGCACGCGCGGCTACGCTCAGGCCGACGCCGGCCGGAATGCTGTCGTTGTTCGACGGCGAGACGATCGTGACTCGTGGTCCGGCGACGATGTTGATGCGTCGCGTCGCGGTGTCCGCGACGCCGACGCTGTCGAGCGCCGTAACGACGATGACGAGACTGTCGAGGGTGGAGTCGGCTTTGCTGGCCGGCTGCAAGTAGCGGCGCACGGTGGTGTCGCGCAGTCCGGCGCGAAAGCTTCCCGAGATCGGAATCGGCGCGAGCTTGTAGCGCACCGTCTGCGTGAATGTGCCGAGATCGACGCTTCCACGTTGCGTCATGCCGATGATCGTCGCCGACTTGAGCGAGCGATCATCGTGCAAATGGACGCTCACCAGCACCGAGTCGCCAAGGTTGATCAACGTACCAGTGACCGGCGAGTCGATCGCGATCGTGGGCTTCTTGGCCGTGCTCGACGATGACGACGAACCCGACCCAAATTGCTGCTCGCTCGGCAATCGCGTGTCGCAGCTGGCGACGATCACGACGCCAACCGCGAGCGCGGCGAGACGAAAGAGGTTTGATCGCATTGTATTACTCCGGCGCCGGCATCAAGGACGGCTGGTCTCTGGCGACGAAGGCGAAGGCTGCTGCCCGTCGTCGATGATGTGTGGCGTGATCAGGATGAGCAGATCGCGTTTGGTCTCTCGGCGAGTCGTGACGCCAAAGAGACGGCCGATGATCGGGAGATCGACCAGGATCGGCAGACCCGATTTGGTGACGCTGAGCGTGGTTTGCGTCAACCCGCCCATGACCGCCGTCTCGCCGTCGGCGACGAGCACTTCGTTGTCGACCTTCTGCGTCGGAAACACGGCGCCAACGTCGTTGGCTTGGAACTGCACGTCCGAGTTCTCGACGTGCACCTTCATTTGAATCTGACGGTTCGCGGTGATCTGCGGCGTCACGGTGAGAATCACGCCCGTCTGTTGGAAGGTGACCGCGGCGCGCGGGAAGTTGCTCGTTTGATTTCCGCCGGCGCCGGCGTCGATCACTCGAATCGGCACCTGCGTACCGGCCGTGAGATTGGCCGTGCGGTTGTTCAAGACACTGGCGCTCGGCTCGGCCTGCACGTCGAGCAGCGTGGTCTGTTGCAGCGCCTCGAGGAACGTGGTGAAGTCGAAGTTGCCCATGGCCGTCGAGTAGACCAGCTGGAGCGCCGCGGCGGGAATGCGCTGGGTCGCGTTCGCGATGGCTGACACCGAGTTTCCGCCGAGCAGGATCTGTCCGGCGTCCGTGCGCGGCTTGCCGAGCGAATCGAGACGCGGCACGATGTCATTGAAGAACTGTTGGCGCGAGCCGAGGTCGTAGCGAAGGCCGAGTCCCTCGAGCGACGTGCGGTCGACGAGAATGATCTTCGCCTTGATGTTCACCTGCGGCTGGCGCAGGTCGAGGCTGCGTGCATAGCGCTCGAGATCCGTGAGCGCCGTGGGAATGTCGGTGATGCTGATGCTGTTGGTGATCGTATCGGCCGTGACCGCGCCGCGCACCGGACAATTGATGCTCTGGACGACACCAACCTGCGGCTGCGCGGTCGGCATGCCAGGGGTCGGCTGCGCGATGGCCGTGCCGGCGTTCTGCATCGGCGTCTGCGGGCACGTCCGCGTGAGACGCTCGCGCACCATCGGCGCGGCCGCGTTCGCACGGGCGTAGTTGAGGCGAACGTTTCGGGTCTGCAGCGGCACGGTGGATTGCCGCGCCGCAATGTTCTCGAACGTATCGATGAAGATCACGCCGTCCGGATTGATCGTGACGTCGTACCCGTTGGCGTTCATCACTTCCTTGAGCGCGACGTCCCACGGCAGGTTCATGATGTTTGCCGTGACCGTTCCCGCGACGCTCTTGGACTGGAGGATCGTGCGGCCGGTGAACGTCGAGAAGACGCCCAACACGTCGGCGATCGACGCGTTCTCCCAGTTCACCGTGATGCGCGGCTCCTGCGACTGTTGCGCCGCGGTCTTGGCGGCGAGCGCGCTCGGCGCCGCTGTTTTGGGTTCCGCCTTCGGTTCTGTTTTCGCGGCCGCCGGCGGCGCCTCGGCTTCGACCTTCATTGGCTCGGGCTTCACTTCCGGCTTGGCCAAGTCGGCCTTGGTCGCATCAGCGGGGGCCGCATCGGCCTTGGCGACCTTTGCCTCGGCCTCGACCTTCTGGCCTCCGCCGTTCACTTGCCATGGAGAGAACTTTGAACCGGCGCCATCGACGCCCACGTGCAACTCGCCGTTGTTCTGCGACACGGTGTAGTCGTGTGGCGCATCGAGCGTGAGCACGACGCGAACGACGGTCTTGGTGAATTGCGAATAGCGAATGCGCGTGATGCCACCGCGCGCGACGCCGTCGTACGAGTCGCCTGGCGGCAATCCGAGCGTCGCGCTGGAAATGTCGATGACGATCTTGTCAGGCTTGCTGAGAATGAAGTGCTTGAACGCGATCGTGCCGTCGACGCGAATCACCACGTCGGCATGACCGGCTCCCGCCGCGGGGACCACGCTGAGCGAGGTTACGGTCGCATCGTTGGGCGTCGAAAGCGCGTGAAGTATCGCTGGACGTCCGCCGATCGCGCCGAACGCAACCAGCATCGCTGATGCAAGCGTCCGGTGTTGAATCATTTTACCCTCGCTTTGGTGGAATCACCCAGGACCAATGAGTCCTGGCGCGACGAACCGAATTCTTCAATCGTGAATAGGACGGTTTTCGTACGAATGGCGGACACACGCATGCGGCCCAATGCCGAGCCGAGGGTGACGCGGTATTGCGCGTTCGTGCCGATATCGCGCAGCGTCGCCACCGAATGTCCGCCGGCTTGGTCGAACAGAATGCCGGTGAGGCGGAGATCGCTCATCGACGGACGCAGCTCGTTGGTGCTGAGCAGCGAAAAGAACGGGTCGCGCTGACCCGACGCGGAGTAGTCATACGCTTCGCGCATGATCGTGGTCGTCATGGTCGTATCGTTCTGCGCGACGGTCATCGTGGGCACCGGCGCCTGCGACTTGCGGGCAGCGGGCTTGGCATCGTGTGTGGAGCGTGGTTGCGCTTGCGGCTGCGCGGCCGGCTGCCCATCGGGACGCTGTTCGGCCTCGATGTGCGCGTTCGTCGCACTCGCTGCTTTGTTCGCGAGGCGCTTGGCGTTCGTAAGCGGGTCCTGGGCCGACGCCGTGCCGGCGACGACGAGAAGCGCCGCGCAGGTGATGAATCGCATCATGGCTGCCCCGGCTTCGCCGACGGGACCAAGGCCGGTTTGGCCGAGGCACGCGCGACGTAGGTCAGGATTTGGAATTTTGCGTCGAGGAATTGCTCGTTCTTCTTCGCGCGACGCTCGCCGATGCGGTTGGTCGGCGTGAGTGTCACATTGATCGGCGCCACGATGCGCGACAGCGAGCCGACGTTCGAGAGGAAGTCGGCCACCTGATGATACGCGCCGGTCACGCCCATCTTGTATTTGTAGGTGTTGAACTGATCGCCATCGAGGATGCCGTCGGGTTGGACGTCGGACAGCTCGAGGCCGGCGCGACGGGCCGCGGTCGAAATCGATTCGAGCAACGCGGGCACTTCGTTCTCCGTCGGCACGAGATGACGCAGACCGGCCAGCTCGCGAGCGTAGGTGTCGGCTTCTTGCTTCATTTTGGTGGCCGTCCCCTTGGCTACTTCGATCTTCGCCAAGTGGTTGAGCGAGTCGAGCGTATCGAGGCGGACGGCAATCGTCGTGAGCTCGGTGTTCTTCGGCGTCCAGACGAGCTGCTGATAGACGGCCGCGAGGCCGACCGACAGCAGCGTCACGACGACGAGCTTTTGACTGCGCGGGTTCTGAGGGAGCAGGCCCATACTATTTCACCGAAAGGGTGAGCGGCACACGGTGAACGACTGTCGTGTCCGGCCGGGTGTAGCCCACCGTGAGCTGGAACTGCGTCACTTCCTTGCCCTGTTCGATCGCCAGCTCCGAGTGCTCGAGCTGGACGTTGCCGAGGAAGGGCGACGCTTCGAGATCTTTCATGAATCGCGTGAGCGCTTGGATGTCGACCGTGCGGCCGACGAGACGAACCGACACCGGGTCGACGGGAATCGACGTGTCGATGCGCGGCGGCGGCTTGTTCTTGTTCTTCGCCGCGTCGTTTGCGTTGGTCTTGGGAAGCGCGACGACGTTCGTCGAGCCTTGCGGCGAGCCGTTGAGCGCGACGAGCGAAAGCCAGGTGTACTGCGGAAGGGCGCGGCTGACCTCGTCCATGATGTGCGGCCAGACGTAGCGATCCTGATCGATGCTCTTGATAATATTCACTTGGCGGAGGAGCGTGTCGCGCACCGCCTCGGCGTGATATCGATCCTTTAGGAAATTGGCATAGCGCGTCGAGTCGGTTACCGCTTTCTCGATGCGAGCTTGAAGCGCGGCGTCCCGCCGCTGTTGCGATAGATAGAGGACCGCCACGGCGCCGACGCTGACCACCACGGATACGACCGCGGCGATCATGAACTTGTCGGTGAGCCGCCCAGAGAGGCTCGACGCGAATGAGCCGAAGCTCACCGTCGGGCCGCGAGGGGCTTTCTTCTTGCCCGTGCCGGGAAGGAGATTGATTTCAATCATGCGACTTGCCGGAGTGCGAGACCGATCGGGAGCATCAACAGCGGAGCGATCTCGTCGGTGACGAGTGATTCGAGTGCGCCGTCACGCACTTTCAAGTTTGCCAGCGGGTTCGCCTGCTGCACGGTGAGGCGCAGACGACTCGCGAGCATGTCGTTGAGGCCGGGAATGCGTGAGCCGCCGCCGCAGGTGTAGATCGTGCGCATTTGTCCCGAGCGCGAATTCTGCGCGAGGAACGCGGAAGCGCGTTCGATGCCGACGGCGATTTCCTCGCCGCGCGTCTGGATGACCGCGTCGAGATGCGGCGAGCGATCGAATCCCTGCACCAGCTGCTGCGCTTCATCGACCGAAAGACCGCGTTCGCGCTGCAGATCTTCGCGGAAGCGGCGCGTGCCGACGGTCAGGTCGCGCGTGAGGAGCGGGACGCCGTCGTCGAGAATATTGATGTTCGTGACGTCGTGGCCGATGTTGACGAGACCGACGACGCCAGTCATCGCATTGGGATGATTGACCTCGAACGCGTTGTGAAGCGCGAACGCTTCGACGTCGACGGCGCCCGGCTCGAGGCCGGCGTCGGTGAGCACACGGACTTTCGACTCGATCAGCTCACGCTTGGCGGCGACGAGCAAGACGCTCATCTCGAGACCGCCGGCGTCCGGATCGAGAATCTGAAAATCCAGCTCGACCGATTCCATGTCGAACGGAACGTGATGTTCCGCTTCCCAACGCATCAACTCGCGCGCCTGTTGTTCCTTGACGCGCTCGATTTGAATTTTCTTAATGATGACGTCGCGGCCACCGACCGCGGTCACGACCACTTTGCCCTTGACGCCCGCGGCCTCGAGCGCACGACGAATCGCCTCAGCAACGATGCCAGGGTCCATGACTTCACCCTCGACGATCGCATCGGCGAGCAGCGGCATCACCGTCACGCGGGTGAGCTCAGGCTCGCGACCCGAGTGATCGATCACTGCAACCTTGATCAACCCCGAGCCGATATCGAGACCGACGGTTGTCTTCTTCCGACTAAAGAAAGACATGGTGAAGCCAGGTAGGACGTGAGTGGTAGGGACGTTCGCGGAACGGGTGGGAGGACCGCGGCGCGATCTGCCGAGAGTCGCGTTGACCGATCGTTTGTTTCGCCGTGCTGCCGCTCCGCCGCGATCGCGCTGTGTGGGTTCGCTCGACGGGACACTGTGACCGTGCGTCCGGACACCTGCATCCGTCTCACCGAACACGACCGGACACTCCCCGAGGTAACACGCGATTGACGCGTGATGACCATCACAATGCTCAAAACAGTTCCGCCCAACCCCGCTGCCGGACAGGCCGTGGCCGCACGGCGTGCCTCAACGCATTCGCGATGGCGCACGGCGCGTATTGCACTGTAGCGTGGGCGATTTCGACCGCAGTGGTGTCTCGCAGCGGGCTTCCGTACGCCATCGCGGCGCCGGAGAGTGAGAATCCGCCGGCGATCGCCTTGATCCAGCCGCGCGCGACGACGAGACCCGTCGCGTTGAACGGCCCCGTCACCGTCAGCGACCCGTCGACAAGCAGGATTCCGCTGAACGTTCCACCGGCGATCGTCGTATCGCCACGCACGTGAACGACCGCGCTACTGCTGTCGAGCATCGCGCGCTGATACGCCTTCATATAGTAGGTGGACGAGTCAGCGGCGCTCGGGAGCACGCCGGCCCGCGCACCGGTCGCGACGCTCGCCGTCGCATCCGAAGATGTGACGACATCCAACGCATTCGCGTCAGTGCAGTCCGCGTCGCCGCTCGTATCGGCGCCGAACGAAACGCTGTCGCGCGCCACGACGTTGCCGTGCGCCACGATCGGCGCTGCCGGCAGCGTCGCGAGCGATGGAAATCGTGCGACGACATTGATTCGGCGGTGGCCTTGATCGACCCCGGCGATCGTAGCGTCGACGACGAACCACAGGACTGCGGCGGGGAGTCGCGTGACAGAGACCGTCGCGCGAACAGTCGGCGCGTCAGGATTGGTGACATCGAATGAGCGCGGCTGGCCGAGCGGCAGGTCGGCGAGGCCGTAGCCACGCGGATCACCGAGGATCGTGGCGACGGCGTAATCGGCGCTCGTGGCAAGCATCGCATCGGATTTCGTGAGGCGTGATGATTGTTCGCCGAGCATCGATGCGGCGAATGCGCCGGCGATCATGAGTCCGATCAGCGTCATGAGGCCGAGCGCCGCGACGAGCGCGATACCAGGTCGCGCACGGAGTATCGTCGTCATCGCCGATTGTGCAGAAGTACGGTCACGACGGATGTGTCAAGTTTTTTTCCAGTCGTCGCTGTGGAGCCAAGCACGCGGGCCACGTGTTCTGTTTGGCTGCGGAACAACAGGCGAATCACCGCGACCGCGCGCGGGTCGCTCACTGGAGTCGGGAGCTCGACACCGGTGCTGTCGAGATACATGAACGTCAAGCCGCCCAGCGCCGCGGACAGAAACGGTCCGCTCACCGGTTGGATGGTATTGAAGCGCGCCATCGACGTACTCCAATCCTTTTCGCCGACGTACCACGCGCCGTCGCTCGCGCGATAGAGGCTGTAGCGCAACGGCCTCGTGACACGCACCGGCATTCCGATCGCCGCGGCGAGCGAGGGAGGTCGCGACGTCAGGCCGATCGAAACCCGCGACAACGCCCGCGCGCTGTCGGCGAGCCGCGGTCCGCTCGGCGCGCATTGTCTGGGTGGTGACGTGCCGACGCTGCCCACGCCGATCGGCCGCCAGTCGTCGAGGCTGTCGGACGGCGTGAACACCCAGACGGTGTCGCCGACATCGATCGCGGTGAGATAGCTCGCGTACGACTCGGCGCCGGCGATGGTCGGCGCGAGCACGAGTCCGTTCGTGACGGTGTCGCACACCACCGCGCTCGCAATCGTCGCACGCAATTCGATCGACGTGTCACGTGCCTCGCGAATGTCGCTCGATGCGACCGACACACCGCGGAGATCGATCGGAAGGATTGTTGCGGCTTCACGGATTTGTCCGGCAAGCGCGACGCCGTCGGCCAGATCGAGGAACAGTCGTTGTTGGCGAACGCCGATCGTGGTGATGAGCGCGAGCACGACGCCAGCAACGACCATCGCGATGACCACTTCGACGATCGACGCGCCGCGTCGCGCTCGTGGCTTCCGTCGCGTCAACACGAGAGTCGGGTGCGAAGGACGATGGCGTGGGTCGATCCCATCGCGACGAAGGTGACGCTGTCGCGCAGCTCGCGCGTTCCGTTGGATTGTACGGTTGCCGACCAGCGTTCGATCACCCCGCGTGGTCCGCTGCTCGTGCCATTCGTCGTGGCACACGGCATCGCGCCGAGGAGTTGGATGCGATTCGAGGCGGCGTTGATCGCGGCGAAACGCGCGCGAGTGGTTGTCGTTTGTCGAACGAGCGACGCGCCTGTCGCGACGAGCGCCAACAATCCGATTTCAATCAGGACGACGGCGATGAGCAGTTCGATCAGCGTGAAGCCGCGGCGCGGTTGCAAGCGGCGTTGAAAACGCAGACGAGTCGTTCGCCGATCGGACATAGGGCGAAGCTATGTGTGATTTGCGTTGTGCTAGCATCACACGAACGCGCGCGACATCACGTTCGCGCCACGCGTTCGCTTCGCTCACGATGATAGGAGGCAGAAACGAAGAACCCGGTGACGCTCAGCGTCACCGGGTTCTTCGCTACTCACCCCGATTTGTTACTGGCAACGCGGCGCGCCGCTGCTGTCAGCCGTCGAGAGCGGGTTGCCAGTGTTGATGGCCACCGCGCACTCCGCGGGCGACGCCAACTGCGTGTGCGTAACCGTCGCCGACCACCAACCACCCGTACCGGTCGAGATCGTCGGCGTGTTGACGCCGTTCGACACCTGGAACTTCAGGTTCGTCACGGTCTGCGTGTAGTGCGTGCTGTCGGCGAAGAACGCTTCCTCAGCCGTCACGAGGTTACGAAGGTCCGACTTCATCGACGTGTAATACGCCTTGTCCTTCGTGCTCGCGAACTTCGGAATCGCAATCGCGGCCAAAATGCCGATGATCACGACAACGATCAGAAGTTCGATCAGGGTAAAGCCTTTGCGCATTTTGAGCATGGTTCCGTTCCTAGGAAGAGAGTTGCGGGGCTGAACAGGGTCCGTCGGGGCGAACGGCATGACCTAAAGCAATGTGCGGGCCCAACAATGGCACGGGTCTAATTTCCTTTCATACAACGACTTACCTCGCTAATTGGCCGGCCCGGATCGAGCCCCGGGTGCCGCCTTTTGCATGGACTCTGGCGCTTTGCCACTCATGCCAGGCTCCTTCACTGGTGTGTTATTGGGCTCCTTAGGGAATCGCGCGCGATCGGCCTTCGCTGAATCTGCCCAGAAGATCACGCGGCGCGGCACCGAAAGATTTCCACCGGTACGAATTACCTCCAGCGCTTCCGCTTTCGCGGCGTCATACTCGCCCATCTCGAGTAAGCACGACGCGAATTTGACCGTGCGCGGCGCTGCCGGATTGAGCTGTCGCGACCACCGGTAAAGCGCGATCGCCGGACGGCACATCCCGACGCTGCTGTACTGTTGCGCCAGACCAAACGCCATGTAGGGATCATACGGAAACAGGCTGAGCGCCTTCTTGAGCTCGACCTCACCGACGCGCAACTGTTTGAGCTCGAATTCCCAACCGCCCAGCATGTAGTGCGCGTGATACGACAGCGGCGCGTCGAGAACCGTCTGCCACAGGAGCACGTTGTTGTCGTGCCACACTTTCGTGCGCGACGCACTGCGCAGACCGCCGGCCGCGAGCAACAGCGCTGCCGGCGCCCACACAGCGACCGTTGCGATTCGAACATTGCTCATGCGTGCGCGCACCTGCTCAGCGGCAAGGAGCGCCAGCGCGCCGACCACAAGCATCGCTCCGACGCTCGGCAGGAACAGCGTGCGTTCCGCCAACACGATGCCAGCGGGCAAAATGAAGTTGCTCGACGGAAGCAGCGTCAGCGCCGTGAAGCAAATGCCGAAGCTGATCACGCGCTGACGACGTCGCAGCACCGCCGCGAGCGCGACAACCGCGACGAGCAGCAGCAATCCAGGCAATTGGCTTATGCTCACACCTTGAGCAATCTCGATGTCGGGCGGACCGTAATCGGACGACAGACGCGCGGGCCAGAAGAACAATCGCATCCATTCGGGAACGACGCCGAGCGCTGTCAGGATCCGATCGCGCGCGGAAATGTGCAGCGTACTGAATGGAGTGAATGGCGCGAATCCGCCGAGGTCGTGATCGGCGAGCACGGCGGAACGCGCGCCGACGAATACAAGCGCCACGCCAACGAGCGCGAGATAGAATGGCCGGAGCCGCACAGCGCGCTCTCGGAGCGACGTCGCGTCCTGAATCACCGTGAGCTCGGCCGCGATGAGGATGGCGGGCAGCGTGATCGCATGCTCCTTGGAGAAGCATCCGACCGCGTAGAACAGCGCGACGAACGCGGCCGTGCGCGGCCGAAGGTCGCCATGCATCCGATCGCGCAGATACAAGATCGTTGCGCCAAGGAATGCACACGCGACGAGCAGCTCCGACTGGCCAACCACATTCGCGACCGCCTCGACGTGCACCGGATGCACGGCGAACAATGCCGCGGCAAGCCACGCCGCTTGGAGCGGCAGCACTTGACGAGCGAGCGCGAAGACGAGTACCGATGCGACGACGTACAACAGAATGTTCGCGGCGTGGAACACTTGCGGGGCGCCGTGGCCAATGGCCCACTCGAGACGGAAGGCGAGAATCGTGATCGGGCGGTAGCCGTCGCCTCCCCACTCTTGACCCCAATACGACATCGCGAACCCGCGCCACCAGGCGTGCAGCGAGTGCACGAGCGTGTTGCCCTCGATTACGTAGCGGTCGTCGTAGGCAAAGCGGTTCACGATGCCAATACCCGAGGACGCGAGCGCGAGGAGCGCGATCGCTATCTCCGGCAGCCGCCAGCGGATCGAGCGTTCAGTCATGCAAACAGATTGAACTTGGTGATGTGCCAGAATGCGGCGAAACCATCTTTCCAACCGATCTTCTTCCCTTCAGCGTACGTGCGTCCGGAATAACCGATCGGCACTTCATAGATCCGCGCGTTCGCGGCGGCGAGTCGCGCCGTGATCTCGGGCTCAAATCCGAAACGCTCCGCCCTCAGCTTTGGCAACAGCGAGCGCGCCAACTCTCCGCGCATGGCTTTGTAGCACGTCTCCATGTCGGTGAGGTTGAGATTGGTGAGCATGTTGCTGTACAGCGTCAGCAAATGATTGCCAACCGAATGCCAGTAGTACAATACGCGGTGCGTGCCGCCCAAAAACCGTGAGCCGAAGCACGCGTCGGCACGGCCATCGAGGATCGGCTCGAGCAAGGTCGGCCAATCGGCGGGGTCGTACTCGAGATCGGCGTCCTGCACGATGACGATGTCGCCGCTGCTCAGCGACAGTGCTTGTCGAATCGCAGCTCCCTTGCCTCGGTTCACCGGCTGGCGATACAGCCGATCGATCTTTCCCTGCGTGAGGAGGGCCTCGAGCACTTCCTTAGTTCCGTCTGTCGACGCGTCATCGACGCAGATGATTTCCTTCGCGATCGGCGTCGCACGAACCTGATCGACGATGATATCGATCGTTTCGCGTTCGTTGTACACAGGGATGAGGACCGACAAGCGCAACGACGAAACATCCAACGGCGTCCGTGGACGCATTCGCGAAATAGGTCCGGCGGTCATTGATGGTCGGGGTGCTGTGAAGAGACGCGCAGCGACGCGGCGGGAGTGAACACGAGCCCGTTGAGGAAGCTGTCGCGAACCACGAGCTCGTCGCGCGACACCATCGATCGCACCGCCGCTCGAAGCGTGTCTCCGGCGCCGATCGCGATGGCGTCCACGTGGTACCCGGCGATGATCTGGCGAAGGGCTGTCTCGGCCTCGCCGACGGTCGGTGGACGGAAGTAATCGCGAACGTTGAAGGCCGTCACCGGGACGGCGAGACGTCCGCTGTACAAATACACGGCAGGCTCTACGGTCGACGCGATGACTTCGTCGGGGCGCGTGCGCGACCTGGCCCATAACACGACTGGCCGGATGACGTGCGCCTGCGTTCGCGATAAAGACGACCACCATCGGCCGCGATATCCGCGCGCGTTGTAACGAATGTATCCGACGCTCACGAACAACGTGCACGCCAGCAGCAGCATTCGAGCGGCCGACGCGACCCGTATGCGTGGAGCCCACGACTTTGCCTCGACAGCGCCGAGGGCGCAGATGAGGATGACCAGCGGCCAAATTCCCCAAATGAATCGCGACGGTCCGAATGGCCATAACACGACGATCGTCACGTAGGCGACAAAGAAGAGCGCCGTGACCGGCGCGACACGCCATGACTTCTTGAGCCCCGCGATCAGAAGCACCGAGACGGTGACGATCGTGATGAGCCGCGCCCAACCAAGCGCGAACGGCGTGGCGAGCGTGGCGAACATTCCGGCGATCTCCGTGCTCGTGCGAACCGACGTGCGCGCAAGAATGCCGACGCCGTCGTGCTTTACGCCGCCAGCCAACCACGACGCGTACGACTCGTACATGCCACGCATCGCTTCCGGCACGAGCCCGTGGTTTGCCCGCACCCACAACTGCCACGGCAACATCACGAGAGCCGCGCACACCACGACCACGAGACCGTCCATCATCCGCGATCGGAGCGCTGCGAACCGTTCACCGCTCATGCCCGCCTCCGAGGGTGGGCGAAGAACGAGGGCGAGGGCCAACCCGCCTGTCAGCGCGATTCCGTGCGTGCGGACGAGCGTCGCGACGCCGGCGAGCAGGCCGAGCAACACGAGGTCTCGCGTCCGCCGTTCACCGTCGACGACCCGTTCGGCGAACAACAACAATGGGATGAGCAACGCGAGAAACAGAGGTTCGGACAAGACCAACGCGCTCAGCACCAGAACGGGAATCGCCGCACAGCTGGCGACGCTCAGCACGACGGCGGCAAGTGGAGAAAAGCCAAAGCGCCGCCGTGCGAACACGACCATGGCCACTCCGACGATCGCAAGCAACACCGCGTTGGCCGCCTTGAATGCCAGCACGTTGCCGGGAAAGTTGGGGAACACTCGCCAGATGGCCGCGAGGAAGAGCGGGTACGCCGGCGGAAAATGCGTTGCGGCTGGGGCACCGGGCAGGTTCAACCAATGGTAGCCCTGGCCGGTCGCGAGCGCCTTGGCGAGAATGACATACATCGCGTCATCGATGAAGACGCCAACCGGCAGTGTGTCGATCGCCGCGAGCGCGACCGCCAGGACAATGAGACCAGCGAGTGGAGCGGCGGCGCGCGCCAGGCGCGCGCGCCCGGGTGCGACCTCCATCACGCCTCAACTCCGTAGCGCGAGAGTTTCCGGTAGAGCGTCGACGGATCGATGCCGAGGGCTTCGGCGGCGCGGGACTTGTTGCCGCTTTCGCTCTGCAACACCCACATAATGTAGGCGCGCTCCACGGCCTCGAGCGTCGGGTTTGGCGGCGTGCGCGTGGAGACGAGCGGTTCGGTGCGACGTTCGGTGACGCGCTCGGGCAGTGCGTCGACGTCGATCTCGGCGCCGGGCGTCAAGATGATGGATCGCTCGAGAGCGTTCTCTAACTCACGAACGTTGCCGGGCCAGTTGTACTCGTACAGCGCCGTGCGTGCGGCGTCGGTCAGGTGCTTGGGATCCTCGTTGCGACCCGCGGCGATTCGCGACAGGAAATGCTCGGCGAGCAAGGGAATGTCGTCTCGGCGCTGGCGCAGCGGGGGCAAATGCAGCGAGATGACGTTGAGTCGGTAGTAGAGATCGCTGCGGAAGTTGCCGGCGCGGATCTCTTCGTCGAGGTCTCGGTTGGTGGCGGCGAGCACGCGCGTGTCGACGGGGACGGCGTCGGTCGAGCCGACCGGGATGACTTCGCGATGCTGCAACGCGCGCAACAGCTTCACTTGTGTCGCCGGCGTCGTCTCACCGATTTCGTCGAGGAAGAACGTGCCCTTGGTCGACGCGCCGAACAGTCCGATCTTGTCGCGAATGGCGCCGGTGAACGAGCCCTTCACGTGACCGAATAGCTCACTTTCGAGCAGACTCTCCGGCAACGCGCCGCAGTTAATGGAAAGAAATGGCCCCTCCGTTCGAGTGGACAGGTCGTGGAGATACCGGGCGATGATTTCTTTTCCCGTTCCCGATTCACCTTGGATCAACACGGTGGAGTCGGTCGGCGCCACGGTCTCGACGAGCCGGAGAATCTCGAGCCACGCCTTGCTCGTGCCCACGGGACGGGCGATGCCGGTTCGTTCGTGTCGCTGAATGGCCTGTTTGAGCGACTTGTTTTCGGCGCGCAGGTTTCGGTGTTCGGCCGCGCGCCGCAGGATGGCGATCAGCTCGTCGTTGCGGAACGGCTTCTGGATATAATAGAAGGCGCCTTCGTTCACGGCCTGCATGGCCGATTGCAGCGTCGCCTGCGCCGTCATGAGGATGACCGGGACATCGGGATCGCTCTGGCGTGCTGCGGCGAGAATCTCGACGCCGCTGACGTTGGGCATCCGGATGTCGGTGAGCACGATGTCCGGGCTCATCTCGGCGATGCGTTCGAGCCCCGCCTTTCCGCCGTGAGCGAGGTGCGGAGTGAACCCTTCGTTGCGCAGCAGAATGTTGAGCGAGTCGAGAATGCCACTTTCGTCGTCGACGACGAGCACACTCGGCAAATTGGTCGGTGCGATCACGAGACGCTCCTGGTTGGTCCCTGCGAGGATGGCAAGATCACGGTGAAGCGAGTGCCGCGCGCACCGCTGTCCACCAGCACGAGGCCGCGGTGCGCCTCGATCGCGCGGTGGACGACGGCGAGCCCGAGCCCGCTCCCATTTGGTTTCGTCGTGAAGAAGGGATCGAACATGCGGTCGCGAATCTCGGGTGGGATGCCTGGTCCGGAATCCGTCACGCGCAGAGACACCGCGGTCGAATCGAATGGCGCTCCGGCCGGGACCGAGTCGAGACTTCCGCGTGACACCTCGATGCACACTTCGCTTTGAGGCGGCGACGCTTGCACAGCGTTCAGCGCGAGGTTGAACACGGCGCGGTGCAGGAGGTCTTCATCGCCCTCGATGCTGACGGGCTCGTTCTCGGGCACGACGCACGTCACGCGCACGCTGGCGTCACGATCGGGATGCGCCGCGGCGAGACCCGCGGCGCCGCGCGCGATCGTCGAGAGATCTACCGGCGTTGTCCGCGCCACGCGGACTCGAGCGAAGTCGAGAAACTCGGACAGAAGACGCGACAATCGATCGGACTCGCGCATCACGAGCACACTCAGCGTCTGCTGGTCGCTCGACACCGCCGGCATGCGCGAGATCTGTTCGACCGAGCTGCGAATGGACGCCAACGGATTCTTGATCTCATGCGCGAGGGACGCGCTCAACTCGGCGATTCCCTCGAGGCGCTCGGCGCGAAGGCGGAGGACGTCCAAGCGTTTCGCGTCAGAGATGTCCTGGAAGATCGCCGTTGCGGTACGACCCTGTTCACCTTCTTCGTGCTCGGTGTACGTCGTGGTGACGCCGATCGGGAATCGCCGTTCGGCCGTCGAGACGAGGCTTTCGCCGCGAGTGGTCCGAATCTTCGATTCGGCGGCGTTGCGAACGCTGCTCGCCAACTCGGGAGCGACTCCGGCAATCCGGTCGAGAATTGGTTCGCCGGTGTGGTCGACCAGGTCCACGCCGAGCAAATGCTCCGCCATGGGATTGGCGTAAAGCAGCCTGCCGTAAACATCCACCGTCACGACGCCGCTCCGGATGTTTCGCAGAATGTCTTCGGCGTGCAAGCGCGTCTGCTCGAGCGCGGCGACTAGTTGGTCCTTCCCTTCACCACTCTGGCGAAGCCCGGCGCTGAGATACCGGATGCCAAGCGAGACAACGGCAATGACGGCGAGTTGCACCCAGACCGCCGGGACGCCGATCGGCGACCGAAGGAAGATGACGGCGTCGGTGAAGTAGAGGACGATCCCGAGCGCGGCAACGAGCAATCCACCGCCGGTCGGCACGAGCAATGACGCGGTGGCGATGACCAAGATGTAGAGCGCGGCGAACGGCGACGTGCTTCCATTGGTGAGATGCACGACCGCCGTTACTAACAGCAGGTCGAAGATTGCTTGGAGATAGAGAAAGGTGGGTCCGATCGGCCGCCGGTATATTTCCACCCAGCCAGCCGATACGACGGTCATGACGGCTGACAGGGCGAAGGCGAGCGACGCGATGAGCGTCTTCGTCGCGTAGGCGTCGGTCCAACTGAAAATGGCGGCGACGAAGATCGCGCTTGCCAAACACAGACGTCCAATGAACACCCAACGAAGCAGCTGTCGGGGATCAAGAATGGCTTTGAACGCTGGATCGGACGGCCGGTAGGCGAGGCGCAAGGGGCGGGCGTGGTTGCGGCAGACCCTGTTGCGACCCGCGGCGCGGATATCCGCGTTGCAAACTGCGACAGGTGGGGCACGCGAAAAAGCGTGCAATCTGCTATACCACTCTGGACGATCCCGTTGTCGCCGCGTTACAGCAGGGTCTGTTTGCCGCGGTTGTGCGAGGACGAGAATCGGAGGCGGGACACATGGATGAGTCGACGTATTTGAACGTGACGACCCGGCTGGCAATTCCGCGGGCCGAGCTCTCGTATCGCGCTAGTCGCGCTGGAGGACCCGGGGGTCAGCACGTCAACACGTCGTCGACGCGGATCGAGCTAATGTGGGACTTGAATGGCTCAACGGTGATCGACGACGAGCAGCGCGAGCGGCTGCGGACCAAGCTTGGTCCTCGGCTCGATTCCGACGGCAAGGTCCGCGTCGTGGCGAGTGACCGACGGAGCCAGAAGCAGAACCGCGTGGCGGCTGAGGAACGGCTGGTCGCGTTGGTCCGTCACGCGCTCGCCGTTCCCAAGAAACGGCGGCCCACCAAGCCGCCGCGCGCCGCCAAGGAGCGACGGTTGGTGGACAAGAAACGGCGCGCCGAGAAGAAGCGCGAGCGCCGGGTGGAGGACGCTTCTTGACGACTACCTTACACCGCGCAACGTTCCCTTGCTTTTTGTTGGTTAAACCGACGTGACCGATCCCTGCCCTCGCGCGGTTTAATGCCTTGAATCGGCAGATTGTCCGGTGATGTATTTTTTATCCCGTCTCTAACTTAGTCCCGGCCGTTGCTTCACACCCGATGCGGCCTGTCGGTCGTTACGTGGTGTTTCGCCCCGAATTCCCACCTGTAGGGAGGCACGTACGATGAATGTCATGAGGGCACGGAGTTCCGCCATTGGCGCGACGTCCGCCGCGCTGCTGGTAATTGCAGCCGCGGCGGCAGCGGCGCAGGGCACGCTTCAGGGAACGGTGACCGCCGCCGCCGGCGGTACGCCGCTCCAAGAAGCGCGCGTCCTGATCGTGGGAACGAGTTTTTCCACCGCCACGGGGCCCGATGGCAAGTACATCATCCGTCGCATTCCGGCTGGCACCGCCGAGCTTCGGGTGTTGCGGGTCGGCTACCAGGAGCAGAAGAGGTCCGTGCGCATCATCGATGGACAGACGGCAACGCTCGATTTTTCCATGCCGACGTCGGTCGTTCAACTGCAGGAGGTTGTGACGACAGCCACGGGCGACCAACGGCGCGTGGAAATCGGCAACGCGGTGGAGAATGTCTCGGTCTCGTCGCTGACGCAGACTTCGCCTGTTCGCACGCTCTCGGATGTTCTCGCCGCACGCGTACCCGGCGTCATGGTGCAAGCCGGAACGCAAACCGGCGCCGGCCAGCGCATTCGCGTCCGCGGCATTAGCAGCTTGAGCCTCTCGAACGAACCGATCTTCGTCATCGATGGGACGAGAATGAGCACCGGAAGCGGCAGCGGCAATAGCGGCACTGGAACGTCGTTCGGTAACGGCGGAAATAACTTCAGCCGTCTTGGCGATATCAGCCCCGAGGACATCGACAATATCGAAATCGTCAAGGGACCGTCGGCGGCAACGCTATACGGTACGGACGCAGCGAACGGCGTCATTGTCATCACGACCAAGAAAGGACGCGCCGGGTCCGCGCATTGGACGACGTTCGCCGAGGGCGGCGTGCTTGACGATCGCAACTGGTACTCCGACAACTACACGCTGGCTGGGATGTCGCCCGCGGGCAAGCCGCTCATTCTGTCCGGACAGTGCACGCTCGTGATGGTCTCACTCGGTACGTGCATCAAGAGCGACGGCTCGAAGGGCTACGACAGCCTGCGCGTCTTCAACCCGATCAGGACCGCCGACGTCACGCCGCTTGGCTTGGGCTACCGAAACGCCGAAGGCCTACAGGTCCAGGGCGGCACCGATGCGATTCGTTACTTCATGTCGGGGAGCCGCGACGACGAGATCGGCGTGTTCAAGCTCGACCCCTACGAGAAGAATCGGTTCGACTCGCTGGGCGTCACGATCCACCCATGGCAGATGCGGCCCAATACGCGCCTCTTGAACGCGTTTCGCGGTAACATCAGCGCCCAGGTGAATCCGCAGTTCGACGCGTCGCTGAATTTCGGCTATAGCACCGTGAACGCGCTGACGAGCAACGAATCGAACAACACCGTAGGAATCGGCTCGCAGGCGTTCGGCGGGCCTGGGTACCGGAACAACGGACTCGTTGGCGGCCTGACGGATTCGCTCGTTGGATACCGCGCTGGAACACCTGGGCTCGTGTGGGCGGACAAGCTTCAACAGAATGTCAACCGAGTCATTCTCGCCTCGAACCTGAACTGGCGTCCGTCGAGTTGGTTGCAGACGCGCGCGAATTTCGGGACCGACATGGCTGATCGCGTTGACAACCATCTCCATATGAATGGCGAAGGTTGGCCGATCACGGCGACGTACCGCGATGGACAGGCACAAAACGGCCGCACGAACATCACGAACCTGTCGGCCGACGTCGGCGCCACGGCGAACTACAATCCGTCGCGCTTCTCATGGCTGAACCTCAAGACTACACTCGGCACGCAGTACAACAATTTCCGCCTCGACGCGAACTCGGCGACTGGGACAACGCTGCCTCCTGGAGCGACGACATCGCCAGCTGGTTCGACGCCAAGCGTGAACGAAGGCTTCACGCTCACGAAGACGTGGGGCATTTTCGTTCAGCAAGACGCAGCGCTGCGCGACCGGCTCTTCCTAACCGCCGCCGTTCGTACGGACCAGAACAGCGCCTTCGGCACGAAATTCCAACGCGTTTACTACCCGAAGGCGTCGCTCTCGTGGGTGATCTCGGACGAGGAGTTCTTCCCCCACGGAAAGTTGTTCAGCGCGATCAGCAACTTACGCCTGCGACTAGCGAATGGCGCCTCGGGCGTGCAGCCCGGCTCGACCGATGCGTTGCGGACGTTCAACGCCAACTCGGCGAGCATCAAGAACAGCGACGCGCCAATCGAACAGTTCCAGGCAGCCGGCAACGACAGCCTGCGACCAGAGCGTTCCGTCGAATGGGAAGGCGGGTTCGATTCGCGACTGTTCGGCAATCGCATCCAGTTCGATGTCACGTACTACTCGAAGCTGACGCATGATGCCCTCATCTCGGCGATCATCGCGCCGTCGGTCGGTTCGGGCGCAACGAGGCAGAACCAGAACCTTGGCGCCGTGAAGAACGCCGGATGGGAAGTCACGCTCGGTGGTCAGGTGCTCGATCGGCAGAACCTCGCCATCGACTTCCATCTGAGCACGTCACTCAACGCGAACAAGGTCGTGAGCCTGGGCACGACGCCGCCACAGATCGGCGTCTCGAACTGGACAGTTGCCGGTTATCCGATTGGTGGCATCTGGGCGAAAGCCATTACCGGATGGAACGACAAGAACGGCGACGGCATCCTGACCGTGGATGAAGTGTCGATCAAATCGGACACAATGTTCGACAGTAAGCACAACGTCATTGGCGTTGGCACGTTCCGCGGCTACGCCGAGCCTCGCTACCTCTCCACGTTCACGCCGGGCGTCGATCTGTTCAAACATCACCTGCGTCTTCAGAGCCTGTTCGACTGGCGCGGTGGAAACACCTACTACAACCAGACCGAGCGCATTCGCTGCACGCGCCCGAACTGCAACGGTCTGTTCAATCCCAAGGCGTCGTTCGAGGAGCAGGCGATGGTCGTCGCGGCGATCTATTCGCCGGAGAAAACCCTCGACGGCTACATGCAGCGGGGCGCGTTCGTGAAGTGGCGCGAGGCCTCGGCTACCCTGGAGCTGCCGCCGCGCATGTTCTCACGCCTCGGCGCGCGTAACGCGAGCCTGGTGTTCTCGGGACGCAACCTGCACCTGTGGACCAAGTATCGCGGCACGGATCCGGAGAGCGATTTCACGGCTACGGGCGGCAACGATACGCCGAGCGAGTTCCAGACCTTTGCGGCACCGACGATCTACCAGCTTCGTCTCAACTTTGGCTTCTGACCTTTCGACCACTACTGATATGAGACTTCTATTGAACAGTGGCCGAGCGGTCGCAACGACGCTCGCCCTCACGGTCGCCGCGGGCCTCGCTGCCTGCGACACCGTCAAGACAAATCTGCTCGAGGCCATCGACCCCAGCATTATCAACCCAGGATCGGTGCAGTCCGCGGCGGGCGCGACGGCGGTTCGCAATGGCGCCCTCGCGCGCCTACGCGTCGCGACGGCCGACGGCGAGAGCTCGTGGATGTTCGGTGGCCTGCTCGCTGATGAATGGGCGACGAGCTCGACGTTCGTACAGAACCAGGAGACGGATCAGCGTTCGATTCAGTTGAACAACGGCACCGTCAACACCGAGTTACGCGCTCTGTATCGGGTAATCACCGACGCCAATCAGGCGGTCGTGCTGCTGAACAAGTACAAGCCGACTCCCACCTCCGATATCGCGGAAATGTATTTCGCCCGCGGCTTCGCGCAGTTCCAGCTCGCCTCGGACTACTGCAACGGTATTCCGCTCAGCGACGGCTCCGGTGATGTAATTGTCTTCGGCAAACCGCTACCCATAAAAGACGTATTCAACGTCGCCATCGCGTCGTTCGATACGGCGATGAGTTTGTCCAGCGGGACCGATGCCTCGAGCGTCGCGATCAATCGCGCGGCGCGGATCGCGAAGGCGCGCGCGCTGCTCGGCGTTGGATTGTCCAACGCGCCCGCCGCGGCGGCGCTCGTGAACGGCATTCCGACGACATACCGGTATGACGTTACGGCGTCTCTGACCGGCGGCATTCTCACGTTGTGGGATCAGGCAGCCAGCCAGAATCGGTACACGGTCGCCGACAGTCTGCAGGGGAACGCCCGCAGCATCGTCGTCAAGAATGCCATTCCATTCTTCTCGGCTCATGACCCACGCGTTCCGGCGCATTACAAGATCTCCAGCAACGGCAAGGACACGGTCAAGTCGCAAGATGGAAACACGTTCGTCATTCAGGTCGATAGCCTGTGGGGTCAAACGTCGGCGGTCGCTGTCGTTCACGGTCTCGACGCGCGTTTGATCGAGGCCGAGGCCGCGCTGCAAGCTGGCAATGCGGCAGGGATGATGACAATCTTGAACGCGCTGAGAGCAACGCCGCTGCAGCTCACCGCGCCGAGCCCCACAGCGACGGGACAACATCCCGGATGGACTACACCGGTGATGTCGGCTCTCGCTGATCCTGGGACCCAAGGCGGTCGGGTCGCCTTGCTGTTTCGCGAAAAGGCATTTTGGCAATTTGGTCGTGGCCATCGCCTCGGAGATCTTCGCCGACTCATCCGCGACTACGGCCGCGCGGCGGACGGATCGGACACGTTCCCGGTGGGTGTGCATTTCCAGGGCGGGAACTACGGCGTCGACGTCAACTTGCCGGTGACGACGGACGAGCAGATCGGAAATCCAAATTTCACCGCGTGCCTGGATAGAAAGGCATAAGCAACGTTCGTCTTGTCATCTTGAGCGCTCAGGATGACCCGGCGATTTCCTGAACGCGCGCTCGGCTTTCATCATTCCAGTGCTGATAGACCGAGCGGCGCGCGCTGCCCGGAGCGGAGCCGAGGCAATACCGCCGGCCGTATCGGCGGTATTGCTACGGTGCGCGGGGGACAGTCTGTTATTTACGTTTGGTCAAGACAGAAACCCTCATGGCTCCGCTGCCACCGCCGGCACGGGATGACGATCGCCCCGCTCGATCCGGCCAAGGAGGCCGAGCAGGCCATCGAGAATCGTCAGTGGATGCGGCGGGCATCCGGCAATCCACAGATCGACGGGAATTGACTGCGGGACACCCGTACCCGCCTGGTCGCTCCCGCGAAACGGGCCGCCGCTCGCCGCGCACGCGCCGACCGCGATCACGATTCGTGGATCGGGGACCGCGGCATATGTTCGCTCGAGCGCATCTCGCATGTTGGCGTTCACGCTGCCCGTAATGACGATGCCGTCCGCGTGACGGGGAGACGCCACGAATTGCACACCGAATCGCGCCATGTCGAACACGACGTTGCTCGCCGCCGTGAGCTCGGCCTCGCAGCCATTGCAGCTTCCAGCCACCACACTCCGAAGCCGAAGCGACCGCCCGAGCAGTTTGCGCATGGCCTGATCGAGTGGGGTGGGAATATCGAGCGGACCACCGTTGGAGACGAGGCCGTCGCGTGTCCTGCTCGACAACCGATAGTCGTGCGTGAACGCGACGCGACGCTCCGGCGTGTCGGTCGCATCTTCCGGCGCGAACAGGCAGGGGCCGAGGTCGAGCGCCGCGTGACCGTCGCGCTCGACGATCGGGCGCCCTCGGAACCGTTCCGGAAACGTGATGGCGTCGCTCGGAAACGCGACCGTCTGCCGCCCCTGCGCGAGTCGAGTACGCAATAGATCAAACATCTCTCTCTCGCCTCCGATTACAGGTCATGGCCGGCATATGACAAGTTGAAGCTCTTATTGCACAACGGAAAATCGGAGATCTGATTCCCCGGCATCGCGAGCGCCAACGCCGTCCAGTTGCGGAGCGACGGGTCGGTGACTTTGTGGCGGCGAATGTGCCCGCGCTCGTCGGTGAGCACGGTATGCACGACCTCTCCGCGCCATCCTTCCTCCATGGCCACGACGAGCTCTGAAGGTCGGAGCGCGTCACACGGGACGCGCGCGTCACCGGCCGGTAGCGCCCCGAGCTGCTCGCGCACGAACTCGAGCGAACGCTGAATTTCGATCCACCGAATCAGCGCGCGTGCATAGACGTCGCCGCCCCACGCCGTGGCAACCGGGATCTGCGCGAAGCGGAAGACGCCGAACGGATGGTCATGCCGGACGTCGCGATGGACTTCCGAGGCGCGGGCCACCGGACCCACAAATCCGTGTTCGATGCACGCGTCGTGTGTTACAACGCCGACGCCCTCGAGCCTCGACTGCACCGAGGCCGCGCCGAAGAATAGCTCCGCGACAGGTTGTAGCTCCCGCTCCAACCGGCGGGTGCGAGCGAGGAGATCGAGGGCCATCGCCTGCGGAATGTCGAACGCCGCACCGCCCGGCCGAATCAAGCCGCGTCCAAACCGGTTGCCGGACAGTGTCATGAGCATATTCAAACAATCGCCCCGGAGCCGCCCGAAGAACGCAGCTGCCGGTTGGTAAGCCACATCGCCGGCGAGCGCGCCGAGGTCGCCCACATGATTGGCCAGTCGCTCGAACTCGAGCGCGATGCCCCGAATGCTTTGCGCGCGAGCGCTCTTGTGACATCGCGCGAGCGCCTCTAGTGCCCCGCAGTAGGCGTTGGCGTGTGCGATCACACTGTCACCGGCCACCGATTCGGCGACGAGCATCGCGCGCGGGGCGTCGCGTCCCTCGAGCAAACGTTCGACACCCCGGTGCTGATACCCGAGCATGATCTCGAGCGACAGTACCTCTTCGCCGTGCGCCTGAAAACGAAAATGTCCGGGCTCGATGATCCCGGCGTGGACCGGACCCACGGCGACTTCATGCACCTCGTCGCCCTCGAGTCGAGAGAACGGATAGGCATCGCGTTGGAATGGCGCCGGCGACCCGGTCCAATTCGACGGCCGATGATCCGGCGGATGGCGACGGAGCGGCGTGAGTCGCGGGTGTCCCTCCGGGCTGACTCCGCACTGTTCAGCGATCTCGCGCTCGAACACTGACGCTTGGGTGCATACACCGGCGATCGCCGGGTATCGCTCGCCGACCACAGTACTGGCGGCGCCAAGCTGGCCGCGCTCATCATCGGCAACGACCGCGATCAGACGCACCGACGTCGCGGTCTCGGGTGTCCCGAACAGGGACACGATGCGCCACCCTTCGTCAACCGCGGTGGCGATAGCAGCGCGAAATGTCTCGATCGTCGATTCGGGGATCTGATCAAGGCGAACCGTGCGGCGGTTCCCCAACCGGGCGAATGGACTGACCGGCGCGTTCATGGCGCGCGTCCCCCCAACTCGATCGCGGCGCTCGACAGCGCGTCAGTGAGCGGACGCGGCAGATAGATGCCCAACAAGAGAACGACCACCGCCAGCGCGGCGGGAGCGATGACCAGTCGACCTCGTTCCTCACTCCGTTCGACTTCTTGCACCGGCGGTGCGTATACCATCTCGAGAATCATCTGCGCGATGCCGACGAAGATGATCGCGAGCAACCCCACGACCGCGGCGGCGATCCACGGATGATGTTCGCCGATGGCGGCGCCGATGATTGTGAATTCGCTAATGAACATCCCGAACGGCGGCGATCCCGTGACGGCGAAGAGCCCGACGACGAGGAGGATGCCGGACGCCGGCATGCGTCTCAGCAGACCGCGAATCTCGTCGCTCGCCGACGTTCCGGTGACGAGGACGACGTTCCCCACGGCGAGGAAGATCATGGCCTTCGCCAATCCGTTGTTGAGCGCATGAAGCACCGCTCCGTACGCGCCCGTTCCGCCGAGCCCAAGGCCGAGAACGAGGAGGCCCATGTGCTCGACGCTCGAGTAGGCGAGCAGTCGCTTGATGTCGCCTTGGCCGATGATGAACGCCGTCGCGATGACGAGCGAGAAGATGCCGAATCCGATCAACGCGGGTCGAATGAAATCGGCCTGTCCGGCGGCGAAGCATATCGAGGCCACGCGCGCCAACCCGAGGAAGGCACAGCTCGTGAGCGCGCCGGACATCAAGCCGCCCACAAGACACGGCGCTTCTCCGTAGGTGTCTGGCTTCCACGAATGCATCGGAGCCAAGCCCATTTTCGTGCCGAAGCCGATGAGCGTGAAGACGAACGCCGCGCGGAGCCACGCGGGGTCGAGCGCCGTCGCGCGAAGAGTCATATCGTCGATCACAAGCGGGCGACCGCCCGTTGATCCCGACGGTTGGGCCGTCGCCAACAGAAACACGCCGAGTAGCGCGAAGGCGATGGCGACCGACGACAGCACGAGGTACTTCCATACCGCCTCGAGCGAACGCCGATCGTGACGTTGGTAGATCAGCGGTGCGACGGCGAGCGTTGTGGATTCCAGACCGATCCAGAGCAGAGCGAAGTGATGGCTGAGCGCCACGAGCGTTGCCGCCGCGAGAAACCCCAACATGCACGTGACGAATGCTCGGCCACCCGGCGGATCGCCAACGCGCACGTACTCAATCGCGTACTGCGCCACGGCGAGGAAGAGAACGCTCACGAGGGTGAGGATCACCCGTCCCAGCGGATCGTCGGCAAGCCAGCCCGTCAACGCCTGCTCTCCGGGTACGATCCACAGCCGCGCGACGAGGGCGACGTGAACGGCGGCGATGACGATCAGGAGCGTGCTGCGTCGCGGCGCGGAGAGAACGTACGCGACCGCGGCCCCAAGCGCCGGAATCGCGATCAGCGCGAGAAGTACCATGGAATCAGTCGTGCAACTCGGTGAGCCGCGCCGCGGAAATCGAGTCGAACTCGCGGTTGATGTGGAACACGACGATTCCCATGATGAACACGCCGACGAAGACGTCCAGGAGGACACCGATCTCGACGAGGAATGGCACGCGCTCCGACTGCGTGAGCCCAAACAGGAAGATCCCATTCTCAAGCATCAAGTAGCCGACGACTTGCGTGACTGCCTTGCTACGCGTGATCAATACCACGAGACCGATCATCACCGTCACCAGCGCAACAGGGACCAGCAGGTCGGTGCCGACCATGCGCAACGGCAGCGCGTTGGCCACCGCAAACGCGATCGCGAGCGCCGCGGCACCAAGAATCACACTCGCCATGTAGCCGATCAGCGGTTCCACTTCACGCCGCACCGCGGCCTCGCGAATCGCCCATCGCAGGAACCACGGGAGAACTCCCGCCTTGATCACGGCGGTACCGACCGCCAGCACCACGAGGTGCCCCGAGATGTCGAGGTGGATCAGCAGCGGAAGCGCGCCAAGGAGGATTCCCTGAAAGGCAATCGCGCGGATGCACGCGCTCAGCCGGGAGGTGGCGAGCACCGCGAAATCCGATAGCACGACGAGAAAGAGCGCGAGCTCGGCAAATGATGTCACGTGCGTCGTCTCATCTGAGAACGAGAATGAGCCCAAACAATGCGAGTGCCGATCCGCCGGCGAGATACAGCGGCACCTTCGGCTGCCGCAGGCGCGCCACGATCGACTCGACGACGCCAATGGAGACACCCATGCCAACGAAGCTTGCGACGAGCGCCGCGATGGCCGCTCCACCGAAGCTCCATTTCCCTTGGCCTGACGCGGCGACGAGCACGTTCATGAGAATCGCCGAGAACAGCCCGAGTTTCAACGCGCCGGCGTACAGGATCATGGCCAGATCGGGCCCGCTGTGATCGAGCACCATGACTTCGTGAACCATCGTCAGCTCGAGATGAGTCGACGGATCATCCACGGGAACGCGCGAGCACTCGGCGAGTGAGAGCGCGAAGACGCTCAGGGCAACCATCACCAGCGACGGCCCGGCCCCTCCACTCGCACCGACGCGACCGGCGGCATCGCCAAGCATGGCACTCAACGAAAAGTCGTGCGCGATGACACCGAGCGTAGCGAATGCGACGAACAGACCAGGCTCCGCCAAGCTGGCGAACGTCACCTCGCGACTCGCACCCATTCCCTCGAGGCTCGATCCCGTGTCGAGCGCGGCGAGCGACAGGGCGAAGCGTCCGAGGCCAAGCACGCCCGCGAAAGCAACGGCGTCGCCGGCGAATCGCACGATGGAGACGCGCCCGTCGAGCGGCACGAGCGCTGCCGCGACGATCGTCGTTGCCAGCAGGACGACAGGCGCGAGCTGAAAGATCCACGTAGTCCTCGTGCTCAGTACGGTGCCACGCTGTGCAAGCTTCCAGAGGTCGGCGTAGAGTTGCCAGACGGGCGAGCCTTGGCGCCCAGTGAGAATCGCCTTCGTACGCGACGCGACCCCCGGGATGATCGGCGCCGCGATCAGCAAGACCGCCAGCGCCGTGAAGGACACGCCCGACTGCGAATCCGTCATCACGGTCGTGACCCGAATGCCAGGTATCCGAGCAGCACGAGCAGAGCCGCCATGACGTAGAGCAGATACAGGTGAAGGCGTCCCTGCTGCAGACCACGAAGACGCAAGGCCGCGCGATGTACTCTGCGCCACAACGGCAGCGCCACGCCGTCGAGGACGGCGTCGGACGCATGCGTGCGCATCGCCGTCGTCGATCGCTCGACGCGTACACCGCTCAGCGGTCCGAATATCGACAGGAGCGGCGCGGCGAACGACGATGAGGTGTACTGCATGCGGGGCGTCGGTGCATCGTATGCGCACGCCCATGTGGGCTCGCGTCGAGCGGTCCATCGGCGACCGAGTGCGCGCCGAGTGAGCCACAACAAGGTCGATAACGCGAGCGTCGAGAGAGCGACCAGGGAGATCATCGACGCGCCCGATATGACGGGTGCAGGAAGGCCCACATTCCCGACGCCCGCCAACTCACGCACGGTCGCGCTGACGAGGCCGATGCCCAGCGCCGGCATCGCCCCGAGCGTCACGCACGCCGCCGCGAGCGCGAGCGCGGGCAGATAGTTGCCGCGCGGAATCTCGATCGCGTCAGATGCGTGGGCCGTGCGAGCCGTTCCGAGAAACACGACGCCAGCGACTTTGGTGAAGCAGGCGAGCGCGAGCCCGCTGATCAGCGCCAGCGCCGGGATGCCGAGGATCGCCAGCCGCGACACCTCACTCGTCTGGCCCGCGCTGAATAGCCCCTGATAGACGAGCCACTCGCTGACGAATCCATTGAACGGAGGCACGCCGATGATCGCCGCGGCGCCGATGACGAATCCCAACCACGTGAGCGGCATTCGACGCGCGAGGCCGCCCAGCTCCTCCATGTTCCGCGTGCCGGTGGCTCGATATACCGCACCGGACCCGAGAAACAGCAGACTTTTGAACAGCGCATGATTCACCGTGTGCAACAAGCCACCGGCGAATCCGAGCATCGCGATCACCGGTGCGTGGTATGACACGCCAAGCGCGCCGACGCCGATCCCCATGAGAATGATCCCGATGTTCTCGACGCTGTGATACGCGAGCAGTCGCTTGATGTCGTGCTGCGCCAACGCCCACAATACGCCGAGCACTCCCGAGCTGACACCGAGGCCGAGGACGAGCCATCCCCACCATGCCGGAGCTCCGCCGAGGAGCAGCAGGACGCGGAGCAATCCATAGATGCCCGTCTTGATGACGATGCCGGACATGAGCGCCGACACATGACTTGGCGCCGCGGCATGCGCCGGCGGGAGCCAAAAGTGCAGAGGGACGAACCCCGCCTTGAAGCCGAAGCCCACGAGCGCGAGCAGCAACACAGCGATGGTCGCACCAGGTCCCAGCGACGGAGCCGCTGCGGCGAGCGCGTCAAACGACCAGCTCGAGGCGGCGGCGTCCCACGTAGCGAACATCGCGAACAGCGCCAGCGTCGCGGTATGCGTCGCCACGAGGTAAATCAGTCCGGATCGCCGGACATTCTCTTCCTCGTGGTGCGCGACGATCAGCACGTATGAGCTGATCGCCATTACCTCCCACGCCCCCAGGAATACGACGACCGTGCGCGCCGCGACGACGAGCGCGATCGCCGCAAGCAGAGTGGCGAAGCTCAGTTGCGTGAACCATGTGGCGCGTCGCCCGCGGGCGCGCTCGGCCGCCAGATCGTGTGTTCCGAACACGGCGCACGCGGCACCGACGCCGAGGATGGCCAGAAGAAAGACGGCAGACAACGAGTCGATCCCGAGGACCCAGTCGCCGCCGGGCATCGCGCCATGTATCGTCAGCGAGAGCGGCGCGCCCAACGCGAGCACGCGCCCGGCTGCGGCTCCGGCCGTTATGCATCCTATAATGAGCAGGATCTGGTAGACGGCGTCGCCTGCTCGCGCCCGGGTTCCGCGGACGAGCGCGGCACCGATGCCGGCCGCGAGGATGAGCCCCAGGCCGGCCAGGAAGACATTCACGAGAGGGTCATGTGCCTGCCGGAGCGGAGCGGAATGATCCGGTCGTTCGCGACGCCTCGAGCATTTCGATTCGGCCGAGAATCTCCTCGGCTGGTCCGCGTCGGCGCAGCAGATCTCGGAGGACTTCGTCTCGCAGGAGGAAACCAAGTTGTGCGAGAATACGGAGGTGCACCGGGACAGTCGGGCTCACGACCATGAACAATGCGTGGACCGGCTGGGCGTCAACCGCATCGAACTCGACTGCGTGACGAAGAAGACCGAGCGTGACGAACGGCTGGTCTACATGCATGACGATCGGATTGCGCACGTGCGGAATGGCGATCCCGTCGCCGATCCCGGTGGACCCCATGGCCTCGCGCGCCTCGAGGACGCTGAGGAGCGTGGCGCGGTCTTGCTCTGGCGGCAGCGGCAGCCGCGCAACGAACGCGCGGAGAAGATCGCGCTTCTCAGTCGCTTCGATGTCGTACAAGACGCCGCCCGCGCGGAGCAGCTCTGAGATCGGCGGCACCTCATCGGGCGCGCGGCGGGCATGGGCGAGCAGGCTGCGCGATACCGGCACCCCGTTCTCCACGGCCCATTCCCAGAGCTCGACCGCGTTGAGATACAGTCGCTCGTTCACCTCATGCACCGGCAGGGCGCGCTCGGTGATCCAGCGGCGCGCCGCTGCTTCACCGACCCCGAGATATCCCGCTGCTTGGCGAAGCGTGAGTTGCATGGTTGCCTATGACCTGCTGGCGCGCGGCATTGTTGCTCGTCGCTGCGCTACACGCCAACTTAGGTTGCACGGCAGCTCAACGTCAACGCGGTCGTATGGTCGTCCCGAAATTCTGGCATGCGGAGCGCCCTCGTCGCTTTGATCCGCACGGTTACCGATTTGAGTCACTCTGGGCGACGTATCGCGCTTTGATCTCGGCGAGTGCTTTACGAGCCTGCTCCGCTGCGGGGGTCCCTGGATGGCGTTCGATCAACCGCCGAAGCTCGAACAGAGCACGACCGGCCTCGTTCAACGGCCCGGTGTACAAGTCGACGAGCCGGTGGCTCACGTACACGTCCTGACCCACCGCAATCGTAGCGATGCGCTGGGCTTGGCGAAACAATTCCGCGGCGTGGCGGTGGTTTCCCTTCTCGCGCGCGTAGAGCTCCGCCGCGCGAATCCGGGCGTCGATGTTCCCTGGTTCTTGGTTGATGACCAGCTCGAACGACGCGAGGGCCTCGTCGATCTTTCCTTGCATCACCAGCGCTTGCTGCTGTGAGTATTGTTCGACGTACGGTGTGCTGCCTCCCTCGACCATCAGATGCTTCCACGTGCCGGCTACCGAATGCGCCACGAACAGTCCGCTCGCGGCACTCGCCGCGCCGGCGACGAGTCCGACGGGAATCGTCCACCAATGGAATCCCACGCGTAAGGTGAGCACCGCTACTGTGAGCACAGACACCATGGCACCGTACGACCAGGCTCGCATGTAGTCCGACGCCGCGGCGCCGTGCCGATCGAACAACGTCTGCTTGTATTCGGTGCGCTCGGCCATAACCCGTTGCTCTCTTCCTCCACTTAGCCCCAGCCACGCATGCTCGTCCCCAAGCTGGCGACGACGCTCAAAGACTACAACCGACAGCAGCTCCTCTCCGACCTCACTGCCGGCACGATCGTCGGCATCGTCGCCATTCCGCTGGCGATCGCGTTCGCGATCGCCAGCGGCGTGACGCCACAGCAGGGACTTTACACGGCGATCGTCGCGGGATTCATCATCTCCGCACTCGGTGGATCACGCGTCCAGATCGGCGGACCGACGGGCGCGTTTGTCGTCATCGTCTACGGCATCGTCCAGAAGTACGGCGTCGATGGCTTGACCGTGGCAACGGTCTTGGCGGGTGTGATCCTCGTCATCCTGGGCGTGGCGCGACTGGGGACCGCCATCAAGTTCATCCCTCATTCGGTGACGATTGGCTTCACGGCCGGTATCGCCATTCTGATCGCGAGCCAGCAGATCGACACCGCGCTCGGGCTCAAGACGGGTCCGCTGCCAGCCCAGGTGTTCGAGCGACTCGCCGAGTACGGTCGGCATCTCGACACGATCAACCCGTACGCCGTCGCGATCACAGCGGCAACGCTGGCCATCCTGATCATCTGGCCGAAGATCAGCACCAAGCTGCCAGCACCGTTCGTCGCGTTGATTGCCATGACCGCTATCGCCCGCCTGTTCCACTTGCCGGTTGTGACGATCGGCGATCGATTCGGGATCATTCACGCCGGCTTGCCCTCGCCGGTCCTGCCGCACGTGTCTTTCACGATGATGCGCGAGCTCGTGGCGCCGGCGATGACGATCGCCGCGCTCGGCGCCATCGAGTCGCTGCTCTCGGCTGTCGTGTCCGACGGAATGATCGGGAGTCGACATCGGTCGAGCATGGAGCTTGTCGCCCAGGGTGTCGCGAACATCGTCACGCCGATGTTCGGCGGAATTCCAGCCACGGGGGCGATCGCCCGGACGGCGACCAATGTGAAAGCCGGCGGACGCACGCCGATCGCCGGCATGACGCACGCTATCGTGTTGCTCCTGATCACGCTGTTCTTTGGCAAGCTTGCGGGTTTGATCCCGCTGTCCGTGCTCGCGGGCATCTTGATGCTCGTGGCGTACCGTATGAGCGAGTGGCGCGTGTTCGTGGCCGAGCTGCGCGGCCCGAGGAGCGACGCAGCAGTGCTCCTCACGACCTTCTTTTTGACTTTGCTCATCGATCTCACCGTGGGTATCGGCGTGGGGATGGTTCTCGCGTCGTTCCTGTTCATGCGGCGCATGTCGGAAGTGACGGATGTGCGCCAGATCACCGACGATCTCGACGACGAGGGCGATGAGCTCGAGGATATCGACCAGATCTCCACCCGTACGGTGCCGCCCGGCATCGAGGTTTACGAGATCGATGGCCCATTCTTCTTTGGCGCCGCGGAGAAGTTCAAGGACGTCCTCGCCGAGGTGTTCAGAAAGCCCAAGGTGCTGATCATTCGTCTGCGCCACGTACCGGCGATCGACTCGACGGGATTGAACGTGTTGCGCGATCTGATTCGGCGCACGCGACACGATCGGACCCTCGTTTTGATCTCCGAGCTTCAGAGCCAGCCGCTCCTCGCGATGCGACGTTCCGGGCTCCTCGACGAAATCGGGCAGGATAACGTCGTGGGAACGATCGATCTCGCCCTGGCGATCGGCCAGCAACACCTGGTTGGGCGTCCTGCTACGCCCGCCAGTGCCGGCGCCGTCTGAGTTTCGCGGCGAAACCGGCAACTTCTCCGACGCTCGACGTGTTGATCAGTCGTAAGCATTCGGCCCGACTGGGGGCGTGGCTCGATTCGGGTGTCTTAAATGCAGTTAGGGCAGTTGGGTGCTATGTTCACTCGGAGCGGATTCGACCGAGCACAACGGCACTTCAAGGTGTGTGAGGGGTAGGTGCATCCCTCTTATAACGGCAGCACCCCGGAAGATCTGCGCTCGCGTGTACCAAGCGCCGATTCTCTCGGCGGACAGGAAGATTGACTGAGAAGGGGCACGTCCCTTGCCCGACGCGAGCAAGGCACGGCCCCCGAGCAGTTCCATCGGCCGGGGTCCGGAACGACTCTTTGCTGCGGATACGTCCGCGGGGCTTTCTATGACCCGACTCCGTGTGCGCCGAACGGCCGTGGTTACGCCGCTACTGGTGCTCGCTGTGGCATTTCCAATCGGCGCCCAGGAGTACTTTGGACGCAATAAGGTCCAATACGAGAATTTCGACTGGAAAATTCTAAAGTCGGAACATTTCGACAACTTCTTCTACGGACCCGAATCGTCGATCGTGCGCGACGCCGGCCGCATGGCCGAGCGGTGGTACGCCCGGCACTCGGACACGTTCCGCCACGCCTTCGATCGGAAGTCCCTCGTTTTCTACGCTGACCATCCCGACTTCGAGCAGACGAACGTTGTCGGCGAGCAGCTAGAGGAAGGAACGGGCGGCGTCACGGAGTCCAATCGGACGCGTGTGATCATGCCGTTCACCGGCATCTACGCCGACAACGACCACGTGCTCGGCCACGAGCTGGTGCACGTCTTCCAGTACAACATCGCCGAAGGCACGCCGGGCGGCGGATTGATGCGGCTCGACGCCCTGCCGCTCTGGTTGATCGAGGGAATGGCCGAGTACTTCTCGCTCGGACGCGAGGATCCGCTCACGGCGATGTGGATGCGCGACGCCGTCATGCGAAACAAATTCCCGACGATCAAGCAGCTCACCACCGATCCGCGATACTTCCCGTATCGGTACGGCCAGGCACTGTGGGCATACGTGGGCGGACGCTGGGGCGACCGGGCGATCATCGAGGTCTATCGCACCGCGCTGCGCCTCGGCTGGGACAACGCGCTCGTGCGCGTGCTCGGCGAGAGCCAGGATTCGTTGTCCAAGGACTGGGCGGCGGCCAATCGCGAGATGTACCTCCCGCAACTCGCGGGACGAACACACCCCGATAGCGTGGGAACGAAGCTCGTCGGATTGTCACACACCGGCGACTACAATCTCGCGCCGACGATCAGCCCCGACGGAAAGTTGTTCGCGTTTTTCTCGAGCCGGAGCTTGTTCAGCATCGACCTGTTCGTCGGCGACGCCACGACGGGCAGAATCATCAAGAAGCTCGGCGGCCCGTCGAGCGATCCACATTTCGACGCGATCAGCTTCATCAACTCGGCGGGCGATTGGTCGCCCGACGGCAGCAAGTTCGCGTTCATCGTGTACGCCGAGGGGGCGAACGAGATCGCGATTCTCGATACCAGGAGCACGAACGTCGAGCGTCGCATCAAGCTGCCAGGCATCGGCGCGGTGAGCCACGTCTCGTGGTCACCGGACGGAAAGACGCTCGCGTTTTCCGGGCAGGCCGGCGGCTTGAGTGATCTCTATTTGCTCGACTTGAATGCCGGCACGATTCGTCAGCTGACGAACGACAAGTACGCCGACATTCAGCCGACGTGGTCGCCCGATGGCAAGACGATCGCCTTCTCGACGGATCGCGGTCCGCAGACTGATTTCAACGCGCTCAAGTACTCGCCGCTCCAGCTAGCGACGTACGACCTTGAGACGGGACGCATCAGCGTCTTTTCGCCGTTCGCGCGCGGGAAGCACACCAACCCGCAATTCTCGCCCGACGGCAAAGACATCTTCTTCATCTCCGATCAAGACGGTTTCGCCGACGTCTACCGACTGAACCTGTCTGGCGGTCAGGTCTTCCGCGTCACGCACGTCTCGACGGGCGTGAGCGGCATCACGACCATGTCGCCAGCGATCTCGGTCTCGCGACAGACCGGACGTATGTTGCTCTCGACCTTCTACGATCAGGGCAACGAGATTCGCGGTCTGGACCAAGCGCAGACCGCGGGCACGCTCGTCACGCCGTCGAACGTCGCCGAGGGCGACAAACTTCCGCCGCCGCAAGTCACGCGGAGCCTGGTGATGGGCTATCTCGCCGATCCGGCGACCGGGCTCCCGTCCGGAACGGAGTTCACAGTCGAGAATTATCACTCGTCGTTCGCGCTCGACGCGATCGGCCAGCCGAGCCTGGGCGTGGTTGCGGGCGGTCCGTTCGGCACGGGCGTCGCGGGCGGCGTCTCCATGATCTTCGGCGATCAGCTGAGCGACCGGCAGATCTTCGCCGCCGTCCAGGCCAACGGAACGGTCAAGGACATCGGTGGGGCGCTGCAGTACTACAACTTGAAGAAGCGATGGAATTGGGGGGCCGGCGTCGAGCACATACCGTATCTCACCGGTCAGGTCTAT